>Ga0187888_1002422_pt1 | contig 15992 bp, 21 predicted proteins | sample June2016WEW_7_40_FD_132987 | JGI IMG/M metagenome (GOLD analysis project Ga0187888, IMG submission 132987) | Peatland microbial communities from SPRUCE experiment site at the Marcell Experimental Forest, Minnesota, USA - June2016WEW_7_40 | ecosystem: Environmental > Terrestrial > Soil > Wetlands... | reverse complement strand
TGCGCTCAGAATGACAGGGGGCGCTCAGAATGACAGCGGGGCACTCAGAATGACAGTGGGCGGAAGGTGCGCGCAGACTTTCGGTATATGCCGGGGACATACTTTGTTTCACAAAGTACTTGACAAACATCTGCCCTGGCGGTATAAACGCCCTATGACCTGCGCGGGGCCAGTTCGCTCACGACATTCCAGGGCGGCGCCCATGCCTGCCCACGCCATCGACGATTTGCGCTTCATCCGAGAAACCATGGAGAGCGCCGCCTCATTCACCGCGGTTCCAGGATGGGGCGGGGTGATGATCGGGATCACGGCCTTGGGGGCGGCGATTATTGCCTCGCTCCGCGCACAGGTGGTTTGGTGGGTTGCGGTGTGGGGATTGGAAGCCCTGTGCGCGTTTGCGGTGGGGACGTCGGCGGCTTTCTGGAAGGCGCGCAAGGTGCAAACGCCGCTGTTTTCGAGGCCGGGCCGGAAATTTGTGCTGGGATTGTTTCCCCCCATGCTGGCGGCGGCGGTGCTGAGCGCGGTGATTTACCGCGCCGGGTTTTTTTACCTGCTGCCGGGCGTCTGGCTGCTGCTCTACGGTGCGGGCGTGGTTACAGGAGGGGCCTACTCCGTCAAAGTCGTCCCGATGATGGGCGTGTGTTTCATGTTCGCGGGAATGGTGGCGCTCGTCAGCCCTCCTGCCTGGGCCAACTCGATCATGGCAGCGGGGTTCGGCGGGCTGCACATTATCTTCGGGACGATTATTGCAAGGAGGTACGGTGGCTAGACAAAATATTAACGCCGCGAGCCAGGCTGCGGGCGCGACCCGCCTGGTGCAGCAGGCACGGCAATTGCGGAGCAGAGCGGCTGCGGGCTCGCCCGCGGAAGTGGATCGCCTGATTCACGAACGCATTCGACTGGGCATGGTCAGTGCGCTGGCGGTGAACGAATTGCTCAGCTTCAACGATCTCAAGAAACTGCTAAAGACGAGCGATGGGAACCTGAGCGTGCACGCCCGCCGGCTCGAGGAGGCGGAGTACGTGATGTGCGAGAAATCCTTCGTCGGCCGCGTGCCGAAAACGGTTTACCGGCTGACCCTGGCCGGCCGGCGGGCCCTGGAGCGATATCTGGATGACATGGAGGCGCTGATCCACTTCATGCGCCCGCGGTAATTCCTGGGGCGAAAATTTTTTTGCGCGAGAGCTTTGTATGATAAAGTCCTTTGAAGAAACCTCTGGCGAATCGTTGCATCGGGATGGGCGAGGGCGGCCACAAGGGCCGCCCCTACATCCCCTGATTCATGCCGCCATTATTATGGACGGCAGCGGCCGCTGGGCGGAAAAACGAGGCCTGAGGCGCAGCGCCGGACATCGCGCAGGAGTCGCCGCGGTTTGCCGTTCCGTCCAAGCCGCGCCCGGCCTGGGGATTGGGACATTAACGTTGCACGCCTTTTCTGCGGATAACTGGCAGCGCCCCTCGTATGAAGTCGGCGAGCTGATGAGCATTTTTACGGAGTTCCTGCGCGGCTCCGTGGCGGAGTGGGTGGACGCCGGAATAACAACCAGCGTCCTGGGACGCCGGGATCGAATCGAGCCCTCGCTGGTGGCGGCCATCGAGGCTGCCGAAGCTGCGACGCGGGAGGGGATGGGATTGCACCTCCGCTTGGCGATTGACTACTCAGGCCGCGAGGCAATAGTTCGAGCGGCACGAACTCTGCCGGTGGATGAAGAAGCGACACCGCTGGAGTTTGGGCGCTTGCTTGGCGCCGACGGACGCCAGCCGCAGCCGGTCCCCGAGCTCGATCTGCTGATTCGCACCGGCGGCGAGCAGCGATTGAGCGACTTTATGCTGTGGGAGTGCGCTTACGCGGAACTTGTTTTCACCGAGCGCCTGTGGCCGGACTTCGATGCCGAAGACCTCGAGGCGGCGGTGCGGGAGTTTCATTCGCGCGACCGGCGTTTTGGGCGTGTGGTCGAGACCGTCGCAGTGGGGACGTGACGTTCGCGCTCGTCTGTTTCCCTTCTCCATACTTACTTGGCCGTATCCCCCCACTTTGTGTCAAACTGAAAGTCATGGGCCCCACGGCACGCGTGGCGTGAGGCGGGGTGATTTGCTGTATTCTGCCGGGAGGGGGAGGGCTTGCGATGACGAATGAGCTGTTCGACAAGGTTGCAGTGGTCACGGGTGCGTCGCGCGGAATCGGTTACTGCATCGCCGAAAGGCTGCTTCGCGAAGGTGCGAAGGTGTACATCTGCGGGCGCGATGCGCAGGTTTTGCAGCAATCGCTTGGAAAGCTGCGCGCGCAGGGCGGCACTCGGATCGAAGGGCAGGTTGCGGATGTGGGCCGCTATGAGGACTGCCGAAAACTGATCCAAACCGCCGCCGGGCATTTCGGAGGTATTGATCTACTTGTGAATAATGCCGGAATAGGAATTATGAAACCGGTGGATCAGCTCACGCCCGAGGAGTGGGATGCCACCCTACACACCAACTTGTCGGGAGCGTTCTACTGCTGCCGGGAGGCCATCCCCCTGATGCGCCAGCGGGGGGGAGGCTACATCTTCAACATTTCCAGCCTGGCCGGGGTGAATCCTTTCCCCGGCGGGAGCGCCTACAACGCCTCGAAGTTCGGGCTCAACGGTTTCAGCGAGGCCATGATGCAGGACATTCGCTACGACGGCATTCGAGTGAGCTACATCATGCCGGGCAGCGTGGATACGGACTTTGGGGGAGCGCCGGGCAGCCGGGCCCATCATCGTTGGAAGCTTAGCGGAGAAGACATCGCCAAGGCGGTAGTCGACCTTTACACGTATCCCTCGACGACTCTCGCCAGCCGCATCGAGATGCGGCCTTCACAGCCACCGCGCAAGAAGTAGATCCAGCGCGCTGGTTCACCACCCCCCGGCCTTTTCCTCTGCGAGGAGGGGAGCTAGTGGGCAAACTCTCCTCCTTGGTAAGGAGGGGCAGGGGTGGTCGTTTCGTTATTGCAGCAGATCGCCCATCGCGAGAAGTTGCAGTCCCGCGATTTTCTGAAAGGATGAGAAATCACGGTCGCGCGTAATCAAGGGTACGCCGTGATCGAGGCAGCTTTGAGCGATCAGAGTGTCTGCGACTTTCGGCCGGAGCCGGAGGCGAAACATTTGGGCTCGAAGTTCTCCCGCACGCTCCCAGTATCCCAGACTGATCTCTAGTCGAGGAATCTGGGTCACCAACTCCCCCAGAAAGGGCGTGGGATCTGGGTCGCTGAGCAACTCGGTGACGGAGATCGGCGAAACGCAGAGTAATCGGTCGCTCAGCGCTTGTCGTACCATGTCAACGTCGCGTCCCGCTTCACCAAGCAGCAGAGCCACCAAAGAACTTGTGTCGGCACAGATCATTCTTCTCCTCGCATTTCTTGCCAGGTGAGGCTGAATTTGACTTTTCCTTCCAAAGCACGCAGCCGATCGTAAACATCATGAGCTGCCAGCAGCTCCAAGCCCTTGCGCACTGTGGGGGTGGCGCCTGCCTTGGTTGCCCTCTGCGCCCTGCGAAGGAGGTCTTGCGGGACAAGGATGGTGAGTTTCTTCATCTGTTCTTTTGCCATGTCCCGATTATACCAGCATCGATGCCGTATAGCTATACGGCAAACGACCATGAGAATGCGCGAAGCGCCTTGGAGTGCGGCGGCTTGACGCCGCCTTCGCACCGCGCCGACCGAAGATTCTCGCGAGAAGAATTCAAAAAGGGGTAAGACCGGCACGGTGTGTAGCTCCGCGTCCCACGGTGATTTCAAGGCAGGGTCAAGCCGCCGCACTCCAAGGTGCCTTCGGCACCAGGACTTTCAGACGAGGTGCGAACAAAACGCTATGTTCCTTTAAGGACCTGTGGCAGAATCCTTGAGCGGCAGACCCCAAGTCAGTTCGGCCCCCAAAGTGCCTATATGTCAGTGTGGGGAGGGCGAATCCGGACACTTTGTCGCTCTGTTCCGGGGAAGGAAGTGAGAAAATGCGCACTCTGTTAGGCTGTTCGGGACAAGTGGCGTTGGGCAATCTTAGCCGCGATACGCAGCAGAAGCTCGCGCAGGTTGAAGCGACCTGGCTGGAATTTGTTCCCGAGTCCGTGTCGCTGGAGATTCGCCATGTCCAACCTGACGACCGGCCAGTGCTCCCGGAGATCGTGCGGGAACTCGTTGAGTTTCTCAATCAACTGACCGACAGCGAACGCGCCGAACTGGCGGGGGGACCCGTCTACTGTCAGGATGCCGTCAAAGGGCAGTACGTTAGGGTCAAGGTTTGGAAAGGCGGTTTCGTAACCATTTCCTGGGCGCGGCCGGACTATGAGCACGCGGAGTGGGAGCGATATCGCAGCCAGCCTGTCTCGGTTGTTCCGGAGGAATACCAACGACTGAACGGCAAGTTCAGTTTTGAGGGAGTTCCCACCGCTGCGGATGACATTCGCGAACTTCTGGAGCGAACCGCGGGCCTCTACTCCGAAGGCGATTTTGAGATTGTTGCCCGCGTCGATCGAATTGAGGTTTCCCTGCGGGACGTTAATGCGAGCGTTTTGCCCCTCGTGTACGCGCTGCAGGTGCTCGCCAAGCCGGGCACGCTGGAAGGGGAGATCGACGTCAGTTCATTTCGGGCCGGGGACTTTGAAGAGTGCTGCCGCTTTGCCTTCCGCACCGGCGAGGCATGGCTGGTGAGGCCGGCCTTGTGGCAAAGCTGCGCAGAGGAAAAATAGACGAAGAGCGAAATTGGAAAATAGAAACTGGAAAATAGAAACTGGAAACCGGAAAATGGAAACCGGTCAGGAAATTAGCCGCTAGCATCTATTTTCTATTTTCCAGTTTCCAATTTCTAGCTTGAGGTGAGTATGGATTACGGATTCACGGAGTATCAAAGGGCCATTCGAGATCTTGCTCGCGAGATCGCCGAGAAGGAAATCCGTCCGGTGGCGGCGGAGTATGACCGCGAGGCCAAGTTTCCCTGGCCGATCGTGAAAATACTCGCGCAGACCGACCTATTTCGCGTTTTCATTGATGAGAAATACGGTGGGATGCCGGAGGGGACTCCGATCATGAACATGGTGATCGTGACGGAAGAACTCTCCAAGGCCTGCGGGGGCATCGCGCTCAGTTTCGCGGGCACCGCGCTCGGCGCGCTGCCGATCATCCTTTCCGGCAGCGAGGGGCAAAAGCAGAAATGGCTTCCGGACGTTGCCGCCGGCAAGCGCTTGGTGGCCTTCGCGCTTACCGAGCCGCAGGCTGGATCGGATGCCGCCGCCGTGCGCACCACGGCCCTGCGCGACGGCGACCACTACGTTCTGAATGGCACCAAACAGTGGATCACCAACGGCGGCGAAGCAGAACTCTACTCCGTCATCGCGCTCACCAATCCCTCCAAGGGTCCTCGCGGCGCGTCCTGCATTGTAGTTGAGAAGGGCACGCCGGGTTTCACTTTCGGCAAAAAGGAAGACAAGCTGGGGATTCGCGCCTCGGCCACCCGCGAACTGGTCTTCCAGGACTGCCGCGTGCCGGTGGAAAACTGCCTGGGACGCGAAGGCACGGGTTTCATCACCGCCATGCGGACCTTCGACGTCTCGCGTCCTGGAGTAGGCGCGCAGGCGGTGGGGATTGCGCAAGGAGCTTTTGACTTGGCGCTCGAGTACGCCTGCACGCGCAAGCAGTTCGACGCGCCGATTGGCTCTTTCCAGGGACTCCGCTTCATGATGGCCGACATGGCGATGAAGATTGAGGCGGCGCGCGCGCTCGTCTATGCCACGTCGCGTTACATCGATACCCAACCCAAGGAACGGCCGACGCTTTACTCCGCCATGTGCAAGTGCTTTGCCTCGGACGTGGCCATGGAAGTCACCGTGGACGCGCTGCAGGTTTTCGGCGGCTACGGGTACATGCACGACTATCCGGTGGAAAAGTACATGCGGGATGCCAAGATCACTCAGATCTATGAGGGCACCAACCAGATCCAGCGCGAGGAGATGTCCAAAACGCTGATCAGCGGCTTCCATTCGAGACGCTCCGCCCACGATGCCCGGGCCGCGTAGGAAAAGCAGAAATCAGAAATTAGAAACTGGAAACTGGAAAATAGAAATTGGATCATGGGGGCTAGCATCTAGAGAAGAACCCGAGCATTTCCCATTTTTCAGTTTCCAGTTTCTGATTTCGGCTTTGGTCGCCATGCCTGCAAAATCACACAGCGCCCTGCCGGTGCCGGCGGCGGCTGTCGCTTTTCGTCCGGATTATCTCGATTTCCGCCGTGGTATCCATGTGGGGAATCTCGAGGATAACGAGCGAATCACGCGCATTCTGAAACTGGCGCTCGAATCCCGCTACGCCCAGCCCTTCGTGACCGAACGCTGGGGGCGGGGTGTTTACTGGCAATGGATCGGCTATCTGCCGCGAGCCAATCGCGAAGCCATGCCGCTTTCCTCGCACGTCAGTTTCGGCTGCTCGAAGTTTTTCATCAGCGTGGACACGGAAGAGAAGCTCTTCAAGTGCGGCATGCAAGTGGAAAGGGGCTATCGGAAAGCGCCGCGCGACTACCGCGAGTGCCAATTGCAGTCCGATTGGGATTGGCACCGGCTGCTGGGCGCACTCCAACCGCGCAGCCTCATGGAGCGCGAACTCCAACGCCTGGTGCGGCGGGAAGGTTTTATGCTCCGCGGCGGCAGTTGGGAAAGCGAGGCCGCGGGCTTTGATCGCGACAGTCTTCCTTCCATGATGAAACTCCGAGGGCTGCTGAAGGCTGCGCCCGCGGCGCACTGGGCAGGATTTCAACTCTATTATCCGATGACCGAAAGCGAGGTTCGGGCATCAACCGGACTCGACCTCGTCGAAGCGATGCTCGCCGTCTTCCGCGAGGTTACCCCTGCCATGAACCTCTGCATGCAGGTCCAACTCACGGTGGAATAAGCGTCCCGTCTGGCCCAACCTGGACGTTATAATTTTTGGTGTGCTTGTACAGAGTAGTGGAGCGCCACGCACCTCTCCTCTTCCTTCACGCGCGCCGTATCGATCTCGGCCTCTCTTTCAGAAGACCGCCCCTTTAGTTAAAGACGGACGTCGGGGACGACTTCTCCTTGTCGGGCGACGTCGCCTTCGAGGACTTCTCCTTCGAGGCGGGTGGCTGACGGGAGGACGAGGCCGGATTGGCCCCAGCGGACGATGATCTCCCCCAGCCGAAGTGATATACAATGCCTATCGTGTATTGGAGACTATGCGCGTCGCCGCTGATTGGAAAGTACGCGTTCGAGGATGGGGTGACTCCGTAAGGCAAGCCGAGGGTTGGGGAACCGGTGATGTGTTCGCGAACGTCAATCCGTACCCCCCACTTTTCCGTCAAATTGTAATCAAGGCCGCCGCCGATGTTGACGCCCCCGGCGCCTTGGGAGGAAAGTTTAGCTACCGGCGCATACGCAAACCCGGTGGTGTTGGCCAAACTCACCGCGGCGCTGGTGGGAGAGAAGCGGTCGTATTCGGCGCCCACGACGGCGTAAGGGCGGATGCCCCGAAAAGTCGCTGGCGAGTGCGCCACCAGGTCGCCGCTAAACCTGTTGTCCCTGAGGCCATAGGATTTTGTGACGGGCAGGGTGGGGCTGTTCTCATAAGTCAATTCAAGATTATTCTGACTGAACCCATAGGACACTTCGACGCCGAAGATATTACTTTTCTTCAGTGGCAGTTCGAGTCCCACGTTCCCTCCCCCGCCGGCCGCAAAGGTTGATTGATAGGGAATAAAAGCCTCGTCGAAGGACCGGGCATCGCTGAGCCTGCTGCCTCCGCCCGTAACAAAAACCAGACTGTTCTGTGCCTCGCCCACAGTGGCGGTGAGGCAGAGCGCCACTGATACGATTAAGCCTTGCAGGAATCTCTTAACAGTCATTTCAGGTCAAACCTCCCCGGTGTCTTGAACTCAAAGTGCTTCGATGCGCTGTGCTTGTCGGAAGTTGGTTCAGTTGTGCAAACCTCTCCGAAAAACCACAAAAAAGATGAGGCCGTAGGGGCGCCCCCGAAGCCGCGGAGCATAACTAGCCTAACAGTATGCTGCTGAGAATGCAAGAAACGTCAACGGAGTCTAACCTCAAAGCACCTTGACGCGGCTCTTTGACAATTCCCCACACGCCGGCTGTCGCTACGAAGGGCTATGGGCGACAAACCCCTTGCCTGCTCCGTTGCCGCCGGGTAGCATTGGCTTATGCGTGCGAGGGCCAAGCGCGCCTGGCAAGTCAACACGCAAGCGTACAGGGCGGGCCGGGCCAAGGAACTACCAATTGGGGGGCTCGATGGTTGACATCGCTTCTTCACCACTTTCTTCAACTGCCCCGCTGACGGTCCTCAGCGAGGAAGAGCGGATGTTCCAGGCGGCGGCGCGAGAATTCGCCGAAAACGAAATCCGTCCGCACGTCGAGACGATGGACCGTGAAGGCGTTTTCAATCACGAGCTGATTGGGCAATTTTTCGAGCAGGGGTTCATGGGTCTGGCCGTTCCGGAAGCCTTCAACGGCGGCGGGGGAACGTTTTTCATGGCCACTCTGGCCATCGAAGAGTTCTCGCGGGTCGATGCTTCGGCGGGCGTGGTGATCGACGTCCAGAATACGCTGGTGAACAATGCCGTCGCGTCTTGGGGCAACGAAGCGCAAAAGCCGCAATACCTCCCGCGCCTGGTGCGGGACACCGTGGGCGCTTACGCCCTCTCCGAAGCGGGTTCCGGCAGTGATGCGTTTTCGCTCGCGGCCCGTGGCCGCCAGGATGGCGACCACTTTGTTTTGAATGGGCGAAAGCTTTGGATCACTAACGCCAAAGAAGCCGGGCTGTTCATCGTCTTCGCGAACGTCAATCCCGAGCTCGGCTACAAGGGCATCACCGCGTTCCTCATCGAGCGCGACACTCCGGGCTTCAGCGTCGGTAAGAAGGAGGACAAGCTGGGGATCCGCGCCTCTTCAACTTGCGAATTGATCTTGGAAGATTGCCGCGTTCCGCAGGCGAATGTGCTGGGAGAAGTGGGCAAGGGGTACAAAGTAGCGATCGAAACTCTCAACGAGGGACGCATTGGCATCGGCGCGCAGATGCTGGGCGTGGCGCGCGGTGCCCTCGAACACGCCATCGCTTACGCCAAAGAACGTAAACAGTTCGGCCGGCCCATTGCCGAATTTCAGGCTATTCAATTTCAGCTTGCCCGGCTGGCCACCGAGGTGGAAGCGGCGCGGCTGATGGTTTATAACGCCGCTCGATTGAAAGACGCGTGCCTGCCGTTCCTGAAAGAAGCCGCCATGGTCAAGTATTTCTGCTCCCAGGTGGCGGAGCGCGTGGCCTCCGAATGCCTGGAAGTTTATGGCGGCTACGGTTTCACCAAGGACTATCCTGCCGAAAAATACCTCCGCGATTCGAAGATTGGAAAAATCTACGAAGGCACGTCGTTCATGCAGCTCCAGACTATCGCCAAGTCGATTCTGGGGTAAGGCGCAGTTGACGTTCCCGGTCTGACCTCCACCCGGAAGAGCCTGTCAGGCGAATTCCGATTCACCCGCGCAGATAACCGGGGACGGCGGAATGTTTGATGTCGAACTGGTCGGAGTCCATAATGGAAGCTCCGGCTTGACGGGGGCCCCATGAAACCATCGGAGCGTGGCGCGGTGCCCAAGAGGATGATGGCGATTCAATTCGCCATTCTGGCGAGTTTGGCGGCGTTCTATTTCCTTTATTTGCCTTATCGGTCGGGGTTCCAGGCGGCGGCAGAGGCCCAGAAGCGGGAACTGAAGATCGAGGCACTCTCTCAATCCCTGGTGGTCGAGGACACCCACAGTGAAGTCGAGGCAACTGGAGGGGGAGGCAAGGTGCATCCCCAGAGATTGAATCGCCTGCCGGCCGTTGACGAGTTCGTTCGGACGCTCGGCTTGCCGGACCGGCGCACCACCGATTTCCGCGGTGGGCTGCACATCACCTGGACGGGCACCGGCCACTCGCTCGAGGCTGCCTTCGACCGTGGCCGCCTCTACTGCCTGCGCCGCGAGGACCTCCGGACCGGACACGGCGCGCTGGTCTTCGAATCCAGTACCGCCTGGCGCCCCTTCTAGCCGATCCGGTAGCGCGCACGCCCTGCCCTTCGAACTCCGCCACTTTTCCGTGTGGCGTGTAGCCGTTCGCGTATTAACCTGAAGAGAATTATCCATCCTCAAAATCCGCAGAGCCGCAAGAACAGCGATTCTGCCCAGCGCGCTCAACCGCCCACCCGGGGACGCCCTTGTGATCCGCAGACGTCCAGCAAAACAGAAGCACGTTTACCCGTTTCTCGTCAAACTGCCCGGCTTGCAGAACCACTGGCGATTGGTAAGCGACAAGGCAGGACATATTTCTCCCGCAACGCGGTTGGGATGCTGGATGTACATTGATAACCGAAGGCTATCGGCTGTTTTACCTTCCCAACAATCCCACGTATGCCGCCGCACCTATCGCCCCGCCGATCAGCGGCCCCACAACCGGCACCCAGGAGTATCCCCAATCGGAGCTGCCTTTGTGCGGTATAGGCAAGAGCGCGTGGGCAAGGCGCGGACCCAGATCTCGGGCGGGGTTTATGGCGTAGCCGGTCGGAGCACCCAACGAGAGACCAATCCCCCAGACCAGTAGCCCAATGAGCAAGGGTGTGAGTCCGCTTTGCACTGGACCAGCGTTCGCCGAGATCGCCAGCACCCCAAAGACGAGCACGAACGTTCCGATGATTTCGGTGAGGAGGTTTAGAGGGCGTCGACGGATGGCGGGGATGGTGGAGAAGACGGAAAGTTTCGAAGCCTGGCTTTCAGTTTCGGGCCAGTGCGCCAAATAAGCCAACCATACAATGACCGCACCGAGGAAGGCGCCAATGAATTGGGCCACAATGTACCCGGGCACATCGCTCCAGGCAAACTTGCCGACCACAGCAAGGCCCAGAGTTATCGCGGGGTTCAGATGTGCGCCGCTGATGCGCCCGACGGCATAGACCGCAACTGCCACGCCCATCGCCCAGCCCGTAGTGATCACCATCCAGCCTGAGTTCTGCGCCTTGGTCTTATTCAACATAACTCCCGCCACCACCCCGTCTCCCAAAATGATCAACAATGCCGTGCCGATGACTTCAGCAGCGAATGGTTTCATGCGCCTCCTCCAGGAACGGATTCTGATTTACGAGCAGCGCTAACCTGGATATTCACAAATTGATCGAAGCGAGACTGCTGCCTCTGGCTTGTGAGCCTCCGCAAGAAAAAACCAACTCCGGACATCAGACAAAACCGCGTGGCTCGCAAGTGTACCAGAGTTCCTTCTTAGGGTCGCTCACGTTCTCTCTTCTTTTCTGTTGCTCGTTTCGCTCGCGCGATCAAGTCTCTGAGCCGCTCCCTCTGGCGTCGTTCAGCTTCGTCTTTCGGTTCGGATTGGGGGCGAGTGACCCGCCAGGTGAGCCGACCTGAGAGAGGTCCTTCAGGGTAGGCTCCTGGATCAAAGAGCGTGCAGTTTTGGAGTGAGGTGGGCTCTTCTTGATAGCAAGACCAGACGGCGCGGCGCAACAGGTCGGGGTCGCCCTCGTCCAGGAGGTTGATCAGACGGACTTGTCGCCGAAAGCGTGCAATGAACTCCATTGGTAAGTTAAAAAGATAGGGAGTGAGAGCCTTGGCACCGATGATCCGCTTGCGCTCGTCCACACCATTTTCGAGAAGCATGAGGAGAGCATCACCCGTCTGGTGTCCTGGTGACTCTGGCCCGAAGATGACCAGATACCTGATGTTTGGATTGGCAACGATATTGCCGATTAGCTTTTCGATCCCGATATTCTCAGTCTGGATGGTGCCGGAGAGGGCAGCTCCACTCTCCAGGCCAACTCGGACCAAGTTCTCAATGTCCGGCGGAGCCTTTTCTTGATCGTAAACTAGAATGACAGCCACGGCGACAGGCGAGTAGTCGTTGCCCCGCAGATAGCGCCCCTCTTCAGGCGGATAGCTGGAAGCCGGCTCCACCTTCAACATGACTTCTCCAACTCACCTTGAGTGAAGGCCTGAAGCCGCGCTCGCAGTTCGTCCCGGGCGCGGCGAAAGGCCGTCAATGTTTCTTCTTGGGAGCCTTGGGCCGCGGCGGGATCTTCGATCCTCCAATGAATACGTTTTGTTTTCGCGGGAAAGATGGGGCAACTCTGCTTAGCATTATCGCAGACCGTGATTACGTAGTCGAAATCCTGCCCTGCAAATTCGTCCACCGATTTGGACCGGTGATCAGAAATGTCGATCCCTACCTCCCGCATCACGGCAATAGCCTCAGGTCGCACGCGGGTTGGTTTCGTGCCCGCACTGAAAACCTCGTAGGTATTTCCCGCATCACGGCGCAGCAACCCTTCCGCCATTTGGCTGCGAGCCGAATTACCCGTACAGAGGATCAACACTCTCATCATTCAGTCCCTCGTCAATCAATCCCGAACATCCACATTGTCCCTTGCGCTGAAGTCCTTCGCGAAGTTCGATCAGTCCGGGTAGAGCTCGAGCTTTACTGTAACATGTAAGGTCCGTGAAGCCGACGCACTCTCGATATAAATTGCCTCCACATCTCCTTCCGTATACCGGCTGAATCGAAGAGGGGAATGGGCAGCTTCCTGAATGCGAAAGTCCGGTTCCAGCCCGCTGGTCACCCAGAGATTGTAGGTGGCAGGAGTGAGGCTTGAATCGAATTCCCAATTCGCACGGGCGACCCAACCCTGAATAACAAGCGTATTCTCGCTTACAAGGTGAGAACCCGCCGGAATGGTTCGTTTTTGTAATTCCCTGACCTCCCGCTGCAAATAGACGTCTGGCTGGGCGTCCGATGTGCAGGAGGGGAGAGATACCCAAGCTGATAACACCGACGCGGCGATAGCAGATCTCAGTCCCCGACTCATTGGCGCCTCCCTGGTGATCCTTCCTGAGCGACGAACTCTGCGGTTTTTTTCTCAATCTGGTCACGAACACGCCGGAACGAAGCTAACTTTTCAGCCGCCGTACCCTCGGTAGCGGCAGGATCCTCGAAGCTCCAATCGAGATACCAAATCCCGCCGGGAAGGACCGGGCATTTCTCGCGAACTTTGTCGCAGACCCTGATGACGTAATGGAAGTTCTGCCCCAAGAACTCGGCGACATCTTTGGAGCGGTGACCCGAAATATCAATACCGACCTCCTTCATGACATCGACTGCCATGGGGTTGAGTTTTGTGGGCTGGGCGCCCCCACTGAACCCCTCGAACCGGTCCGCCCCGTAGTGGCGCAGGAGACCTTCGGCCATTTGGCTACGGCAAGAATTCTCAGTACACACGAACAACACTCTTTGTTTGATCATTGTTCTCCCCTCTCTGCCCGTATAACCGTCTAATAGGCCGTGCCTCGCACTATGAAGCAGAGGTGGAGGATCACTCCCGAGCCATTTGGACTGCGCTGGCGCTCTCTCGAAGTGGCGTGAAGTAAGAACGCTGGAAGCGCAGAGCAACGCCCACCAGCCCAATCAGCACTGGGACCTCGACCAGCGGGCCGATCACCGCCGCAAAGGCGGCGCCGGAGTTGATTCCAAATACAGCCACGGCCACGGCTATCGCCAACTCGAAATTGTTGCTGGCGGCGGTGAAGGAGAGGGTGGCCGTCTTGGAATAATCCGCTCCAAGCCTCTTGCCCATATAGAAGGAAACCAGGAACATCACCAGGAAGTAAATCAGTAAGGGCAGTGCGATCCGCAGAACGTCGAGCGGCAAATGAATGATATATTCGCCCTTCAGGGAAAACATCACCACAATCGTGAAGAGCAAAGCGACCAGCGTGAGCGGACTGATGCGGGGAATAAACCTCTTCTCGTACCACTCGCGCCCACGCAGGCGAAGCAGGGCAAAGCGAGTGAGCATGCCGGCAAGAAAAGGAATCCCCAGGTAGAAGAAGACGCTCTGCGCTATCTGCTTCATTGACACATCTACAACTGCGCCTTTCAAACCCAGCCAAGTTGGCAATACGGTGATGAACAGCCAGGCATAAACCGAGTAAAACAAAACCTGGAAAACCGAATTGAAGGCCACAAGTCCCGCGGCATACTCAGTATCGCCCTTGGCAAGTTCATTCCAGACAATCACCATCGCGATGCAACGGGCCAGTCCGATCAGAATCAGACCGACCATATAGTCGGGATGGTTGCGTAAGAAGGTAACGGCGAGGACGAACATGAGAAGGGGCCCGATCACCCAGTTCTGCACCAGCGAAAGAAGCAAAACACGTTTGTTGCGGAAGACTTCCCCAAGCTCTTCGTAGCGGACCTTTGCCAGGGGTGGGTACATCATAAGAATCAAACCGGCTGCAATGGGAACTGACGTCGTGCCCACCTGGAAGGCCGTCAGGGTCCGAACCAGGCTTGGCAGCAGATAACCAGAGATCACTCCCAACGCCATGGCAAGGAAGATCCATACGGTAAGAAATCGATCTAGAAAAGAGAGTCTCCGCGTTAGATGTGCTGACATAATTCAATGCCTTTCCCTCTTCAATTCCCGTGCCATGACGCGGTGCAGCGATGAACTACTTCCCGCAGCAACCAGGAACGCAGCACGATGTGCCCGGCTTTTTCGCCCTCACGAAGGCGCTTATGAACTTGCCATCGACCAGCGGTGCGATCGCCTCCACGTCGATTCCCTGGCTCGAAAGCAATTCGCGCGCGTCTTCAAGGCGGTAAATTCGGGTCGGTTCGATGTTGACCACATCAAATCCAGCCCGCGTGAGTTTGGTAAGGTACTCGCTCTCCTCCAACGCCCCGGCCATGCAGCCTACCCATAACTCCATGTTGCGCCGAATCTCAGCAGGGACTTCTCCGCGCACAACAATGTCGGAGACTGCGAATCGCCCACCCGGCTTGAGCACGCGAAACGCCTCCCTCAACACTCGGTCCTTGTCGGCGGAGAGGTTGATGACGCAATTCGAGATGATGACATCAACGGAGTTATCGGGCAGTGGGATGTTCTCAATTTCGCCCTTCAGGAATTCTACGTTCTCAACTGCGGCTTTCCGCTGGTTTTCGCGGGCCAGCGACAACATTTCATCCGTCATGTCCAGACCGTAGGCCTTGCCGGCCGGCCCCACCCGTTTTGCAGACAGGAGCACGTCAATCCCCCCGCCTGATCCCAGATCGAGGACGGTTTCGCCTGGCTTCAGCTCGGCCAAGGCGGTGGGGTTTCCGCACCCCAAAGAAGCCAGCAGAGCTTCCTGGGGAATTTGACTGGTTTCGCTGCCGTCGTAGAGGTTCGAGGTGATCGGGTCAGGACAACGCTCGAGTGGTGGAGCCGAGCCGCAACAGGAACTTCGCCCCTGGACCACGCGTAGAGCCGCTTGCCCATATTTCTCTTTCACCGCTTCCTTGATGTTTTCTGTGCTCATTTGTTTCTCCTCTCCTGGCTTCCCTTTGAGGCCTGCACGATCAAAACCAGGTCTCCGGGTTTAACAGCTTTGTTGCGGGTGCAACACTCCGCATAGAGGAAATTAAGAAGCTCCTGGAGTGCCTCGGTATTCGCCGTGTACCAAAGGAATGTACCCTCACGCCGTACGTTGACCAGTTCTTCGTTCTTGAGTTTGTCGAGATGATGGGAAAGCGTAGAAGGTGGGATCCCCAGCTCGTCCTGAATGTCTCCCACGACCAATCCCTGCGGATGGGCGGTCAGCAAGAGCTGCATGATGCGCAAGCGCGGCTCGGCCCCCATGGCCGCAAACATATCCGCGTAGCGAATGACCTGTTCAGCGTCGTCACGGGTTGTCATAGTTCCATTATACTGGAAATAGGGAAAAGTGCAAGGCAGGTTTTAGAGGTCCAGAAGGAAGTAAGCGGCTAGGGAGCAGTTAGAAGGGCATTTGCAGTCTCAAGCTCCAGGGGCTTCGTGATCGTCAGGGTCCCGCCATTCACGCGAATTACTCCGCGGTGTTTCCAGTCGCTGAGAATGCGGCTCACGCTTTCGCGAGAGGAGCCGATGTTTTGGGCAATCTCTTCGTGAGTCATGAAAAGCGCAATG
>Ga0187888_1002418_pt1 | contig 16005 bp, 15 predicted proteins | sample June2016WEW_7_40_FD_132987 | JGI IMG/M metagenome (GOLD analysis project Ga0187888, IMG submission 132987) | Peatland microbial communities from SPRUCE experiment site at the Marcell Experimental Forest, Minnesota, USA - June2016WEW_7_40 | ecosystem: Environmental > Terrestrial > Soil > Wetlands... | reverse complement strand
CGGGTGGTAATCGCATCCTATAATCATCATGTTCGGCTCCTTTTTCCCGAGCCTTTTTGGTTGGTTGGCGCCACCAAAGTTTACTCGGGTCTGGGAGCCGACATTGTTATGGAATCATTTACAGTGCGCCGGGATAAACCGGCTTGAAGTAGAGGATGAAAGAGCCTTACGAGAAAGGAGTAGCGATCCGCTCGGCCTCGAGTCTTGCGCTGCTACCGCGAGGGACACAGCGAAGCGTAGACAGAGGATAGGCGGGGTGGGTATTCAGCTCCGAAAAGATGCAATCCGGACGCCGACGTCCTTGTAATGCGCGGAAGGCAACATGAGCAGGCGCGATAGCGCGAGCTCCTGCTCGGTCCGGCGTAGTCGAAGACCCCAGACACGCCAAGAAACTTCAAGCACGAGAACCGGGAGACCTCGGAGATGCCTGCGGTGAAAGTCAGCCGCAGGACGGCGGGAGAAGGCTCAGGCCGTACGGCCCGCGTGTACGTCACCGAGGAGTCACACAGCGGCATAGTACCGATGAATCACTCGAACAAAGACGGATCGTTCGTCGGCGGAGAGGGAGGAGGGAAGGCTGCTGATCGAGGAGAACACTCTTCCATCTGACACGTACCCGACACAGCGCGGGTCTGCACGTGTTCCACGGGTGGGCGAGTGTGCGGACAAGCTGTATGCTTGGCCGTTACTTATCCGAGATAAGAACCGGATGCGCTAATGAGCGCCCGTCCGGGTCCGTGCGGGGGGCAACCAGCAATGGTTGTCCCTACCGCGATCTCAAAATCCCCCCCCCGCTCGGGCCGCTTAGTCGGCGCGTCCTAGGCAAAACCGGGGCGCTGGGGAAGGGGCGGGTGTCCGATCCGTGGAGCCTTGCCAACGCTGTGCGGAAAAATCAACCTTATAATTCACTCCCCTTTCCCATCACCTGGTTGCAAGCATTGCACTTCCGAGACGAGCGACCTTAGTTGCAGGCAGCTGCCCCCACTCCCGTAAATGGGTAAGTTGTTTAAAATCAAAGAGATGAGGAAAACTCCCCTTCCTTGTCCCTGAGAAAGCAAAGCCTTCCCAAGTTTTTGAAATTAATGGAGATGATAGAAGTGTCCCCCTGCACAGGCCGGGAGCTAGGATTTCCGTGCCTAGGCCCCGGTCTGCAGAAGATTTAGGAAGAATTTCGCAACCGGCGCAGGGAGTTTTGGGGCATCTGTGAGACGATTCGTTCAGTGGGTCGCCATCGCTGGACAACTCGCCTGACGGTTGAGCAATGCCGCACTCTCTGTGTCGAGTCAATGCACCGCGATGGAGTGTTTGCCAGTCCCCATGGCAGTAGCTGGACCACCTACTGGAAAGATCAATATGGTCAGGTTGAGGCGCACCTCGACTACTCAGTCCTGCGCATCGCGGATGGGAGGCTGGTTCTCGGCACAGGCCCGGACCTAATCGAGGGGGATTCAGTCGTTGAAGAGAGAAGTTTGGTCGGGGCGATAGGATTTGAACCTACGACCCCCTGCGCCCAAGGCAGGTGCGCTACCAGGCTGCGCTACGCCCCGACTCTAAACGACTTAGGTCACGTTCGACCCGTAGTTCAAGACTAAGGCAGGTGCGCTATTCCTGCAAGGCGAAGTTGCACTGTGCAAACACACCGAAGCGAGTCCGTGCTGCTGCGTCAACAGGCAGCGCAGGTCGTCAAGTCGCTGCACGCGAGTTCTCAAACCGCTGTGGCGCGTCTGGGTGAATTGAACCGGCTGCCCGCCGACGAGTGGCGGGTTCACCGCCCGCCCTTCGGATGCCCGCCTTCCGCGAGCAAGGTATAATTTTCAGTTGGTATGCAGAGTCCGCGTTATGCGCTGGTCGCGTACGTAAAGAGCGCCGCTGGGGAGTTTGTCGAAAACCTCCGGCGCGAGCTGCATCCCGACCTTCCCCACCTGGCTGCTCATCTGACCATCCTGCCGCCGCGCCCGCTCGAAGGCACGGAAAGCTCCGCGTTGCAGTTCCTAGAGCGTATCTGCGGCGAGGAAGAGCCATTTGAGGTGAGCCTCGGAGCCGTGGAGACGTTCATCCCGGTGACCCCGACGGTGTACATCCGCGTGGATGGCGCCGCTTCGCGCATGTGCGAATTGCACCGCCGGCTGAATATCGAGAAGCTCGCTTTTGAGGAGGAGTGGCCCTACATTCCCCATCTGACCATCGTGAAAATGAGCTCGGAACAGTCCGCACAGAAGGCCTTCCAAATCGCCAGCGAGCGCTGGGCCAGCTACACCGGGAGCCGGCGCATCCTGCTGGAAAAGCTGACCTTTGTCCGCGAGGACGCCCAGAATCACTGGCTCGATTTGGCTCCAGTGCGCCTGGGCCGCCAACTGGTTTCGCGCCATGCGTAACCACAGGTTTGTTACTGCGCACAGGCAGAAAGTGGAGCGAAGACCACTGCGGCGAGATTCGGTTGCCGGAAAGCCTTTCTTTTACCCTTGCAAGGTGTGCAACGATCTGCAGTTACTCCCGTCCGCCGAACATGGCCCTAAGTACATCACCCTCCCGTGTGTTGAAAAGCCTGGGGCGCGGCTGTAAATAAAGAACAGGGCAATCCGGGCATCCCGCCAAACGCCTCTTCTGGCAAGGGTTTCCGGCAAGCGACGGGAGACAACATGCAAATCGGGGTTTACGGCTCAGGATATCTGGGAACGGTGATTTCGGCCTGTCTGGCGGATTTTGGCACCCCGGTTTCCTGCTGTCACCCCGACCGCTCGCGCATGGTGGAGATGGCCCAGGGCAATATTCCCTTCTTCGAAAAGAACCTGAAAGAGATCATCCGGCGGAATGTGCGTGCGGGACGACTGGCTTACTCGACCGACATCGAATCGTTCGCCCGGCGCACGCATGTCATATTCCTGGCCGAAGACAAGGCCGAGCACCTGACCGATGTAGCCGTGCGCATTGCCCGCCTGGCGCCCAACCCTCCCATTCTTGCCATTGTCACTCCCGTGCCGGTGGGCACCGCCAACGCCCTGGAAAGGAGCATGAAAGACTCCGGCCTCGCGGCCACGATCGTTTCGCAGCCGATGTTTTTCACCGACGGTTGCGCGGTTGAAGATTTCAACTGGCCCGACCGGCTGATCCTGGGAGCGACCTCGAACGAAGCCGTGCAGGCTCTGAAACAGATTTTCCACCCCCTGGTGATGCGCGGCGTGCCCGTCATCGTGACCAGCCAGTCCACCGCTGAACTGGTGCGCGAAGCCGCTACCGCCTTCGTGGCCACAAAAATTTCCTTCATCAACGAAGTCGCGACCCTCTGCGAACGCGTGAATGCCGATGCCGTGAACCTGGCGCTGGCTCTGGGTCTGGACAAGAAAATCGCCCCCCGCTGCCTGCAGCCGGGCGCGGGTATGGGTGGGGTGTTCGCCGAGTCGGATATGGATTCTCTGGCGCAACTGGCGGAGTCGCACGGAGTGTCGCTTAAAGTTCTGAGCGCCGCGCGCGACGTAAACCACCTGCTTGCCGACCGCTTGGTGGAAAAGATTGCGACGGCGCTGAATTCGGTTGAGAACAAGGAAGTAGGCATTCTTGGACTGGCGTTCAAGCCCAACACGAATTCAGTCGCGGGATCATCGTCGGTGCGGCTGGCCGAAACCCTGGTTTCGAAAGGCGCGCACGTGCGGGCTTACGACCCAGTCGCCATCCCCGAAGCGAAGTTGTGCCTGAACTCTTCGGTGCGCTACTGCGATTCCGCTTATGCCGCTGCGGAAGGCTCCGATGCGCTGGTGGTGGGAACCGGCTGGCCGGAATTTCGCGCCCTCGATTTCGACCGCATCAAGCACCTGCTGAAGAAGCCCGTCATCGTGGATACAAAGAATCTGCTCGACTCCGTGCGCCTGCGCGCCCTGGGCTTCGAGTACGTGGGCGTTGGCCGCGGGTGAGAGCCAGTAGTGGTTGCTAGTAGTCTTGGTCTTGGCAAGATTTGATGGTAGCCCTCCCCAATATTTCCTTCCTCTCGACTGATTCCACTCCGATTCTGCGTTCAATCCGGACTATTGCGCGCGGGCAACCCCGTTGATTCGACCTCGGAGTTGCTATAATCAACAGGTTGCGGTGGGAATAGCTCAACTGGTAGAGCATCGGACTGTGGCTCCGACGGTTGCGGGTTCGATTCCCGTTTCCCACCCCAAGTTCCGAAGCATCTCTCAGCCCATTCCGCTATCATCGAATCGCGGCCCCGTAGCTCAACTGGATAGAGCATCAGACTTCGGATCTGAGGGTTGGGGGTTCGACTCCCTCCGGGGTCGCCACGCCTGCGGTCCAGGTCCTTCGCTTCGCTCAGGATTTCGGCAGCAGGCTCCCGCTCCGCTCACGCCTGCCAAGCGCCTCAAGTTCGACTCCCTCCGGGGTCGCCACGCGCCGCTGAGATAGAATGAAGCTTCGGTTTTCCTGAGATATGAAACGCACCTTCCATTTCCGCACACTGTCATCCCGAATGGGACCGCCCCAGATAGGTCCTCTTGAGCAACGTTTGCTGGAAGCGTTGTGGGAACGTGGTAACGCGACGGTGCGTGAATTGGTGAGTAGCGAGTGTCGGGATCTGGCCTACACCACGGTGATGACCACCCTCGACCGTCTGTTCAAGAAGAACCTGCTCGACCGCATGGCGGAAGGCCGGGCCTTTCGTTACTCGCCGCGGCTCACCCGCCAAGAACTGCACCGGGCACTGGCGAGTGAGACTTTCCGCCAGTTGCTGGATGCCAGCCCGACCGCGTCGTTGCCGCTCTCTTACCTGGTCGAGGTCCTGAGCGAACGCGACGCGCAGTTGCTGGACGACCTGCGGCGGCTGGTCGAGGCCAAGCGGCGTGAACTCGAAGCCAGCGACTCGATCGCGACCGCAGACAACGGCAAGGAGAAAAAATAAATGTTTGCCGCCCGCGGCCTCGCGGTTTCTTTCTCCGTATTTGTGATGGTATACGGCACGCTTTCGCTGGCCGTGTGCCTGGTCTGGCGCTGTGTTTGGCGGTACAGCCAAAGACATGCGGGTCGCTGGAGTGCGAATCTGCTGTTCGCTTTGCGAATGTCTCCTTTGGCCGCTGCGGCGGTGGTCACCATCGCCGTTACCGTGCCTTCTTTTCTCTGGCTTGAGCCGCGGGGGATCGATGAGCCGCTGGGCAGAATCCCTCTAGTGTTGAGCGCCTGTGGCGCCGCGTTGGGGGTATTTGGCGTCTTGAACGTGGGCCTGGCAGTTCGCCGCGCTTCGCGGGCCATCTCGTTGTGGACGCATGCGGCGCAACCGGTCAAGGCAACCGGAGATCCTCCCGTACTGCGCATCTCGCGCCCGGTTCCGGCGCTGGTGGCAGCGGGCATCGTTCGCCCCTTGATCCTCTTGTCGGAAGCGGCGGAATCGGCGTTAACTGCCGGGGAATTGGAGGCCGCGCTGCATCACGAAGTAGCTCATGTGCGGCAGCACGACAATCTGAAGAAACTGCTGCTGCGTTTGTTGGCCTTCCCTGGCATGGGTGGATTGGAAGGGGCTTGGGTCGAGGCCAGCGAGATGGCCGCCGATGAAGCGGCGGTATCAACCCCGTCCGAGGCGCTGGACTTGGCGGCCGCGCTCATCAAACTGTCGCGCCTGGCTCCGGCCTGCTCGACCACAGATCTGACTGCTGCGCTGGTGCACAATCACGGTGCGGCTTTCGCCATGAACGCCCGCATCGAGCGGCTTATCGGTTGGAGCGAGCAGCGCAATCAGCGACCACGGCAATATTCCCCATGGTATGGACTGGCGGCCGCCATGGCCACGGTCGCGATTTTCAGCGTGACCTACAACCAGTTGCTCGTCCACGTGCACACGGCCACGGAGTGGCTGGTGCGGTAGGCACGCCGCTCCCTGTCGCTGGGAAAATCTTCTGCGATTGATTCAGAACGTCACGCGCACACCCAGTTGTGCCGCGAATGGAATTCCCACGGTAGTCCCCGGTCCGAAGAAATCGCCTAACGCGCCCTCGGGGATTTCGAGCTGCTTCAGGCTGGTCAGGGGCACAGCGTTTGCCAGACTGCAATTGCTGGCGTTTGCCCCCAGGCAAACATCGCTGACGATGGTTTGGCCGATCGAATTTGGCGCCATCTGGGATAGCGGAACCGGGAGCTGGACGACGTTGACTGCGTAATTCGCGCCGGGATTGTTACGGTTAAAGATGTTGAAGAACTCGACGAACGGGTTGATCTGCCAGCGCTCACCGATTTTGAAAGGACGCGTGACCCGCAGGTCCGACTGAATGTAAGGCGTGCCGCGGAATTCGTCGAGGCTGGTATACAAGGGCTGCGTCTGGCCGCTGAACTGAACATAGATGCGGCCAGTGTTGTCTGCATTCGTGATCGTGATGGGACGGGCGCTCTCGAGCTGATTGATCGTGCTCAATTCGAAACCGCCGGGGAGGTGCACCGTGCCGGCAAGCACGAAGCGGTGGCGAACGTCCTCGCCGGACGGGCCATAATCGCCGGGCCCGAAAGCATTCAGCAACGGTGCGCTCGGTGGCTGTTGTTGGCAGACGCCATCGACATAGTCAAAGAGTTCGCCCAGCAGGCATCCCCAGGTCTGCGCCTTGGAGAACTGGTAGTTCGCCACCAGATTGAAGCGGCGCATATTGCCCTGCAGATGCAGCATCAGCGCGTTGTAGCTGGAACGGTTGTCAGACTCGAACACATTGACATTGGGCACCACATCCGTCTGATCGGTGGCGTATTCGTTGGGAGGTTCCGCCGTTGAAATGAGCGGAGTGAATATGTTTGTGCCGCTGGTATAGGGGAAAGCGCGGTAGCCGTGATTGCCCTGCTCATGCACGTAATCGGCGCTCATCAGCCAATGATCGTTGAGAGCGTGCTGCACGCCGCCGGTAATGTGGATCGCATAGGGCGTTTTGTAAGGGGAGCCGACCAAATTACCGGTGACCGTGTTAGCAGGAGTTGGAACAGGCGCTAAAGGCCCAAGGCCACCCGCCATACAGCCCGAGCCCAGCAGCGAATAAGTACCTGGACCTCCCGCGAGGTTGCACGTTCCGGTAGTGAAGTTCGAATTGTTCACGCCTTGAAATGCCTTCGCCCATCCATTCTGTGCCAGATCGTCGTAAAAGAGGCCGAAGCCAGCGCGAATCACCGTCTTCCCGCTGTCGCCGGGTGAGTAAGCGATCCCAAGGCGAGGCGCGATTTGCTTGCGGTAATTTTGCGGCACGCTGGGCACAATCGGAATCTGCAATGCCTGCAACGTCACATACGCGGCGTTATCGGCCTCGCTTCGGCCCGAACCTGTGAATAGCCCCCAGGTTGTCTGATAACGCAATCCGTAGTTGACCGTGAGCCGGTGCGAGACGCGCCAGGAATCCTCGGCATAGAACGCGAGGCGCTGAACATTCTGCGAAAAGCCGCCGTCGCTGGCGGGAGTGTAAGTGCAGGTTGAACCGTCCGAAGGGCTGACGCCGAGACACTGTGGAGCGAAGGTTCCAAATACGCCGGGGTTCTGCACGTAATAGGTTGGATTATTGACGTACTTGGCAAGAGTCTCTGCCGTAGCCGCAAACGCCCCGCTGAGCACCGGTTCGTGAATGAAGTCAACGCCGAACTTGAGCGCATGGTCACGCACAACGTGACTCAGGTCGTAACGGAATTGGTATTTCTCCTGATTGCGCCGGTCGGGGAAAAGCGTGATTGGCGTGGCGAACTGGTTGTCTCCGAAAGTTTCGAAACCGGAAATCGTAAGCGCTGTGGAGCTGAACGGGAATGCCAGTGCGAAGCCGAGATCGGAGTTCCGAGTCTGGGTAAGATGCAACAGGCTGGCGTCGACAACCAGATTGCCGAGCCAGGTTGAATTGAAAGTATAAGTATTGCTGAGCGCCACATTCCAGTAATTGTTGTGCGTGACCAAACCTGTCGATGGCAGTGTGCCCTGCTGCAACAGGGCGTTGTGCGTGAGGTAGCTGTCTTGGGATGCGCGCAAAAACCAGTTCGATTTTGCAGACTGTGCCCAGTCAAAACGCACCGAACCAAGGTAGTCGCGAAAGGGAATCGGAACCGTGGCGGGAACCGCAATCGAAGCAACGCCGCTAATCAATCCCTCTGACGCCAATTGCGCCAGCGCGTCAAACTGCGCAATGCTGGCCGGGCTGTAGGCGATGCTCGCGTTTTCGTGCACGTTCTCGAGAGAAGTAAAGAACCATGCCTTGCTTTTCGCGATGGGACCGCCGAGAGTTCCAACGTAGTTCTGGCGCGAGAACGGCTGCTTGGGATTCGGCGCGGGATTCTCAATCGGGAACCGCGCATTGAGTGCGGCTTGGCGGTCATAGAATGCACCGCTCCCGTGCCATTCGTTGGCCCCACGCTTGGTGGTAATCACCACCGACCCGGCCGTGGTCCAACCCGTATCGGCGTCTTCGTTCGACGTGCGCACCGCAAATTCCTGTAGCCCATCCGGCGAGAAGTTTTGCAGGAAGCCGCCGATCCAGTCGTCCGAGTTGTCGGCGCCATCGACCGATAGCTCGTTGTTCAGGCCGGAGCTTCCGCCGGTCGAAACCGCAGTGATGCGCGCCTTGGTGGGATCGGAAGGCTCAACGGGCTCGGTTCCGGGCACGAGATAAGCAATATTGGCAAAACTTCGCGCCGGGAGCGGCAGCGTTTCCAGGTCCTGGCTGCCAACTACTCCTCCGTGCACCGCGCTCGACGCGTCAATCGCTTCGGTTGTAATGGAGGAAGGACTGCCCTGCACGTTGACGGTTTCCGTCCCGGCTGCAGGCTTTAGCGTAACCGTGACCTCACGAACCGTGCTGACGGCGACGGAGACTTCAGACTGCGCCTGCGCAAAACCCTGTGCGCTCACCGCGATGTGGTAAGTACCAGGGAGCAGATCGTCCAACCGGAACTCGCCGCGGTCCTCGCTGGTGGCCTCGCGCCGCAAAGATGAATCCGCAGACTGCACCACAATCTTCGCGGAAGGAATGCGCGCACCAGTGGCGTCCTGCACGGTGCCGCGGAGAGATCCCCTCGGGTTCTGCGCCTGCACCTCGGATAGGAGAATGATAACGACGGCTATAAACGAAAAAAAAGTTTCCCTGTGCAAGTCTGCCTCACTAGGAGTCCTGATATTTGACCAGCGCGAAAGGCCAGAGAAAGCGAGGTTAGCTTGAGCGAGCGGGCTACTACCAGCACTCGTAGGCTTGGGCACCAGTCCTGTCCTACTGAACGAAGCCGGTTTTTCGATAGCGCCGATCAAATTATTTCCTCCCTATCCCGGGCCGGAAGTGTTCCAATAGAGCTAGCTGATAAAAGCTGGAGGAGTCTCCTGTATGGAATCAAACCATCCTTTTTCGCCAAGCAAGGAAGAGAAAGAAGAAGAAAAGATCGCTCCGCCGTCCCGCTTTATCGACGAAAAAATCTCCGATGAATCGGGTACGGAAAACAAGTCGGACAGCGCACTCAAGCCCGCGGGTCTCAAAAATCCCTTCTGGAACTGATCTCTCTCACAAGCGCCGGCTCCGTCACAAAATAACCGACGACCGGCGCTGATTTTTCTACTGGGAAGAACGGATCAGTTCGGTTCCTGGCGCAGGATCGGCAGGCATAAGCATGGCCGGAGCGCAAAATCCAGCCCGGACATTTGTTCCAGCGCAGGATGCAGCTGGGAATCGCGACAGGACTCGAGCGTAATGACGAACGGCAGCGCGGTTTTGTCGAAACCGGGTTTCTGCAGCACGGAGTCAATGTTCAGGCGGTGCGCGGCCAGGATTTCGGCCAAACGCGCCACAATGCCGGGCTGATCGCGCACGAAGAACCGCAAGTACCACGGTGTTTCGAAATCGCTGGTGATGCTTGGTGTCGAGAGGTAGCTTGCCTCGCTTCTGCCGCCCGATCTGGCGCAAAGCCTCTCCGCCACGAACATCAAATCCGAAACGACGGCGACAGCTGTGGGGTCGCCGCCTGCGCCTGCACCCAGAAACGCCATATCCCCGCCGTACTGGCCTGAGGTCAGCACCAGATTGAGATTTCTCTGTACCCGCCCGAAGGGCGAGCCGGAGGGAACCAGGCACGGACCCACGTCGGCAAACAGCGTGTCTGCCTTCAAATCAGCACGCGAAATCTGCCGTATGGTGCAGCCGAGTTCGGCGGCATAGGCAAAATCCACTGCGTCGATGGCGCGGATCGTACGCGCGCGCACCGATTCCGGCGCAACCCGAGCGTGGAGTCCGGCGAGCGCAAGTATGGCAAGTTTGGCGCGGGCGTCCCCGCCGTCCAGATCTTCCGAGGCGTCAGCTTCGGCGTATCCACGGGCCTGCGCTTCCTCCAAAGCTTCACTGAAGGGAATCCTCGCGTTCTCAATGCGGCTCAGAATGTAGTTGCAGGTGCCGTTCAGAATTCCGGCGATTCCGTGCAGCCGGTCTCCGCACAGGCCAGTCCGCAGCGCCGGGAGAACGGGAACGCCTCCGGCTACCGATGCGCCAAATTCCAGCTGGCATCCGTGACTGGCGGCCAGCCGCAGAAGATCGGGACCGTAGCGCGCGATGAGCTGCTTGTTTGCCGTGACCACCGATTTCCCCGCGGCCAGCGCGCTGCGCACAATCTGCTCCGCGGGGTTCAATCCGCCAATCAGTTCGACCACGACGTCAGCGTCCGAGCGCAGCACGGATTGCACATCGTCGGTCCAGATGACATCGCTCGGGACCCACGGCTGCTTCTTTCTTTCCACGTTGCGGTTGCAGATGTGGGTGAGGCGCAGAGACGGGTTGCCGCTCTCGCAGAGGATCCTGGCCACGGCGCGGCCCACGGTTCCGAAGCCGATCAGAGCGATGCGGCAGGCGGAGGCTGCAGCCGAGCTCTCCTGTGCGATGTTTTTCGCCGTGGGATTGGAGTGTGTTTCCGGCAACGGAATCTTTCCGCTCAGAAAATGAATTATTTATCATACGTGCGACTTGGACTTTGCGAAAGCTGCCGCGCGCCCTGCAAGGCGGCTTGGCGCGCAGAATCGGCATCAAAGTTGGTAATATGATGGATTCCGGCTGCGATGCGAATCACAGCGGGAGCATCGCGGACACGCTCTTTGTCAGGCGCCTGTCGTTGCCGAGTTTTGGTCGAGCGCTGCGGTCCGCAACCACGCCCGGTAGCGGGAGGAGAGAGAATGATTCGAAAGTTCGCGACGGTTCCCGGTTTCAGGGTCGTTCTGGCAGGGATGTTTCTCGCAACGACTCTGGCTGGGACTCCAACAATCCGTGCTCAGCAGTCTACGGACTCACCAGCTCCGTCCCAACCGAGTCAGGCTCAGCAGCAGCCCGATAATCCGCCATCCGGCGGTCAGGAACCTGCCGAAGAGACAAGCTCCCGGCGCCGGGCCAAGCCGCGCGACTACAAACCCTGGACGTTCACCGTGGGTGGCGGCGCCAGCCTCACTAACGGCGCTACCAAGTCTTTTGCACGAAGCGGGGGTGGCATCGCGGCCGCCGGCGTCGCTCGCAACTTCAGCAAGTATTTCGGGTTTCGTCTCGACGCGCAGTTTGACAACTTGCCATTGCGCAATTCCGCTCTGCAACAGGCGCTGGCGCCCAGCGGCAACGATCATGTGTATTCGGTCACGCTGGATCCCATCATCAATATCCCCGCGACCAAGCTGTGGAGCGGATATATCGTGGGTGGGCCATCCTATTTTCACCGCTCCGGCGAATTGGGCTCTTCCCGCGCGCTTCCAGGGTCAGCCTGCAATCCGTTCTGGGTGTGGTGGGGGGCGTGCTACGCCGGCAGCCTGCGTCTGGACGGGAAATTTCTCGCGTCTTCGGAAGACGAGTTCGGCGAAAACTTTGGCGGGGGGATAGCGCGCAAGATCCGGCCGAAAATCGAGATCTACGGCGAGTTCCGCTACCTGCATGGCAAGCGCAACGGCATCACTACCGACCTGCGTCCGGTCACGATCGGTGTGCGCTGGTAAGGCGTTCAACGGAACCAGTGGGAATGCAGGCTTGACCGGCCCAGCGCGTGAACCAGGATCGCGTCGCTCGGCCTTGGCGCCCGACTATGTTGGCCGTGCCGCGTGGTTTCGAGACAGAACTCCCGCTATCAGAAAGAAGGCAGCCGGCGCCGCAATCAAGACGAAGAACGGACCCCGCGGCAGATGTCCGGAGCGAAACAAGTTCCACACGTAGAACGCAAAAAGGCATCCCAGGGCGACGATTCCTCCCAGTTCTTCGCGAAGCCAAGCCACAGCCAACCCGAGGCAGACGCCGATGGGCCACAGGGCTAGCCCGACCCACTCTTGATGCGTTGGGCGCGGGCCATTGCCTTGCGCCATCTCGCCGATAGCGAAGGCGAGAACGGTCAATATACTCAGGACGCTCCACACACGCGCAGTCCAGCGGATGGCAACTGCCGCGTAACCGGTTGTCATGATTCCCTCCTCCTGACTATGGAACGCTTCCACGAAGCTGCCTTGCGGTCATTCTCGAGTTGGGCTCTTGCATGACCTGACCCAATCCAATACCGCTGGTCCAACTTCTGCACCAACTCATGATGCCGAGTCAGTCGGGATTGGTGCGGTAGCTCCAAAAGTCGTTCGCCAGCCTTTGCAACTGCACGAACGATGTTCCGGTTTTCGGCTCGGCAACCGCCGCATCGGCATTCGCCTCGCGCACTGCCAATTCCACGACCTGATGCGACGGCGCCAGCGAGCAGGCTGGGTCGGTCGCCGTGGCGTCTCCCGCCAGCAGAAAGGCCTGGCAGCGGCAACCGCCGAAATCTTCCGTGCGACGTTCGCAACTGCGGCAGGGCTCGGGCATCCAGTCTTCGCCGCGAAAGCGGCAAAACGACTGCGATTCCTGCCAGATCCATGCCAGCGTCTTTTCGCGCACGTTTTCAAACGACAAGCCGGGAAGCACTTCCGCGGCGTGACAGGGAAGAACCTTCCCCGCGGGAGTGACCAGCATCAATCTTCGTCCCCATCCTCCCATGCAAGCTTTCGGGTACTTCGCATAGTAGTCGGGCACGACCGAATCGATGCGAATCCGGCCAGCCAGCCGATTTTCGGCTTCGGCCACGACGGTTACAGCTTTCTCAACCTGCGCGCGAGTCGGCATTAGAGCAGCGCGGTTGACCAGAGCCCAACCGTAATACTGCGTGTGGGCGATCTCGATCCGCTCTGGCTCGAGTCGCTCGATAAACCCGATCATCTCTTCCAGGTGATCGAGGTTCTGCCGATGCACAACCAGGTTCACGGTGAAAGCGACGTTGTGGCGGCGGATCGCGTGCGAAAGGCCAATCTTGTGGGCATGAGCCTTCGCGCCGGCGATCCAGTTGGCGGCGTCTTCGCGCGAATCCTGGAAGCTGACCTGAATGTGATCGAGTCCGGCCGCGACCAGCTTCTCGAGACCCGGCTGGGAGAGCCCAATGCCGGAAGTAATGAGATTGGTGTAGAGTCCGGCGGTGTGCGCGGCGGCGACTAGTTCCGTCAGATCGGCCCGCGCCAGCGGCTCGCCGCCCGTGAAGTGCGCATGCAGCATGCCGAGCTTGCCCGCCTGCCGGAAGACGTTCGCCCACTCGTCCGTCGAGAGCTCCGATTGCGTTCCCGCCAGCTGCAACGGATTCGAGCAATATACGCAGTGCAGCGGGCAGCGGTGAGTGACTTCGGCGATCAGGGCAAGAGGTGCGAAAGGCATTGGGTAATTGAGTAATTGGGTAATTGAAATCGGGTAAGCAACCGTGCAGCAAGTCGCAGGAGTTTCAATTACCAAATTACGAAATTACCCAATTACCCAATCTCTAGTAGTCCACAATTCGCTTGCGCTGCAACTGCTCTAGGAAAATGCTGATGTCGGAGCGAATCTTCGCCGGATCGGTCGTGCCAAACTCCTTCTGCAACCCGGCGACGATCTCGCCAAATGTGCGCTGGCCGTCGCAGCGCTCCAGCACTTGCCGTCCAGTGCCTTGCAGTTTGATGGCGCCTTCGGGGAAAAGGATCATGCGATTCTCTTCCGTGCCGCCCCAGCGGCATCCCGCGGCCAGGCGCGGCTGACTTGAATCAAGTGGAGGGGCCATGGTTCAACTTCCCTCGATGCGAAATGCGCCGGGCGGCGGCCAACCCGGCTGTACGTAAGCGAAGTAAAGGGCATCGAGCTGCGCCCACAAAATGTCGCACTTGTCGCGCAAGGCCTGGATCGCCAGTTCCTGCTCGGCCCGCGTCCGGGCATTTTCCCAGACGTAGTTGAAGGCAAACTTCGCGTCTTCCGGGGCCTCGGTCAGCCGTGCCTCGAAGTAGCCGAGTCCGCCAGCGAGCCACGGGTAATGCTGGCGCAGCCTCTCCATGCGCAGGGAGATCAGATCGCGCGAGAACAACTCGGTCAGCGACGACGCAACCGCTTCCAGCAGGCTCCGGCTGCGCACGAGGTTCAGATATTCGTTGACCGCAAAACGCGTGGCGGGAAGGATGCCAGTTCCGGCGCGAACCTCATCGGCATCGAGGCCGGTGGCTTCGGCGAGTTTCAGCCAGCGGCGGATGCCGCCGTCGTTATTCGTCGTAGCGTCTCCGTCGTGATCCACGACGCGCTTGCGCCAGGCCCGGCGGAAAACCGGATCGGGGCCTCGGGAAAGAATAATCGAGTCCTTGATCGGAATGATGCTCTGGTAGTAATAGCGATTCAGCGCCCAGGCCTGCAGCTGACCGCGGCTGAGGCGGCCTTCGTGCATCATGAGGTGAAAGGGATGCTGGTGGTGATAGCGTTCCTCGCCCACGGCACGCAACTGGGCGCGCAACTCGTCGAACGAGAGCAGGCTCGCATCGGCCGTGGTGTCTACAGATCGAACTGCCATCCATCCTCCGCGATTTCCCAGCCTGCGTCGCGCACCTGGCGGTACTCGGGACCAGCCTCATTCAGCATGGGGTTGGTGTTGTTGATGTGGATATAGATTTTACGTGGGCGGCTGAGTCGCGCCAACTTAGCGAGACTGCCTTCTTCGAAGGAGCCGGGAACGTGGCCCATTTGATGTGCTGTCTGTCCGCTGCCTTGCATGCGGATCAATTCGTCGTCGCTCCAGAACGTGCCATCGAAGAGAACGACGTCGGAAGAATCCATTTCGATCAGCAGTTCGGAGGTGAGCTGCGGAACTGCCGGCAAGTACGCGAGGCGCTTACCTGAGGGCGATTGGACGATCAATCCGAGCGACGCTTCGCCGGGCGTCAGGCCGGATTGGCGCTGCGTTGAGACATAGGCGGGATAGCGCGTCGCAAGCGATACGGCACGACTGCGCAGGCCGGAATCTTCGCCGGAAGAAGTGAGCAGCGGAAACGTTGTTCCGGGGAGAAAGTCTGTCCAGGTGAGCTGACCGGGAATGCGTTGCAGCATGGCAAACATTGAGTTGTCTTCCGCCAGAATGCGACGGACAGAAGCGGTCGTGTAGACGCGCAGTGGCTGCAGTTCGCGCAACAGGAGCAGGCCGAGCGTGTGGTCGAGGTCGGCGTTGAGGAGAACCACTCCCGCGATGGGGGATTGGCGCACAGCGTCGTTGCCAGACGACGGGCGCGGATGAAGTTCGGGGGTGGCTTCGATTTGCCAGCGGAGATCGGGAGAAGCTCCGAGCAAGAACCAGGAGCGCCCGTCGCCGCTGACGGCAACTTGAGCCTGAGTACGGGCTTTGCCGTGGAAAGTTCCGGCGCGGAGCGCGCGGCAGTTGGGGCAGGCGCAGTTCCATTGAGGGAATCCACCGCCGGCGGCTGAGCCGAGGATCCGGACGCGCATAGATAGGGAGTGTAACAGCCGCGGTGGAAAACTTACGTCTTATAACGTTGCCGCCTGGTCGGACTTGCGCCGCGTACGTGTCCTGGCCTGGCCGCTGGCGCAGCGGAGCGGGTCAACGTCCCAGAGGAAGACAACCTGCGGAGAGGTTTTCGACGCCGTATGCGCAGTCTTTTCCAATCGAAGGATGAGCCTGGGGAAGAGTCTGGACGGTGGTGGAGGAAGCTCCTTTCCGGTTTAGATTCTGAACCAATCTAACAGCCGCAGCCGGGGCGGTGGG
>Ga0187888_1002416_pt1 | contig 16027 bp, 16 predicted proteins | sample June2016WEW_7_40_FD_132987 | JGI IMG/M metagenome (GOLD analysis project Ga0187888, IMG submission 132987) | Peatland microbial communities from SPRUCE experiment site at the Marcell Experimental Forest, Minnesota, USA - June2016WEW_7_40 | ecosystem: Environmental > Terrestrial > Soil > Wetlands... | reverse complement strand
GACTGAAGCGCATTGGCAGACCGCGCAAATCGGGATGTTCCGGCCGTTCGATCCGTGAAGCTGCTGGAAGGAACAGCATTGAGTCCAAGCCCATAGCCTGTTCAGCTTCCACCAGGGCATACATGTCTTCGTTTACGCGCTTCCGCAAAGCCGTGAAGCTCATCAGGCAGCAAGGCACATAATCGCAAGCCTCATGCTTGAGTGCTCGCAGCATTCGTTCTTTGGAAGTTAATAGCCTCATGAGTCCTTTCTGACCGGCATGCGAGTTCTACCGGTCTACAAGCGCACTGCGTCGTTTAGCAGCCCGTGGCATAAGTCAAGTGCCGCGGGATCAAAGCTGCCGTTCCAATCTGTTCCCAGGTCCATTTGGTATTCCGCGGAGAGAGGGTGATTGATCAAGATCCAGTCGGCGAAACGGCGAGGCAGCTTGATGGTGCGCTTCCGAAACAGTTTACGCCTGAGCCGGAACGTGGATCTCCAATTTGTTGAGCGGCAGAGACTCAGGTTGCGCTCCCGCCTTGGCGAGAATCGCATATACGACAAAGCCCGTAATCCAACTCCAGAGAATCTGCGGCTGCGTGTAGTTCTTCACGGTGTCCGACAAGGGCAAGAAAGCAATGATTCCAACCCCAAAGCCCAAGCGATGTAGCTGGCGTAGTTGATGCCTCGGCGTGGCCCGGCTCATCGTTTGCGGATAGCAGATAATCTGCTGTCATAGCCCCGCAGATGGGGCCAAAAGAGGCGCCTACGATCAAGAAGACATTCACCAGATTTCCCGCTAATCCAGTGACGGCCAGCAGGATACTGATCACTGCTCCCGCCAGTGCAGTGACCCTGCGCGGGAGCTTGGGTACCACGGTCGAACCCGCCATGCTGGACGAGATCGAGCAGAAATGGCAAACCGTATGCTCGTGGCGAAGGGTTGGCCTCAGTCGCCGATCAGAGTAGGGCGTTCGCGGGTGTCCGCAGAATGTGCAGTACGCTTCGAGCCGGTGCGCGCCAATACGAGCTTTTTCGCTCCCTCGACAAAGTGCTCCCGTGCGGGCTAGGTTGTGGGCAAGTGGTTGATTTCACATGGTGATCGCTGCTGCCGAACCTGCTGAGGTGCGCCAACTCTTAATCAGTTGGCCTGTTTCGGTCGTCGGGCCAATATTTCTGGGGTCGTCTCTCGCGGTTGCCGAAAAGCCGGTCTTCGCTGATTTGGCTGCAAGATGCTCGCAAGTTTCGCAACGCACTCTTAGGACCGCTAAGGGCCGAAAGGTCCTTGCTCTTTTCCTCCCGCCGGACTAGACTTGCCGCTCGCAACAAGATTGCCCTGAACTCTTGCATTCCTTGGGGGGAAGGCCAAGACTCGGGGCTTTTTCATTGTCTAGCAACGCACTCTTAGAACCACCTTGGCAGCACGTCCCGCAAGTTAACAATTGACGGAATCGAAACAGGATCAAGTATTTTCGTCCAATGCTTGTCTCGTCGTGTATACTTCGACGCCGCTTTAGAAGGCGAGACTCGCTTATAGCCCTTTCAGCCTGCATGTCCTTCTCCTTTTCATCAACACACTCTTAGGACCCGATTCCGGTATTTGGAACAGAAAAGGGCCGCCCCTCGGTAGCTCTGCATTCTGTGATAAAAGGTTTGCCCTCCCCCAGAAAGAGAGGCATTTCCATGCCAGCAGTAGCAGCGTTCCATTCCATCAACGAAGTCAAGAAACCACCACAACATCGCGTTTACCACAACAACAGTGTTTGTCCTTCTGGACGCGACATTCCACAAGGTGAGCGACTTTCCGGTACTGGCGGTTATCGGCTTTGTGAAGATTGCCAGCGCTATAACAATGAGGGGCGTTAACGCCGAATGAACGTCATTTCCCACCAAGGCCCGTGAATGAGTCCATCAGCGATTCCCCACACTCGCCGAAGGTTGGAAACTGGCAAGCCGTTCTCCAGGGCTACAGATAGTGCTCTTAGCCCCTCTGACGTTTGACCTTCAAACCGGATCGTGGGCACTGGAAAAGCGTGCCCCGGTCCGCCCTCGCAGGATTCAAATGTCTCCACGCCTCCAGCCACAAGCGTGAGCACAATTTCTCTGATTCCTTTATCCAGTGGCGGCTCGAAGTAAAGTTCTCTGGCACGCTGGATAGCCTGAGGATCGGGCCGGAACGGACTTCTGCCAGGGCAATCCGCACACCGGCCATTCAGACGTTTTCTCATCAACGCACTGTTAGGACACTACCCGAATTTCATTGCAGAAGTAGGGAAAACAACTTCTCGACCTTGGCGACGGGGAGCCTTAACGTGACCATGGTCTGAGTGATCGGCGCAGTCGCTTTAGGCGCCGATTTAGACGCCGGAGACGATTTGGGCGCCGCCTTCCCATTCCCATGGCTTCCATTCCCTTGGCCCGCATGGCCCCTCAGACGCGGCCATTTATAGCCCTCAGGTAGTTCAGTTCCACAGCCACAGGCACAAAATGTCGGTTCGTTCCATATCAGTTTTCTCCTCTTTGGCTGTCTGCAATCGGCTATGCAGCGCAGAGTCGACGATTTCTAGGTTTGCGGGGATCTGGGCCTTCACGCTATGTACAGCGCACGCTGCCTCGCCGTCTTCATCCAATCCGACCGCGCGTTGCGGCTGGCCTTTCTCGCCGCACTTCAAACAGTACGTTGTGCAATATGGCTGCTTCTAGTGGTCTAAGCCGCTTTCTTCTGCTTCGCCTTCCACGCTGCCCATCGTGCCCTTTGGGCGGCTGCAATCTTCCTACGAGCACCTGCTGACATCCTGCGCTTAGGCTTCGTTGTTCCTGCCTGCCCACTGGCAGATCGCTTCGCCCAGCGGGCCTTCTGTGCAAGACTAATCGCCCTACGGCCTGCTGCGGACAGGGTGCGGCGTGGTCTGGAAGCAGCAACTCGAATTGTCCCCGAACCGTTGCCGGTGTCTGATCCCCGAAGCGCGCTAATTGCCGCGTCTAGGCGACTGAGCTCGGATTGGACCTGCTTGCGTTGCGCTTGTAACTGACTCACTACGGTTGACAGATTTAGCATGTATTACCCCCTCGGGGACCATCTTAGCAGGATGGAAAAGCTTAATGGACGCGGGTTTCGGTTCCTTGTACGGCGAGTGGACTCTCTAGAGATGGGATCCGGGACTCTGCAGAAGGTTGCAGTTTGCACGGTTTTACGTCTGGTATTTCCAGACCCCGGTACTAGTGGGATGATCCTTACTTTCGGGGACGAGCCCTTGACCAATACAGTGTCAACGCTGTGTCCTCGGTGTTGCGCAACCATTCCGCGACGTCTTTTGCTTGGAAAGGGCGGTCTTCAAGGTCCAGGTCACGATTGACCAACTCGGTAATTTCGCCAGCGGTGCTTGGTTTCTTAATTTTGTTCAACGCTCGCAAAATGTGCTCGCTGAGACGACGACTCGAATTCGGAATCTTCTTCATCGCTGATTCTACCGTCTCGAGGCACTGACCCAGCTAAGTCCTGCGATGTCTGCTTCGGCTGCAGGGCAACGCGAACCAGTATGGCAGATCATCGCGTGCTCGCGGGCAGTAGCTTAATAAGCACGTTCCGTATTGCATCAGGCTGGTGCTCTCCAGCTTCGCCAACCAAAGTGTACGAACGCTCGAATCCCCGGGGCCCTTCCACTTTCATTTCCCAGTTGTCATCTGCACGAGACCCTACAATTGACACCCGCCACTCTCCCGCCGCATCACTCAGCACGTGTTCGACCCCGGCAAGAATCTCCCTGCGAGCTCGAGGATCACCCGTATTCTGCATCTCGATCGTCACTGCCATGTTCTCTGTATTGTACAAATAGACTAGCAACGACTCCTTGAACGAACTGGTTAAGGCCTCGCAGATGGAGTCAGTCAAGTCTTGTTTAAAGGGTTATTCCCAATTCTTGTTGAGAGGGGGGAAGAGCATTGCCAGATGACATCTCGGGGCAAGAATATATTCTGGGAGACTAGCTTTGCGGCAATGGAGAAAGCTGGGAAAAGGTAAAGGCTGTGACATTGGTTATGCTCTAGCCGCCTGCTCCTGCGAGGGAGCAAACAGCGTGGAGGCATGTACCGTCACAGCCCTTGATGCGATCGCCGCTTTCGCGGTCCCAAACCCCAACTGCCCCTCGCAGAACCGTCGGTTTTTTCAGGTCTGGCTGCTCTTCGGGTTGCCCCGCCGAGCGGATCACTCAGCCTACTTCGGACTGGCAAAAGTTTAATTAAGCCAATCCTTTCAGCCGTCGACGGGAGCAACCCTAGAGAGTTGCGCGAAGATTGTCAACGCCCGTTTTCAGTGCAATCGGTCGGTTGCGACGGATCACAAACTGGAAAAGCAACCCATTGAATCGTTGTCGCTTAATGAATAGATGGAGAGAATTGCCCCACTTCTCCACAGCTTAATCCACAATACACGGCAGCCAGCGAAACGGCCTCTGCGACTGGATCAGCAGCAAAGTTAGCGTCTCGTCAGGGACTGGCTCGCCCCTGAATCTATGTATCTGGCGTACTCCCGACGCACAAATGGGCAGAAGGTCAAAGCAAAACTGCGGTTTTCGACTGATTCATAGTCAGTCCACTTCCACCTGTTGACCTTTATATACTTTCAGGATTCCCACTCATCGTGACCCCGAGTTTAGTACTCCAGTCTGACCCACTCGTTAAACTGACCTGCCGATACCACGTCCGCGTGCTCGTCTATCGCTGTACCTCCCAGGGCAGGCCCGGCTTGCCGAAGTGGCCATAGTTGGTAGTTTTGCGGTATATCGGCCGCAAGAGATTCAACCGTTCGATCATTGCGGCAGGACGGAAATCAAACGTGCGAACGAATTCCTCCGCTTCCAGCGCATCACCTGTTCCGAACGTATAGACCTTGACCGACACGGGTTTCGCCAGTCCGATCGCGTACGCCACCTGAATTTCCACGCGGCTTGCCAAACCCTGCAGTACGATCTGACGGGCAACATATCGGCAGAAGTAAGCTGCGCTGCGATCCACTTTCGACGGGTCCTTGCCGCTGAACGCACCTCCGCCATGACGGGCAGCGCCGCCGTAGGTGTCGACAATGATCTTTCGCCCCGTGACGCCGCAATCAGCGGAAGGCCCCCCTTGGAGAAAACTGCCAGCTGGGTTCACGGTGAACGAAATGTGATCGGAATACCGCCTACCCAGTGCTCGAGGGGCGAGCCGACGAGTCACATATTCGAGGATGTAGTTGGAATCTACATCGGACGAGTGCTGGGTAGAAACGAGAACGCTGGATACACCGATGGGCTTGTCGCCCTCGTATGAGACTGACACCTGTGTCTTGGCGTCCGGACGAAGCCAGGGTTCCACGCCGGAGTGCCGGTCCTGCGCGAGCAGTTGCCCAAGCCGATGGGCGAGAGCGATCGGAAGCGGCATCAGTTCTGGCGTTTCATCCGTTGCATAGCCAAACATGATGCCTTGATCACCGGCGCCTTGCTCTCCTCCCGCGTCAATGCGGCCGCCCACTCCTAGAGCTATCTCAGGCGCCTGTGCCGTAATGAATTGCTGAATTCGCACCCCGTCGGCATGGAACTCCTGCGTCGGGTCCGTATAGCCGATTTCGCGGATGGCGTCCCGCGCGATTCGGTCGTGGTCGACCGCAACTGCCGAGCTAATTTCGCCGGCCAAAATGACGTTCGAACCCTTGCAAAGCACTTCGCAGGCGACGCGGGCCTGCGGATCCTCTGCAAGGTAGGTATCCAGAATCGAATCGGCGATGTAGTCGCAGACCTTGTCTGGATGTCCCTCGGATACCGACTCGGAAGTAAAGACATACTGGCGCGGGTTCATCAGCACACCTCCAGGCAACGATGGCTTAGACCGCAAAAACCCGGCACATGCCAGATCTGTCCGTCAGACTTCTGGAAGAAGTTGGCATTCAGTTTGTGAACATGGAGCGGACCGCCGCAGGCAGCGCAGCGGTTGTCGTTCTCGCAGAGACACTGAACCCGCATCACTTTGCCCTTGAATACAGGGTTTGGATCCAAACACTGTCCAGTCCATTCTCCGCAGGTGGGACACTCGTTCAAGCCTCGCGGAACGCCACCCGTTCGCACACCGGCTAGGCGCAGTTGCTCGTCCGGAGTTGCGTCGTGTCCGCCCTTGGTTGAGTCGCCAAGGATGTATCCGCCGGCCCGGCTCCGCGCATCAACGTATGCAGCCAGGAGCTTCTGGCGGATTTGCCACTCGTCGTCGTTTTCGAACTCGACGCAGAGGCGCAGCTTACCAGACACGACAAAGCCTCCGTGTGGAATTGCGTCAGTACGGAACTCCGTCCCGTCAATCTCGTAGTAGAGACAATCATCAGAACCGAAGACGAGACAGGTGGGTAGTTTGTTGGCTGCAACTTGCCGCTGGGCTAGGTGACGCAGCAGTTCCGGCTCGAAGGATCCGGGCAGGAGAGAAACATGGTACAAGGCCGGAACGACACGCGTCGCCAGGTAGGGAAAGCTCCCGAAAACTGGAAGGTTAAGAGTTTTGACTTGTTGGGCTGTGAGTGAGAATTGATGTTCGTCTTGTTCGGGTTTCATGGATGCATGCTCCTGTCGGTTCGCATGCATCAGGAGGCCAGAAAAGCAAAACGCCGCCTAGCATCAGGCGGCCGCTTCCCGCGGAGATCTTAGCTTCGGAACTTACGTTCCGCACATCGAGCGGGTGTTTGCCGCTCTAGGCACCGTGGCGTCTCCTGGCCCGGTTGCCGGACTCGGGGTGACCCGAGCCGCTCCTGATGCTGAACCTAAACTACCCCGCCTGCCAGGCGCTGTCAACGAGCGTCGGTAATCGGCCGAGCATTACTTTGTGAGGAACGCACTGCCCAGGAGGAGTTGTGCAGTACCTTGTGTCATCTAGCACCGGAGGGCCATTAGCGCAGGCGCTCCGAAGGTAAAACGCTCGGCCCGATCCAACTTGCGGGTCGAGCCGACCTGAACCTCAGAGATGTGCGCCGGACGTTGTCCCGACCTCGGTTTGTAAGTCTGCTCTCCTTTAAACTGACCTGTGCCCTCAGTCGGCGATGTCCAGCCTTATCAGCAGACTGGAAAAGGGCGCGGGCTATTAGCGGAGGGTTTATTATTCGCTTTTTATTCGCCTACTATGGTATGCTGCACCGCATTAGGAAGGCAGCAATATTCGACAGTTCGTAAGTATCAGTAAAGCAAGGATTTGTGATGTATTCAATCCTCGGGCTATGATCGAGAATAACGAGAGCAAAGGATTTTAAATTGGGAAAACCCTATTGGACTGAGCTTGAGCTCTTGCCGGAAACGTTCGCGTGGGCGCTGGAGGTGGATATAAGGGAGGTGTCGCGAGCAATCGCGGCGACGCAGGGCTCCGAGCTTGTCTGTATCGGTTCTGGAGGATCGTTCAGTGCGGCTGCCTTTGTAGCTTGGCTCCATCAAGAACTGACAGGGCGTCTTGCTGTTTCGGCAACTCCTTGGCAGGCGTCGAGGATGCAAGCGATCCGGAACTGCGCGGCTGTCATTCTGAGCGCTGGAGGTAAGAATCCAGATGTGCTCGGGGTGTTTAAGGCTCTCCTGAAGCTGGAACCGCGCTCGCTTGGCATTCTCTGCCTAGCAAAAGACACTCCGCTAGGGGAACTCTGTCGCCGATACCAGTTTGTGTCGTGCGCAGAATTTGCCCCGCCGAGCGGGAAAGATGGTTTTGTAGCTACTAATTCGTTATTGGCTTTAAGCACGTTAGTCTGGCGGGCGTACTCCGAACTGGCAGGTGCTCCGATTCAGAAAGGTGTGAGTTTGGAGAACGTGTTGCAGGCCGATGTCGGGCTGCAGAAATGGTCGGCGAACTTGGCCGTATCCTGTGAGCATTTGTGGAAACGACCGCACCTCATGGTCTTGCACGGAGGAGGATCTACTGTTGCCGGAGTGATGGACCTAGAATCGAAATTCAGCGAGGCGGCAATTGGGGCAATCCAACTTGCCGACTATCGCAATTTCGCACATGGCCGGCATCACTGGTTGGCGAAGAAGGGAGATGAAACAGGCATCCTAGCCTTCGTTGCTGCCGAGGACGAGGAAATCGCCGAAAAGACCTTACGACTGATTCCGAAAAACATTGCAATCGCAAGAATCCCGATCAAGAACGCGGGAACCACGGCAGGGATCGAGACCATTGTGAAAGCGCTGTACATCGCAGGGTATGCCGCATCGGCTCGTGGAATTGATGCGGGTCGCCCCGGCGTACCCGGTTTTGGCAGGCGTATTTACCACCTGAACGGCTGGTCGTCCAAAGGAGATAGCTCTGTTCCGGAGCAAGAACGAGTAGCGATCGTACGAAAGACATCGCGACCGCTGGAGGCCCTGAGCACTACAGAACTGAGACACTGGCGCGAGGAGTACAAGCGATTTGTCGCTGCGATCACCAAAGTTGATTTTCAAGGATTGGTTTTGGACTACGACGGGACGTTGTGCGATGAATGCCACCGTTTTGGGAGCTTGCCGGATACGGTGAAGGTCCCGTTGAACTCGTTGCTCCGCAATGGTGTGCTGCTAGGAATCGCGACCGGAAGAGGGAAATCAGTTCGAAAGTCTCTTCGGGACGCTATCGATTCGCAGTTTTGGTCGCGCGTTGTAATCGCGTATCACAACGGTTCCGAGACGGGTACACTCGACGACGACGGGGTTCCACCAGAGAAAGAAGAGATTGGACCGGCATTGCGTGAGATAGCAAAGCGGATCAAAGCATCGCGTGCGATCGGCGCGTTAGCGGATTGCGAGTGTAAGAAAAATCAAATCAGCGTGGTGGCGCGCAACCCAGCCAATGCCAAGCGCATTCACGAAATGGTTTGCGATTTGGCGTGTTCGGAATTTGAAGCTGGAATATCCTGCGTTCGGTCGTCGCATTCCGTGGACGTGCTGGCTCCTGGCATCAACAAGTTGTCACTGCTGAAGCGACTGGGCGAAGTGCTTGGAATGGAATCACCGAATTTTCTCTGCATCGGCGATCTGGGTTCATGGCCGGGGAACGATTTCTTGTTGCTTTCCACTCCGTATTCTTTAAGCGCCGATCAGACTTCATCGGTGCCTGACCGGTGTTGGAATCTGGCGCCGGCGGGGTACCGAAACAGCCAGGCGACCGAGTTCTTCCTGAATTTGGCTAGGGTGTCCAAGGGCCGATTACGACTTGAGCACGTGCGTTGGGCAACACCGATCAGGGGGCTGGGTCAGTGAATCAGGATCTTGCCTTATCCTTGCTGAGCGACATCATGGATTGGGATCTGGAACGCTCGCGCACAGAGTTTGCGTGGCTCCAGCTGATGTCTCGATTCAAATATGACGGGTACAGCGACTTTGTCGCTGGAGTTCGGTTTATCGAGAGCTTGGCTGGTTGGCTGCAGCAGTTTCAACCAGATGAGCGGCCAGCCGCGTATGCATTTGTTAGGACGTTGCTGGCATATTTCAGCCCCGCCGAGATTCAGCACCTGATTGATCTTGTGTATCCAGAGCGGATTCGAGTGCGACTGCTGCGGGAAGTAGCAGCGGCGCTTAAGAAGCCGAGTTATCTAGTTTGGTCGGATGCGACGGCGGCTGACCTCTATCGGCGGCTGCTGCGACAAAGCTTGTTCTTTGGGCTCAGTGATGGGGCAAGGATCGATAATTTTCGACGCGCGACGGCCGGTATCATCAGCAATGAGCAGGTCCTGCTCGCAACCGAAATCGCCGCCGGGAAATGGAAACAAGTGCTAGATGATCTTCGCGCAGCGCTCAAGGATGATCAGGCGCGCTTCAAGTTTTTATTCTTGTTGGACGATTTCATCGCGACCGGGACCACACTGCAGGGTAAGCTGAAGCGATTCTGGAGAGACTGTAAAGAAATCGTGGAAACACACTTCGATCTGCAGTGGACTGTGGTGGTCCATCATTACATCGCGACCAAAGCAGTGACGGAAAAGATCATCGCGCGAGAACACGAACTGGCACAACAGAGCGAGGATGGTTGGTTTCGGAGTGTGGAGTTTTCGTTTGAGCTGGTGCTTCCTGACTCACTGAAGATAGACGAGACAAAAGCAGGAGCATTCTGGCCGTTGATTGATAAATACTATAACAGTGCGATCGAGACGGACCACACACGGAAAGGTGGCGGAAAGGACGTAAAGCTGGGGTTTGGACAATGTGCCCTCTCACTTGTTCTCGAACACAATACGCCAAACAACTCCCTCCCCATTATTTGGGCAGATGTGGATGGCAGCAATGGGCAAACGCCGATGAGACCGTTGTTCAGGCGTAGACAGCGTCATTCAGAGTTGGCATAGCGACGATGGACAATCCTTTTGAGAGACGGGCAACCGAGCAGGTTCGGAACGAAGAAGCGTTCCTGGCCTTAATCAGCCCTGATCCGATAAGCACGTACCTCGGAAAATACGGCGCATCCGGTCAGCTTTACGACCGTCTGGTGATCATCCTCGGAACGCCTAGCAGCGGGAAAACGACTATGGCGAAGCTCTTTGAGTATCCCATGGTCGCGGCGCTCCTTCGTAATAGCGCGTCACAATCACACCGTGCGCTTCTTACGGCGTTAGCGGAATGCGGCTGTATCGGGGATGGACGTCCCACGGTCGTTGCGGCGCGCTTGTCGCTTGAAAGTGACTACCGAGAAATATGGGAATTCCCTTATACGGAGGATTTTCGAGATGGACTGCTGAAAGCCTTACTGCAGGCGCGAACAGTTCTAGCGTGGTTCCGGCACTTGCAGCGCACGGGCATCAGTGGAGCTGACGTAGAGATTCTTACGACTGGCGGATCGCATGCAGCAACAGAAGCAATCGGAGGAACTTCCGGCGACAAACTGGTGAGCAGAGCGCAAGAAGTTGAGAGCGAGATCTATCGTATCGTTGGTGCGCTCATTCCCCCGAGTCCAGATGAGTTGGGCAAAGCGGTCACGGAAGCCTATCGCCCATTTGACGTGGTTGACCGACTGATTGTGCCTTTCGGTGGGAATGGGAAAAGGATCGAACTGCGGCCTCTCGTTGCGTTTGATGATGCGCACGCGCTCCACCCAACTCAATTCCGCAATCTGTCCAGGTGGCTAGTGAGACGTGAGTTGCGGGTTGCTCGATGGGTAATGACTCGCTTCGACGTCTTGCCTGCCGACGAGGCCATCGGAGTCATTCTTGCTGGTAACAAAGGAGAGGTCGAACTGCCGGGAATCACAACTGCTCGCGAAATCACGCAGATTACGCTGCAGAGTGCGCAAGATCGGCGTGAGCAGAGGTCGCAGTTCCGAAGAATGGCGAAAGACATGGCCAATCGCTATCTCTCCCAGATGCCGGAATTTTCGACTCGGAAACTTGTCTCACTGGATGCACTGTTGCCGAATGAACCGGAACATCTGACTGCGTCGAAGGTAGCGGATCTGCGCGCGAAATTGGATGCGATGCAGAACAGGTTGCGGATCACTGATGATCGACGTAGGCGACTGCAAGCGGACGTGGACGACTATAAGCCAACTGGTGGTGGATTGGGGGAAGACGATCGGTTGGCGATGCTCGCGATTCTGATGCACCGGTATGCAAAGCGAATTCCGCAAACAGGCCTGTTCCAGGAAAATTCGGACCCCGAGCCCGCGCGACCTCTCGCAGTGGACGGCTCCGTCTTTGAGGCGGCGCGCTTGCAGCTGTTCCATTCATATGATCGGGCATACTACTTCGGAATCGATGATCTATGCGACGCGAGTTCAGAGAATGCAGAGCAGTTCTTGCGGTTGGCTGCAATTCTGGTCGACGCAATCGCGACAAGGCTGATTCGAGGAAGACCCGCATCGTTGCGTTCTGGCGAGCAGAATCAACTATTGCGGGAGCGCGCCGGTAGTTTCATAAGGGATTGGAATTTTCCCCACTTCGATTATGTGCGGACACTAGTTGAGCTAATTGCAAACCGGTGCCTATCGGTTTCTTTGGAGCCGAACGCGTGGATCGGAGCCGGGGCAAACGCTTACGGTGTGCCTCAGCAGGAGTTCGAAGGGATCAACGAAGCTGCGCCGGATCTGAGCAGGACTCTGAAATACGCTGTCGCATATAACGCGATCACCCTGGTTCCTCAGTATGAATGCAAGAACAAGCTATGGTGTCTCTTAGAACTAGGCGGTATTCCCAAGGTGCACTACGGATTGACGCTGAAGCGGGGCGGATTCATCGAAGGTACGTTGGACGAACTGAAAACATATAACCGGAACACGGGATGACAGCGCCCCTCAAATGGGAACGATGCGTCGTTCAACGGGATTCGGATGTCACGAATTTCGTAAACGCATTTTTCAGCGACAAGCAGCGGAAGGTGTTGCTGATCGCGGGCGCGGGATTTGATCCGCGCGCATCGCGGGTCTGCGAGCTTCTGTCGGGACCATTGGGCAAGCGTCTCAGTGCAATGTTGATCCGAGAGGAGAGACCGAATGCGGAAGCAGAGCTGTGCAAAAGGGCCGAACAAAATCTGCGCGAATTGCTGGGATTTGTGCCAGACGCTCGGGTCATACCCTTGAATATCTTCGCAATGGACAACGCCGTGATCGGAGGACGAGAGGCCGTTAAGGCGGTTGCGCAGATTCCGCTGTCGGATTTTACGGATGTTGTGGTTGACAAGAGCGCACTCTCGCGTGGTGTCACTTTTCCAGTAATTAAGTTCTTGCTTCAGAGTTGCAAGCTGCAGAATGTGCATGTATTCGTAATCGACGAACCAGTGACGGATGAGGAGATCTTCGCGGTTGCATGGGAGCAGGCGAGCAGCATTCATGGTTTTAGAGGCACGCTGGGGCCCCGCGTCGGAGCTCAAGCCAGCCAGACTTTGGTTACCGCAACTGGTGAGAGGCCAAAATTTGGCACTCGACCTGATCTACAAGTTGATTCAGCCGCACGATGTTTGCCCGATATTACCTTTTCCCGCATCGGACCCGCGACTACCTGATCGGCTCATCGAGGAGTATGCCACCGAGATGGAGAGTGGCTGGAAAGTTGATCCAAGAAATATTGTGTATGCGGACGAAAAGAGCCCACTAGATCTGTATCGAGCGATATTGCGGATCGATGATGCTCGCAAGGTGATTTTCCAAGGCTTTGGTTCACAAATCGTGTTGTCGCCTGTTGGAAGCAAGCTGCTATCCATGGGAGCTTTGTTCGCGGCGCTAGAGCGGGATTTTCCTGTGGTATATGTAGAAGCAGTGGCGTACAAAGTGAACTTTGAGGCGCTAGACCAGAAAAGGCAGACACCGGGTTCGCTTGTGCATCTGTGGTTGGGGGGAGAGGCTTATGGACAGCAGGACAGTTAACAAAACTAGGAATGCCAAACCTGTTGCACTGGGTATCGGCCTGATTTCTCTGGACGTGATTTTAGAAGACAAGTCGTCGCACCCGCACGTTGCTGCCGGCGGAACGTGCGGCAATGTGATGACGATCCTGAGCAGGCTTGGATGGAATGCAAGGCCGGTTGGCAGGCTTGCCGATGACAATGTTGCATCGATTGTCATCAGCGATCTCGAGCGTTGGGATGTGGATACTTCTTGGATGCGTCTGCGACCAGCGGCACGGACGCCGGTGATCGTTCAGAGAATTCGGAAGGATGCCTCTGGGATTCCCTTTCACACGTTTTCGTTTAGTTGTCCAAGCTGCGGAAAAAGGCTCCCAAGTTTCCAACCTATAAAGGCCAACTCAGTTCAAGATGCGATCTCGTCTGTGAATTGGAGAGCGGATGTCCTCTTCGTCGATCGTGTGTCGCGAAGCTCAATATCGTTGGCTGAGGCTGCGGTCAAGAAGGGAGCAATTGTCTTTTTCGAGCCATGCGGGATATCGAACAAGAGATTGTTCGATGAGCTGTTGCGACTTTCCCACATTGTTAAGTATTCGCAGGGCCGACTCTTTGATATCGGAGAGCTCGACTGGCAGCCCCAGATGCTATTGGAGATTCAGACGCTCGGGCGCGGCGGTCTTCGTTTTAGGACTACGCTCGATCAGAGTCATAAACGGTGGAGGAGTTTGGCGGCTGTGCAACCGGAACGACTGAGAGACACTGCGGGATGCGGCGATTGGCTGTCCGGCGGTTTAATCAATAGCATTTGCCGTGGTGGACTGCGGAAGTTAAAGGGATGCACTTTTGAACGTCTGCTCGGCGGATTGAGTTTCGCGCAAGGTCTGGCAGCCTGGAATTGTGGTTTCATTGGGCCGCGCGGCGGCATGTACGGACAGTCTTCGGACGAGTTTTCGAAAATGGTGCGGCGGTTGCAGCTTGGCAAAGCAGCTGTTTGTGCCACGGAATCCGGACCTGATGAACGTCCTAATTATGTGAATCTGATTTGCGACATTTGTGCGCCGTCGGAGCAATTGAAGGAGTCGATCGCTTCCATGGTCAGTTCCTCACCTAGCGTGCTGAACTGACGGGCGCGGTTGGCTTAGATGGCGACGAGGCGGGAGGCGGTTCCTCAGAAAAAGAACTCTTCGTGAGAATGTCATTGCCAAAACATGTCCCGTCAAGCCGCATATCCACGATTGCTGTAAATGTCGAATTGAGTGCTCGCAGTGCAGAAAGCAGGCACACCTTCGGCACACTGCAATTTCTTTTCAACTTGAATCTTCCGTGAGGTAGGGCAAAATCCAGCTGATCGGCCGTCAGTCGGAATACGGGTTTGCCCACGGGCACTTGTCCACGGGTCTAGATGTGGCAGCGCTCGTCACTATCAGGGAGTAAACCGGCATTTGTTGGGTGCGGCGCAGGGTGGCGCTAAAGAACGACAACCGTCAAACTATCACCAAAACGTGACGACGGTTCCGGTGTGTGGCACACCGTTCAGATACCAAACAGACTGCAAAGCCAGGTGAAGATGGTGTACGATGATCGACTTGTAGTTGCTGTCCTTGATGCGCCGAGGTACACCTAGTGTGCACTGAGTGAAAGACCCCCGGGTAACCACTGGCGGTGCGTGAAAGTCAGCGTGAAAGTGAAAGGTTTAAGTATACCTTTCAGACCATTAGTACCATTGTAGAATCAGCAGCTTACAGGAAACACAGGACGTGGAGACGTTCCGTAGGGACGATTGAAACCCGCAACCAACCCCATGGGGGATGCAAATCGGTTTTCAGGCGTCCCTCCGGGACGCGGTGCGCGTTGGCGGGAGCTTTCCCGCCAGTGAACTGGCGGGCTATTGTCAGCGGTCCCGCCGGGACCGGGAGATGCTGGTGATCCGCCGCGGGTGCCCCATCCTTCCTTCGCGTCCTGTGCGAAGGAGGGTGGGGATGTTGACCCGCCCGAAACGATGGCGCAGGGATCACAACTCCAATAGATGCAATAACATATACCTGCTTTAATTGTGATACCATATGTGATATCATCTGAAATGAGAGCGCTAAATGGGGAAGTGGTTCGGGAGATGCATAAGTGGCAGAAGGGAAAGATTCGGGGAACCAGTTCCGACCCGCTCGCGACACTGTTCGAGGCGGAGATTTTGACGAAATTAAGAAAAGTTTGGAGTCATTGGGCTTCGAATTCGTTAAGACAGCCGACCCGAATCACTGGATGTACTTTCACCCCGCACTCAAGGAAGATCCCCATTTTCGCTACCCAAGGAATCTGTACCGCCCCCACGGTTCTCGTCGCAGCACAGATAAGATTAGCAAACACGATCAGAGCCAAGCAAAGCAGATGATCGACGCTTTGAGGGCCGCCCGAGAGCTCCGACAGGAGCAGGGGGAGACCGAATGAACTCAGTAACGACAAGCCCAGACACGAATTATCCAGTCAAGATCGATTTCGACGAGCAGGACAGGCTCTACATCGCCGAGTTTCTAGACCTCCCCGGCTGCTCTGCGACAGGTGAGACTGTGGACGAAGCCTACCAGCGTGCCCAGAGGGCCAAGCAAGAGTGGCTACGTGTGTCGAGCGAGCAGGGACTTCCGATTCCAAAGCCTTCGCGGGCCGAGGAGTACAGCGGACGCTTTCTGTTGAGACTACCCCCCTCCTTGCATGCAATGTTAGCTGAGAGGGCGAAGCTGCAGGCATCGAGTCTTAATCAG
>Ga0187888_1002415_pt1 | contig 16028 bp, 13 predicted proteins | sample June2016WEW_7_40_FD_132987 | JGI IMG/M metagenome (GOLD analysis project Ga0187888, IMG submission 132987) | Peatland microbial communities from SPRUCE experiment site at the Marcell Experimental Forest, Minnesota, USA - June2016WEW_7_40 | ecosystem: Environmental > Terrestrial > Soil > Wetlands... | reverse complement strand
GCTCGGCACCCAGCTTCCGACTGGAGAACATACCCAGCCACTCAAGATTCCGGATGGGGTAAGACTCCTTCGGGATTCCGAGCTTCTTGGCGGTTGCGGCCGCCAAGTCCTCGCTTTGGGAAGCACCCGCCAGGTTCCGCATCATGTCGGCATAGGTCTTTCCACGTGCATCGAATTCATCCAGCCCGAGGAGGCCGAGCTTCCCGAAGTTATACAGGCAATCGCACCAGCCCATGTTGCGAAGAGTCCCGCGGAAAATCGTCTGGATGCCTTGCAGCCCGTAAACCTCGATGTAGCTGATCGAATCCCGATTGGGATAAGCTTCGTAGTCCCCCTGGTCCGGAACTGACAGGATATGCATATCGCGGAAGAGGCGATGAGAGGGGACCTCGACCTTACGGCCGTCCATCAGGTACATGGCGTTGTTTCGGCCAGCCAGCAGAACGCCTCTGGGAGCCCAGGAGAATTTATAGCCAAAGGGATTGTCGTTGGCTTCCGGCGCCGGCAGGCCACCGCAGTAAGACCTGAAAGCAACGATGCGCCCGCCGCGGTTACGGACACTGTCGATGATCCGCATCGCTGACATGTGATCAATTCCGGGGTCGACGCCGATTTCATTCAGAATTGTGACTCCAGCTTTCTTTGCAGCAGCGTCCTGTTCCTGCATCGCAGCCGAAACATAGGAAGTTGTCACCATGTGTTTCCGGTTGGCGATGCAGTGCTTTGCCACCACCGGATGGAACATGTAGGGAACGAGGCTGACTGCGAGGTCGCATTCATTTATCAACTGCGCCAGCACCGCCTCATCCTGAACATTGAGAGCGAGCGCCTTGCCGGCGGGATGACCTGCAATCATGGCCTCAGCCTTGCTTGCCGTCCGGCTCGCCATCGTGACCTGGTAACCCTTGTCCAACAGATACCGTACCAATGGCTTGGCTACCAGCCCAGCGCCTAACACCAGAACACGTTTCATATTCGGCTCCTGGATTCCGGGAAGGTGTGCAGCTGATCCCTTCCGCATGGTTTCGAGTCCCATCCGTAGCTCACGGATGCGCCTCCAGATGTTGTTGAATGTACTGATAGTCAGGGGTCAGACGCCCCCGGTGCACGATCACGGCCCGCTTCAGACAAGGCGGCAGGTCGAGCATTTCGAATGGAACCTGCCAGTCGGCGTGCACCAGCGGAACAACCATCTCCCGCAACACGGAACTGAAGTACTGTGACGATTCGCGGGGAATCTCGCACGGGAGATTGTCGATGGCCATGATGACCGGCCCATTCCCCTCCACGCCGTCCCGGATAGCATCCTGTTCCGGGAGGTAAACGTAGCAGGGATCGTCCGGCTCGGTGGCCTTCACGGTGAGTTCGACGCTTCCTTCAATGTCGCAGCTGATGTCGCCGATTACCTTGAGGCGCGGGGCGCAACCCGGGAGGTAGTTGTTTCGGGCCCAGTCTCGCGTGATCAGCCGCGGATATCGTGCATCCCAATAAATGCAATTGACCAGAACATCCAGGTGCGGCAAGTACTTTTCAAAACAGCCCTCGTATCGCTCCGGATGCTCATAGTACTCCGCCAGATTGAACGGGATGCTCGATTCCTTGCGTTCGGCCATGTCTTCTTCGCGGAACACGACTTTTACCGGCCGCGGGCCCGCGGCTCGGGACGCCGCGGCACTCAGATCCGCAACTGCCACTTCCACGGGTTTGAGACAATCGAAAACTTCCTGCGCTCCCGTCGATACATTGCCATAGCCGGAAAAACCAAAGATCAGCGGGCGTGCTCCCGCCTGATGCCCAATTTCGTCGCCCAGCGCAGTGATGTGAGCTTTTGCCTCAGTCAGGTCCCGGTACTCGAAGGCCGGGCGCACCTGGGCAAGCGGGGTTGATACTCCAGACACTGCCAGTCGTTGCCCAAGGCAGCGCAACGTCTCGATCATTCCGGCATAGCCGGCGTGCCGGCCGAAAAAAATCAGCCTTCTCTTCTGCTCGTCGGTGATTTTTTCGTAGTCCACCAGGGAACAGCCCAGTTCCATCAAACGCCGAAGCATGGGCATGTTGTGCGGTTGCCCCTTTGCCACGTGCGCGAAGAAGACGTAGGTCTTGCCTGGCAATAGCAGGTGTGCGGGTATTTCCTTTATCGCAAGGATGACCGACGCAGGGCAAAGATTCTCGTTCACCTCGACTGCAGCGGACCGGTATTCATCATCCGTGCAGACACGCACACCGGAGGGCTGGACCAGAACCCGCACCCCTCGCTTCGTCTGCAGGTCGGACATATCAGCCGGAACCAGAGGCACGCGGCGTTCCCACTTGTTCTTGTCTTCCCTTCGAATCCCAATGATCGCGCTCATAGCAAGATTTTTCCCGTCGCCGAAAAGCTTGCCGGCGAACATTCCAGCCGCGAAAATAGTTCGCAAACTCCCAGTGTGCCGAGAAGCTGCGGCGACTCGGGCTCGACCGGCCAGCCTGTCGCTAGCAGTCCGTCGCAATCACGATAAATCCGCAATCGCGGCCGTCCGTCACTGATCGGAGAGATGGGAAAGCAATTCCCGTTCAGCGTCGGGATAGAACACCGGCTGTGCCAGGGACGCGGCGCTCCACATCGGATCGGCAACATGGAATCTTAAGGGGCGCTCGTCTGAGTCGCTGTGACGGCCATCACAGTCAACTGTGTGCAGAATGCACAGGCCGGGGCGGCTAGGGATGGGAAGGCACCGACAACTTCTATGAGACAACGTGGTGCGAAGCGCCCGGAACTTCTGGTTAGGCACAAAATTGACCATGCGTCACGCATGGGCTTCCTTGCGTCCTGCCCAGCCATCATGACGGCGCTGAACACCGCTGAAGGAACAGGCAAGAACCACGCCAGATGGACGTGACCCTCTACTATTCTCATTCTCGGCATAAGGCGCAGCGAACCGCGCGAGAAGAAGTGCTTCAACACCTGATTCCTGCGGGAATGCGGGTGCCAATGCGGGAGCCAGAGACGATTCGGTGAATGCGAAGTGAGTTCGGGAACTTGTGTATAATGATGAACTTACCGCACGCAAGTGGGCGCTTAACTCACTCTAGGTGAGCTAAACCCTGTTGATTCGACTGTCCTTAGCCCACGGACAGAGCCAACCAAACGTGGGGAGGGCTGGGCCGCAATTCCCAACATGTCTTGCTCTGGGGGAGAAAGACACCGTTGGCATTGCTTGGGCACGCGGCCCGTCTGGGGAGGGTTGAATGGCTACCGAATTTTGTCAAAAGTGTAAACAGTCTCACCCCGGTCGTCTCTGTGATTATGACGATAAAGGCGAGTGCGCAGAGACGGTCGACATTGAAAGAGAAACGAGTACCACAGGGAACGGCGGCGCTGCTTTAAGCGATGTCGCACCATCGAGCGGGCCTAAAGATCAATGAGTAAAGCACTGAATTTCCATGTCAACCATTGAGGAAGTCAGAGTAGCCGAGACGAGGGTGCAAAAGGTTCTGGACGCACTCGAGAAGGCCGACGCGCGAGATGCGAACGACCTCAACGCTGAGTTGCAGAAAGCGACTGACGAGTACGCAAGAGCGGTTCGTGGACTAAGTTCAAAGTAGCCTACTACCTCGTCAGTGAGTGTTATGGGATGTTGCGCCAGCGATCCCTTTGAGCCACCGCCAACCCCGGTTTACAACTGCAAGTTCTTGCACATTGACAAGGCAACAATAACCGAACATAATCCTTCGCAAGTTTCGAAGGGCCTCTTCGTCGCCTTGCCTCCAAAGCTGCAAAAGCTCAGTGACTTGACCGGGCTGATCGCCAGGCACGACGCACCTCGGTGGCCCTGACGGGGAAAAACAGCATACTCGGGCACTCCGCAGCTGTCGTTAGTAAAGGAGACCGGATCTCGCTTCAGGACGGATTTTTGCTGACCGATGAGGCGTTTCGCTCCTTTTTCCGCCTATTTGTACAGAGTGTGGGATTCAGCCAAATGACCAATCCCGCACGAGACACTGGCGAAGAATGAAGCCAAGCAAATTCACAAAAGGAGTCGCTTTATGAAGCTCAGAAACAAAACATCGCTGAAGGAAATACTCGTGAAGGACGCTTTAGTATGCCCCGTGGAAAGATACCGTTCTTTCGGAAGCTCCAACGCAGTTTGCGTGACCATCATGATACTGAGTCTGCTGGGATGCTGCCGTGACGTTTTTGCTCAAGCTCCAACGCCGGTCGGTCGTCCTCAGTTCGAAGAGGCTTCAGTTGCCGTGCCGGCGGGCAATCGCTGCATGCTTCACCCCGAAGGCAACCCAGACTCCAACCAGTCCATTCATGTCAACTCCGACGAGGACGGTGTGGCTCGCTTTCTCGCCGTGCGCCCGACATCACCGAACAGCATCGACCGGCTGGCCCTCGATTGCACCGATTCCAACGGAAGCAGCCAAACCTATTCCGTTGATCTTCGGTCCGAGGAGACTTTCGCACCACGCCCGTTTGACCCTGCGCTCGCCAACCTGACTTTTCGGCCGGGAATTGCCGGCGATCCGCTCAGCTACACCGAGCAAGAACTGCTGGCGGGAGGCTACGGGTTGCGTCCCGATCCGGATCAGAACCCGGACGGATACCAAAGGTGGCTGGCGGCGGCGATCAAGCCGGCGTACATGCTCGGGGCGCATCGATCCGCATCAACGGCCGCGAACTCGCGACCGCGTCCGATGCTTCAGCCCTCCCTCCAGTCCGCTGCGCCCGAGATAGACTCGGACGCGGTCACCGCGATTCCGGATAATTTCTGGACCGGGGCCACACTCTATGGCTCTTACAAAAAAGGTACGACGTCCGCTGACACGTACAGTTACTTGTGGAATGAGGCGACGTTCAATGTCCCCAAGGTAACCCCCGGCGGCTTCAATACGGACGTCACCGAGATGTCAATATGGAACGCGCTCGATGGGTACAATAACGCAGACGTTCTCGAGGACGTTGGGGGGCCTCTTTTCCAAGCTGTCGTCTTTGTAGAAACGACATCCGCAACCGCGAAGCCCTCGATCTCGATTCAACATCAGGATTTTGGAGGTTGGATTAAATGCCCAGCGTCTCCGAGATGCACCAATTCGGGAAACGATACTGCAGCAAGAACGTTTACCCCGAGACAAGGTGACTCCATCTACGCCGAGGAGTGGTATTGCGACGCCAAAGGGAACAAGAACCTGGCAGGTGGATATGCCTGCACGTATATGTTCGACAATACACAAGGTATCGCGTGGGACTGCTCTCAGGCTGGCAGCCCAGCCAGCGTAGGTTGCGAGTCCTACGCGCTTCCCAACAAAGACCTGGTCAACGGCTTCCTTGGGCAGACAGCAGATTTCATTATCGAAATGGACACCCCCGAGGTCGTCAAGAATTCTCAGGAGTGGCCCGATTTCTCACCGGTGACGATGAAGGGTGCCGCTTTCGTGGTCAAAGGCAACGGCACCTCCGGAGTCGGCACATGGGTGTCGACCAGCAAGTGCACGACCTGCAGCCACAGCCCCGTCGTCGATCCGGCAATCCTTTTGAACACCGACGCCACTGCGAGCGTTCCGTTGGTGCGCGGCGACGGACACCTGCTCATCACCCTCCCACCAGGCGGCGTCGAATGGGACGAAATACCTACCAACGTCTACAGTTGGAATGGCAGCACCTTCAATACTTACTCGGTTCGATGCGCTCTCTCGATCGGCGTCGGAGCGAACTCGCGCGGACTCACCAATGGAACTCCTTGGGTCACCGGCTGCGCCACCTATGCAGACGGGAATCACTCCGTATATGAAATGCAAACCGGCGGCGCCTGGGTCGACATGCAGAACGACATAGCAACCCAGATCGCGGTCTCCCCGGACGCCAACCACGCCTGGGCGATCAATGCCAACCACGACGTCCTCTACTGGAATGGGAGCAAGTTTGTCCCGAGTCCTACGGCTCACTGCGCTACTTCGATTGCCGTGGGAGCGGATTCGCGTGGACTCACCTACGGAACTCCGTGGATCACCGGCTGCGCCACCTACGCCGACGGGAATCACTCCATATATCAAATGCAAACCGGCGGCGCTTGGGTCCTGATGCAGAACGACATAGCAACCCAGATCGCGGTCTCCCCGGTGGGCAACCACGCCTGGGCGATCAATGCCAGCAACGATGTCCTCTACTGGAACGGAAGCGATTTTCTCCCGAGTCCTACGGCTCACTGCGCTACTTCGATTGCCGTGGGAGCGGATTCGCGTGGACTCACCTACGGAACTCCGTGGATCACCGGCTGCGCCACCTATGCAGACGGGAATCACTCCGTATTCCAAATGCAAACCGGCGGCGCCTGGGTCCTGATGCAGAATGACGTAGGAACTCACATCGCTGTTTCGCCGCTGGGCAACCTGGCCTGGGCGATCTCGACCCTGCAGCCTTGACCTTCAATTGGGGAAACCTTGGTTTGCGGGATCAAAATTAGATAACGGGGCAGGAAGGTACTCTACCTTCCTGCCAGACACATTGGCTGGAGAAGGCCCATCCAAGCCGGCTGCACTTAAATTTCGGGGTTTAGTGCTGCGCTCGGCGTCCTCTGTGGTTGCTGCGTGCAACCATAGGGACGTATCGTATTTGCCGACCTTACCCGGCCACGCCCGGCCGTTCGTTCTCTGGAGGTCGGACTCCAGCCTGGGGTACCAAGCTTCAAGCCACAATGCCTGGTGCAACAGCCAATCCGAAAGACGGGTTTTGTTAGACACTCTTAGAGACGACTGACCCCGCAGCGTAGGCGAAAGGGTTGGGTTTTGGTGAGCACCTCGCGTATTCGACGTTTGTCATCTTGCTCAGAGTTTACGGCTGGTTGTCGAAAGCAGGCGATAGCGCTCAAACCCCCCGGTCGGGGATGATGAGTGTAAAGGGGATGTTACGTCAACCAGGCCCTTACCCGCGAGCCTTCGTCTCGCGACTGCAGCCACTTGCAGATTGACAAGGCGACGACTCGCTATATACTGTGTCAGTTGTGGTTTCCGTCCTCCCCTTCTCCGTTGCGCGGAACCTAATTCCGTGTCGGCTTTTTACTTAAACAGCGGGCTCCCCGTCTAAGCTTAAGGTTCGATTCCTCGAAGGATACTCTCACGAAACCTCGCACCGGTTGCGTGGTACTTGTATTTCGTCAACGGCCTTGGTCAGAGAAGACCGTGACACACAACTTCGTGCCTCAGGGCGGTTTCCTTGGATGGCCCAATCCGAGCAGGGGGATCACAAACAGAATTCTCCAGGAGAAGAGACTATGGCTACACGAATGCTCAACCTTCTGAAAATGTTGAATTGGGGCAGCTTGCTTCCGACAGCCCTGGCTTGCGCATTGCTAGTGGCTCTAGCGGCTGCGCCATTGCACGCGCAATTCACTTACACCGACGTGTTCGATATGAACTGCGACACTGACCTCACGGGAAATGGAGCGTGCGACGCGTTCAACATTGGCTCTTTGTCGCTGTGGACGGATGGCAACCTCTACGGCACCGCCTATGAGGAGGAGGCTCCTTACTGCACACTGATTTTTAATGTTTCGACTTCAGGCACTTACACCCACGTCCTGACTTTCACAGGGTCCACGGGCAAGGTGAAGGGCTGTCGCGAGTACGCTGGATTGACTCCGGCGGGAACCAAAACCGTGACCTTCTATGGAGCCACAAGTTCGGGTGTACTTGGCGCAGGAACGCCGGGCGAGATATTTCACTTTGACCCGGCGACCAACACCTTCAAAGTGCTGCATACATTTGCCGGGGTAGACAGTGAATATCTTGCCCAGCCGGTAGTCGGGAAAGACGGAAACCTGTACGGCGCAACTTCCTCGACCGGCGCGACCTATCAGATCAATTCGACAACCGGGGCTTTCACGCAGCTTCCCAACAGTGCGCCTGGTGGCGTGCAGGGGCCGCTCTACCTGGCGAGCGACGGCAACTTGTACGGGACTGCCCCTTACGGCGGCGCGTTGGGCAGCGGTATAGTATTCAGCCTGAACACGGGAACTGGCGACATCAAGAAAGTGTACCCCTTCAATTACAAGACCGATGGGAGTTACCCGAATAGCCCTCTAACCCAGGGAGCGGATGGTTATCTATATGGAACGGCACAAGACGGAGGCCCAGCCGGTCTCGGCAGCGTGTTCAAAGTGAGTACAGCGGGCACATTCAAAACTGTATACAGCTTTGCCGGAGCACCCGATGGCGAGAGCCCTGTCGCCGGCCTGCTGGCAGCGAGCGACGGGAATTTCTACGGGACGACGGCCAGTGGCGGTCTCTACGGTTACGGGACGATCTTCAGAATCACTGCAACCGGAGCCTACAAAAAGCTTTTCGATTTCACCGGCAAGTCGGGCGCCGTGCCAGGTTCTGACCCCATAACCACGCTCATGCAGCACCCCAATGGATCGTTTTATGGGCTCACCATGGAAGGCGGGTTGAACAACGACAACAAGGGCGTCGTTTACCGCCTCACACCCGTGAAGCTCAGTGTGGTTTTATGTTGTAACACGTTTGTCATCCTCGATCAGCCGGTGAACATATTCGGAGTCAATCTGGACCAAATAGTCTCGGTCACCTTCGCTGGAGTGCAGGCGCGATTTCAGCAGGTTTCGCCGAACTATCTGCAGGCATTCGTGCCGAGCGACGCGGCCGACGGGCGGGTCGTGGTGACGGCTGTGAACTCGGCTGGGGGGGAAGAACAGTTACGGAGCCAACAGAAGTTGCATATTCTGCCGACAATCACGAACCTTGACCCAAGCAGTGGGTCGGTGGGCACCCGGGTCGGCATCGTAGGCGGCGGATTCGCGGGAACGACGAAGGTGACCTTCGGGGGTGTAGCGACGGGCAATTTCACGGTGGTCAGCCCGGCGCTGATCCAGGCCACGGTGCCGGCGGGCGCCGTGACGGGCAAGGTCCGCGTTGTCACCCACAATGGCTCCGCCCTCAGCAAAGAGACGTTCACCGTCAACTGAATCACAGCGGAAGGTATCAGTGAACGAAGTCATCCGGGAGGTAGCGCGGTGCGCTTCAGTCCTGCGCTGCCCGTCTCCGGAAGTAACTGCTGAAACCAGGCGATTTCGCTCATTGACCTGTCGATGAGTGCTATCGGGATTTAACGCCAACTATGCAAAAAGCCTTCAGTTCGATGCTGGGGCGCGCTCAGTAAGCAGAATGCGTTTTACTTGGTTGCGGTCGAAAGTTGTGTATTCCCGCCAATGCGTATTTCCACTTCCCCTCGCCAAAGGCCCTACGTCGCGTACCGACATCATTCGAGCGAAGATTCGCAAGCAATTGGGCGGGGCGATATATGCCTTCCTGCGTATCTTGAGCAAAACAGAAGCCTGCAATAATCCCTGCGGCCACGGCGCTGACCAGGATCGTTCGTATTTTCATACGGGTCTCTCTCAAGACACCACGCAGAATCCGAGACCCACACCTCACGAAAAACCCGTGACCTCACCGTGCAGAATCCGCGACCCCCGTTTGACAGTTCGCATCCCGCATTGCACGAAGAATAGGGCACTTTCGGGCCATTGCGCATCCGAACGCACAGTCCGAAAATACCCGCCGGTCAAAGGGAAAGCCATGACGTACACCCCAGATAACAGGGGAATGGTCAGCATCGAGGATGCGTGCCGCATCTTGCGTACGATCTTCCCGAACTATCCCGAACTAAAGCCGTGTAATCCCACGCCAACGCTCGAACCGATTGCACCATCCCCCGTCAACACGCCGGTCGCTGCATAGCAAGGGGCGATTGCGAGAACATTTGCAAGGGCGTACGCCGCCAACTCCGCAAGGCGAAGAATGGGAAATGCAAGCCCCAGGTCCGTCTGAGGCTTGCTCATCACCTCCGCTGAGATTAGGCTGACGCTCTTTTTGCCGCCCGGCTCGTGATCTCCGCTTCGGCGCAGAGCCAGTCTTCCAGGTCGTGGCCGTCCTCCCGACCGCGTGCTTCATAGAGTTCATAAGCACGCTGGGCGATTTGTTCTAAGACGATATTGGGGTCTTCGCTGCTGGTACGTATCACTCTCACTGCCATGGGGAGCCTCTTTCTGGCTGGAAGGTTGCTGTAAGCGCGAGCCGCCAAAAGGCTCGTGCGGGAAAAGACTTGCTCAAGTTGCGCGTTTGGGGAAAAGTACGCCAGTTTGGACGAGGAATGCAACGCCTAATATTGGTGCAGTCGAACAGGCTCTGATCCATGCGGCGATGCCCCGAAAAGCCTTGACTGGCGGCCCTTCCAGGCCCTATGATGCGAGCCGATCAAAAAGGGGAGAACTCTTCGGGGTTGTCCAAAAGCAAGGGGGAGGGCCAACCTCGTTGAGTTCTCCCCGAATCGCGTTCCAAATTGACTCACCGATGCTTTGGCTATTCATTGGTGAGCCTTTTTTTCAACGCACACTGAAGGCCGCTTAGAGCTGCCTAGTTCAAGGGGCAATGAGTGATATCGCGATTTTACGTCAATTACCCTCAGTCACGAGCGAACTAGCTGCCCACTCGAACTTGATTGATGGGGAATTGAACGTCGTTTCATGGTGTATCTCCTTTTTTCTAAGCCGCTAGTTTCTTGGTCCGAATGCGGGGTCGGGCAAGCGATACCGACTCGTTCGGCGCATAAGGGATGGAGGCAACGCGTGGCTGGATGCGTTGCGAGCTGGAGGACTTGCCTGACCCACGGTGGGGGGTGAGTCCACCATGCTGTAGTCGCAACCCTCAACGCCGGGATGATTCTCGTCGCAAGGGATGAGCAGGACCGCATAGTTGTTGCCGTCAGAGTCTGTGCCGAAGCCGGCGATGTCGCCACTGTCGTTGATGAGGATTGCAGCGATTATCTGTGTACTCGAGGCAGGAACAACCAGCGTATTCAGATCGACGATTGGACCGCCGTTCTCCCACAGGAACCCGTGTAGATCGCCTTCGCCAAAGGTAAACGAAGTGCCAGCTACTTGACCCTGCGAATTGATGCTGTATCCCTCACTGTCCAAGTCCGTGCCAATCGTTCCCAGATCAGTCATTACTCCATGGCGCCAAAGAAACGCGTGACCATTCTGGTCGCCTGCAAGATAGGAGAAGCCAACAACCTCGCCGGCGTCGTTGATCCAGTCTGGGTGTCCGAAAGTTCCTCCCAGCGTTCCGAGATCTTTCATGCCTTGCGATTTACTCCAGATGAAGGGGTGTTCTGTCGTGTCTCCAGGGAGGTTCGAGGCTCCTGCTATCTGGCCGCCATTGTTAATCCACACTACCGATCCGTAGGTGCCTCCAAGACCACCCAAGTCAATCATCCCGTCCTCAGGACTCCAATAGAAGGGATCCACTGTCGGAACGCCGGTCGACGGATTGGCAACAAAGCTGGTGAAGGACCAGCCCGCGACTTCTCCACGGTCGTTGATCGCAAATGCGTTGCTGTCGGGGCCGCCAAGCGTGTGCAAGTCTCGCATGGTACCGTTCTCCCAAAGAAAGGCGTGCGTCTCAGTCGTGGCGGGAAAGAAAATTGTGCTGCCCGAAAATGTGCCATAAAACGAGCCGAGGTTGCACAGGAAGCACGCGCTCAATTGGCTATTCGCGAAAGGATCGGGAGTAGCAGTGAGAGATGCGCCGATCGCTTGTCCACGGTCGTTGATAGCAGCTCCAATGCCCTGGGTTCCCCCGAGCGTCCCCAGACTCGCAATGTGGCCCTGCCTCCAAATTACGGCAGGCGATTCTGGCCATCCTGTAGAGGGATCAATAGCACCGTTCTGAGACTGTCCAACGATCCAGCCCCCATTATTGATTGCATAGGCGAAAGTGCTGAGGCGGGCACCACTCGGGAGTGGCTCCAAAGCGGTCACGACGCCGTTCTGCGCCAGGAACCCGAGATCGACATAACAATCTAAGAAGCAATCCGGGGCGAAAGGATCTGGGGCGGAGGTGTCCGCCACTCCAACGAGCATCCCCTCGTTATTCAGAGAGGGCGAGGCCGGGTTTTCAATGCCGATTCCAGGGCCGCCGAACGTTCCGATATCGAAGAGCTTGTAGTGGTGGTGCTCGGGGTTGTCGTTGTGGTCTGGCTTGTCTTGCGCGGTTAGTTGAAGTGAGGTCGCCATCACGGCGAATGTCATCGCGGCTGCGAACATCAGTTCTCGGCATTTCATAGGCATCTCTCCTCCGCGCTGGTCCTAGCACTGCGGCCGGGCGGAACGAGCGCGATCAGGGCGGCACTATGCGCGAGCAGGCGTCCGCAGTCAAATAACAAGAAGGTCACATGCCGATAACATGGCGGAAGCCTAGGCCGGTCAAGAGGTTGGAACCCTTCAGAAGAGTTCGCTATTGCGTGCTAAACTTCCCCGAACGGGGTGAGGTCCATCCAGATGCCAGGTCCAGCCGAATCCGGCCACCAGCACCGTGTTTGCTTCGGTGAGTTTGAGCTTGATCCCCAAACGCGCGAGTTGCGGATGAACGGCAGCATCATCAGTCTTCAGGAACAATCATTTCAAGTGCTTGCCGCACTCCTAGAGTGCCCCGGTCAGCTGGTTGCTCGCGAGGAACTGAAAAAGAGACTCTGGCGCCCTGGCACTTTCGTCGATTTCGAGCACAGCTTGAACACCGCCGTGAACCGTTTGCGCGACGTGCTGCGCGACTCAGCGGAGCACCCAAGGTTCATAGAAACTCTCCCTAGGCGCGGTTATCGTTTTATTGCTCCGCTTAACAGGAAAGAAGCAGCAGCCGCCAGTCCGACTATCAGTTCGCAAGTGCGGGTCGACCCGCCGAAAACGACCGAGGAAAATGTTGCAGAAACCTCGCCGACGGTTACCCCCTTCGCGAGTCGTGCCACAAGGATTGCCGGGATCGCGGCGCTGGCGCTCATCATCGCCATTCTGGCTGCGGCAACCTTGTCCTTTCGCCATCCGACGACAAAGCTGACAGAGAAGGATCCGATTGTTCTTGCCGATTTCACAAACACCACCGGCGATCCGGTTTTCGACGGTACGCTGCGGCAGGGGCTGGCGGCACAACTTGAACAGTCGCCATTTCTGAACGTGCTCTCGGACGAGCAGGTCACGGAAACTCTGCGGCTGATGGCACAGCCTCCCCACTCAACCCTCACCAGGCAGTTGGCGCGGGAGGTGTGCCAACGCGATGGCGGCGTGGCGGTGCTGGAAGGGTCCATTGCAAACGTGGAAGGCGAGTACGTGATCGGTCTGAATGCGGTGGACTGCCACAAAGGTCAGACATTGGCGCAAACCCAAATCACGGCGAGCTCCAAGCGGCAGGTGCTTCACGCACTGGGAGATGCAGCCGCTCAGATTCGAACCAGCCTGGGCGAATCCCTCAACTCCGTGCAAACCTTCAATACGCCGCTGGAGCAAGTCACAACCGCTTCTCTGGAGGCTCTGCAGGCCTACAGTCTGGGCCGCCGCATGTCGATGGAAAAGGGCGAGAATGCTGCAGCCGTACCTTTGTTTCAACGTGCGATTCAGCTCGATCCGGATTTCGCCACCGCCTACTCGTCGCTAGGAAATACGTACATGAATCTCGGGGAGGCCCTCCTGGCGGCCGAGAATGCAAGAAAAGCATATGAGTTGCGGGAGCGTGTCAGCACGCGGGAGAAGTTCTACATCGAATCTCACTATTATGACGTCGCCATCGGTGACCTGGAAAAGGCGCGTCGGATCTATGAAGTGTGGAAGCGAACCTATCCGCGAGATTTCATCCCAGTGGACAACTTGGGCGGGATCCACACTGAGCTTGGTCAATATGACACGGCACTCGCGGAAGATCTTGAGGATGTTCGTCTCGACCCCGCGGAGGGCGCGCCCCAAGCCGATGTCGTTGCAGATTACGTGTATCTGAATCGCCTAAAGGACGCTCGGGCTGCAGCCGAGCAGGCGTTATCAAAGGGGCTCGATACCCCCAAACTGCGCGGCAAACTCTATGTGATGGCGTTCCTCCAGAACGATTTTTCGGGAATGGAGAAACAGGTAGCGTGGAGTTCGGGAAAACCTGGAGTGGAAGATTGGTTCCTGACGCTGGAGGCCGATACCGACGCATACGCAGGGAAGCTGCGTCCGGCAAGAGAGCTTTCGCGCCGGGCAGCCGTGTCAGCCAAGGGCTCGGGAGAAATCGAGATTGCCGCCGTCTACGAAAGCTTTTCAGCGGTGCGTGAATCCCTCATGAAAAATTCTGTGCAGGCCCGGCAACACGTGGCGGCTGCCCTTCGCCTATCCAGGGGCCGGGACGTCTTGGCCGGCACCGCGCTGGCACTGGCCTTGGTCGGTGATGTGGCTGAGTCAGGAGAACAGGCAAAGGAACTGGTGAGACGCTTCCCGGAAGATACGTTCGTGAAGTTCAACTACCTGCCCACAATCCGCGCGCGGCTCGAACTGAATCGCAACCATGTTTCGAAAGCCATCGAGGATCTTGAGGTTGCCGCTCCTTATGAACTCGGAGTGGTTGGCGACAGGGCCTTCACGCTCAGTTTATATCCCGCTTATGTTCGCGGACAAGCACACCTGGTCGCAGGTCGCGGCAGTGAAGCGGCAGCTGAGTTCCAGAAGATCCTCGATCATCCCGGTGTTGTGCAGAACGAACTGATCGGAGCTTTAGCACATTTGGGCCTTGCGCGTGCCTACCTTCTGCAGGGGAACACGTCGAAAGGCCGCGCGGCGTATCAGGATTTTCTCACCCTCTGGAAAGACGCCGACCCCGATGTCCCCATCCTGAAAGAAGCCAAGGCGGAGTACGCGAGGCTGCAGTAACTGGGGAAATTCCGCCCTTGTCGCTCGCTGTTCTCCGATGGTTTACGAAACCAGGCGATTACACAACTTTGCGCCGTCTGTTCGCCCCCCGCCCAAGGGTCTACCTGACAGTAGTGTCCCTATCGGACAGCGTGGCGTGCAAGGTCAAGTCGTGGCTATTACATCTGATTCAATCCGGGCCAGCCGACTGCGTCAAGAACGCTCCAATGCCTGCGGCGATCCTGACGGGCGCAGGCGCGATCATTTCTGATTCCAGAACATGGAACGCGGCACGCAGCGCACAGCACGCGGCGCGAGTGGCGGGCATTCGCGGGTGATCCGGGCCTGCCCCTTATGGAAACGGCATCATCTACGGTGTCGCTGCCCGAACGCTTCGCACGCGGGACGCAGACCGGAACGACGTGGCTCAGCGCAGCGTGACAGTGAACAGTGACAGTGATTGTTTATATAGACAGATCACATGGCGCAGGGCGCGGCATTCCGTACCATTTCGGGCGTTATTCTCCCTTTTCGCACGCATCTGTTCCTATCCCGACCGCTTTTTTACCGCCTTCCGAACGCCATGCGAACGCACACCGTCGGGCTACCCTACGCCGCATCGAGCCGAGGCAGAGGAGAGCAACACACCATCGAATACAAGCCCCGGCAGGCGCACACGCAGCACGCAGAGCGCGGAGCGCAGCGTTCTCGGGCAATCCGGGCCTGATCCGTAAGCGACTGGCAATGCAGCACAATTCGGGCCTGAGACAACGGACACGACATATCAGTAAGAGCAGGGGCAGATCGCGGGGCGCTGGGCGCAGCGTCTGTCTATCTGTATACGACGTAGATAGCCCCAGCAATGCTTTGAACTCTGTGCCGTCCCAATGGCTGCTCGAACTGGCGGAGAAAGCAAGACAGGCCGGGTGCCGGGGAGTCCCCCCGGATGGTCTGCCCTCGGTGGGCGTGGCCCCAGAATTTTCGTCAGGGACAGTATTAGGACTCTTGAAATGCCATGCTTACTTTGCCGGTCTGCCGTGATGCAGGCATAGTGCGACCAGATCCGAGACATTCGCTTCGCCCACGCACATGACCGTGTCTGCCCCCCCCCAATAGATTTTCACGGTTCCATCGGACTCCAGAACGGCGCCACAACTGAAGACCACGTTGTGGACATATCCAGTTATTTCCCAAGGGTCCTCCGGTTGCAAAATCCACGAGTCGCCCACACCGATGACCTTTGCCGGGTTCTCGAGGTCATGAAGAGCAACCCCCAAACGATAGACCGATCCATCCATAGTTCGGAAAACTCCGTGATAGATG
>Ga0187888_1002414_pt1 | contig 16031 bp, 9 predicted proteins | sample June2016WEW_7_40_FD_132987 | JGI IMG/M metagenome (GOLD analysis project Ga0187888, IMG submission 132987) | Peatland microbial communities from SPRUCE experiment site at the Marcell Experimental Forest, Minnesota, USA - June2016WEW_7_40 | ecosystem: Environmental > Terrestrial > Soil > Wetlands... | reverse complement strand
GTCGTAGTAGAAGCCTTCGTCGCCAAACTGTCCATGTATCTGCCCTTCCTCGGTCCACAGCAGAATGAGGTCCCCTGCCCTGAGCTTATCAATCGGCTTTGTGGCCCGATAGTAAGCTCCGGTGGGCGGAGGCAACGGCTGATGTTCTTTTTTTGGCACGACAGTTTCTGTTTTGCTGGATTTAGCGGAGCTGGGCTGGATGAGCCTACAGTCCGCCCAAGAGCGGCAGTTCGATGATTTTGCCTTGGTCGGACGGTTCAACCACACGCGGTTCCGGGCAGTCCTGCGCCAGAGACCTATGCAGCCCGTGACGATGATAATAGTTTGACCATGCGGCGTTAACACGCTCTCCGGAGCATCCCCATACTCATGAAAAGTGTTAGGAGGTAAGGATCCCTTATGAACGCAAGCAAGTTATGTCATGCGCTCAAACATTGCCTTGGTCACGAATTCGGATGGGAAATCATTGGCGATTTGATACGATGGGAAAGAATGAAAGCGTTGATCTTCGATTTGGACGGGACGCTGGTTGACTCTGTCTATGCCCACGTCCTGGCCTGGCAGGTTGCCTTTGCCGAGGCCGGCATGCCGATTGATGGTTGGCGATTGCACCGCCGGATGGGAATGAGCGGTGGTTTGTTCAAGCGCGCCGTAATGAGAGAGCTTGGGCGCACCATCTCACTCCCGAAATTGCAGACGCTGGACAAGCGCCACGGTGAGCTTTTCCACAAATTCCTGCCGCATCCCCGGCCGCTGCCGGGAGCCGTCCAACTGTTGCGGTTCCTGCGCAAAAACAGGGTGATCCACGGTGTCGCCACTTCCAATCAGCGTCCGCATATCAACTCTTCCCTCAAGGCATTGGGGATTCCCGAGCGAACCGTGGTGGTTGAGCGCGGAGATGTGGTCCGGGCCAAACCGGAGCCGGATCTGTTTCTGGAATGCCAGAAGCGTTTGGGGGTGGAGGCGACAGACTGTTAGGTGGTCGGAGACGCTGTCTGGGATTTACTGGCTGCCCGGCGGGCGGGGATGCTAAGCGTCGGTTTGCTGAGCGGCGGCTATGGAGAGGATGAGTTGTTTCGCGCAGGTGCGTTCCGGGTTTTCCGAGATGCGTCCGAACTCCACAAATTTCTCGACGAACTGAGCGTCCTGCCCTGAATCTAGCAGAGATTATGTTTTGTGCGGCAGATATCGCATGGCGTATTCCAGCCCCCGCTGCCTCGAAATGCCAGGAATGATGGGGACCAATTGGCTGAGACGACCCAGTTGATACTCAACAAAGTGGAGGCGTTTTAGACCGATGCGAGGCTGGAGTCGCTATTTCTCAATCTTCACCCATGGTAACGTTGCAAAGACATATTTGATTCAATGTCGCAGCCGCCAATTTCTCAGGCGTAGTGCGTTTCCAATGACAATCGAGTCTGACAGGCCCATCGCCGCCGCACAAAGGATTGGGCTCATGAATCCTGCCGCTGCCAGCGGCACGACCGCCGCATTGTAGAAGAATGCCCAGAATAAATTCTGTTTGATTGTTCGCAATGTCGCCCGCGCCAATCCGAGTGCCTCTGGAACCGCCTCAATTTCCGACTTGAGCAGAATGATGTCGGCCGCTTCCCGGGCAATGTCGCTGGCGCGGCTCACGGCAATGCCGAGGTCAGCTTGTTCCAACGCAGGAGCGTCATTGATGCCGTCGCCTACGAATGCCACTTTTTCGCCTTGCTGTTGAAGCTGCCTAACAAATTCCGCCTTCTGCTCCGGTCTGACTTCGGCAAAGATATTTTTGGGCGCGATCCCCACTTGTTTGGCGATGCTCGCCGCAGTCAGCCCGTTGTCGCCGGTTAGCAAATACGTTTTCAGTCCCTGCCGTTGAAGTCGTTCGACCACTTGCGCCGCTCCGGGCTTCACCGTGTCCTTCACGGCAAACAGCCCTTGCAGGGATTTGCCCAACATCAAGCCCACGATTGTTGCACCCTGCGACGACCACTCGTTGATGAAGGCTTCCCCGGGCGACAAATCCACGCCCGATTCCTTCAACCAATTCAGCGAACCCAGCCTCACCGGGGAATGCGAACTTGACATCGTCGCCTGCACTCCCGACCCGCGCACTTCCTGCCAATCGGCAAACTCGATTTCCTCGGAAGAAATGTTTGCAATGGCTTGGCTGATCGGATGAGTCGAATTTCGAGCGAGTGAGGCCGCGATTGCAACATCCTGCCCGGATTTCCATATCTGGACCACCGCGGGCTTGCCCGTTGTGAGCGTGCCGGTTTTATCGAAAACCACCGCCGTAACCTCGCCCGCCTTTTCGAGGGCCACGCCATCGCGAATCAGAATGCCGAGGCGTGCTGCGGCATTTGCGCCAGCCATGATGGCAGCGGGGGTCGCCAAACCCATCGCGCAAGGGCACGCTACAATCAGCACCGCCGCCGCGACGATGAACGCGGTGGCCGAACCGGTCGGCGGGTGGGCAGGCCACAGAAATTGCCCAAGCCAGTGGTGAACTCTCATGGCTGACTCAGGCGCGAATCCCCACCAAAGCCCGGAACTGACAGCAATGGCGACAACGACGGGCACAAAGATACTGCTGACACGATCACCGAGCCGTTGAATGTTCGCGCGACTGGTTTGTGCGCGTTGCACCGCGGCGATGATATTGGCCAGTGCCGTGGACTCTCCAGTAGCGATGACGCGCATCACGAGCCGGCCATTAAGATTCACCGTGCCCGCATAGAGCCCGCTTTTCGCCGTCTTGTCCACCGGCACGGATTCACCGGTGAGCATGGATTCATCCACGGCTGAATCCCCTTCCGCAACTTCGCCATCGGTGGGCACGCGGTCCCCAGGCTTAAGGATAATGTGGTCGCCACACTTGAGTGCGGCCACGTTGATTTCGATTTCACTGCCATCGGACTGGCGAAGACGGGCGGTTTGCGGTGCAAGATTCAGCAGCGATTTCAACGCGCTGGACGCACGAGCGCCCATGCGGGCTTCGAGCCAGTGACCGATGCTGATGAGCGTGATGATGGCGGCGGCTTCCATGAAATAGAGATGCCCCGACGAGCCGGCGAACAATGCCCACAGGCTGTAACCAAAAGCCGTGGTCGAACCGAGCGCCACGAGGGTGTCCATGTTCGATCCTCCGACTTTGATCTGCCGCCACGCACCGCGATAGAATTGAGCGCCGGCAAAAATTTGCACGATGCCGGCCAGCGCAAATGAGAACCAACGAAACCAGTTTTGCATCCCCAAATCAAAAATCCAATCGCCAATCATCAGCGGCAAAGTGCCGAGCACGCCAATCCACAGGTTTAACTGCCAGCCGGAGAGCTTGCATCGGTCATGATCGTGCGGGGCCTCGTCCGCAATGATTTTCGCGCCGTAGCCAGCAGATTCAACAGCGTGAATGATCGCCGGGATGTTCCTCTCCGAGCCGGATGACCAGCGAACAAAGGCTTGCCGGGCCTCCAGATTCACGCTCGCGCTCTGGACGCCGGGCACACTTTGAATGGCCTCGGTCACATGGCGCGCGCAATTGGCGCAGGTCATGCCGCTGATCGCCAATTCCGCAGCAACTGGCGGAACGGAAGACTGTTCCAAACTATTTTTCAAATCCGTCATATCACATCGCTCTTAAGTTAACGCAAAATGAGAATGCAACCAATCGGCACCCATTTAAGCCTCCCGCGTGGCGGCGGCTGAATCGCGCGTTTCCGTGGGCAAATGCCATCGCCGCCAGAAAACAAAGATGACCGGGTAGATGAGGAGTTCCAAGATGCCCGATGTAATCACGCCTCCAATCATCGGAGCAGCGATCCGTTTCATCACATCTGCGCCGGATTGTGTCGTCGGCGACCACATGATCGGCATCAGGCCGAAAAGAATGGCGCAGATGGTCATGGCCTTGGGACGAATTCTCTGGACCGCGCCCTCGATGACCGCAAGCCGCAGATCGCCCATGGTGTTCATGCGGCCAGGCCCGCGATACTTCTCCCAGGCATGGTCGAGGTAAAGCAACATCACGACCCCCGTCTCGGCGTCGAGTCCAGCGAGCGCAATGAGGCCGACCCACACGGCGACACTCATGTTGTAACCGAGGAAGTAGAGGAACCAAAATGCGCCCACCAGCGAGAACGGCACCGCGAGAAGCACGACAAAGGTTTTCACCACGGATTTCGTGTTCAGGTAAATGAGCAAGAAAATGATGAGCAAAGTGAAGGGCACAACGATCTTGAGCCGTTGCTCGGCGCTCTTGAGATATTCAAATTGGCCGGCCCATTGAATGTAGTAGCCGGGCGGGAATTGCACCGTTTCCTGGATGCGTTTGGAAGCCGCATCCACATAGCCCTGGATGTCATCGCTGGTGATGTCCACAAAAACGAAGCCCACCAGTTGGCCGTTTTCGGTGCGGACGGAAGGCGGACCGGTTTTGTAGCTGATGTCGGCCAGCATGGAGATGGGAATCTGGGCGGGTGCCTCCGGGGTGCCCAGTGGGACCGGCACGAGCACACGTTTGAGGGCATCGAGGTCTTCGCGGAAGTCGCGGGCGTAGCGAACATTGATGGGATAGCGCTCACGGCCCTCGACGGTGGTGGCAATGGTCTTGCCGCCAATGGCGGTTTCAACGATATCGTTCACGTCGCCCACGGTGAGGCCGTAGCGGCCGGCGACCTCCCGGTTCGGCGTGAAGTCCAGGAAGTAACCGCCCGTGGTTCGCTCCGCGAAGGCACTGCGCGTGTTCGGGAAGTCGCTCAAGGCTTTTTCAATCTTGACGCCAATGTCCTGAATGCCGGCGAGGTCAGGCCCAAAAACCTTGACGCCGAGAATTGACCGGAAGCCGGTGGTCAACATCTCGGTCCGCGTCTGAATCGGCATCCAGAAAATGTTGGCCATGCCCGGAGTTTTGACTTTCTCGTTCATCTCCGCGATGAGCTTTTCCCACGTCATGCCGGGCCGCCATTGCTCCGGCGGCTTGAGCTTCACGACGGTTTCGATCATCGAAAGAGGCGCGGGGTCGGTGGGCGTTTCGGACTGACCCGCCTTGCCAAACACGTTTTCGACTTCGGGGAATTCCCGCAGCATCCGGTCCTGGATTTGCAGGATCTTGGTCGCTTCGTCGATCGAGATGCCGGGCACGGCGGTGGGCATGTAAAGAATGTCGCCTTCGTTCAGCGGCGGCATGAATTCCTTGCCCAATTTCTTGAACGGGTAAATGGTTGCCCCCATGACGAGGAGCGCGGCAATGAGCGTGAGCCAGCGGAAACGCAACACAAAGTGGACGAAAGGCCGATAAGCCCAAATGAGAAAACGGTTCACCGGGTTCCTCTTCTCCGGTGTGATTTTCCCGCGAATGCAGAGCAGCATCAGCACGGGCACGAGCGTCGCGCCGAGCAGTGCGGCAAAGAACATCGAAAAGGTCTTGGTGAACGCCAGCGGTTTGAAGAGGCGACCCTCCTGCTCTTCCAGCGAGAACACCGGGATGAAACTGACCGTGATGACGAGAAGGGCGAAGAACAGCGGGCGCCCCACGCTCTTGGCGGCGGCGATGATGACTTCAATGCGTTCGAGATTCGTCGGATCGCGGCCTTTTTCCTCCCGGAAATGTTCCAGGAACTTGTGCGCATTCTCGACCATGATGATGGCCGAATCCACCATCGCACCGATGGCAATGGCAATGCCGCCCAGCGACATGATGTTCGAGGTCAGATGCAAGTGCGCCATCGGCAGGAATGAAAGAATGATTGCGATGGGAAGGGTAATGACGGCCACGAAAGCCGAGCGGATATGCCAGAGGAAAATCAAACAAACCAGCGCCACAACGATGCATTCCTCAATTAGCTTTTCGCGCAGCGTGGCAATGGAGCGGTTGATCAGCTGGCTGCGGTCGTAAGCAGTGACAATTTCCACGCCTTCGGGCAGCGACGGCTTGATTTCCTCCAGTTTCCGCTTGATGCCGTCAATGACATGAAGCGCATTCTCACCATAACGCATCACCACTATGCCGCCGACAACTTCGCCCTCGCCGTTCAGTTCAGCGACCCCGCGCCGCAGGTCCGGCCCAAGATGCACCGTGCCAACATTCCTGATGTAAACCGGGGTTCCCTGGGCCGTCTTGAGTGGGATGTTCTCGATGTCCTCGATCTTTTTGATGTAGCCGCGACCGCGCACGTAGTATTCCGTGGAGCCGACTTCAAAAATCTTCCCACCCACGTCCCCATTGGACATGCGGATTTTGTTGACGACCTCGCTGATCGGAATGCCATAGGCGAGCAGCTTGTTGGGATCGAGATCAACCTGGTATTCTTTAACAAACCCACCGACGGGCGCGACTTCCGCGACGCCTTTGACGGATTCGAGCGCGTATCGCAAATGCCAGTCTTGCAAGGAGCGCAACTCCGCCAGATTGTGTTTTCCCGTTTTGTCCACCAGCGCGTATTCATAAACCCAGCCCACGCCGGTGGCGTCCGGGCCAATGACAGGATTCACGCCTTCCGGCAACGTGCCGCGCACCGAGTTCAAGTATTCGATAACCCGCGACCGCGCCCAATAAATGTCCGTGCCGTCCTCGAAAATGACGTAAACGAATGACTTGCCGAACATGGACTCACCACGAACGAATTTTACTTTTGGCGCGGCAATAAATTTCGTGGAAATCGGGTAGGTGATTTGGTCTTCCACCAGGTCGGGCGAACGGCCATCCCAATCGGTATAAACAATCACCTGCACATCACTCAGGTCGGGGATGGCGTCCAGCGGTGTGTGCATGAGCGCCCAAAGGCCGCCCGTCACGCCAAATAGGGCAAGGATGATGACGAGAAAGGCGTTGCGCGCGCTCGCCTCAATGATGCGCTCCAGCAGATAGGGTTTCCGCTGTTCGGTCGGTCGTGCGGAAGTGGGCGTATCCATGAGCATGCTCCTTACCAGGATTTCAAGGCCCCCTGCACCTTGGCCTCCGCATCAATCAGAAAGTTGGCGCTGGTCACAACACGTTCGCCTTCCTTCAATCCGTCTTTGACTTCATAGAAGTCGCCGTATTTGCGTCCCAGTTCTATAAAGCGCGGCTCGAGTTTGCCCCCACCTTTGTCAACGAAGACGATATTGTGCAGGCCGGTCGGCAGAACCGCATCCACCGGCACGGCGACGCCTTCGCTCATGTCGAGAGTCAAATCGGCGTCCACATACATATCGGGCCGGAGTTTGAAATCGGGATTCCCGACATCAATCCGCACCCGGCCCATCCGCAACGCATCATTGATGAATGGGTCAACGACAGAGATTTTGCCGTCGAACTTCTCTCTTGGATACGATGAGGTCGTGAGGCTGATGGGAAGCCCCTTTTTCAACAGGGGCAATTCATCCTGATAGAACTGCGCCCAAACCCAAACGACCGAGAGGTCGGCAATGTCCACCAGATGATCCCCAACCATGATGCGGCGGCCCTGGTCAACGAGAAGATCTTGCACCACGCCTTTGAAGGGGGAGTAGAAGGTCAACGTCTCTTGGGGTTTCCGTGTTTTCTCCAAATCCGCAATTTGCTCATCGGAGATATTCCAGAGACGCAGCCGTTGTTTGGCGGATTCGACCAGCCGCCCGGTGCTTTCCAAAATGGCGTCGCTTCCCTTCGCTCGCGCTTCATCCCTCGCTTTGAGCAGATCCACAAACTCGTTTTGCGTGGTCAGCAAATCGGGACTGTAAATCGTAAGCAGAGGCGCGTCTTTTTCAACCAATTCGCCGCGTGAGAACACGGAGAGTTGCTTCACGTAGCCATCGACCCGCGCGACGTAATCCCAATGCCTTGCCTTATCGTAAGCAACCATCCCCACGGCGCGAACGGTGTGTCGGAAGGGTTGTTTGGCAATTGTCCCATAAGTGACGCCGATCTGTTGCTGACGCATAACCGACACGGTAAATTCGCCCGGCATTTCCTCGCCCCTCATGGTTGTCGGCGTCGCGGCATTGGTCGCATTCGCCGCACCCTTTTTCATAACCGGAACCAGGTCCATCGAGCAAATCGGGCATTTCGCCTTCGGGTCTTGGGATTTGACCGAGGGGTGCATAGTGCAGGTGTAGTAATCCACGTCAGCGGGCTTTGCGGCGGCATCATTTTTTTTGCACGAGACAACCCCAACCAGCAACGCGACGGCTAATAACGCGAAGACAAATCGGTTTATCGCTTTGATTTTGAACATAAAATTTCGCATGGGAATTGTTGACTATTTTTCCCGCCGAAAGATGGGGTTCTCAACCGAGAGAAGAGGCATGTTACAGATTGGGCATTTGCCGTCAGGCTCGTCAGAAAACACTGTCGGGTGCATCGGACAACTGTAGTAACCCGAAACCACCGGATAGGCCGCGGCGGTGTTCGTTTTGCCTGAGACCGGGTCCACCACAAGGACGGTATCAGCGGGGAGGAGAGGCATCTGGCAAATCGGGCATTTGCCATCCGGGTCCAGGGAGCGCACCTCCGGATGCATCCCACAGCTATAGTAGCCCGTAAACGCGGGCTTGGCCACGTTCGTCCCCATCGCGGGCTGGTTCGCCGCTGCTCTCCTGTTACTGTGAATCAGCCCCGCTGATTTATCCGGCGTGGCAGATGTTCTGCACGAGACCGCGCTGGCGGCCAGCACGATAGCCGATGCTGCCAGCACGAAGCGGCTGGGCATTGCGATTCTGATAATGGGTTTTCTCATAATGCGGTGCCTTCGTGTGCTTCCTTAACGGTTTTCATGTTCATGGATAATGGCTGGTTCGTCCGCCAGCGGAGCAAGTGCCTCAATGCTGTCCAGCCCGGTCCAGAGCAACAGTTCAGCCAGCATTTCGTTTTGTTCCGCAATGGCCCGCGCGGAGATCATCTCGCTTTCGAGCAAGGCGCGCCGCGCGTCGAGCACGTCGCGAAACATCCCGCGCCCGGTTTCCCAATCGGCCACCCGGCTCGTGAGCACCTGCGTGGCCCGGGTGTTGATTTCGCCGGTGTAGAGCAGCGCCTCGCGGCGGCTGGCCTCAATCCCCACGGACAAATGGTGCAGTTCTTCCCGCACTGTCAGGACCTGATCGTCGCGTTCCTGCTCGGCGGACTTTTGCTTCTCTTTGTCGCGTTGATAATCCTTGCGATAATTGTCGCCGTTGAACCAGGGCAGCGAGAGGCGGAGCGTGAAATCGCCTTCCCGAAAACCGCCATCGCCGCTGTATTGCCGCCCTTCAACGCCAAGGCTCACGTCGGGCAAATGTGACTTCCGGGTCAATTCGGCGGCGGCCTGGGCTTGCTTTATCTCCTGCTCCATCACTTTGAGCCTCGGCTCATTCTGCAACGCCAGCGTCAGCAGTTTCTGGCTCAGTGGAACCGCGGGCCCGACCGAAGGCAGTCGTAGTGCCGGCCATGGGGAACCCCCATCGCGGTTCAAAAGCCGGTTCAAATTAAAATGCTCGTGAGCCAGCAGGTGGCGGTCGGTCAGCAGTTTGTCCTTGCGCTCGGCCAGTTCGTTCTGAATTTGCAGCGTGTCTGCAAGGATCGCTTGCCCGGCGCGGTATTTGTTCTCGACGGTCTTGGCGGCGACATCGAGCCAGGCCAGGTCTTGTTCACCGATCTCCACCACACGCCCGGCCAGCGCGGTCGCCAGCAAACCCTTGGCAATATCGCGGCGCACCTCTTCCAAGCGCAGATCAGCTTCGGCACGGCGCGTTGAGACTTCGGTTTCGGCGACGCGCCGGTTGAGTTCCGGCCTGCCCCATAATGGCAGTTTTTGTTCCACCCCGTAAGCCAAGTCGCCCTGTTGTTCCGGGGCAAAACCGCGCGAACTGAACACGCTTCCGCCGAACGTCGCCATCGGGTCTTCCCAGGAGCGGACTCCAGCGGCATTGAGCGATGCGGCGCTGGCACGCGAATGTGCGGCTCGGAGGGACGGATTATTCGTCCGTGCTTCCTCCGCGAGTTGGTTGATAAACTCCGTTGAAATGACGACGGCATTGGTGGCCGCGCCCGCCGGTAAACTGTCCTGCGCCAGCGCAGCCAAAGGACTGCCGCAAATTACAATAATGACTGTCAAAATCTTCATACGCTGAGCCTGGAAAAATGTGTCAAACCGCCAAAGGAAACCAAAATGCGCCCAGTTTTTGGGCACACTACACCTGTGGGAATCAAACGCTCAGAGGAGATAGCAGCAGTCCCGCTGGAAAATGGGGACTGCTGTGACGGAAGGGGCGAGAAAAGCCGAAGGCGGCAATTCACTCGTGGAGGACAAAGGCAACATCAGCACAACGGCCGATGACACCGCCAGGGCCTGCCAATCATTGGGAGAGGTTGGCGGAGAGGAGGCCGGACAAGGTGGAGCAGGATTGTCCGAGGGTTTGGCGCAACACCCCGATCTGCAACATTTGGCGTTTTTGGAGCCGCAGCACTTGCACAGGCCTGGCGGAGAGGATGCGGCACCGCCAGCCGAGGGGGACAGAACGCCTTGCCACGAAGTGACAACGCCCATGAGGATGGCGAGCAGTATCGTCACGGTTCTGGAAGGGTGTGTTGCCATTTATGTGTAACAATTATTTCGCTCGTTCCGACATTTGCTCGGTCTCAAACCGGAGCGCAGCGCGTAAAAATTTCAATTCCTGATCTCGCCGCAGGTTGTCTCCCTTGGCCCATCCAAGGGTTTCTGGCCCAATCGCAGGCATTGAACCAGCTTGCCTTAACCTTCGTGTTAGTATGCCTCACGGAAGGCACCCATGCCAACTTTTTTGTCGGGCAGATATTTGATGGGCGACGCGACAATGGTCTTTCGCTTTTGCCTGGCTTCACTGCCCCTGGTAACCCATGAAACCTTTGATTATTTTACTGCACTGATTTGCAGGTCGTTGATTTTCATTGGAGCGGGTGAAGGGAATCGAAGTCTTCACTGAAAATCCGCAAGTTGCTGATAATCAACATCCTACGCAAGAGGGGGAAAGGGGCTATACACAAATACGCGCACAGATTGAGAAACCACTTGAGCCGGACCTGGCTGCGGTGGTCGCCGCGTGGCCTTCGCTGAGTGCGCCACTCAAAGCCGCAATCGTCGCCATTGTCAACACGGCCACGAACAAGGGGGGCCAGTGACATCAGGGCGGCACGGCGGCGAAGTAGAACGAGCAGAACCGGACAGCGAGCACCACTGCTCGCCGGTTCTGCGGCCGTACGCGGTGACAACTGGCGACAGCGAGAGACGGCGGGGTGGCGCCCAGCGCCGACCCCCGCCTCCGCTGGGCTTGTCTAAAGCGCATATTCCGGCGCGGCACCGAAAGGGAAGCGTCACCTGTTACCGTGGGGCCAGCCTGATTCAAGTGCGCCTCCGTGGGGATGTGGCGCTGGCGAAAGTGGAACAGGCGGCGGTGCCTCTCGCCTTCACACTCACTTACCCGGACAACTTTCCTCTCTACCGGGAGGATTACAAAGGCCATTTGGAGGCGTTCTGCGACCGGATGCAACGGCGTTGGTCGGGAGCGGCGATTATATGGAAGCTGGAATTCAAAGAGCGACAATCGGGCATGAACAAGGGCAAGATCGCGCCGCATTACCACCTGCTTGTTTTCGGTGTCTCCTGGCGGTTTCGGTTCAAAGAGGAGCGTGGGAACTCCGCGCGCCTGCGCCGGGTGCGTGTTCACGAGGGCGGCGAACACTGGAAAGAGGAGATTGAACTGGACGGCTCAAAGCAATGTACGCTGCTCAGTGTTTGGGGCGAACTGCCGGACGACGGAGAATTCCCGAATGGCGAAGTCTATGGGACGGACTCGTTAAAGTGCTGGGTGTCCCGCAACTGGTTTGGGGTGGTGGGAAGCGGCGATTTCGCGCACTACCTGGCCGGGACTCGCGTGGAGCGTCTCAGGACCATCAAAGGGGCGTTTGCTTATGCGGGCAAGCGTTACATGGCGAAAAAGGAGCAAATGCCGCTAATGGAAGAAAAGCCGGGCCGGTATTGGGGCGTGATTGGCCGGCAACACCTGCCCCTTGGGAAGCGGGAAGATCGGGAAGTGAGCGCAAGCCAGGCGGTGAAGCTGCGGCGGGTCATGCGGCGATACCGTTTGGCGAACACGCTCTCGGAGAAGCGGAAATATCTGCGCAAAAGTCAACTGTGGTCGGAAGATTTCACGGGCAAGCTGTTTTGCAATGTGGAATTCTGGCTTGAACGTCTGCCAAAATTGATCGAGCCTCAGCCGGAATTTGAGAGGCCGGTTGTGGTGGGGCGAGCACTGCTGCCCCCATCTGTGACATCCGTGCCAGAGTCGGCACATCCTGAATTCGACGAGGTAATTGCGACGTTTCCGCCGGAACAGCAATTGTAATGGAGCACAGGGAATTCACCGATCGAAGAAGAAGATTGACTTCATCGGTGCCTTTTCCGACAGTACAGAATAAATGGCTATATGAACGCCTCGCAGAGACACAACGCCACGGGCTGTGGTTCGGAGAACCGTTAGCTTTGCGGAATCTAACTGGAAACGCCGTATTTGCATGTCATGATATGAAAAGAAGATGGCGAGTGCTTTTGGTTTTGTTGCTGTTGGCCTCACCGGAAGCGGTGCAAGCCCAATTCAATTACTCCACCAATGCGGACAATAGCATCAGCATCACCGGTTACTCCGGACCTGGCGGGGCTGTGGCCATTCCAACCAACATCACCGGCCTGACGGTCACCAGCATCGGGGACTCTGCATTCAGGGGTTGCACCAACCTGACCAGTGTCACGATTCCTGGCAGCGTTACGAGCATTGGGAATTATGCGTTCTTGTTCTGCACCAACCTGACAAACGTCACAATTCCCGGAAACCTCACTAACATCGGACTCGCGGCGTTTTATCGCTGCATCAGCCTGACGGGCGTCGCGATTCCCGCCGGTGTCACGAGCATCAGAATAGCTACCTTCTATAATTGCACGAGCCTGACAAATGTCATGATACCCGGCAGCGTCACCAGCATTGGAGACTCGGCGTTTACGGGTTGCGAAGGCCTGACCAACGTCACGATCCCAAGCGGCGTCACCAGTATCGGGGTTGATGTTTTCTCTGGCTGCTCCAGTCTGGCCAGCGTCACGATTCCTGGCAGCGTCACCAGCATCGGAAACAACGCGTTTAGTTACTGCACCAGCCTGACTAACGTCACGATTGCCAACGGCGTCACCGACATTGGAAATTATGCGTTCTTTAACTGCACCAACCTGGCGAACGTCACGATTCCTGACAGCGTCACCAGCATCGGTGATTATGCGTTTTGTAACTGCACCGGCCTGGCCGGCCTCATAATGTCGCGTAGCCTCACGAACATCGGAAACTACACGTTCCAATACTGCACCAGCCTGACAAACGTCACAATCCCCGCCGGCGTTACCAGTATTGGTGCTTATGTGTTCTCTGGTTGCTTTGACTTGGGCAACGTCACGATTCCAGGCGGCGTCAATAACATCGGATACGGTGCGTTCGAGGGCTGTGCCAGCCTGACCGGTTTTTATTTCAAGGGCAACGCTCCGACCATTGATGTGTCGGGGTTCGTCTCGGACGATAACGCGACGGTCTTTTATTTGCTTGGCAACACCGGTTGGAGTTCCACTTTTGCCGGTCGTCCGGCCTTGCTCTGGAACCCGCTGATCCAAACCAGGGACGGCAGTTTCGGCATTAGTAACAATCAATTTGGGTTCAACATCACCGGCACAAACAGTTTTGCAGTGGTTGTGGAAGTCTGCACTAATCTGAGTAACCCTGTTTGGACCCCGGTACGGACCGTCACCCTCACCAACGGGTCGTTCTATTTCAGGGAACCGTTGCAAACGAACATCCCTTGCCGCTTTTACGGCCTCGGCTTGCCTTGAGGGCGCTGAAGCGAAACGGTGTGAGTTATGTGGCGTCGTTTCATGCTTTGCACCGCAGTTACCTCAAAGTGCGGATTTTCGCCGAGGGATCCGCCAGCCGATACCTTTGGGAAGCAGAAGCACCCCGTCTGCTAGTCCGGAATTGCTGCAAGACCTTTCGGCCTTGTAGCATTTTTTCGGCACGATGCATTGCGTTGCCGCTAGAACTGCGCCGTCACGCCCGCCCGGACTTTCCGCGCTGCCAGCTAGTCTGCATCGAGAGCACGCACAATCGCGGCGGCGGCGGCGGGCATCGCCGAGAGGCAATGGGCGGTGCCGTTCGACACCGTTGGTGAAATCTCCCAGCCTTGCGTAATCCCCCGCCGTCACCCACGCTGATCCGAATGCGGCGAATGCTTTAAACACGAAACTTGAAACCAAACACGGCCAACAACCCCTCGGAACCGGATGCGGTGGATGATATCATCGCCTATCACTACCGGACGAAGCATCATCTGCAGCGCTATGCTCTTGGACCGGGCGGCCTCGACTGGGCAACACAGCCGAATCCGTTTCGCCGTTTCGATGGTTCACCACTGCTCAAACTGCCGTTGGCCGACCGCGACGACACCCCTCCAGCAGCCGTTTTGTTCGGTGAACGCGAAGCGCCGCCGCGACCGTTCACCCTCAGTGCGTTGGGGTTGTTCTTCGAATTGTCCATGGGCCTTTCAGCTCGGAAGGAGATTCCGGGCATGAGCTGGTATCTGCGGATGAACCCTTCCAGCGGCAATCTGCATCCGACCGAAGCCTATGCCGTGCTGGCTGCGCTGGAATGGTTGCCGGGCGGCGCGGGTGTTTATCACTACGCACCGATGGATCACGCCCTGGAACAACGGGCGCGCCGATCACAGGGCACCAAACCGGACGAGATTGGATTTTGCGTTGGACTGACTTCGATCACCTGGCGCGAGGCGTGGAAATACGGTGAACGGGCCTTTCGCTATTGTCAGCACGACGTGGGACACGCCTTCGCCGCCCTTCGTTATGCGGCCGCCGCGCTGGGCTGGCGCATGGAACTGTTGCGGGAATGGGATGACGCGCAACTCGCCCGACTGCTCGGCCTTGATCGCCCGGAAGATTTTATCAATGCCGAACCCGAGACGCCGGAACTGCTCGTCAGGGTGCTGGTGAACGAAGCGGCGGAATCGGCTCCGTCACCCGTTGCCAACGCACCTGTTGAATGGTTCGGACGCGCCAACCGATTGAGCTGCTCCTATGTTGGGTGGCCGGTGATTGATGAAGCCATTGCGGTCTCGGAGCGAAAAGCCCCGATAGCAGACAAATCCGTCGTCCCGGATTCGTGGCCGCCGCCCTCGCCGCCCGCCTGCGCCCACTCGTCCGGTCAACTGATCCGCCAGCGCCGTAGCGCGGTCGCTTTCGATGGCGTCACCAGCATCACGCGCGAAAAGTTTCTGGCCATACTGGATACTACGCTACCGCGCGCATCCGCCCCACCGTTTGATGCTTGGCCCTTTTCGCCTCGGTTGCACCTGGTTTTGTTCGTTCATCTGGTCACGGGACTGGAGCCCGGCATGTATCTCTGGCTACGCGCGCCGGCCGACTCGGAGGCTTTGCGGCAAGCTTTTCACGACGTTCCCGATTGGGAAGTCCTGCGGGACACGGCCTCCATGGTGCCACTTTGGCGTTTAGTCCGGGGAGACTTGCGCGATTTTGCGCGGACCATTTCGTGCCACCAGGACATTGCCGCCGACGGAGCATTCAGTCTCGGCATGCTGGCGCGATTCGAAACGGTCATACGGGAACGCGGCGCGTCGGCTTGGCGGGAGTTGTTCTGGGAAGCCGGAATGATCGGCCAGTCACTCTATCTGGCCGCCGAGGCCGCTGGGTTACGAGGGACGGGGATTGGCTGTTATTTTGATGACGAGTTTCACGACGCGCTCGGTTTGAAGGGGCATGATTGGCAGAGCCTTTATCACTTCACCATTGGCAATCCCGTGGAGGATCTGCGGCTGCGGACCACACCGCCGTATGCCCATCTGAAAATGGGAGCGCGCGGCCCCTGACTGGGTAAGCTTACTTCTTTAGCCAGGAGCGCATCCAGGTCCGCCTTCGACCCGTCAAACAGATCGCCACTGATGAGCACGACGTCTGGATGTATTTGTTGAAGTTTGGCGACGACGCGGCGGGCGAAGCGGGCGCCACGGACAT
>Ga0187888_1002405_pt1 | contig 16062 bp, 13 predicted proteins | sample June2016WEW_7_40_FD_132987 | JGI IMG/M metagenome (GOLD analysis project Ga0187888, IMG submission 132987) | Peatland microbial communities from SPRUCE experiment site at the Marcell Experimental Forest, Minnesota, USA - June2016WEW_7_40 | ecosystem: Environmental > Terrestrial > Soil > Wetlands... | reverse complement strand
GGAAGGCGCCACGACCCGAACCACCTTGCGTACCAAGCTGAAGTCATCGACTGTGGCGACTCGGGCAAAGGGCCTCTGACCTTTTTTGCCTACGAATGGATCAACCCTCGCCGCGGCATTCGGGTGAAGGAAATCAGGTTGAAGGCTTCGACGGGTTTCAGGAATGTCGACGGCCACGCCGCGCCGGAGAACCCTCTGCTCTTGGCTGGCGTGAGCGTGGTAAAGAAACGCACTCCGCCCGCGCCGAAACTCCTCGTCCGTAATGGCTTGTAATGCGGAAGAAAACTCTGCTCTGCCCAACTCAAGCAGAGGTGCTGAGTTGGCGTCGAAGAAGATCGCTGGCTAGATGGCTGAGAGTAACGCCCGCTTTCCGGGCCCGAGCTTCCAAAGTCTTGACGACGTCCGCCTCGATGGGGATCTCGTAGTGCCGGTTGCGCAGCTGCGCCACCACCCGGACGGTGCGAAACGCGCTTCGGTACTGCGTCGTGTCGTGGGTGTCCCAGAACTCAGCCGCTTGTTCGGGGCTGGCGAACTCGTCCGGGATGGGATCAATCTGCTTCTTTTTGCCCATGGTAATATCTCCGTTCGGCGCGTGTCATTTCTCTGGCCGATATCAGGAGAGCTGCGAACCGCCGCTTGCGGATGAAGAATACCACCAGATTTCTGCCCGCAGCCGTATGGCCTTAAGCGACATAAAGGTGCTCATTTTTCACTCTTCCCTTCTCCGCCCGGCGAACGTGGGGGAACGAGAAGAGGACTTCCTCTACTTCTTCTGCGGTGACGCCGTGCTTCTCTTCGATCTTGGAAAGAAACTTGTAATTCCAAACGACATCGTGAAGGCGCAAGTGAAGCACTCCTCGCCACGCGTCCACTCGTTATTTTATCATCCTTGTTCTCCCAAGGAGTAGCAGATTGGCAGCCTTTGTGGCCGCTCTCGTGCCGTGGAGCCAACATTCCTGTTTACGACTTCGTCTCCTGCTCCATGCAATCCAGGCAAGAGTCGGTCCAGGGAACGGCCTTCAAGCGGGCCCTGCTGATGGGTTTGCCGCAGGCAGCGCAGATTCCATAGTTGCCCTTCTTAAGACGGTCCAGCGCCCACTCGATCGCTCGCCGCATGCTGCTCCTGTCCTGGCTCAAGCGGGCGTCAACGCGCGCCTCGGTCTCGGCAAAGGCCTGGTCCATCAAGTCGGCTCCGACCAGTCCCCCCGCGGCGCCCAGGACCAGCCTGCCGCCATTGGCGGCCAGCAGTTCCTGTTGCTTGGCCAGCAGCGAGCGTCGGTATTGATTCAAATACGTTGGATTGTTCACGGCACAATCTCCTCGGCCCCCGGTAAAGCAGAGCTCACGGTTTCACGTACCGCAATTCTCGCGTACCGTCTCGAGAGGCTCAAGGGCACGCGAGTACTGTTACGGCAGTACTTGGAGGAGCGTAACGTCGGCGTCCCGCCGGCCGTCGTGCGAGCATCCTGCCCGCGCTCGGCCCGCCATCGACAGACACGCCTGACCCGCCCTATACTGGGGCGCCATGCGAATTCCGCTCCGTGCGGTTTGGGAGTACGGCATCCCTGCAGGCCTGCGCTGCCTGGATGACCAGTTGAACGAACCTTGAGGGAGGAGGAAGAATGCGAGGGTTGCGGGCAATAATACACAGCTTCACCATTCTGATCCTCTGTGTATCGATAGGGCTGTGTGCTTCTGAACGCGCAAATGTTAACCAGACGGCTCAGTCCGAAGAATCTCAATCCGCTTACTCAATCCCCGGTGACCGCTGGCTGGAAATTGATCTCTACTGGTTCGAGCAAAAGGACATCGCTGGATCGGTGAAGGCTTTCTGGGATCGCTTCCAGCCGTTATTTGCCGGCGTTCAAGGGTATCGTGGTCTCATCCTGAATGTGGGCTGGACGGTCGGATGCGTGATGGAATGGTCCGGCGATCTCGGCCAGAGGATCAGCCTGCCCCAGGGATCAGGGCAGCAGCATTGGGTTGAGATGCGAGGTCCGCTGCGGGGCACAACCGAAGCGCGCAAGCTCGCAGCGCGAGCGCGGTTTGCGAAACCGCTTTTGGTTCCTCACCACGGCTACGATCCGTGGACCTACGGCGACCTAAAGAATGTGGCTGCCGAGCTGCGGGAGGAAGCGGCGAGGCGTGGTATCCCCAGCTTCAAAGTGGGAATGCTGAATTATGCCTGGACGCACGCTTACGGAGAAGAGGCGCCGTGGGTGCGGCGTCACCGGGAAGCGTTTACACGCTTTCGGCCGGAGTCGTCCGGCGGATCTGACTTCTCTCCCTACTTCGATCCCAATGCCAAGCTCCATGCTGACCCTGCAAACTTAGGCGGATTGCCGAAAGGGATTCCCAGCGGCATGCCAGTGCATGAAGCTTATGCCGCGCAATGGGGGAGCCTGTCGAAGACCGTGGGACTCGACGCCCTCATGCTGCGCGATTCTTTCGGCATGCCGGTGCCTTACCGGCGTGGAGGGCCCTGGGGGCCTGTCGCTCCCTCGCCCGAAGCGATTCGCCAGGCCACGGCCGGTGTAGCCGCCCTGGTGCGCGAGCTCAAGACGGCGAACCGCCAGGCCCTCATCATGATGTACTCGAACGCGGCGAGCGCCGTCGCGGATTGGCGCGCCAACGGCCTGGATCTCGAAGCGGTTGCCAAAGAAGGTTACCTCGATATCTTTGTCGATCAGACCTGGGCCGGGGCCTGGAACGAGGTGGGCTTGCGTGAGACCGATTTCTGGAATAACCCCCTCCTGGGCTGGACGTATCAGCTTGGCTACACTCTTCTCCACGCCGCCATGCTTGCAGACACCAAGGTCCGCCATTATCCCCTCATCGAAACGTTCGACGCTTGGGAAGATTGGGATGTGATTCACACCGCGCCGCAGCGCCTGCGCTGGGGCATCTGGGCGTATTCCCACGCCGCTGTGAAGACCCCAAGGGGATTGAAGCTGCCTGCCGGGTCGTACATCTCCTGGGCGAACCAGGGCAAGCGACTGCTGGACAGTGACGATGTAAACTTCCTGGCCGGCAACCTGAACGCTACCATTGCGGACGCCCGCAGGACGCGGGAAGTCTTTGGCCCCACGCTCGTCTATTCGCGGGAGTCCATGCAATGGCAAATCGACCACGCTGCTCCTCAACGCGACATCAAGGAATGGATCGATGAGCAGGCAGCCTCGATGATGAAATGGCCTCTGCCGATCCTTTCGGTGACCCGCCTCGAATGGCTGCCGCAAGTGAAGTCCAACCTCTTCGTTCTCCAAACACCTTCGCACCTGGCGCCCCAACACACGGCTTACGTCGCCAAACTGATCAACACCGGACATCCTGTCGCGATCCTTGGCTCGCCTGCCGGCGGTGTTGACCCTGAACTCGCCCGCCTGGGCGGCCTTACGTCGATGACGGGTCCCGCCACGAATCAGGTCATTCCCGCGCAAGCGAGAATCCATTTGGCGAAGCTGACGGACGCCACTCAGCCGCTGGCGCAGCACGTCCCGGCGAGCTTTCCAACGTGTTACCGGATCGAGAAAAATAAGGCCGCACCGGACGCGCGGGTGGTTTATGACGTCGACGGCAACCCGGTCCTGACCCTGAACACTGCGGAGGGAAGACGCGTGGTCATGTGGGATCCCGCGGACGTCATGTTCAAGGAGAACGCTTCCCTGGCGGAGGACTGGGGCGGCAGTGGCGCCGCCTACGCCCTTGTAGCAGGTGCGCTCAATTCGCTGCTCGCCGGAACCGGCGCCTTGCACTTCGAACAGATCGATCTGGACCAGACCCTGAATGTCACTGCCTGGCGAGAGTCGGATGGCGCGGTACGAATCCTGGCCGGGAATCTCGAGGAGGGCTTGCGCGACGACGCCGACATGACTCGCCACACAATTCTCGTTCTACCCGATGAGTGGCAAGCTGCAAAGTGGCAAGACGCCTGGAGCTCTGCGACTTTCGAGGCTAATCACCATCGGCTGAAAGTCGCCCTGGACCAAGCCTGTTCGTCCCTGCTGCAATCGACAAGGTAGCGTGGACCTGCTTTCCTGAGTCTGCGGCGTTTGGCCCTCGGTTGCCTTGAAAATGACTCCCCTCCTCCAGTTGAGGAGGGGGTAGGGTGGGTGGCGCTTCGGTCAACCACCCTTTATCGAGGATGAGAAGCGGCGCATCGACATGGTTCCTGGGTACCCGTCGGTGGGCATGGGAAGGCAAAAGCGACTTATTGTCCTTGACACCGCTCCTCCTCCAGCAGTCTAATCTAATCAGCCGCCTCGCCTTGTTCCGAGCTGGCGGCGGTGGGTCGTTCGGGATTCCTTATCCGCGAGCCAAGATGACGAGCGCCTCCGGGCTCGACAAGGGTTTGGCAACAAAAGCGACAATTTCGGTTAGAGGAGAACTACATGGCTAACTACTCCCGGCGCGATTTCCTGAAGACCGGACTTGCCGCAGCGGCGTATGCCGGCGCGGGAAGCTTTCCGCTGCTGGCGGCCCGCCAAACCGCCGCGGATTGGGTAACGCTGGGTCAATCCGACGTCAAGGTGACGCGCTTGGCGCTTGGCACAGGCAGTATGAGCGGACAGGTACAGCGCGGATTGGGGCAGGACCAGTTTACGCGGCTGGTCCGCTACGCCTATGACCGCGGCATTCGCTTTTTTGAGACTGCTGAGGGTTACCACGAGATGCACCGCATGCTCGGCGTGGCGCTCGACGGCATTTCGCGCGACAGTTATCGGCTGATGTCGAAGGTGACGACTCGGGAAGGCGTGGATCCGATGCAAAAGATCGACGAATTGCGCAAACTCGCCCGCACCGAATACTTCGACGTAATGCTGCTCCATTGGCAGCACACGGCGACGTGGCCCAAAGATAGCATGCGCTGGCAGGACGGCATCATGGAGGCCCAGGCGAAGCACGCCGTGGTGGCGCACGGCGCCTCGGTGCATGGCCTCCCGGCCCTCCGCCAAGTTCCGGGCTACAAGTGGCTCCAGGTCGCGATGATCCGGATGAACCACAAAGGCACCCGGATGGACGCGGAGGATTACGACACCGAGGGCCTGGGGAATGTGAGCGAGGTTGTCGCTCATGTGAAACAGGCCCGCAAAGCTGATATGGGCGTGATCAGCATGAAGCTCGTGGGCGAGGGCACATTCACCACCCGTGAGGACCGCCAAGCCGCGATGCGGTATGCGTTCCGGACCGCCGGCGTTGACAGTGTGACGGTGGGCTACAAGAACACCGCGGAGATTGACGAAGCCATCGAGAATGTGAATCTTGCCCTGGCGTAAGGGTCTGTGTGAGAATCTGTTTCGGGCTGTCATTCCGAGCGCAGCGAGGAATCTCGCTCTGAGTAATTTCAAGGCACTGCGAGATTCGTCGTCGCCCGCGGCTCCCTCGAAAGTCACTGTCATTCCCGCGCAAGCGGGAATCCATTGCACTGACAATGGGTCCCCGCTTTCGCGGGGACGACAGCACAATTTCTCATTCCCTCGGGTGGGCCGTAGGGCCATGGAAATTCCTTCGAATGAAAGCAAAAACGAGTTCTCACACATAATCATAAGACCTCACTTCGGCAAAAGGCCCCGCTAACCACACCCTATTGCCTAAACAATCCGCATCCGTTTTCTGGTTGCGTTTTTGGGTTGACATCTGACCCGAAGTATGAATACTTGGGTTATATGTCTACCCAAGAGCAGGGAGGCCTGAGACATGCATTGGCGAAAGCGCAAGCCGAGTGACTTTAAAGCGGAAATCGCAGCTCACCTCGAGATCGAAGCGGAACGGCTGCAAGAGCAGGGTTTGAGCGAAGCAAAAGCGCGCGCGGCGGCGCGGCGCGCTTTCGGCAACGTCACCCTGGCGCAGGAGCGCTTCTACGAAGCCGGCCGCTGGCTCTGGTGGGACCACTTCTTGCAAGACCTCCGCTTCGGCCTGCGCACGTTGCGCAAGAACCCGGGATTTTCTGCCATCGCGGTGCTGACCCTGGCCCTCGGAATTGGGGCCAACACCGCGATCTTCAGCCTGCTGAATGCCGTGCTGCTGCGGCCGTTACCGGTCGAAAAGCCGGGAGAACTGGTGCTGCTGGGCAGAGGGAGAGCCGGTGGAAGCACAGACGATTTCGCCAGCACCGAACTCTATTCGTACACCTTCTATCGCCAGGTGCAGCAGAAGAACCAGGTATTCTCTGACCTGAGCGCCATCCTGAGTCTTCCATTAGGGATGCATGGCCTGGTGGCGGGAAGGACCGAACTGGAGTTGCTGCACGTCCAGTTAGTCTCGGGAACGTATTTCCGCATGCTGGGCGTGAAGCCTTGGCTGGGACGCTCGCTGACGGGGGCTGAAGATGAACCTGCCGGCGGGCACCCGGTGGCCATGGTTAGCTACTCCTGGTGGGATCAGCGGTTTGCCCACGATCCAACGATTGTCGGCAAGACCGTGACTTTGGGATCGACGGTTTACACCATCGTCGGCGTCACCCCTCCAGGTTTCTTCGGAACAGCCGTCGGCCAATCGCCCGACCTATGGATTCCCCTCTCGATGGAAAAGCAGGTGTCGCCCGGCTGGAACGGCCTGGACGATAAATGGTTCGAGTCACTTTATATTCTGGGCCGGCTGAAGCCAGGCGTCACGATCGGACAGGCCCGAGCCCGAGTCAATCTCTTGGCCAATCAGATCTGGCGCGATTATGCCGGTGCGACCCTCACAAAGCAGCAAGAGGATGACCTTCGGCACGCTCAGATCGAACTGACTTCGATAGAACATGGACTCCCGCACATTCGCTACGGGGCCGAAACTCCCTTGCAAATCCTGATGGCCGTCGTGGGGCTGGTCTTGCTGATCGTCTGCGCCAACCTTGCCAACCTCCTGCTGGCCCGCGCCACGACGCGCGAGCGCGAGATCGCGGTGCGCATGTCGCTCGGAGCCGGCAGGGGGCGGTTGGTCCGCCAACTGCTTACCGAGAGCTTGGTGCTCGCCCTGGCAGGCGCGATCTTGGGAATCGTGTTTGCCGGATGGGCCGGCAAAGTGATCGTTACCATGGTTCCCCACGGTGACGAACCTTTGCTGCTGAATGTGGCCCCGGACGCGCGCGTGCTGGGCTTTACTCTCCTCGTCTCATTGGCCACGGCACTCCTTTGCGGGCTTGCTCCGGCCCTGCGCGCCACGCGCATCGCCTTGGGATCTTCGCTCAAGGAAGCAAGAGGCTCAGTGGCTTCGACCAGCCGCACAAGGTTGGCAAAGGCGTTGATCGTTTCGCAGGTGGCGCTCTCCCTTGTGCTTTTGATCGGCGCCGGCCTGTTCCTTCGTACGCTGGTGAACCTCTCGAACGTCGAGATGGGATTCAACAAGGAAAACGTCCTGCTGTTTGGGATCGATCCCCCCGCGGTCGGCTACAAAGAGGATTTGCGCCTGGTAGGTTTATACCAGCAAATCGAGCAGCGGGTCGGCGCCCTTCCCGGGGTCCGCGCCGACAGCATTTCGTTCTTCACTTTTGACCAGGGCGAGTGGACCGATCCGGTTTGCGTGATTGGGCGCACTCCGACGCCCCAGGATGACATGATGGTCACCCATAACGTTGTCGGCCCAGGCTACTTCGCGACCATGGGAATTCCCCTCTTGCTCGGTCGCGCGTTTGGGCCACGGGATACCGGCGCCTCGCCCAAAGTTGCCGTCATCAACGAGACTTTTGCGAAGTGGTACCTCCCTGGCGGTTCGCCGGTTGGGCGACACTTCGGTCTAGGGACTGATCCTAAACACAGCAACGACATTGAAGTGGTCGGGGTCGTGAAAAACGCGAAGTACCAGAATTTGGGCGAACGACCGTTTCCGTCGGCGTACTACCCCTACACACAGCACGTTCAATATCTGAACGATTTCGAGGTCCGTTATTCGGGAAACCCCGAGGTGACCATCGCAGAAGTTCGACAGGCCGTCTCCCAAATCGACCATAGCCTGCCGCTCGCTTATACGGGGACTTTGGTCGAGCAGGTCAACCGCTCCCTGGCAGGTCAAAGCTTGATCGCGCGGCTTTCCACTTTCTTTGGCATGCTCGCGGCTTTCTTGGCCTGCATCGGCATCTACGGACTCGCCGCGTACGCCGTGACGCGGCGGACGAATGAAATCGGCATCCGTATGGCGCTCGGAGCGGAATCTTCCCGAGTGCTTTGGATGGTCATGCGCGAGAGTCTGACGTTGGCCGCGCTGGGCGTGGCGATAGGGATTCCTGTCTCGCTCGCCGCTGCCCGCCTGATTGAAAGTGTGCTCTATGGCCTCAAGACTACCGATCCGGCCACCATTGCTTTGGCCGCGTTGGTGATGATTGCCGTCGCCGCACTGGCCGCATACCTGCCTGCCCGGCGCGCGGCCAAGGTCGATCCCATGGTGGCGCTAAGGTATGAGTGAAACATGGCGAACGGGTAGTGCGTTGTTACAGATGAGCGGGAAACAGTTAATGCTCGGTCATCCTGAGCGAAGCGAAGGATCTCTGTTGTTGCTAACTCGCCTCGCTGCCGGCCGACTCCAGAGATCCTTCGCCTCGCTCAGGATGACAAGCTAAGCCTTGCCGGTTTGAACTATTTGCGTATCACGAAAATGGTGCGACGGGAGGTTCGACACGATGTTCTGGCGAAAACGCAAGTCGAGTGATTTCGCGGCGGAAATCAACGCGCATTTGGAGCTCGAGACGGAGCGGCTGAAAGAGCAGGGTCTGAGCGAGGCAGAAGCGCGCACGGCGGCGCGGCGCGCCTTCGGCAACGTCACCCGCGCCGAGGAGCGCTTTTACGAATCAGGCCGCTGGCTGGCGTGGGACCATCTCGTCCAGGACATCCGCTTCGGCCTGCGCAGTTTGCGCAAATGCCCTGGCTTCACGGCCGTGGCGGTGCTTTCCCTCGCGCTCGGAATTGGGGCTAACACCACCATCTTCAGTTACGTGAACGCTCTGCTCTTGCGTCCTCCGTCTGTTGTCGCCGCTCCGAATAAATTGTGCGCACTATGGAACCGCCTTCCCGATGGCCAATATCTTCAATTCAGTTATCCCGATTACGTCTACTATCGCGATCACAGTCAAGCCTTCTCGGGGCTTGTGGCGTACAGCAGCGATCCGGAGCGTGTGAGCTGGAAAACCGGCGGCGAGACGGGGTTGGTCATGGGGCAACTGGTTTCCGGGAATTTCTTCTCGGTTCTGGGGGTCAAGCCGATTCTGGGGCGAACGTTTCTGCCGGAAGAGGATCAGGTTCCGCTGAGAAACCCCGTTGTCGTGCTCAATCACAGATTCTGGCAGCAACGCCTGGGATCTGACCTCGGGGTCATCGGGAAAACCCTCATCTTCAACGGGAGCAGCTTCAGCGTGGTGGGAGTGGCGCCGGCCCATTTCAGCGGCATCGAAGCGTTATCCGAGCCGGACTTCTGGACTCCCATCATGATGCAACGTCAAATCTCGCCTGGCATGGATCTGCTGACCAATCGCACCGGTTACTGGCTTTTCGTGACCGGACGCCCGAAGCCCGGCATCGCGCCGCAGCAGGCACAGGCGGACCTGAGTGTGCTCGAGAAACAGCTCGCGCAGGCCTTTCCGCAAAGCAACAAGGGATGGGATGCGGCGGTGATGCCGCTAAGCGGGCTGCCGCCGGAATTCAACGGAGTTGCTGCTCCGGTTACGGGGTTACTCATGGCGGTAGTGGGTTTGGTCCTGCTCATCGCCTGCGCCAATCTGGCCAACTTGCTGCTGGCGCGGGCGTCGCGCCGCACGCGGGAGATGGCCATCCGCTCTGCTCTGGGGGCGGGCCGGGGCCGAATCATCCGGCAAATGCTGACGGAGAGCGCAATGCTCTCACTCGCCGCGGGCGTGGTGGCGCTGGGCCTTTCCGTCTTCTCGGGACCTCTTTTGTTCAAGCTCAAGCCGCCCATGCTCTCCTTCGTCAACATTCAACTTCCGCTGGATTGGCGGGTGCTGGCATTCACGTTGTTGGTGTCGCTGCTCGCCGGCTTCGCGTTCGGCGTAGCGCCTGCATTGCGCAGCTCGAAAGTGGATGTGGTATCGAGATTGAAGGAAGAGGCGACCGGCAGCCCTGCCAGGAACCGTCTGCGCAACGTATTAGTGGCAGGACAGGTTGCGGTCTGCACGATTCTGCTGATTGGCGCGGGCCTGTGTTTGCGCAGTCTCGCGAGCGCAAGCTCCATCGATCCGGGATTTCGAATCAGCAACCGCCTTGTGGTCACGCTCGATCTCGATATCCTAGGCTACTCCGAGAATCGCGGCCGGGAGTTTTACAGCCAGGTGATTGACAAGGTGGGGGGATTGCCGGGCGTCGAATCGGCAAGCGTCGCGAACCATCTGCCTCTGGGATTCGCGAGAATGGCAACAGTCGTTGCGATCGACGGTTATCAGCCGCCTCCGGGCCTGCCAGGGATTCCCATTGATTTTATGGGCGTGGGGCCTGGATACTTCCACACCCTGGGCGTCTCCCTGCTGAGTGGACGAGACTTCACCCGGCAGGACAATCAGGCTTCTCCCGGCGTCGTTATCATTAACGAGGCGATGGCACAACGCTACTGGCCGGGCCAGAACCCCGTCGGAAAGCAAATGAGCCTGGCCTTTGGCAAGCGGTCGCCGCTGGAGATCGTGGGGGTGGTCGCCACGGGCAAGTACCGGAGCTTGCAGGAAGAGAATCAGCCTTTCTTGTTCCGGCCATTCGCCCAGGCTTACGAGGCGCAGGCAGCCCTGGTGGTGCAAACCACAGGCGACCCGAAGACGATGCTGGCCACCGTCGAGCGCGCAATTCAGGCGGTCGATCCGAACCTCCCCGTGCTGGACGCGGAGACCTTGGCACAATACATGTCAATTCCGCTCTTCCTTCCTCGCTTCACCGGCACCCTCCTGGGAGTTTTCGGCGTTCTGGCGCTTTTGCTGGCGGCGCTGGGTCTCGCGGGCGTGGTGGCCTACTACGTGGGGCTGCGCACGCGAGAGTTCGGCGTACACATGGCGCTCGGAGCCGAACCCCGGGACGTGCTCGCACTGGTGGTGAAACAGGGCATGCGGCTGAGTCTTGCGGGAGTGGTAATCGGACTGGTGGCAGCGCTTGGCCTCAGCCGCGTACTCTCAGGCCTGCTCTTTGGAGTACGCCCCACAGATCCGATCACCTATATCGGGGTGGCGCTCGTCCTGACCGCAACTATGCTGCTCGCTTGCTACCTGCCCGCCCGGCGGGCCACGAAAGTCGATCCTATGGTAGCATTGCGATATGAGTAGAGTTGTGAGTGGAGACTGAGGAAAAGCGCCGTGCTCTACAGGTCATCCGAGAGAGCTGACATCCCCGGCATGGCTCGAATCCGGGCTTCCGAATGGGGACGCTTCGAGTTTTGGACTAACCGCATAACCGGTTACCTGAATGGTGAACACAATCCGCAACGCGCGTTGCCGCCTAGAAGTTGTTATGTTGCCGTGGGGGAGAGTTCCGTAGTTGCGTTCGTGGCCGGCCACCTTACCCGGCGCCACGGGTGCGACGGTGAGTTGCAGTGGATCAACGTCATTCCGGAGCGGCGCGGCTCAGGTATCGCCTCCGAGCTGCTTCGCCTGCAGGCGGGTTGGTTCGTTGAACAAAAGGCGTTCCGAATATGTGTGAATGTGGACCCTTCGAACGCCGTGGCGCGCGCCTTCTACATCCGGCATGGAGCAGAGAAGCTGAACGATCACTGGCTGGTCTGGAACGATATCAGGAAGGTTACTTCTTCAGGGCGTTTACAAGATCTCCGCTGAGTGTGGTTGGGCACCAATACTTCTCAATATACTCGATGACCAACTCGGTTCCCTCCGCGTGAGTAACGTGAGGCCGCGAGCGGGGGTTGTACATGGCATCGGTGAGATCGCGGACCAGCACGCAGGAGATCCCCCAGTTGGTCATCTGCTTGATGGCGAACGTGCGATTCAGAATGCACATGTTGGCATGCACGCCCATGACGAAAAGATTCTTGATGCCCTTCTGTTCGAGGAGGCTGTAAATCTCTCCGCCGTTATCCGAGATCACATCATCTGCCTTAATGAATAACAGTGGATTCTCACGCGTCCAGGCTTGATGCTCCGTGTCGCCCGGAGTGTCGCAACCGCCGTCGGCATCGTCAATGGGCAATGCCGGCGAAGTCAAACCCAGGCTCGCGGGAGGAGTCACGGGTGTAAGGAGCTGCATCACGCGGCGCTGGGGATAGTCTTTGTAGAAATCCATCGTATCCGAAGGCGCATGAACGACCAGAATTCCGGCGGCCCGGCACATCTCGAGAACGGGGTCCATTTTGTGCGCCAACTCATTAACTCGCCGGGTCGCGCCCGCGCACCAATGGTTGTCCCACATGTCGCAGATGACGACGGCGGTCTCTCGCTTTGAGAACACGCTCTCAAAGCGTGCAGCTTCCCAGACGTTGCTGCCCTTGAAAGGCTGCACTTGGGTCCTGAGCGGCAAGCGAAAGCGCTCGCCTTGGGATGCGGAATCGCTCGCCCGGACCATTTGGTCGGGACACATGCATAACGCCGCAATCATGACAACCCAGCCTCCTATGTCAGCGCTCCGCTTTATGCCCATCTCAGAATTGAACATGGCGTGCCTCCTGCCGGGACTCCGGTTCGTGCGGAGAGCCGGCCTGCAAGACGGAAGGTACTCGGCGCGAAGCTGAAGGCCGGTCGCCTCAGTGGCGCCGGCAGCTTCGATCACACCTCAATTCTAATGCTGTTCGAGTGGCGCTGGGGACTTCCGCGCCTGACCGCCGGCAAGCCGAGGTTTCGGGCTGAAAGGCACGCTCTACTCTGACTGGCAGGGCAGTTGGTTTTCCTACCCACTGATGGTGTGAGTGGCAAGTTCGACGGTCACAGTATCGTCCGGCGTCTTGGTGGTTCCGCCGTCCGACTGCGGATGAAATTCTATGGTCATCGTCTGCGTGTTCACCACGATGCGCAGGTAACCGTAATCGGTATCATCGTAGCTCTCGAGCGTCAGGGTGCTGTCAACCGGATACGGCGTGCGATAAGTTGAACTCATCTTGACCAGCGGCGCATGTCCCCCGCAGCCAGCCACCACGTAAGGAATCTGGTAATTACTCACGACCCGTGTGAAGCGCTGGTAATTATGCACATGGCCGGAAAGCACCGCATGCGGCCAGACTCCTGCCGCCGTGCACGCGCTGTCGAGATCCTGGAGCATCAGCGGACTTCCGCCGTGCTCCGACCCGCCCGTGAAGGGCGGGTGGTGCGTGGCGATGATCACGGCGCCCGTGAAGTTGTCGCTCTTCACGCGCTCCAGCGCTGTTGTCAGGAACGTGATCTGCCGCTCGCCCAACTTAGGGTAGGTCCCATTCTGGTCGGAAATAACGCCGGGATCCTCCAGAACGTTCGTGTAGACCCCCAGAATTCGCGCAAACGGCGCCTCGAACGTGTAGTAAACACCCGGTTGCGTCATCGTGGTGCGCACCAGGCCGCCGGCGTCAGGCGCAGGAACCGGCGCCGCGGTACAGAAATTCGCAAGGAAGGCAGCCAGGCTGGCCGCCGGATCGCCAGGGTACACAATGCCGTCGTGGTTTCCGGGAATTCCGATGATCGGCGCCGGGTACAACCGGTAGGGCTCGTAGAACTGGTCGTAATAGTAGGTGGCCTCGCCGAAGTAATAGACCAAATCACCCAGATGATAGAAGAAAGACGGTACGTCCGCGGGATTCGTCTCCGTGAAGTCGGAAACCATCTTATCGGCAACCAGAGACTGCGTGGCCGGTCCTTCCGCACTTCCCGTGTCGCCCACCGCGTGAAAGACGATCTGGCCTGACTGTTGAATCGTCTGTGTAATGGTCGCCCCTTGGCTTCCGTAGATGGTGGCCAGCGTCAGGATCGGCTCCGCCCCGGAAGTGGAGGGCTGTGGAACAGGCTGCACGCCTGCCACGTCCGGCTCTTTCTGGTCGGTGACTGGATCTTTGAATCCGGTCGGATCGGGCGAATGCGTCGGCTGCGCGAACACGGGTTGCCCGCTCCCCGGAGCTGATGATGCCCTTCCGCCCGGTCTACCAGTTCCGGAGCGGCCTGTGCCGGGCTTACCCGCACGCGCTCCCGGTTTGCGATGCGACGGGGGACCGATGCGTTTAGCCATTGTCTGCTTCCTCCAGCGACGAAAGCGCCCGCGGTTAATTGTGAAATTGTCGACCTATGCCCTGAAACAGGTATGATAGCACACACCAACGCTGTCTTCCCCCAGGACGCCGAGGTGAGAAGTGTGAGGAAATCTGCAGAGTGTCATCCTGAGCGGAGCGAAGGATCTCAGCAGTTGTTCGTAAATCGCTCTGTCATACGAAACTGCGGAGATCCTCCGCTTCGCTCAGGATGACAGGCGGCTGGTTTCTCACACCTTCTAACTTAAGGTTGGCGCAGTCGTTCCGACGCTTCCTGGCGGAACCTACGTGAGGGAAATCCGGGCTCAGCGAATTCTATCTTTTGACACGGACAACGTTGGGATAGGCTGATTCGCCCGCATCGTTGAGGGCTCGAACTCGGTAGGACGCACCCTCGCCTCCCGGCAGGTGGTTGTCCTGGTACTCCTTCGCAGCCGCGGGCAGCTTTGCGATGCTTTCCCAAGGCCCCTGGTCGCCCACGCGCCGTTCCACGGCAACGGCGGTCGCGTCTCCACCGTGGGTGTCCCAGGCAAGCTTCACGGACGCGCCCTCCACCTTGACCATCAGCGAGTTCGGGCTCTCGGGCAGAACCGGCCAGTCGAATTTGTGAAGAGCGCTTGGGAGGAATGCGCTCCGGCACGCTTCCTTTTCTCTCCTCGGCCAGCGCGCCTGTTGCCATGACACCCAGCAGAATCATTGCCGCTGGGATTTACATCCAACGGCCCTTCGCCGGCGTCGCAGGCCCCGGGGCTTCCTTTGGCCTGCTCTTCCCAAGGTTTTCTGCCGCGCGCAAGGATCTCTGGTCTGGAATTTTGAATCTGGAATTTTGGATGCGGCCGACAGGAAGTGCTGTGCTTATGTGTTGAACCTCCGGGGACTCCGGCTCCAGCGGCCCTCCGCGGATAGTTCTGCCACCCTTTACGGCGAGTTCGTTTTCAGTCCTTCCTCACCTCGTCGAATGCCCGATCTTGAGATCGATTTGCCTCGATGAGTTTACATCGGACGATTCGACGATGAAAACCGAATTGTCTCAGCTCCCAGCCCACGCACACGGATGCTTGCCGAGGGCCCCCGCCGGCCGGCGCAGACACCTGCACTGGGGTGTCTGCGATTTCCCGAGCCGACGCATTCGGGTCGCGCGAGTGGCGTATTCACAAAGGGCGATGCATGCGCCACGCGCGTGACTACTTTCTCTCCGCGCGCTGCCTCGCCTGCTCGAGGATGTGCCTCCATCCCTCGCCGAGTCCTTTCCGAAAGTCGTCCGAAATCACTCCCAGCCCGAAATGATGAAACTTGATCAACGTGCCGCCCGGCTCCTCGCTCAACCGGTACTGCACATTCGACACGACGGCGTACGACATCATCAGGGGCCCGTAAAACTCCAGCAGCGTCGGCCGCTTGATCGCCTGTACGTGCGCCCACAGGTGCCCGTTGCCGTCGCCCAGGTCGCGGTACCACCGCCCGCCCGGCCAAGCCTCGATCTTCAACTGCAGGGGCTTGTTCTCCGCACCCGTCATGCCTGAGCTCAACTCCTCGAGCAGCGCCTCGAAAGTCACCTCCGGCGTCGCCTTCACATGAATTTCATCGGTAATGCTCAGCGTCAAATCCTCGACCTTCGGTACCGTCATTGCCGTGCTCATGTTTCCTCCTTTTGTTAATTTGATCTTCGCGAATCTCTCCTGGTGGTCTCCTAATTTGATTCCTTTGCAGGTTCAAACTCCTGTTCCGAAAACCCGTTGTCGTTCTGTTCCGAAAACCCGCTGTCATTCTGACCGACTTTCACGTAGTCATTCTGAGCGAAGCGAAGAATCTCGCCCTGATCTTCCTCCGCTCACAATGACAGTATTCAGGCGTTCTTCCGCAGCCTGTAAAGCCTCGATTTGAATACTTCGTATGCCCCGTTAGATGCTTCGTCCTTGGCGCGGGGCGAAGCCTTCACTT
>Ga0187888_1002400_pt1 | contig 16079 bp, 19 predicted proteins | sample June2016WEW_7_40_FD_132987 | JGI IMG/M metagenome (GOLD analysis project Ga0187888, IMG submission 132987) | Peatland microbial communities from SPRUCE experiment site at the Marcell Experimental Forest, Minnesota, USA - June2016WEW_7_40 | ecosystem: Environmental > Terrestrial > Soil > Wetlands... | reverse complement strand
GGGCGCTCGACGTCGTCGCGCAGCATGTCGTTATAGACCTCTGGGCCGGCCATCGCCGCAAGCGATGCAAGCACGCCCCACGGGCCGCCTAAGCCAAGAGCGCGACCGCCAAGCGCCTTAGCGCCATTCCAGAGCGCGCCCTTGAACATCCAACCCAAGAGGCCGGCGCCGAGAACGCCTAATTCGCCCTTTCCGCCGAGCGTTTGGTTGGCCTCTTTCAAAGCGCCCGTCACGTAAGGCAGCACGTTCGACCCGAGATTGATCAACTCGACGTTGAGCCCGGCGAACGCAGTGCGGAATTGAACGATCGGCGAGTTTTCGAGCGCCTGTTTCCACATCGGCTCGCCCGCGATGAATCCCTTTTCCTCGTCTGCAACCGACGCCATGATTCCACGATTGGTCGGGTCGGCGAAGAATCCCGCAGCCCTTCCCCCTTGCTGGCCCCACAAGGCTTTTTCGACCGCAAGCCGATGCGCCGGGTCCATCTTGGCGATTGCGTCGCCAGCAATGCCCGTCATTTTGACTAGATCGGGGCGGCCGTTGGTGAACCACGTCGGCTCGTCATGAGCGTCGATAAGCCCCAACGATTTGAGCGCGGCCTCGTGCTTCGCGAAGAGCATCTTGGACATCAGCGACGTGCCAGGGAATGACTGCATCGCGAGTTGCGAAATCCAGGTTCCCGACTTCGTGTTCTGAATGCCCGCGCGCTGCATGCTGGTGACCATTAGGAGCAATTGCTCCGGGTCAAAGTCGGCCGTCCGCAGCATCGGAATCGCGTAGGACGCCGCACGCTCGATCTGCTCCACTGACACGGGCGTCGTCGTCGATAGATAGGCGAAATGGTCGGCGAGTTTCGCAATCTCGTCCGGGCTGTATTTCCCCTCCATATGCGCAAGGCCAACGAACGCCTGCATCGCCTCTGGAATTGTCGTGCCGTTCTTCAGAGACGCCTCAGTCGCGGACGCGGCCAGCAGGCCGGGCATCAGCGCGAGGCGCTTTTCAAGGTCTATGCCAGCGAGTCCGCGCGTGCCGGTAAGGATTCCTTCCTCGATCTGCGCGAGCGGCAGCCCGGTCATCGTGTACGCCTTCAGGATGGAGTCGCGGATTTTCCCGAAGAGCGGATTCGATTTCTCGTTGCCGGTCGTGATTTGGCCCGACAGGAAGATTTTGTTCACGAAGTCTTCGATGTTCGCTTCTTCGTAAGCCCCGTAGCCGATAGCGCCGGCCGCCGCGAGCGCGGGCGTCCCGCCGATATGTGCGCGTTGACCGCCCGGCAGCGCCACGGCGGCCCCGGCGAAGTTGAGGCCGCCCCCATGCGACGGGCCGGCGCCGGTTCTCAAACTCCGCGGCCCGTTGAGCGCCCGCGACTCGGCGGCAATCGCCTTCATTTCCCGCGAAACGTTTCCGAGGTTCGCGGCAGTCGCCGCCATCGCCGAGTCCATCTTCGCGAAGCTCGCGGACGCCACGTCGCCAGCAGCCTTCGACGCACCGGAAATCGCCATGAAGCGCTTTTCCATAGCGCCGAGCGAACGGTTTAAGCCCGGAGGCATGACAAGCAGCTTCATGGCGGCTTGCGTCCGGTCGATTGAGAGTTGTAACGAGTTGAACAGGTCCATCAGTCGCTTTAGGACTGGGCTTGCATCATCAAGAATCGTGAAACGTGCGCCCACGGCGCCGGCTTCGATCATCACTTTGTTCCAAATTGTAAGAGTCTCTCGGCGAACTTGCCGAAGGTCTTGGCGATGACGGGAGTCGCCAGCCAAAGGGATTTGAACAGGAACGATCGCGGCGGCTGGCCGTGGCCCGGCCCCATCGTTCCGAGTTCGGCCCAAAGGGCTTCCTTCTGATCGGAATAAACGAGACCTTCCACGCCGCCCGCTACCGCCTCGGCCTTTGTGGCGATGCTGGCGCGCATGTCGCCGGTCCGGAGCAAAGGCTCATTCGCGGGAAAGCCGCGGGCGACGCGATCATCCTGCGTCGCCTCGGCGAGTTGCGGCCAGCCATATTCGTATGTTCCGATGACGCGCTTCGCCTCTGCCGCGACCGCCTTCATGACGACTTCGGTAGGCTCGACGAGGCCGACTTCCGCCGTCTCGGCGGCGCGGCCAAGCATCTTCGCGAATTCCGCGCATGACATCATGGCGCGCCTCGATTCTTCGTTGTCATTTGTCGGGCTCGCGCCACTTCAATTCGTTCCAATCCCACTCGCCCCCGCGGGCCTCGCCGAAGGCAACACCCCAGGCGAGGATTTCGGCTTCGTCGAAGCGCTCGACATCGGTTAGGCTGAGTCCATTGCGCACAAGCCAAGCGATGTCGCGAAGGGGCGTGCGGGTTACAAATTTTGGGCGGCGGTCGCCACGTCCTCGCGTTCGGGATTGAGGGCGACAAGGCCCTTCACGACGGCTTCTAGCCCATCTTCGTCGAGGCGCTGGACAAGCGCCGAAAGTTGAATCTGATTCATGGGAAACGCGACGGGCAAGCCCTCAAGTTCCGTGACGGCGGCGGCGGCGTTCGCGTAGCTCATGAAAAGCCGATTTTCCGAGTCCTCGGCACCGACTGCCTTAAACAGACGCATGCGATCGAACGCCGACAGCTTCTTGATCTTGATCGATCGCCCGCGCGAGTCGACGATGATCGCGTTGCGGTTATCGACCAAGGTGACGCCGTTCCCGGCGGGCGGGGCAACCGGAGCGGCGGCAATGACGGGGGCGGCGGCGGCCGGCGCGGGAACGGGCGCAGCGGCGGCGCCGGCAGTGGAAACGGAAACGTTCGTAAGGCTTGCCATCAGCGAAAAGCTTTCATGGTTGTGGAAAGATCGAAAAGGGAAAGGGGCCGGCGCTCGACGAGCGAATCAAGCCGAGCGCCGGCCAAGCGACATTGATCAGAATGCGTCCCTACGCTTTCGCCGATGGAAGGCGGCGCCGACCAATGTCGATGGGAATAGGCAGCGGCGGGACCGGTCAGGGGAAGGAACTGAACGGCCCCGCTGCGCCTCGATCCCGACGCGAAAGACCAGCGCATCGGGAGAACTGAAATGGTCGCCGCGGCGCCAGATGAGGGGCAACCGGCGCCGCGGCGCATCGTCGCGTGAGACGCCTGGAGAAGGCTTGCGCGGTGGCGAAGAGTCCGCGTCACTTCGACGAATTCGGAAGGGCAGGTGCGGGCGCGCCCAAGGATCAAACGCGCCCGCACCCCGGCGCGGAAATTATCCGCCCCGCCGCGCCCAAGCGGCCAAGCTCATACGGGCGCGGAATTTGGGATCGTGAGTCGAGGAAGAACCGGCGCGACCGGCGCCGCATCTTCCGCTTCGGCCTCGGCAGCCGGTGCGGCGGCTTCGATCTCGACGACCTCGGCGGCGGCCGGCTCGCTCGATGCGGGCTCGGCGTCGTCGGCTTGCGCTTCGTCATCGGCGGCGGGCGGCGGCGGCGGATCGAGCGAACTCACGACCGTGAAACCCGCTGGCCCGTCGCAGATCGAATCGAGGGTGAAGAGCGGCGCGTCTATCAGGCCGTCCTCGCCGATCTCGAAATGCTCGCCGCCGTGACTGAAGCCGGTCGTTCCGATAGGCGGTCGGACTTTCACCGTCTGGCGCGGGCCGCTGGCGAGGGCGGCAATCGCGCTGAGCAATTGAGCCTTCAGGTCGCCGGTGGGCAAGGTGCGGGCCAGGGCTTCGACATCCGCAATCGAGGTCTGGCGCGGTTCGGGCGGCGCCGGTGGGACGTCGTCGGGGGCCAGACTGAAGCCGCCTGTGTGCATCAAGGGGCCGAGAACGTCGGGGTCGTCGGGGAGATGGAAATATCCATCGTCGTGGGGATGATATGCGACGCCCGCCGCGTTGCACTCGTCTGTGCCTTTCGGGCCAAGTAGCCGGATCATTTGCGTCATTTCTGAATTGCCTTCCTTCGCGTTCCGTTCACCTTGGTGGCCAGGGCGCGAATTTTGATTGCGATGGATTCAAGTTCATTTTCGGCGACCGCACGGGCTGGACCCGCGACCATTTCTCCGATCGAGGCGACGAGCCCGGTCAGCGCGGCGGCGATCGTGATCGGCGGCGGGCGGCGGGGCGGCGCCGTGAAGGTGCGACAATCGGTCATCGAATGGCCCCCGGTTCCAAGGTGGCGAGGTAAGAAATCTCGCGGACCAGCGCAGCCTCGTCGCTTTGCATCTTCGCTAGACTGCGCTCCATGTCGGCGAGCGCACCGCTAATGTAGTCGATCGCGGCGCGCTCCTTCTTGCGCACGGCGTCGCTTTCTCCGAGGCCGGCCGCCTTCAGCGTCTCTGGATTCGACTGCCGATCGACCTCGTCGAGATCGGCTTGCAGCGCGTCAAGTTGCGCGACGACGGCGCGCGCCCTGCGCAACGACCGCCCCGCCATGCCGCCGTCCGTCATTTTCGCTGCCCTTTCTTCGCGGGCGGCGCATTGCCGGAAAGCAACCGCAGTTCGGTCGCGCGGATCGCGACGGCCAAATCATCGAGCCGCCGAGTCATCGCAGCCTTGGCCAAGCCGTCGGGAAGCGCGCTCACTTCCGCGACGGCGGCGGCGTGGGCGGCGTTGAGTTTGCGCGTCGCGACCGGCGAGGCCACTTTTTGCAGCGCGGCCGTTGAACCGCGTTCGCCAAGAAAGCCGACGAAGATTTCGGAGTTTCTCATGTCACTCCCCCAAAGTCGCGCTGGCGTCCGCGTGGAGTCTGCCGACAAGCGAGCCCCACTCGACGCGGTACTTGCTGGCAGCGTCGACGTCCGGCACAGCCCGCGGGAAGATTTTTTGCAGCCGCTTGGTGAGGGTTTCGAGCATCACAAAGAGCGGGCGCGCCTGGTTGGCGTCCGGCGTCGATCGCGCCATACCGCCAATCATGTCCTCGACGAAGCCGATCCGGGCGGCTTTCACGCCAAGGGCGTGGTTCGCTTCTTCGAAATCGGCCAGAAGCGGTTCGACCTCTTCGAGAAGGACGTTGGCAACCACTTCGTCGATCACCGCGCCGAGCCCCGGCAGTTTGGCAATCTCGCGGTCGCGCTCGGCCGCCAAAGCGGGTTCGGCACCCCTTGCGGCCGCGGCTTTGGCGCGAACGTCGACGAGCTTGCGAGTCAAACGTTCGCGCCTTTCGACGTCAGTCTGTGGCGCATCGCCTTCGCCACTGCGCGCCCAAACGCCCATCGCGACGGCCTCGACAGACTCGAGTGCTTGCAGTTCGCTGACGACCTGGCCTTCGCTCGTCTGCGCCGTGGCGAGGCGTTCCAGTGCGGATTGTATGCCGTCGATTTTCGCGGCGATTGCGTTGCGTTCCTCGATCATCGAGGCCAGCCGGCGACGCGCGTCGCTCTGAGGCGCGGCGGCGGCGGTAGTGAATTTGGCCATTGGGTGTTTTCCTTGTGCTTTCGAGCTTACGCGGACACGCCGGCGACCGTCCGCCAAGTCGCGCCGTCATGTATGACGAATTCGGAAAGCGTCGTGTCGTAGTATACGAAACCGGCGGCGGCGAGATAAGGGGGCGTTGTGTTCGGGTTTGTTGAAGGCCGAGCCGACGTCGGCCCCGATACGCAGGCCTTCGTCCAGCCGTTCGCGGCCAAGATACCCGCGTCGATGTCGGGAACGTCTTGATAACTGCCCGGCGCGCCCGTATAGGTGCGCCCGTTGGCAACGGTAGTCTGGTAAACGATTTCGATGGGCGGGAACATTCTGAAGGTGGTCATTGCTGTCCTTGTCTATACTTGTAGCGCTCATGCGCGTGCTTCAATCGCGGCGGTTTCGCGCGCGATGAACTGGTGAGCCGGCCTTTTTACCGGCGAAAAATTATTGGGGCGGAGTCGCGAAAGGCGGCGCCGCATTTTCTACATGAAAAGTTTGGACGTAAGGTGGCCCGGCCCCCGGAGCGAGGCCGCGCTTAATTCTGCGCGCCTCGACGAAGCGCCCCGACGCGGTCGACGCCGATCGCGAGCGAGCGAGCCCGCGTTGCCGTCGCGTAGTCGGCTAACGAGCGGGCGCACGCCGGCAACGCGACGCGCGGCGCTACGTTGATGGCCGCGAAGTGCGATCGCCGCCAGCCGGCCGCGTTGGCGATCGTCGCCCCGGTCTCCAATCGATCAACGGGCGACGGTATCGGCGCGCACCGCGCCGACCGCCGGAGCTTACCCCTCTTCAGGCGCGCATGGTGCAATGGCTTGGCGCTCGCCAGCGAATCCAAATCGTCGGGATGGTCGCGATCCATGCTCGCGGGTCGGTTCATTTTGGGTATGCCCTAACGAAACCGCCTGAAAGCCGGTTCATAAATACCATTTGACAATCCAAACTGAACCGATATAACGAAACCATCTAAACTGAACCGATGGGGATTCGCGATGTTCGTCCGGTCGTACCTAAGAGCCTCAACAAACGAGCAAGACGCCACGCGGGCGCGAGCGGCGGTCGAAGCCTTTGCGGCCGGACGCGGGCTTACGATCGCCGCGACCTACGTCGAGAACGAGTCCGGCGCCAAACTCGCGCGCCCCGAACTGTTCCGGCTAATCGCCGACGCGCGGCCGGGCGACGTTCTACTAGTCGAACAGGTCGACCGCCTGTCGCGCCTGACCGATGCGGACTGGCAGAAGCTGCGCGCCGAACTCGCCGCGAAGCAAATCCGCGTCGTCGCGCTCGACCTTCCGACAAGTTGGCAGCTTGCCGCGCCGGCCGACGAATTCACAAGCCGCATGTTCGGCGCTGTCAATTCGATGATGCTCGACGTCCTCGCGGCCGTGGCGCGCAAGGACTACGAGGATCGCCGCCGGCGCCAAGCGGAGGGGCAAGCCAAGGCGCGGGCCAAGGGCTTGTATCGCGGCCGGCCGGAAGACACCGCACGGCTCGCCGGGATCGCCGCGCAGCTTAGGGGCGGCGCGACGTGGACGGCGATTCAAGAGGCGACGGGATGCTCGCGGGCGACCATCGCCAAGGTTGCGGCAAGGCTCACCGCCCCGGCCGCCGCCGACTGACTCGCCTTCGCGGCGGCGCGGCGCTCGCGCATGTATGCCGCCCGATCGCGCTTCGGGCCGTCCGGTCTCACTTCCGCGGAAGCGAGATTGGTTACGCTCGGGTGGTTACGCGGCGGGGCGCTGGTTACGCGCTGGTTACGCGGGGCGCGGGTGGTTACGGTCGGTTTGGCGGCAACGGCCGGCACGTCGACGAACTGATCGCGGATCATGCGGCCAACTTCGCCGCCGCCGCGACTTTGAGGCGGGCGCGACGCTTCCTTTGGCGCTCTGCCCCGGTCTGCGCGCGCTTCGGCGCCGGCGCAGAAAGCGCCAGCGGCTGCCTTGGATAGTCGGCTTCGATCCGAGCCGCCATTTGCGCTTGCCATCGGGCCAAATCCGCAAGACCTTCCTCGGTCGATCCGTCATAAATAATAACGGTTTGGCAATCAATATCGTAGATTCCTAACCGAGTGATCCCCGGATCGCGCCCGTTATCCGGGAGAAACACGCAACTCTGCGGTCTTTTCTTGGCGGCCTCGGCGGCTTCGGCGGCGGCGGGATCGTCACGCACGAGCGCGCGGGCGGCTGAAACGCGGGCGTGGTCGGCGGCGTCGGGATTATCGGCGACCTCGGCGAGCGTCGCCCAGGCGCGGCTTCGCATTGCCTTGGTCGGCTTTTCCAGTTTCTTCTTGGACATCGGATTTCCTCGTTTTCGCATAAAGATATGTGCATACGTCGAGCGACAAGCCTTCCTCTTCCCCTACCTCCCGTTTTCTGCGCGACTCCGGGCGCATGGCTGTTACAATGTAACACTCTGGGAGGCTCGCGCGGGGCCGTTCGTGACAATCCTGCTTGACAGGGCGGCGTATCTCACCGAATTCCGAGTGAATAGCGGGGCCGCGGGTTACGCGACTGTATGGCCTATAGGGGTGAAAGGGGCCTGCCAGGGGGGTTGAGCTCGATCGGCGGCGTTACCGGCGTAGGACATCGTGGCGTCACCACATACATTGCTCAAGGAATTGCGGGGATTTCAGGCGTTTCGTCGCCTTGATCGGGTCCGCCGGCAGGCCGTTTCGGATACGCCACCGGAAGTGGTCACTAAGTGGTCAAGTGATGACTAGTGGCCACTTTCCCTATAAGTAGTATTTTACAAAATTCACCTTCCAAGGAGAATGACCACTGATGACCACTTGACCACTTAGTGACCACTTGAACGGAGGGCGAGTTCTACGCGACAAGATGTAAGTTGGGGGCGATCCAAGGGCGGACACCATCGCGCAACTTGTCGCTGCGCCGCCAGCCGTGACTCGCCATGATCGAGGTTATGCGTCTGGTGTCGGACGTCGCGATGCGCTGGGCTTTCATATCGAGCGCGCCCGTCGCGACCTCCCCCACGGTGACGCTGGCGCCATGCTTCCCTTGGCTAGAGCTTGCATCCGCCTTGCGGGCCAGGAAGTTGGCGATTGGCTCATCCCATGCGTCGATCTCGCGCCGCGCCTCTTGGACAGGCTTGATATGCTTCCGCTCAAATTCGGCGTCTGGGTACGTCTGCATTCCCTCGCGGTGCAGCGCGACCGCCTCGGCAAACAGTTGGTCGCGGTCTGCGGCGAGGGCTACTAGATCAATCGCGCCGGTCTTCACCGGCCAGAAGCGGCGTCCCCCCGTCTCGTCGTGCAAGTAGGTGGACTCGTTCGTCGTGCCGATGAACAAGCACTGTCGCGGCTCGACGACCTCGCGGCGACCGTATGCCGGCCGATACCGCTCCGACGTCCGAGAAAGGAACGCCTTCAGCGCCGCTTCCTCCGCGCCCCGGATCGCACTGAGTTCGGCGATCTCGACAATCCATTTGCCCCGAAGATGATTCGACGCTTCCTTATCGAGCCGGACGCTAGGCAGCGAATCGGTGAAATAGTCGCCGCCGAGGATGCGGCAGGCGGACGACTTGCCCGAGCCTTGAGGGCCTTCCAAAACCAACATGTAGTCGGCTTGGCATCCCGGCTCGAAGATGCGCTGCACCATAGCGGTGAGAAACATTTCGCCGATTGCGTCCACATAGAGCGACGAGTCGGCGCCGAGGTAACGCGAAAGCCATTCGTCCGCACGACGCTGGCCGTCCCATTTCAGGCCGGCGAGGTAGTCGCGGATCGGATGAAAGGCGCGCTCGTCAGCCCGTAGGTCGATCGCCTGAAATATCGCGTCCTTCCCGATTCTCGGAAGGCCGAGGCGCTGAAGGTACTCTTGAACGCGAGTTGCGTCCGTATCGCGCACGGGGCGCGGAAGCGAGTCCGGCCGATTGTCGGCAGATCGCGAGCCCGTCGCCGGAAGCTCCTTGATCAGCAGCACGTCGCGCAGCATTTCATCTCGCGCGAAGCATGTCGACAGCGCCGGATCGTTACGCAGCGCCCGCATTGCGTTGGCGAGGTTCGCAATGAGTTGACCGCGATCGTCGCGGACTCCATCTTCAAGCCACGCGGGCTCTGATCTCTTGCGGGCCGCGCTCATTTGAAGCGGCTCCACAGCACGCGCTTGAACTCATGCACGTCCTGAAGCGTCGCGGTGCGCTGACCGTTTACCCGTTTGAATCGGAGCGCGCCCATTCGCATCGCTTCGTTGATCGCGTCGCGCTTGATGCCGCAGATGGCGGCGGCGGTCCCGATGTTCACTCGGCTGACGGAAGGAAGTTCCTCCCCGCCCCGTTGGTCTGTCATGCTGGAAATTTCCTTTTCAAGGTTGCGATCCACATCACGCGGGATCGTGGTTCATTTCGTTGCGCGCCGCCGAGTCAGGCGAGCGCTTGCAGTCGGTATCGGCGGGCGCGGCGATCGTCGGGGCTGCGTCTGCAAGCCGCTCGGCCTCGATTTGCCGTAGGCGCGAGCGTTCTCGTCTGTGGCGGCGCGCCTGAGTCGGCGTCAAAGAGGGCGGCTGACTCACGTCAGGCGGCCTCAGCCATGTCGCTCTGGCCGCACTCCAATTCCGGCAATGGTCCCGCGGTCTTGAGCACCTTGCCGCCGCCGCAGTAGCGGTTCCAAGCGCGGAAAATGTATTCGGCGCGACGGTTGGGGTTGCCGTCCAGTTTGCCGTAGCTCATCTTATCGCGGGCGCTCTTGATCGCGTTGCCCCCGCTGTCTGGGCTGAGGTTGTGTCCGTGCATGAGTTGGCCGAAGAAGTCGTCGACCTTGGCGGGGACGGCTTTCTGTGAAATCGCCCAATGCGCGAACGCCGTGACCGACAGCGCGCCGATCTCGCGCGCGTCCTGTACGGCGTCCATGTGTTCGCCGAGGTCCTTGAACTCGCTCATAACCGCTTCGATCCCGGCAGTTGTCTCCGCCGGCTCCTCCACGACCTCGCCGCATTCGTCGGCGACGCGATAGGCGAGCGTGGCGCCTTGCCGATATTGCCAAATCCAACGCGCGACCTCTCTTCGCCGGCTCCCGACGAATGCGGCGAGCATCTTCCCTAAGGCGTAGATGCTGCGATCACTCATCCTGTTGACGCTATGGCGGATGTTGTAGAACGTGTCCTCGATCTCGGAGTCCGCGAGGAAATCGCGCTCGTCTACGTCGTCTTCCTCGTCCTTGAATGGGACCTCGACTTCGACCGGCGCCGTCCCCGCACTCGCGTCCTCCCGGATCGTCCTTGCCGCTTCGCGCACCGCAGTCGGGCCATCGGCGACAATTGCTTGCTGCTCTTCGACCGGAAGGGACGCTATGGTTGCGGCGGCCGAGACTGAGACGCGGCCCTGTTCGACCGCGGCAATGAGCGATGGCGCGCCTTTTTCAATAACCTCGCGAGCGCGTTCGACGCTGCGCTTGCCGACGTTGAGCAGTTCGGCAGCCTTGGCCTGAGTGATGGCTTCGCCAATTGGCGAACCCTCAGCCGTCTTGTGCTGGTTGTCGCCGACCCTGATAGTCGCCAGTTTCGCCCCGACAACCGATCGCTGACTCTCGTCCATGTGTCGGCGCCGAAGATTTGCGCTGATGACATAGGCAACCGGGTCGTCGCCCTCGAAGACCTCGAAGCTCGGCTCCACGCCAGCGGACTTGCAAGCGAGATAGCGATTGCGGCCGTCCAAGATCATGTCGTCAAGCAGCTTGATCGACTCACGAAGGCCGTGCTCAGCGATGTCGTCGGCGAGCGCCATGAACTCCTTGCCGTCGAGCAGCGGGAAGGCGTCGGCGAGTGGGTGGAATTGAGGTTCGGTCACTGTTGCTCCTTGGCGTTGTGGATCAAGTCGCTCATGCGACACTCCGTATACTGATCTTGGCCGGCGCTGCGGCAGGCATCGGCAAGCCGCCCATGAATGCTTCGAGATCGGCCGGCGCGATGCGACGTCGACCGCAAACGAATGCGCTGCGAAGCGCGCCTGTTTCGATCGCACGTTCAAGCGAGCGCCGGGAGATACCGGCGGCGAACTGCGCTTCTTCAATCGTCAAAGCCACCTTCGCCGGCCAATTGGTTGTCAGCGACATCTGTAAGAACCTTTCTGAGTTTTGCTTCGGCCGGTGCGGCGACGGCCGCCCAAAGGCGGGATTGCGCTCAGGCCGCAAGAAGGCCCTCGCCGTCGAGCTTGACGGCGGGGATGGGGGCCGGGTTGTCGACAACGAGGGTGAGGCTCCGCACAGGGCTGCTTGCGGGCTTTGCCGGCTTTGGCGGGTATTTGGGGCGCTTGGGCAGTTCGGCCTTGCGAAGCGCTACAATCACGCCATCGCGGCGAACGATGGGCTTTGATCCGGCCTCAATCGCCGCGTCCAATTCATCGAGAGACAGGCCGTGTTCGCTGCAGGCTGCGTGCGCGCCGGTGATGGCGCCGGGCAACCGGCACGGTGTCCGCGGCGGCGTTGGCTGGTAGCCTTCGGCGTCGAGGCGTTCCGCCTTGCGGTCGAAGTAGACGGCAGAGTATGGGAACGGCTCGGCGCGCTTGCCCCATGCGATGACGCCGCGGCGAAAGACTTCAAGACCGGGGTCGGTCTCGCGCCGAGTGATGAGGTCGAGCGCTTCGATCGCAAGCTCCTCCTTGTTGAGGATGAGGCGACACGCCACGTCATCGTTGACGAGCTTGCCAAACTCGGTCGCGTCATGGCGGGAGCCCTCGCGGACGCCAGCGCGGGAACGCTTCTCATGGTCGGTGTTCCGCTTCCGCCGAAGCGGTCGGTCCGGCCGAGCGTCGCGGTATATCGACATGCCGACCAGACCGCGACCTCCCGCCTCGTCCGCCTCGACGCCGAAGCTGCCGATCAACAGGTCGTGGGGCATGGGCGCTTCGGGGTGGAAGCTGAAGACGGGCTCGGGAACGATTGGGGAGGGTGATTCCTCTCCCTGCGTCTCGCCATCCAAGGCGTCGGCTTCGCCGTCGTCCGGCCTGAGGCGGTTAGGCTGCTCGCGCTCTACGCGCTTCAGCTCGGCGAGATATTTCCAACTGTGCCACGTCCCATACTCAGACGGGTCCGGTTTGCGAGGCCAGCGGTCCCGCAGCGTGTCGAAAGCGTCCGAAACGCGGCCGGCGAGCGCGGCTGGCGAAAATGAGGCCCTTATTTTACTCGGGTCGTTCGATACGAAATCCGATCGCGTCATGTGTTTTACCCCCGCTCCATCCGCACGGCGGCTCACATGCGGTGAGTCCGCGTACCTTCCTTCATTTTCGGATTGGCGGGCCGGCGAAGGCTCTATGGCCATCGCTCGGCGGGGCGCGGCCCCATCCGCCAATGTTCAGTGGGAGTCACCCGCATGCGAAGCGAAGTTCTCAACCACTGATGCACGTTCTCATTTCTTGCTCTCGGTCGCAAGTCGCGGCGCGACTCGATTCCGGTAGCCACGACATCTCAGCGCCGGCCGAAATCCTCGCTCGGGCCATAAAAATTAGGCCACAGCGAGCGATCTTCGTACACACGAAATGTCCCGGGGCGGTGGATTTGCGGGATAGGGACCGCCGGACAGGGTGGCCACCCCGCGCGTTCAGAGCCGAGTCGGCCGCGCGCGCGGTAGGGTCTCAGTTTGAAATTAGTCGCCGTCGACAAGCATGGCCGCAGATCGCTCTAGCTGCTATTTACCGGGCATGGAACCGAGGTGGCCTCAGCGGAAATGGGTGCTGGCGGGCGCGGGCGCTCTCGCGGGCGTCTGCTTCCTCGGCGCGCTGTTTTTGGCTCTGTCTGGGAGGTCGGACCAGTGGTTTACGTTCGCTTTGGCAGGCGGGCTCATTCTGATCGTTCTCTTGCAACTCGCTCGCCGGGACCGTCCGAAAACCTAAGCGTCAGGTCGGCGACGCGAGCACGTCCAGCCAGGGCCACCCCGCGTACTTGTCGCCGGCTTGGCGTAGATGCGTGTAGCGCTTCAAAGATGCCCATGATCGATGACCCGACACCGCGGCGACGTGCGGGATGTTCAATCCAAGCTCGAAAAGACGCGAGACACCGTCGTGGCGAAGGTCGTGGAAGTGAAGGTCGACGATCTCTAGGACCTTGCAAGCGCGCGTAAAGGCCGCGCTGATGGCGTCAGCACCGAAAGGAAAGATGGCGCCGTCAGAGCGCGGCATGACGCGAATGACTCGCATCGCTTCGGCCGGCAGATCGCACGCCACGTCATTGCCGAGCTTTTCGCCCGGATTCTTCATGTCGCGGACAACGACTCTCGAATTCGCTTCGTCTAGGTCCGCCCATTGAATGCGCGTGATTTCCTCAAGTCGCCGCGTCGAGAAGATCGCGAACGCCGTTATGAGTTGCATCGGATTCGAGTCGGGCCGCCGACGCTTGGCCACCCCGAAATGCTTCATGAGCGCATCGAGTTCGGGCAGGGTAGGGCGGCGGTTTCTCTCTCTCGATTTCGAGGTCAGCCCGAGTCGCTTGGCGACTTTCGCAGCGTCTGACATCGCCTGCGGATCGAGGTCGAATCCCCACGCGGGCTTCGCGATGGCAAAGACGGCCCCTAGATGCGCGAGATAGTTCGCCGTCGTCTGCGGCTTGGCTTTCTTTCCGATCGTCTGGGCGAAGGCGATAATGTCTTGGCTCGCGATTTCTCCGCAGCGTAGGGACGCAATGTCGTGCTGCTTGATTGTCCGAAGCACTTGCAATTTTGTCCTGCCCGCCTGACGTAGCGACTCCGCCGTATAGCGATCAATCGCGTCTGCGAGCGTTGGTGACGATTTGCCGACGCGCGCTTTCGTCAGGCCGCCCGGCTTCGCTAACTCGGCTTCGCGCTTCTTAATCCAAGCCGCCGCGGCCGGCTTGCGGTCGAATGTCTTCGACTGTCGAAAGACCGTTTCGCCTTCGCGCATCAGTGAGATTTGGGCTAAGAAGGCGATCGAGCCATCCCTGCGGGGCCGGTCAATTATCGTTCCCATTTTTACAACACGGCTCCAAATTTACAGCATGTGTTGCAAACGGTATGCGGAATGGGCGAAAATAGCAAGAAATGAGACAGGAAAAATCGTAGGCGTGATGGTGAAACTTGAGATAAATCAACGATCTGACGCGAAATTGCAAGGCTGGCGCTTCAGCGTCGCCCCTATGATGGATTGGACGGATCGGCATTGCCGCGCCTTCCATCGCCTTCTGACGCGCCGCGCGCGGCTCTACAGCGAGATGGTCACGGCGGACGCGGTCATATTCGGCCCGCGCGAGCGGCTGATCGGCTTCGACGCGTGCGAGCATCCAATCGCCTTGCAGCTCGGCGGCGCCGAGCCGAAACGGCTCGCCGAGGCCGCGCGCATCGGCGCCGAGTTCGGCTACGACGAGATCAACCTCAATTGCGGCTGTCCGTCCGACCGGGTGCAGAACGGCCGCTTCGGCGCCTGCCTGATGCGCGAGCCGGCGTTGGTGGGCGAATGCGTGGCGGCGATGGCGGCGGCGACGAGGGTCCCGGTCACCGTCAAGTGCCGCATCGGCGTCGACGAGCAGGAGCCGCGCGAGGCCCTGTTCGCGCTGGTCGAAGCGGTCGAGGCGGCGGGCGCGGCGGGCGTGATCGTCCACGCGCGCAAGGCTTGGCTCGAAGGCCTCAGCCCGCACGACAATCGCACCGTCCCGCCGCTCGACTACCCTCTCGTCTACGCGCTCAAGGCGGCCCATCCGGAGCTGCCGATCGCCGTCAACGGCGGCATCGAGGACCTCGCCGCGGCCCGCGGCCATCTGCAATGGGTCGACGGCGCGATGATCGGCCGCGCCGCCTACCAGAACCCCGAAATGCTGCTCGGCGTCGACCCCGAAATCTTCGGCGAGCCGGCGCCTCTGCGCGACGCCTTCGAGGTTGTCGAAGCCTATTTGCCCTATGTCGCGCGGGAGCTCGCGCGCGGCGCGCGCCTGCACGACATGACGCGCCATCTGCTGGGCCTGTTCGCCGGCCGGCCCGGCGCGCGCCTCTACCGCCAGAGCCTGGCGACGCTGGCGACGCGGCCGGGCGCAGGGATCGCCGAGTTGCGCGAAGCGGTCGGGCGGATCGTGCGCGCGCCGCTCGCCGAGGCGGTTTGAGCCGCTTTCACTTGGCCCTGAGGATCAGCCGCCCGCGCTCGACGGTGTAGCTCTTGAGCCGCTCGAGGAAGCTCATGCCGATGAGGCTCTCCTGGAGCGCGCCGGGCCGGGCGACGAGCGCGCGCACGTTGCGCGCGACGATCGGGCCGACGGCGATGCTGTCGAGATGCGTCGGCGCGGCCATGGCGGCGCCGTTGGCGGTGACGACGTCGACGCTGAAGTCGAGTCCGGCAGCGTCGACGCCGATGCGTCGGGCGTCCTCGGCGCGCAGCACCACGTCCGAGGCGCCGGTGTCGAACAGGAACGCCACGCGCGCGCCGTTGACCACGGCGGGAATGACGAATTCGCCGCCGAGGCGCCGGTTGACGATGACTTCGCCGCTCTTGCCGATCTGCGGCTCGTCGGGCGAGAGTTCGGCCAAGACTCGATCGGCGATGTCGGAGACTTCGAAGCGATAGGCGTAGACGCCGACGAGGCCGAGCATGATCGCCGTCCAGATCGCCGCCCCGCCGAGGATGCGCGCCAGCGCGCCCGGGCGAACCCGCCGCGCCCAGGTCCAAAACAGCCAGCTCAAAAAGGCGACGGAGACGGCCAGCCGCGCGAAACTGCCGTGATCGAGGCCGAGGAGCGACGTTTGCTCGGGAACCGCGAAAAGCCCGATCAGCGCCGCAGCGAGAAACG
>Ga0187888_1002378_pt1 | contig 16179 bp, 6 predicted proteins | sample June2016WEW_7_40_FD_132987 | JGI IMG/M metagenome (GOLD analysis project Ga0187888, IMG submission 132987) | Peatland microbial communities from SPRUCE experiment site at the Marcell Experimental Forest, Minnesota, USA - June2016WEW_7_40 | ecosystem: Environmental > Terrestrial > Soil > Wetlands... | reverse complement strand
TCACTGACCATCGTGGCGGCGCTGACGCCGCGCCGGCCGGGCGGCGCCGGGTTCGCCGCCGAATTGACGCTTCCATCCTGATTGAGCGCAGCCGCATACGTGCCATCCACGGTGAACACGCCCGGCGCCGCCTGCGCGACCGGCAAGCTCAGGCAATTGGTCTGCACATGGTTGTAAGTGACGCAGACCTCGGTGTTCGGTCCAGCCACCGACCACGGAACCGCAAGGTTGATCTGCGCGTCCTGCACCCAGAGCGCCGCCGCCGGTGTGCCGTCGCGAAGGCGAAGGCCAAGCCACCAATGCCCGCAGTGAGCCAGAGCGTGGCGGGCTCAGGCGTTGGCTGCAACGTCACGTTATCGGCCAGCGATTCCGCGCTGACCGTCCCGGTCGCATCGACATCGATTTCCGCGGCGGGACCGGAGGCGAAAAGCGGGGTCGCCGCGTCGCTTTCATAGAAGGACAGCGAGAAGGTCGATCCGGAATCGGCGCTCAGGCCGCCGCCCAGACTAACGCCATCTCCGGCGAGCGTGACAGCGAACGCGATCGAGTTGCCAAACGTCAGCCCCTCGAAGTAATCCGTTGCAAGGGCGCCAACGATCGTGACCGTGCCGGGCAGCGTTCCCGTGGCGCCGATCTCGTCGTTATTCGCATCCGAAGAATTCAACGTGGCGTCACCGGCAAACCCATCGATCGTAGCGGTCACCGGCAGCGCGGTGCCGAAGGTGCCTTGATCGAGCTGCAGGTCGATGTATCCGTATTCGCCGTTCGCGGACGAAGTATCCACGAACACGTCGTAGGTGACGGAACCCGCCCGTGCCGGCAGGCTGACGGCGCCGAGCAGCAAAGCAAAGCCCAGAGTCGAAACGAGTCTTTTCATATCGGCTATAAACCTCCCGAGTAGACGTTGGCGGTTGTCGTGAAAGTGGTTCCCAGCGTGTAGCTGAAGCTAACCGGAATGTTGACCGAGGCGCCGGGAGCCAGGGAACCCGCGGCCGACCAGTAGGGATTGCCAAGGAACGTTCCGGTGGCATTTGCCGCGGTGACCGCGGAGTTACTGATGCCAAGCAGCAGGCCGATCGGTCCCGGAATCGTAGCGCCGCTCGTGTTGGTAATGGTGAAGGTCTCTGTTCCGGTCTTGGTTGCGCGGCTGTAGACCATCCCCGACGCCTTGATCGAGACTGAGGGCGTGACATTGGCGACTACGTTCACCGCGTAGTTACCGAAGGTCTGATCGGATGCCGGCACTAAGTAGTTCGAGTCGCCCGTATAAATTGCCTGGAAGGTGTGCGTACCCGCGGTAAGGTCACTGGCCGGGATGGGGACAACCAGCGTATCGCCGGTTCCAGGCAAGGTGCCGGTGAAGGTGTTGAGGGTGGACGTGTCGGTGAGTGTCACCGAGCCGGTTGGGTAAGGCGCGCCGCCGACGGCCGGCGTCAGAATGACAACCAGGTTCGCGGAGTTACCCGCGACGATCGTCTGGGCCACGCCATTGGGACCCGTCAGCTCCGGCGCCAAATAGGTGAAGTCACAAGACGGCGGATCGAGCGGGCTGAGGGTGATGTCATTGGTCAACGTATCGTTGTTGGCTGAGTTACCTGTCAGCGTATTGTAGGCGCTCAGGAAGTTGCTGGCGACTGTTCCCGGTCCTAGCGTGAGATTGGCATACTGGCCCGTGCCGCCGCTGAAGCTGCCTCCCCAGACGGAGGTGCCCTCAACCGGCGAGGTGCTGTTGACAAGGCTGGAGAGCGCTGACGGGAAGGTCACGTTGTCCAACGTCACGCCCAAAGGATAAGTCACCGGCGCCCCGCCGCTGTTGCTGTTGTACTCGCCGGTTAGTTCGACCGTGCCGGAGCCGCCGGCATCGTTCTCGAAGATCAGGTTCTGCAGCAGTAGGTTGGTATAGTCCGGATAGAGTCCCGTGTCTCCCGCGCTGTAGTACGGCGTGAACTGGATGTCCGCCTTGTGGTCCAGGATGCAGGAGTTCGAATACTGGATGGCGGTCACAGGACCGCCGCGATCATTGGCCGACTTGATGCGGATGCCCGTCGAGTTGGTGTCGCCGGTGAGGCCCCACTGCGAACTGCCGAATCCGGTGAAAGCGTTGCCGGCCAGCATGTTGTGGTCGTAGAGTAGATTGCTGACTCCGGCGTCGGTCAGCGATCCGATCGACTCGCCGTGTCCGGCGAAGAAGTGGTTATGGACGACGGAGATATTGGCGGACGGGTTGTTATGGCCACCGACCGCGACGTTGTCATCGCCATCGGAGATCCATGAGTAAGCGATGGTGCCGTTGGTCACGCTGCCGGGATCGATCCCATCGGTGTTGCGGGCCGAGGTCGGCGTGACGATCTTGACACCCCAGGCCGTGAGGCCGCTCATCTTGCCGGTGGTCGAGACGTGGAAATTGGGCGAGTTGAGGATGGTGATCTTGTACAGCGTGATGTTACTCGCTCCAGAGTCGATCTGGATGAAGCGTGGATTCTGCTGGTTGCCTTCTCCGTTGGCCTGCGAGGCCAGATTCCACCAGGTGGGCGTGGAGGGCATGCTGTAGCCCGGAGTGGTGAACGTGTGGAACAGTGTATCGCCGCCGCGTCCGTTCAGCTTACCGTAACCCATGATGCCGACGTTGGTTGAGGAGCCTGGGATGTCGATGAGAGGCAGGCAGTTGGCAGTATTCGATGCGCCGTTGATGGTGCCGCAGGTATGCGTGCCGGACACCGCGTCGTAGTCCTGGACGTTGCGGGAAAAGTACAGCGTCACGTTGGGATCGACCAGCAGGGTGACGTTGGATGGCATCGAGAGAGGGCCGCTGAGGAAGGCGTTATAGGTCCCCGTCGAGTCCATGGAGAGCTCGACGGCGTGACCCGTGCCTGCACATGCATTCAGCGCGGCCTGAATACGAGCGCCATCGATATTGGTGGTGGTCGAATCGACCGAAGCGTCGAGATCCTGGATCGACACGTCGGTCTGGAGCGCGGCCGTCAACTGCCGGCACATGGACGGGAGCGTGGGTTCGATGACCGAACGGGTGTCGCCGGTAGCCACCGGAGCGACAACGGCAATGCCAACGCTGGCTGACTGGCTCCAGCCGTAGGAGCTGTCGCCGGGATAGGTGGCCACCAGCGTGTGCGAACCCGCGGAGATGCCGGTGATGGACCACGAGCAAGTTCCGTTGGACAGGGTACAGGTGCTGGCAGTGGAGTTATCGAGCAGGATGGTGACCGCGCCGTCGGCTGTGGCCGGGCTCAGAGTTACCGTGCCGGTCACGGCCGTTCCCAGTGTCGAGCTGGTGTTGCTCACATTGAGCGTGGTGATGGTTGGAGTCTGGGTGACAGTCAGGATATGAACGGCATAGGTAGGCGAAGTGCTGGCGACGAAGTTCGAGTCGCCGCCGTAGACCATCGTCAGGTAGTGGACGCCGGCAGCCAGCGAACTGGTGGTCAGATAAGCTTCGCCGGCATTATCGAGCGAGCCAGAGACCAGTAATGTGCAACTGCCGGAGGCCGCGCTGCAGACCTGGTTGGTTCCTGGACTGTCGTAGAAGGCGTAGGTTCCGCTGGGAATCACGCCGGCTCCGGGTGTCTGCGGACGGCCCAAAATCGTGACTGGGGTTAACAGGGCCTGCGCGCTGAGCACCGAGGCGGGAACGAAGGCGTTAACCTGAGAGGCCAGAGCCGAGGCTGGGTTCCAACTGGACGTGAACCCCGTATAGGATTGTGCGGGGACGCTGGTCGACAGGAAGTTGATCGGATAGTACGGCACGGCGCTGGCGGCGGTCAGTTGCGACGAATAGGTTTCGCGGGACGTGGTGGAGGTGACTCCGGAACCGGTGTTACCGCCCGAGGTCGCAAGCGCGCCCGAGGAGGCGCTGCCGCAGTTGTTGTAGTAGAGCAGCGATGGCGTACCGTTGAACAACTCGCACGGATACGGGAATGTGCCGAGCGGCGTAGGATCCGAGTACACCATGCTGTTGTACTCGGCGTAAGTCGAGGTGGGCAGATTGGTGTCACCGGTGAACTCGATCCAACCCGCCGGGTTGACCTGATCCACGTTGTCGTTCAGCATGATCCACGTTGAGTACGTGCCGTACGGGCGGCCGTAGTACAGGTTCGTCATGCCGGTGCTCTGGGACATCAACGTGCAGCCGTTGCAGACATAGCCGCTCAGACAGTCGCCTGCGCTGCCGGCCTGGAAACGCTTGTTCTGCGCTTCGATGGTTTCCGTACCGGTGGCCGACGTTCCGTGCCAGGTGGTGAAGAAGCCGGTATGGTCGAAGACGGTTGCTCCGTCGCCGAAGACGTAGTCCACATTGCCGGCGATCGTGCCCTTCCAGACGTACTGGCGCGCCGGCGTGCAGGTGCTGCTGCCGCAGCCCTGGCTGCCGGCATAAAGGGTGTCCTGCTGGCTGCTCAGATCCACGTTGTTCAGTATCGCCTGATCGGCGGTGAGCCACAGCGCCAGCGCTTGCGTGCCGCACTCGCTATAGCTTGTGCCGGAATTCGTAACTCCGTTGTAAAGCTGCTGGAGCGTGTAAGTGTTCTGCAAAGCCGACGGCAACGACTGGCACGAGCCGTTGTAGGACGAGTAGTTTGTCTTCGTACTGGAGTCAATGTTCCAGGTGTTCTGAACGGTCAGATACTCGGCGTAAAAGTTGGTGGGTGTGTTCTGTGTGGAGTTGGTGATGCCGATCGGCGAGGTGGTGCTGCCCGCGGTCTGCCCCATGTAGAAGCTCTTCGAGACATCGAGCGTAGAGGAACCCTGGTCGCCGCTCGCGTTAGCATTGCCCGAGCCGGTTCCGGTTCCCATGTAGCCGGTATACGGGCTGCTGAAGGCGCCGTCCTCGGCCGTCAGGACCACCTTGGTGGGATCGCCGCCCAGGCCGCGCAGCGAAACGTTGGGATAGCTAATGGCGTTCTGGCCGGTGTAGGTACCAGGCTTGATGTAGACGGCTCCGCCGGTGGCCGGCAGTGCGGCCAGCGCAGCCGAGAGCGAGGTGAAGTTGCCCGTTCCGTCGGCAGCGACCACGTTGGCCGTCGCGCCCACAGCCGCAGCAGCCGTCGCCTGAGTCACCGTATAGTTGCTCACGCTGGCGGTTGAACTCGCGTTGTCGATCGAATCGGTGGGGCAGAAGGTGACATACAAGGTGTAGCTTCCAATGGCCAGATAGGTGGAAGCGTCGATGGTATTCGCGGCGCCGGTTCCACTGCCGGTGCTGGTGCAGCTCGGCTGGGAGGTGGCCGAGTAAACGAAGTTGCCGGCGATGTTGGGGTTGACCGTGGCGTTCAGCACGCTCGCGCCGATCGCCGTGCCGACCTGCCGCGTGGTAGCCGCGGGGCTCCAGGAGACGGTCGTCAAGACCGGACCGATGGGGAAGTTACCCGAAGAAGACTGGGAAGGAAGAAACTGGCCCTGCAGGGGGAAGGTTACCTTGAACGAATGGGTAACTGCCGTCAGGCCGGAGAGGTTAAGTGTCAGCGAGGCGTTCAAGCCGTTGGTCGAGGTGAAGTAATAATTGGTTCCCGCGCCGCCGTCGACACTGACCGTAACATAGTCGGAGGTTGATGGCCCAGAGGTGTTATTAGTCACGCTTCCGTCCTGCGAAGTGCTGCTGGCCGTCACGGTGATTGGGAAGGAAACCTCGATGCCGGAGGGAGAATAAACCGGTGAGCTGGGTGATTCGGCACCGATCACTGTTGTTGTCGCGAAGGCCGGGGTGTTGGCAAGACCGGTCAGGGTCAGAACGCCAATGGTCGATGTGGATGGAGAGGTAAGCCCGAAGGCAATGTAGTCAGTCTCGACCGCGTTGCCGAGAGCCGGGAATGTGGCCGTCAAGGTGCAGGCCTCGCCGGCGCTCATGGCGTTCAGCAGATTGGTCGTAAAGGTGCAGCCGTTACTCGATCCGCCGGCCAGAATAAAGTCCGCGGCCTCCGCGCCGGTGCCGGGAGTCGCCGTCTGTTCCGACGATGCCAGGTTGCCCACGTTGCTCAGCGTAGCGGCGAACTGTGTCGTCGTGCTCGATTGGAAGTTCTAGGTGATCGCGCCTCGCTTCACCTGTGTGACACCGGCCGCGATGGTATCGAGACTGTACACATTGCCCGTTCCGTCGACGGCCAGTCCGGCCGGGTTGCTCAAACCGTTCAGCACCGTAACCGGGCTCGGACCACTGATGGGAATATCCAGGACCGAGCCGCTGCCCTTGTCCTGCAGGTAGACATCGCCGGCCGGATCAACGGCCATGGCAACCGGCGTCACGCTGGAAAGCAGGGTGGTCTTGATATACGAGTAGATGCCGGTCGATGAGTTGATACCGGGAGCCAGCTTGTCAATCGCGCCAGCGCCCTGGTCCGCCACGTAGACGTTGCCGAATCGATCGACAGCGAGCGCAACCGGAGTAATCAGTCCCGTGGCCACGGTGGTCTGCGATTGGAGCGCGCTGCCGGACTGATTGAGCTTGTAGATCGAAGAGCCGCCCGACTGATAGTCGGCGACATACACATTGCCATATGCATCGGTTGCCACCGCCTGGGGCGCCGCCGTGCCACTAGCGGGCGTGTAGGGCAGCGTTGTTACGGAATACGTGGAGGGCGATCCGGCGGTGGAGAGTGTCAACTCCTCGATCGCCGTGGCGCCGTTGACGACAGCGAAGATGTTGCCGGCCGGATCGATGGCGAGGCTGGAGGCGGCGGCCGGAAGCGCGGACGCCAAGGTCTCGACGGTGGATGAGGCTGCGACGAACTCGTAGATGCTGGTTCCGCTCGCCGCGTAAATGTTGCCCGCGCCGTCGGCGGCGATGGCAGAAGGCGAGTAGCTGTTGAGGATCGCCGCCGTGTTGGGCAGGCCCGCGCCGGCCGAGGTCGCGCCATCGATGGCCAGCACCGAACCGGAAACCGTGCCGTTCAGCGCGATGGTCTGCTGCACGTTTTGCCAACCGCCGGCGGGCAGAGCCAGAGTGAGCGCAGCCGAACGCAGACCGGCGGCCGAAGGCGAGGCGGTGACCGTGACACTGCAATCGACCGAGTCATCCGCATTCTGCAAGCAAGCCGGCAAACCGGCCGCCACGTCCGGCGTTGCGCTCAGGGTGGCGGCAGCCCCCGTTACCGTGCCTGCAGCCGTTTCGGGCAGATGCACCTGGAGGGTCTGCGTCAGAGAGCTGCCCAGCGACTGCCCGGCCAGTCCCTGCGCCAGCACCTTGCGCACCAGCATGGTGCTGGAACTGGATCCGTCATAAAGGTACAGGCTGCCTTGCTGATCGACAGCAACGCTCAGTCCGGAGGAATTGGCGAAGAGCGATTCCGCAGCCGGACAGCCGTCGCCATAGGCGCTCAGCGACTTTTGCCCCGACGAGCCATTGCAGTAACTGCCCGCCGGCACATTCGCGGGGCCGGTAAACAGAGCGCGGACGTAGCCGGTGCCGATGTCGTAGAAGAACACGCGGTTCGTATCGCCAAGGTAAATGTTGCCCTGCGGGCTGACCGTGACTCTGACAATCGAGGAATCGAACGTAGCCGTGTTGCCGGGGATTGGCGCGGAAGACGGCGTGGTCGAACCGCCGCCGGCCAGCAGGTAGATGAAACCGGGCTGCGGTGTGACGCTGGCGTTGTAGACCTTGATCGCGCTCACCATTGCCGCGCCGGCCGTTCCCGCGCTGCTGACGAAGAAGACGCGCAGGCCGCGCGTCGGATCGGTGAAGAGCATGTTGCCTGCCGCGTCCGCAGCCACGCCGTTTGTGTAACCGGAAGAAGCAACCACCGAACTGAATTCAAACGGGCAGCCGTCCCCGAAAGTATCGAGCGCGGTACCGGAGTAGGTGTTGCCAGCGGTGGTCACCGAACAGCTTGCCCCTTTGGTGGTGGCTGTTCCGCCGGTCGTGGTACTGGTGCCGGTGATGTTCACCACGGTGTATGCATAGCCCGCGGTCAGACTTGCGTTGTAAACGCCCAGCGCGGCCCACAGCGGGTTGTTTCCCGAAAAGTAGCTGGAAGTTTTCTGGCCAAGGATGACGCGCCAACGCGACGAACTGGTGTCGGCGAAGTAGACGTTGCCATAGATATCGGACGTGATGCCGCGCGGAGCGTCGACTTCGCCGAGGCTGGCCGTGCAGCTTGTGCCGACGCTGGCAGCGGGCGTATTGTTGACGCCCACGCCGCTCGATGCGCCGCTGCCCTTGGTCGCCACGCAGCCGGCGAGTAGCTGCATGGTTCCGATCTGCGCCGTGGTACAGAGGGGAGAGGCGGCGCGGCAGACGACGTGGAGCAGGTTGTCGCTATAGCCCGCCAGCAGAACGTTGCCCCAGGGATCGATGCCGATGCCGCGCTGGCCTTTGGTGTAGGTCTGCGTGGCCGCGATACAGCCGTCGCCGGCGGAGTCGACCTTGGCGGGGCTCGAACATGAGGAAGGCACCGCGGCGTTGCCGCCGGCGGCCACGGTCATGATCCCCGTGCTGGCGTCGATCATGTGGACCACATTGTAGATGTCATCGCCGATAAAGACGTTGCCGAAGGCGTCCACCACGACGCCGCCGCGGCCGGCGGCTCCAAAGGCGCCGTTGAGCGCCAGGCACCCGTCGCCGTAAGCGTCGGTCGACTTGACGCCCGAAGGCAGACCCGGGCACTGGGTCCCGCTGGTTGTGATCGGCGACAGGCCCGCATCGGTGGTCATCGTGTAAGGAAGTGCTATCGGGGCCTGCGCCAGCGCGCGGAGGCATACCGAAAAGCACAGCAGCAGAACAGCAGCAGTTTGCAAGAAAATGCGACGAAGCATATCTAGTCTCCTAGGGCAAACTACGCAACTGCATACCGCCGATGGCAGGCGGACGGTGGTTGCGGACAAGCCACACACGCGTGCTGGTTTGTCGACGGAGTTTCCACCTTGAGCGTCACGGATCGCTTCTGCATTAGTCCATTCGCCACTCTCGATCCGCAAGGACTATCGCGTGTAGCGCGCAGGCAGTCAAGCCATCACAAGCTAAATTGACTGTTTAGCGGCGCTAAATGAGACTGCGCCGGGCCCTGAACACGGAGCGCCTGCGGCAACACCACCAGACGATCCCCGCCTCGTCAGCCCACGAGGCGCGGGCGTTGTTTCGGGTTATCGGTAGCTACACCGCCGATCACGCCTGGCGCGCTACGGCAGCACGGTCAAATCGGTCCACTGGCCGGCGGCGGCTTTGCCGCCGTATGTCTCCGCCGCGAGCACTTGCAGATCGTAGTCGCCGGGAGTAAGCGTTTCCGAAATTAGCGCCGGTTTGTGAGATGCCGATAGTGATTAGGACGTCCCGCCTAAAGCAACCCGGCCGGCACAGGCCGTTAAGACCAGATATAGGTAGCGCTGCGCGCGCCCTTCGGAATGGCCCGCAACTTGTTCTCCGTCCGCTTAACGCGGCGCTGGCGTGGCGACACCTCTGATGAGCAGCCACAGCGCGAGGGGAACCTCAAACAGGGCCATTGGTACCCACATGAGCGAGGTGATCGGACCGCTGAGGAATCCTGCGAGCTGTAGCGGTAGACCCACCACAAGCAGGACCGACGCGACGACTCCCAGCCAAGCCAGTTGCACAGGGATGATCCGGCCGCGCAGGAACAGGTAGGAGAAGAGAGCGCTGCCCACGGCGAAAAATGTCGCGGCGATGATCGTGTTCCACCCTTGCACTCTAAACAGGAAGTCGTCCAGCGCGTTCGCTGCCGCAGGCTCCATGACAGGTGCTCCAGCACCAGCCGTGCTGAGGGAGAGCAGGGCCACTGTGGCGAGGGCAGGAATCGCACCGAGCACGCCCTCGCCGACACGACAGGATAGGGCCAGCAACGCGAGCTCCGGGTCCTGGCCGCGCGTGAGACCGTAGAGTGTCGCCCCCAGCACCAGAGCGCTCATCATCGAGAGCAAGCCGAGCACGATGGTCAGGCGTACTTGTGGCGCATGCTGCGCGATGCCCGCGAGCTTGGCGGTGGTCCCCCCGGCTCCGGTTGCCTGGCCGGACAGGACCATGATGGCGACACCAGCTGCGTTATAGAACAGGAACGTGAAGCCGGCGACCCGTGCGTTCGTTGTGCGAGTCATGCGCCGGAAACATATACGACAACTGGACCCCGAAAGTTCGATCTCTCACGGGGGGAAGTTTGCCCAATGGGATTCCAGGCTTCCCTACCCGGTAAACGATCAAATTCCGGATAGTTGGTTAGCGGAAGTAATCCAGATGAGTGAGAAGTCCTTGGGGCCGTGCCGTGAAAGTCGCCAAACCGCCGAATGGGCCCGTCCCAAGCATGAACGGCGAGTTGTTCACGCGAGCGATATTATTCATACTGGGTATGCACCTGACTCAGGTAGCCACCATAGGTCGGGGTTGCGACTACCGGTCGCCGCTTCCGAAATGTGCGCAGGCAGCGTGTATCGGTCCATCGGGCGCCGCCCGACGGCTTGGCGCCCGAAAAACCATCACCGTCGGCCTAATCGGCCGCCGAACGCCTCCCACACACACGGCCGGCGCGGTTCCTGGACACTGTTGCGAGCCTCGGTCCGCCGGCAACCACAAGATCTTGGGGCTACCTGAGTCAAGTGCATACCCAGTTTATTCATTATCGGAAGCAAAGTGGCCTCCATCGCGGCGACCCGAATGCGTGGCAAGACCAGGATGGCTGCAGGTTCACGGTGACGCGAGTTGGCGCGGCCGCTGTATGCCATACTATCCTTCAAGTGGGCTCGCGGTTCACAATCCGGCTCCTGGCGGCGCTGCTGTTTCTGCCGGCGGTGGTCGGTCCCGCAGCATCGCACATCGCTTCGCCGCATCCTTCGCCTACCATCGTCCGGACCATCCAAGCAGAGCGCCGCGCCCAGCGCCGTCTATTCGAACAGCGGCCAACCGCGATCTCCTCACAGCCGGTCCACTTGGGGGATTCGCAGCCGGATCCGCGTCCTCCGGCTGGTTTTTTCCAGCCATTGCTCTTCCAACGGCCACCTCCAAGTGGCCTCTCCCCCCGCGCGTAAGACACGAGCCTAAGTTGTCGGAGTAAGAGAGGAGGGCGCTGTGCGCCAGTTCTTGCGTTCTGTTTTTGGGTCTCTTGATCGCGATCGATCCAGCATCGACCGCATCAACTCCATGCGGTTGGAACTCGCCCGTCTTGGCGACGACCAACTGCGCGCGACCGCGTCGAAGACTGACCAGCTAGTCAGTTTCATTGCGATTGCCGCAGTGGCAGCGTCACGCGTCCTGGGGCAGGAGATGTTCGATGTCCAGCTCCGGGGCGCCTTGGCTCTGGCGCGCGGAAGCATCGCGGAGATGCAGACCGGCGAGGGCAAGACCCTTGCCGCGGTTCCGGCGGTGGCGTGGTGGGCGCGCCAACGACAGGGCGTGCACGTGATGACCGTCAACGACTACCTGGCACGCCGCGACGCCCGCTGGATGGGAGACGTGTACCGCTTCCTGGGTCTCTCTGTAGCTTACGTACGGCAGGGCATGACTCAAGCCGAACGGCGCGCCGCGTATGCCAGCGACATCACTTACGCAACAGCCAACGAGATCGGCTTTGATGTGTTGCGTGATCGTCTGGCGCAGCGCGTCGAGGAGCAGGTGCATCGGCCGTTTGCGGCCGCCGTGATCGACGAGGTCGACTCGATACTGATCGACGAGGCTCGAATACCTCTCGTTATCGCCGGCGGCGAAGGCGGCGACAGCGCTCTGGCATTCGTGGCCGATCAGGTGGTGCGCCATCTCCTGCCGTCGACCCACTACACCGTGGACGTGGGCGGCCATAACGCCGCGCTCACCGATAGCGGCATCCGGGCAGTTGAAATCGCGCTCGGTTGCCAGAATCTCTTCGACGAGAGCAACCTTCGCATACACTCCGCCGTGCAGGACTCGCTGCACGCGCACGCGCTATTGCGTCGCGACGTGGACTATCTGGTGAAGGATGGCGCCATCGAAATGGTGGACGAGTTCAAGGGCCGGATTGCGCTCGACCGGCGCTGGCCGGCGGGGCTCCACACCGCCGTAGAAGCCAAGGAAGGAGTGGCCGCTAAATCCCAAGGTTCGATTCTCGGCTCCACCACGATTCAGCACTTAGTGGCGCTTTACCCGCAAATCTGCGGAATGACAGGCACCGCAGCCACGCAGTCACTGGAGTTTCTGAAGGTGTACGGGCTTCCCGTGGAGGTCATCCCGACCAATCGGCCGGTGATCCGTGTCGACCATCCGGACGTCGTGTTCGCCACAAGAGCCGAGAAGGAGCAAGCGGTGATTGGCGAGATCCGACGTGTACACGCTATCGGTCAGCCCATCCTCGTGGGGACGGCGAGCGTGGAGGAATCGGAACAGTTGAGCCGGAAGCTGTCCGACGTTCCACACCGCGTGCTGAATGCGCGCAACGATGAAGTGGAAGCATCGGTTGTCGCCGAGGCAGGCCGGCGTGGCGCCGTCACCATTTCAACCAACATGGCTGGCCGGGGTACGGACATCCGCCTTGGCGACGGAGTGGCTGCGCTCGGCGGACTGTACGTAATTGGCACGAACCGTCACGATAGCCAACGCATCGACAATCAGCTACGCGGCCGTGCCGGACGGCAGGGAGATCCTGGATGCTCACGCCTGTTTGTGTCCCTGGAAGATGCCTTGATAGCGAAGTATGGCGATCTCAACCCGCAGTACCGCAACGATCCGGCCACGATCCAGCGCCTGGTCGAGGGCCAACACCTGGACCAACGCCTGTTCCTACACGGTTACGATGTGCCGGTTGAGGGCCAACGCCATAAGATTCATACCCACCGTCAGGCGGTTCTTGATGGCCGGATTCCCTGCAAGTCCGAGTTGGAACGGCTGATCACGTTGCGGACAATCGATGACCTATGGGCCGACTATCTGGAGCGTGTGGCCGACTTCAAGTCGGGGGTGCATTGGCAGTCCTACGTCCCGTCCGCTCCTTTCTTCCTTTCATTGGATCGCCGGGACCCTCACGCCACGTTTCTAAGCCAGATCCACGAGTGGTTCCAGGATCTGGAGTCCGCGATACCCGTGGAAACTGGCGAGCGCAACGCTGCCGCCGAGGCCAGCGGCGCAGAGGGCCCCAGCGAGCGTGGAGCCGTCTGGACCTACCTCACTACTGACCAGCCGTTCGGTACATGGACAGAGCGGGTGCTGGCCGGTCTGCGTCGGAAACTTCACCCCAACAGCCCGGAGTCATAGGCGCAAGAGCAGTTCGTAGGGCCAAGCTTCAGGGTCTTCACGGAACGTTATGGTTCGATATCGGTAGCCAACTTCGCAGGCACGCCGGGCCGCCGGGCTGTTTCTGGGTAGGCCGTTATCCAAGGCTTGGCCGATCCAATGACACGCCGCGATAGACTTGTTTTATCGTCATGCCGCTTTCTGCAGGTGACAAACTCGGCCCCTACGAGATCCTTGCGTCCATCGGCGCAGGCGGCATGGGCGAGGTGTACCTCGCCCGAGATACCCGGCTACAGCGCACGGTAGCCATTAAAGTCCTGCCCGCTCATTTGTCCTCCAGTCCAAATCTGCATGCGCGGTTCGAGCAGGAGGCGAAATCCATCGCGCGGCTGCAACATCCCAACATCTGCGTTGTTCATGACATCGGTTCTCAGAATGGCCTTGACTTCATGGTTATGGAGTACGTCGCGGGGCAAACCCTGGCGAAGCTGATTCCCCCAGGTGGTTTGGCAACGAATCTGGCCGTAAAGTACGCCGTGCAAACCGCCGAGGCTCTCTCGCGCGCGCATGCCGCAGGCATAGTTCACCGCGACCTGAAACCGGCCAACATCATGGTGGACGAGAGCGGATTGGTCAAAGTACTGGATTTTGGGCTGGCCAAACTTGTCGCGCCATCGTCCGCGATGGGCGGCGAAGATGTCCCGACGTTGACCTTGACGCAGATGATGACGGCGCCCGGCATGATCGTGGGCACGGTGGCCTATATGTCGCCGGAGCAGGCCGAGGGGAAGCCGGTCGATGCACCGAGCGATGTCTTCTCCTTCGGTTCCGTGCTGTATGAGATGCTGACCGGAAGAAGAGCCTTCGAGGGCCAATCCAGGGCCGCGCTGCTTTCGGCGGTGATGAAGGACGATCCGAAGCCGTTGCAGGAGCTTAAGCGGGATATTCCGCCCGAGGTCCGCCGTATCGTCACCCGCTGCCGCCCGGATTCTCAGAGAGGTGCGACGTCCCCGGGCGTTGGTTCCCCTCCTGCTAACGCTCCTCATCCTTGGCACAGGAGCCGGCTGGTTGGTGAAACGCTCCCGCGATGCCCGCAGGGCGCACGATGTGGCTGTGCCGGAGATCTCGCGATTGGCCGATCGGGGGAAGTTCAGCCCCGCTTACTCGCTCGCTGTCAGAGCGGAGAAATCGATCTCGGGCGATGCCGAGCTGGCGAAGCTGTGGCCAGCGATTTCCTACCAGCTTTCGCTGGACACGATGCCGCCGGGCGCGGACGTCTACCGCCGCGACTACATCGACGCAAACGCACCCTGGGAATTCGTCGGCAGGACTCCGCTGAAGAATCTCCGCCAGCCGCGCGGGATGTTTGTCTGGAAGTTCGAGAAACCTGGTTTTGGCACCGTTTTGCGGACGACGGTTACACCACAGTATTCGATGCCGCGAGGCGAGCCCGCGGGGGGAGATGTCATTCTTGACGAGGCGGGAAAAACTCCGGCCGGAATGGTGAGGGTCTCGCCCGCGCAAGATTTCCAGGGACTGCGGATTCCCGGTTATGACGAAAAACGTGGGCTGGCGCCCAAAGATTATTGGATCGACAGATACGAGGTGACGAACCGCCAGTTCAAGGCTTTTGTCGACCAGGGCGGATACCAGAAACGTGAGGGCTGGAAAGTCGATTTCCAGCAAGATGGAAAGCATCTTTCGTGGGGCGAGGCTATGGTGCTATTCCGGGACGAGGCTGGGCGGCCGGGGCCAAAGGGCTGGATACAGGGCGAATATCCGGAAGGACAGGATGACTTTCCGGTTACCGGCATTAGCTGGTATGAAGCCGCGGCTTATGCGGAGTTCGCGGGCAAGAGCCTGCCAACGATTTATCACTGGAATCTGGCGGCGGGGCCGTTTTCCGCGGCGTACATTGTGCCGGCCAGCAACATTGGCAGCGGTGGTGTTTTGCCAGCCGGCAGTAAGCAGGGCATCAGCCCGTGGGGCACCTACGACATGGCGGGCAACGTGAAAGAGTGGGTCTGGAATGAAGCGGAGCCGGGCAAGCGTTATGTCCTCGGCGGAGCTTGGGACGAGCCTGACTACATGTTCACCGATGCCGACGCTCAGTCGCCGTTTCTTCGCGCTTCGAATGTCGGTTTCCGTTGTGTGAAGTACATCGAGCCGGAATCGATCCCCCAAGTGGCTACCGATCCGGTGCGCCAGTCCCGGCGTGATTCGAGCAAAGACAAGCCTGTCTCTGATGAGGTATTCCGGGCCTATCGCAGCCTGTATTTCTATGACAAAACACCCTTGAACGCGTCGGTGGAGCCTTATGGCAAGGATGAGGAGGATTGGACCGCGGAGAAGATCACCTACACGGCCGCGTACGGCAACGAACGGGCCATGGTCTACCTGTTCCTTCCCAGGCGAGCCAAACCGCCATTCCAGACGGTCCTGTTCTTTCCCGGAGAGACTGCTTTTCAGCAACGGACGTTCTCGCTCACCACGACCAGAGCTTTGGACGTGTTACCGGCCATTCTCAAGAGCGGCCGCGCCGTGTTGTATCCCGTGTACAAGGGCAGCTATGAACGAAGCGGCGGTTCGGATTTCGATCAGGCCAACACGGCCAGCGCCTGGCGGGATCATGTCATCCTGTGGGCGAAAGACGCGTCGCGGGCTATCGACTACGCAGAGACGCGTCCTGACCAGGACCGCAGTAGGCTGGCCTACTACGGCTACAGCTTTGGCGCTGACATGGGGGCCATCATAGCCTCCCTGGACCCACGTATCAAGGTTTGTGTGTTCGCACTGGGAGGACTCGACTTCGATCGCCAGCTTCCTGAAGCCGATCCCATTAACTTCCTTCCCCGAGTGAAGCAGCCCGCTTTGATGCTGAACGGACGCTACGATTTCTTCTATCCGGTAGAGCTGTGCCAGGAGCCGTTCTACGAGTTGCTCGGGTCCGGGAAAAACCAGAAGAAGCATCTGATCTACGACAGCGGTCACATGATCCCACGCTACGAACTCATCAAGGCAATGCTGGACTG
>Ga0187888_1002373_pt1 | contig 16192 bp, 10 predicted proteins | sample June2016WEW_7_40_FD_132987 | JGI IMG/M metagenome (GOLD analysis project Ga0187888, IMG submission 132987) | Peatland microbial communities from SPRUCE experiment site at the Marcell Experimental Forest, Minnesota, USA - June2016WEW_7_40 | ecosystem: Environmental > Terrestrial > Soil > Wetlands... | reverse complement strand
TTTTGACCATAACCTCATCTTACAACCCTTACTCATTCTGTCCATAAGAACATACCGGTGCCTCGGATCAATCTTCACCCGTACCTCGGCACCAACCAACATCTATCTCCGACAGGCTCCTAGTGAGGCACTCCCAGAGGAAACAGGGAGCAACAGATAGGCTGAACCTAAGGAGCATGGCGCCAGTCCTCGACCCGACCAGGATGTCCCGTGGCGGTAAAGTGCGTGCAGGATCCTCCGCAGGCCGTGGCCGATCACAAAAAAGCAGTAAAGCACCCGGAAGGTTGGCGGGGGCTGGAAACTGGCCTACGCCGTAACTTCTGGGCTTCCGCGCCAGTTCCTCCTCTTGTCTCTGTGTGCGGCATTCCCAAACCCAAAAGGAAATGCACTAGGGCGCGAGCGTGCAGCTTCGTAAGCCATCTTCGACGCACGCCAGGTTCCTGCCATACGCGACGTTTCCGGGCGCCAGACTCGTAGCGGTCTGCAACTCGATGATGGCGCGCTTGAACTCTTTGAGTCTCGCCAGCGCCACCCCCAGATCGTTATGGGCATGGGCATCGTCAGGCCGCAGGTCGACCACTTTCTGCAAGATCGCCACCGCTTCACTTACCCGGTCCTTCCCAAGCAGCGCCAGCCCGGTGTAATACAGGGCGTCAGGATCATCAGGGACAGCTTGGAGGAATGTATGAAATTCCTCAATTGCCTCGTCCAGATGATTCTGAAGGAGGAGGGAGAGAGCCAAGTTGAATTGAGCTTTCCTGTCCTGCGGATTTAACTGTAAGGCTTGACGATACTTTTCGGTTGCTTCATTCAAATTGCCTTCTTCAAGAAGCTTCGTGCCCTCGTTGTTAAACGCCTTTTCCAATTCCGCGTTTTTTACCTTCTGGGAGAGATCGTGTGTCAATTGCATTTCCCGGGCTGCATCATCTTTATTCCCGAGCTTTTGCAGGATGTGCGCGAGCATATAGTGGATTCTGCTATCGTCCGGAAGGAGCTCAGCGGCGCGGCGCAATTCCTGCAAAGCCTCGTCAAGTTTCCCCTCCTCTTGCAGAATGGCACCCAAATCCCTGTGGGCTTCCCCCGCCGCCGGGTCAAGTTGGACGGCGTGGCGCAGTTCGCCTTCGGCAGCCGATAGGTCTCCGTCCCGAAATAGAGCGGAGCCGAGTGCTTGATAATATGTGGCATTACGTGGATCGAGGCGGACGGCAGCACGGAACTCTTCGAGGGCGAGCTTCAGGAGGCGGTTGTTGCTGTAAAGCTCCCCCAATTCGTAATGGAGCGAAGGCGAGGGAGCTAAATGAAGTGCGGCAAGGTATTCCTGTTCAGCCTCCCGCGTCCGTGCTTCCCGGGCAAACAGCCGGGCAAGCTCCTGGTGGGTCGCGGCACTGCGCGGGTCAAGACCGAGCGATTGCCGCAACTCCTTCTCGGCGTCATCGTTTGAACCGGCCTGGGAAAGCAAAATTGCCAGATTCCGATGGACTGACGGGTCGCGGGGAAGTTCGGAACGGGCTTTCTTGAGCTCCACCAAAGCCTCGTTCAATCGGCCGGCCGCTAACAAGGCTAACGCCAGATTGTTGCGGAGGCGGGCGTCGTCGGGCCGTGCCTTAACTCCACGTCGAAGCAGTTCCACCGCTTGGTCAGGTTCGCCCCGCCGGCGAAGGATCACGGCCAGATTATTCATTGCGTCAACATCTTGAGAATTGACTTCGAGGGCTTTGCGGAAGCACCTCTCGGCCTCCGTAACTTGCCCGCGCTCAAGCAGCGATAAACCGTCCGCATCCCAATGGGAGGCTAATCCTGGCCCCGTGGTCTGGAGAGCAAGGCAAAAACTAGCCGCCAAAATGCCGCAGCGTAACATTGATAACTCGCGAAAACTCAGCGCTTCAACGAGACTTGATCATACCGTTTCCTGGGGGTTCTGTGAATCACGAATGGCGGGAGAGGGAATCCCGGTTATGAGAACCGGGATTCCTCTGCCGCTCCTTCGGAATTTCGCTGGCCTAATAGATCAACTTGAGGGCAAATTGCAGGATGCGGGGATTCCCGGCCGAAGTAATCTGTCCCACGGTCGAGTCCGCAATACTGTTGTCGGGTTGACTGAAGTTGACGTTATTGAAGAGGTTAAAGAACTCCGCCCTAAATTGCACCGAGAGGCGCTCCGTGACCTTGGTGTTCTTTATAGCGCCGAAGTCAGTGTCGAACATGCCAGGGCCTCGCAGGATGTTCTTACCGGAGCTGCCAAAGGTCCCCAACGCGTTCGGAGCAAAGACCGCGGGGTTGAAGTACTCCTGGATCAATTGGCCATGCGACCGGGTTGGATCGAGCCTGGCCTGGCTGAGGCTTGTCCCGACAAAATCAGCACGATCCAAGTCCACCCCGCTGAAGGAGTTGTCAGTGCCACTGAAGACTTGGAAACCGAAACCACTATGCCAAGTCGCCAGGGAGGTCACCTCCCATCCGTTCATAAAGCCTTTTGCCAGCCTGGTGGTCCCACGATCGGGAACCATCCAGACGCCCGACAAATGGACAAGATGAGTTACGTCATCACTGGAAATACCACGATCAATCGCGCGATTAAACGGGTCAGTCTGGCCATACACGCCGTAATCATCTATCATCTTGGACCATGAATAGTTGGCGAGCAGGGAGAATCCCCGGCTGAAGCGCTTTTCCAGATTCAACTGCAAGGCATTATAATTGGAGTTGTTCCCCGATGGTGAATTGCCAATCGATCCGAAGTTGGGGTTGATGCGGCGCGACTGGGTATTGTCCTCGGTGGATTGACCGGGAATATAGATCGCGGGGTTTAGTTCCTGAAAACTGAAGATGCCGCTCGACAAGTGGCTTCCCTTGTTACCCAAATAGGCCACACGCGCCGTCCAGTTGCTCCCCAGCTGCCGTTCAAGGGTAAGATTCCACGTCGCGAGTTCCGGCACGTGCCAATCGATCGGGAATACTCCGTAGATGGACATGGGCAGGGTAAATTGCGCATTCGAGCTCGGTAAGTTGGGGCCGTACTCCGCCGGGAATGGATTTTGTATTCCAAAACTCCCATAAGGGTTCACGAAGCTCACGTCACCTTTTAAATCGAAGCGCGGGCCGAAAGGCGCTGTATCCACAAAGCCGTTGAAGTTGTTTATGGGTGGCGGGGTATAATAAAAGCCTCCGCCTCCGCGCAAAACTGTCTTCTGGCCCAGCTTATAGGCAAATCCCAAACGCGGGCCAAAATTGATCAGATTGCTTTCCGTCCCTGACCCTGCGGGGCAACCGGGATCGTGGTTGGGGCCCCCGAAGATAGCGCCCACGGGCGCGTTCGGGAACCGTTGCGATTGGGCTCCGGGATGGTAGCAAACCACCCGCCCTTTTTGCTCCGTGTAGGGCCAATAGGGATCCCAACGCAGGCCCGCGTTGACTGTCAACTTGCGGCTGACCTTCCAGTTATCCTGCGCATAGAAGGAATACAGGGTCCCTGTCAGATCCTTAAACTCGCCTCCGCCTTGCAGGAATTCGGAAGCATCCCCAAGCATGAAGTCGGTCAGGTTGCTACCCGATAACTGGTTGCCGAAGGTGAATTCTCCCGCCATGGTAAAGGTGTTGACGAGATGGTTCCTCGGTCTGACGATGTCAGTGCCGAAGTGCAGCTCGTTCGAACCTCGCTGCACCGTAACGTCCTCGTGGATGGTCCAGTCCCCACGCTCGAAGTTGCCCAAATGATTGGTGTTGATACTGAAGAACCCGTTGGCACCCAGCGACAACTCAGGCGGTGTGGGAGCAGCGATCTGGACTCCGGCATCAGGAAAACTAAAGGGCGCGCCGGAGATAGAGCCCCCGGTTTGTGAGTCAAAGCCAAACCAGGTGTTAAACAGTACGGTCGGCGATAGCGTGAAAGTATCATTTATGGAGAGATCCCGTACCTTAACACCATTGCCACTCCCGTCCGCAGCCAAAATGTTCGTCTTCGAGGTCGTAACATCGGGTGGCTCATTGAAACGCGTCCAGAAATAGCTGCCGGTCAGCTGGTTCTTACCGTGAATCCAATCAGCCTTTGTCAACCACTGATCATCCTGTTGCTTCACGGAGGGTCCAGCGAACGTCAATTGCCGCCCGGCACCGTTCGGGAGCGGCATTAATTTCAGAAAGTAGTCACTCGGCGCGCTGAACAGCGTCGGGGAGATCTGATTGCCCTGAAACGCCGTGCCCGTCGTAGGGTCCACAAGCGGCGTCGAGATATCAGAGAAATCACCCTGCCTCTCGGCTGCGGTAGGAACAAAGGCAACCTGTCCTTGGGCGGCGCTTCGGACACGAGTCCCCTGATACGTCCCAAAGAAGAACAGCTTGTCTTTGATGACCGCCCCGCCCCCGCTGCCTCCGAACTGGTTTCGCTTCAGGGTGTCTTGGGTGGGGGCAAAGAAGTTCCGGGCGTTCATTGCCCCATTGCGAACGAACTCGAAGGCATCAAAGTGCATATCATTGGTGCCGGATTTGGTAACAATGTTGACGACCGCACCACCCAGCCCATATTGGGCGGAGAGGTTTTCATTTTGAACGTTAAACTCCTGAACCGCGTCCGGGTTGGGAAAAGGCAGGTTCGTGTTCAGATAGGTATCGTTATGACCGGTGCCATCCATCTGGTAATTCACGGTCCGCGCCCCCGCCCCGTTGACGTTGCCGTCTTGCTCACCCGGGTACACGCCCCCTTGGCAGTTCACGAGGCAATAGTTCCCCGTTTCGTTGAGCGCGCCGGCAGAGAGAAAAAGGAGCTCCTGCGGCTGCCGGCCGTCCAAAGGCAAATCCAGAATCTTCTTTTCATCAATGAGCTGCGCAACCGTGCTCGTTCCGGTGGTCAGCACGGTGGCGTTGGCAGAAACCGTGACTTGCTGCGATACCGCGCCGACTTGCAAGGCAACATTCTGAGTCGCGACTTCGTTCACATTCAAGATGATGCCGGTTTGTACGTAAGTGGCAAACCCGGACTTCGTTACCGTCATTTTGTAATGTCCAATCGGCAGTGCAGGAAACTGAAATCTCCCATCCGGTTGGGAGGTTGATGTTCTCGAAAGGCCAGTATCTTCATTTTCCACGGTAACCGAAGCACCAGGGACAACCGCCCCGGCTGGGTCTTCGACGGTTCCTCCCAAGCTAGCGGTGGTGTATTGCGCACCGACCGGCACTGCGCTGAGAACAGCAACCATCAAAACCCCCGCAGCGATAAGGCACACCGCACGACAGGCCTTTAAGAGGTGAGACAAGGACCTCAGTGACTTCTCAGCTACAGCCATGACTACCTCCTCTGATGACCGGAGTTCTTGCTACCGATGGCGAAGTTCGCAAGTCGTTGAACCCGGAATTTCCAATTTGGTTCCTGAACGAAGGCAATACTAATTAGGCTTCCGGCAACTGTCAATAGCCATTGTGCAGGACGCCATCGCAAAGAGTACCTCCTGCACTGAGGGGAGTCCACGGGGGGAGGATGACGTCCGTGGCATTCCTCGAAGAGGTGTCGGAATCACTGTGGGTAAAGGAGGCAGCCTAAGATGAGACGAGAGCCCTGGGTGTTCGTCGACACGACTGACACGGAACCTGCCGGTGCGATTGCATTCAAGGGTCGTCACGTATATGTTATCGCGCGGCCGGGATTCGAAACCGGAAATGTTGGCTTAAATTGGGGGGGAGAAACTATGTTTTCACGACGAAAGTTCCTGCGCGCGCAGACAGGGGGATTACTCTTGCCTCTTATCCCCGCAAAGGCATTCGGCATCTCGCCGGCTAATGCTGCTCAGGGTCCATCCTCGGTCTCGTTGGGCCCGACTGGAAAGCGGGACTATTGGAACGACTGGCCGCTCCACCTCTCTCGGATGATGAACGAAGCTCGCGACCGCCGCAAAGCGCAATTGGCCGACCTTCGGACTCCAAAACAAGTTAACGATCGCATCGAAGCGATACGTTCCAAAGTCTGGGATATCGTCGGAGGTCCCCTTGAAAGGACTCCTTTGAATCCACGGGTAGTCGGAAAGATAGAGCGGAGTCTATACACCATCGAAAAGGTCACCTTCGAAAGCCAGCCGAACGTATATGTCACTGCCCACCTCTACGTACCAAATCCTCAGAACCAGCATGCGAAACCACCATTTCCGGGGATCCTCGCTCCTCTTGGCCATGCCGAGGAAGGAAAGGCATACCGTAATTACCAATACGCCTACCAGAACTTGGCGAGAAAGGGGTACATGGTTCTTGCCTTCGACCCATATGGACAGGGTGAGAGGCTGCAATACTTGGACCCCAAGACGCAGAAAAGCCCTTTCGGTCCTACTGGGGAACACAATCAAGCAGGGAAACCCTTGCTGTTGTTGGGTGCCAGCTTTGCATTGTACCGACTTTGGGATGGAGTGCGCGCCCTGGACTACCTGCTCAGCCGCCCGGAAGTGGACCCGTGTCGGATCGGGTGCACGGGTCATTCTGGGGGCGGCACCATGACCATGTACCTGGTCGCGCTTGAGCCGCGCGTCAAGGTCGCTATGGAAGTTGAGGGAAACTCAGAGAACGTTGCCGGCCCTACGTACGACCCGCCGGGAGCCATCGCCGATGCCGAACAAAATCTAGTTGGAGGCCTACCCTTTGGGTTGGATCGTGGCGATTTGCTCATGGCCTTCGCCCCCAAACCGTTGCTGATGACTTACACGCCACAGGACATAGGATCTACCTACTCTCCGATGCTGCAAGAGGCAACAAACGAAATCTACCAAGAATTGCAGAGCGCCTACACTATCCTGGAGGCTCGCGACAAGATCCGACTTTTCACTTCCCCTCTTCCGCACGGCTTGGATTTCTTTAACCGGCGAGCATTGTACGAGTGGTTCAATCGCTGGCTGGGAAAATCCGAAGCTGGAACGGATGAAGTGGAATTCGAATCGGCCCCGCTTGAAAGACTGAATTGTACGGCGACCGGCCAGGTATTGACTTCGCTCGGTGGACGTTCCGTCGTTGATATCAACGTGGATCGTATGCGGTCCATCGTGACATCCCCGCTCCTCGGGGATTCTGCTAATGATCAGGCCAGGAAGGCGGAAGTGCGCAAGCGGTTAGGAAGATTGTTGAGTCTATGTGTGGAACGCACGCCGCTGCGGCAGGAGATTCTGTCCTCAAACCTCCGTCGCGAGATGGCGATGGAAGAATTCGTTTTTCAATCCGAGCCGCAGATCCGCATTCCCGGTTGGTTTATAAAGCCTGCCGGGCAGAAGGGTCCCTTTGCAACGGTTCTATACCTTTCTGAAAACGGCAGGGATAGATTGGTCGAAGAGCCTGGGTATCTTGACTATCTAGTTAGCGCGGGTAACGCCGTCTGCGCTATCGACCTGCGAGGGTGTGGTAGCACGGCTCCCCGGCACCCGCACCAGGGGCCAAATTTCTATGGAAACGAAAACCTGGAAGAAGAGTACGCATGGGCAAGCCTCATCCTGGGTCAGCCGGTACTGGGGCAGCGAGTGCAAGACATCTTAAGGTGTTTGGACTACCTTGCGACCCGCTCCGACGCTGACGTCAGCCAGTTGCGAGTACTGGGAGAGGGCGGCGCGGGCATTGCTGCCTTGACGGCATCCGTGTTGGATGAGCGGCCACGGTCACTTCTGCTCCACCGAACCCTGGCCACTTTTAAGTCAGTCATTGAATCCAAAGCGTATACCGTGCCGTTCTCTTACTTCGTATTCGGATTGCTGCGTGAGCTTGACCTACCTGACCTCATCTCGGCCCTCAGTCCGCGACGCTGCTGGCTGCTTAATGCAACGGGACCAGAAGAAGAACCGCTCCCGCTGTCTCAGATCAACGTGTCATATGCGTCTGCGATCAACGTGTACGCTAAGGCGGGGAAGACTGATCACCTTTGCGTAATGGTTGAACCCGAAGAAGCGGCTCCGAATACTATCCTTTCTTGGTCAAAGGAGACTTAGGCTCCGGTTAATATTGCCGGCCGATTGCCATTCGCGGCGGGATTGATCTCTATTTTCGTCAGGATCGAGGAGCAACAAAAAAGATCGTTCTTATGGGTGCGGTAGCGCAGGCGGGAGACCCGGCTGCGGAGACTGCGGCGCTAGACTCCCGTGTGGCGCCAATGCTACCCTTCAATTTTGGGGAGACATTGGCCGGGCCCGCCAAGGTTGCATACCAAAAGGGGTCCCCAGCGGCTCGTGCCGTTACCTCGAAAGCAAATGGTGTAGGGTCTGCTGACGGGTGCCTTAACCACCTGTGAATTGGCGTTGGCGCTGTCCCAGCTTGGGTTCCCGATGCGCATTCACGTAAGGGCGAACACTTCTGGGCCAGAGATTTCTTTAAGGGGAGGTTGGACTTGTGCAAATCAAGAATGCAAAGCTGATTTTGCTGTTCGTGGTCATAACGCTCGGGACGGCACCGAGCCGGAGCCAGGCGGAAGAGGTAACCCTGACGCGAAAAGGGGACAGCGTCGAAGTCTCAATCGGAGGGAAGCCTTTTACAACCTATCACTTCGATACCCACACAGCCAAAGCCTATCTACAACCACTTCGCGATGCCCATGGCGTTATCGTCACACGGGGTTTTCCGGTGGGGGATGCCATTCCTGCTGGACAGGAGCACGATCCCAGCCTGGAACCGCACCAGCGCCCCTTGTACTTTGGGCATGGGGACATTGGGGGTTATGATTTCTGGGGTGAAGAAGTATTCCAAAAGTACTACGAGCCCGGCGATAAATCCCGCTATGGGCGAATGGTTCTCCGCAAAGTTGACGAGGTACGAAGCGGTTCTGACTCGGGCACCATTCGCGCCACCTTCGATTTAGTGGGCGATCAGAAGCCGTTTGGGGAAGAGACGCAAGAGTTCACTTTTCGCGGTGACGTGGATTCCCGTGTCATCGACTGTGAGTTTGTGATCCGAGCCAACCACGGCGCGCTGAAGATTGGCGATACCAAGGAAGGCACATTCGCCATCCGGGTCGCGCCGGAGTTGGATGAGCCTACGGGTCGCATGGTGAGCTCGGAAGGCGGCAAAGGCGAACCGCAAATCTGGGGGAAGCGCGCCAATTGGGTTGATTACGATGGCGTCATTGATGGCCAGACGCTCGGGATTGCAATTTTCGACAGCCCGAAGAGTTTCCGTCATCCCACCTATTGGCATGCGCGCGGGTACGGGCTGTTCGCCGCGAATCCCTTCGGCATCAAACAATTCACCCGCGATGCGGCTCAGGACGGCAGCTATACAATTCCTGACGGGCAGTCACTGCGGTTTCGCTATCGCGTGCTGATCCATGATGGCACTTATAAGGATGCACACGTGGCGGAGAAATACCAGCAGTACGCTGCCCATCAATAACGGCCGGTGGCATTCAAAGAAAGGATGGTGGCTTGGAAATGGGTGGAACTCGAAGAGAATTCTTGAAGACGGGGGCCAAAGCGGTGGCCGGAATCGCCGCCGATCACTTGCGAGCCTGGGCCCGGCCGCAACGAGTTTTGGGCGCCAATGAGCGCGTGCGAGTGGCGATCTGTGGTTTGCACGGGCGCGGTGAAGACCACATCAAAGGGTATGCGGCGTTGAAGGACGCAGAAATCGCGGCATTTTGCGACGTCGATGACAGCGTGCTGAGGGAGCGCCTGGCAGAGGTCGCGAAGGTCGGAATCCGGCCCCGGACCTTCACCGACGTCCGCAAGGTGCTGGAAGATAAATCGATTGATGCCATTTCCATTGCCACGCCCAATCATTGGCATTCCTTGATGGCGATTTGGGGATGCCAGGCCGGCAAGGACGTCTACGTGGAAAAACCCCTATCCCACAATTTGTGGGAGGGCGGGCAACTGGTGCGCGCCGCGGCGAAATATAACCGCATGGTGCAACACGGCACCCAGAGCCGCTCCGATCCTGCGGTGATGGAGGCGGTGCAGAAGATGGGGGAGGGGCTTCTGGGCGATGTCTACCTGTCGCGGGGGCTGTGCTTCAAATGGAGGGACACGATCGGCCACACGCCGGTGTCAGCCGTTCCTTCCGGTGTTGATTACGATCTCTGGACGGGTCCGGCTCCCGCCCAGCCATTTATGCACAATCATTTTCATTACAACTGGCACTGGTTCTGGGCGTATGGAAACGGCGATCTGGGCAATCAGGGCGTCCACCAGATGGATGTGGCGCGATGGGGCCTGGGTTTGGGCTTCCCCACTAGGATCTCCGCCATCGGCGGTCATTTCATGTTCGATGATGACCAGCAGACTCCCAACACCGTAAATTGTGCTTTCGAATTCAATCCTTCCGGCGGGAAACGCACGATGCTGGAGTTCGAAGTTCGCCATTGGATTTCGAACCATGAAGCGGGCATTGGAGAGGCCGACAAGCCGGCCTCCACGAACCAGGCGCATCCTAAACTCGGGCCTTTGTCCGGAAGTAATAACACCGTGGGCAATATCTTTTACGGCCCCAAGGGGTACCTCGCAATCAGCAATGACGGCGGCTACAAATCTTGGATGGGAAAAGACCAGGAACCCGGCCCATCTCGGGGCGAAACCGAGGAGGACCACTATGCGAACTTTGTTGCCTGCGTGAAGAGCCGGAAAAAGGAGGACCTCCGGGCTCCCGTTGAGGAGGGCCACATCTCCTGCGGGTTGATTCACCTGGCGAATGCCTCTTATCGCCTGGGACGTACGCTGAACTTTGATCCTGAGACCCAGCAGGTAAAGGACGATGGAGAAGCCAATCATCTCCTGCGCGATGGGGACCGCGGATATCGCCCCCCGTTCGTGGTGCCGGAAGAGGTCTGATACTGACCCGGATTTCTTGCCGTGGGTTTGAGGTGATGGAGCTAATCAGGTTTGAATTCCTGACTTGCCGATTCTTTTAACACCCCAAAGCCGCGAGTGGCGGGTGGTTGCAAGCGTAGACTCCCGCCTTCGCGAGGATAATTTCCTGCCGCAGCAGCCGTCGCCGCCGGGATGGATTGTGGTATCCGCAGACGCGGTCACTCACCGGGAGAGGTGGTGGGTGGCTTCACATCCTCCGGCCTCACGAAATTCTTCTCGGTGATTTTCGTAGGCGCAGCCATGGCCCGGAATTGGTCAAGGTCAAAGTCTTTGTATAGATCCATGCAGAAGAGTTCGGGCGCGGAACGGTGCGGGACTGGCGCGTCCAGAAGGAATCCCAGGCTGTGCATGCCTCCCGCGGCGACCACCTCAGAAAACAACTTGGGTTCAAGCGCGGCGGCTACCAGCGCGACGACCTGGCTGCGGAACCCGGTTGTCTCGATCCGCAGCGTCGTTTGGCCGGAGGTTTGTGCAAGCCACTTCGCCGCGCCAATCAGTTGACCCACTTCGAGACCCAGGGGGCGATCCCCCAAGCTGGCCACAATCATTTCGTAGTCCGTGGGGTCGGGGCTCTGCGGGACCGTCACCCCGTTGAATACGACGTCCAGCGCCAGCACCTGCTCGCCCCGATTGACGCGATCGGAAACAGCTTCACCTGCTTCCTTGCGTCCCTGGTCATTCAACACGATGGTCGCCGGGCCATTTCCGGGAGCGCTGATGCCCTTAAGCCAGACGCCAGTGGCGCTGAGATGGTTGGAGAAATCGAAACGGTAGGAAAGTGTTTCCAGGCCTTTCTGCTTGGTATTCCAAAGCCTCCAGGCATCCTCCACCGTCACCGGTTTGTAGCGAATTACCGTGGTGAGGATATTCCGCTGCGACGCTGCCCAGGTTTCGAGTGCCGCCGGCTCAGCGGGAATAATGGGACGGCTGATCCCGTCGGCGAATTTCTTCGCCAGTCCCAGGGTCGTAAGGTTATCCGCCGGCAGGCCCACTTTCAATTCGTCGAAGGTTTTCACCTCTGCCGCACTGGGGATTTCATCGGTCGCCACGGGCAAATGAAAATGCCCGGTGAAAAACCGATAGGCCTGAAGGCGGTTGTCGAGCTGATAGTTGTGGGTTCCGGGATCGTGATTTTCGTAAAATCCCAGTTCCTGATCTTTTCCAAATATCCGGAAAAAGGGTTTGATGTTGTCGAAGATGTAGGGTTTCACCAGCATGGCACGGAAGCAGCAATCATCTTCACCGTTGTGAATTAGGAGCGTCGGGCGGGGAGCGCGCATGGCGACCAGGTCGGTGAAGTCCTCGCCATCGAGAAAGTCGGTGGGGGTTTCTTCGATGTCGTCGGTATCTACGGGATGCGTGATATTCGATTCGAGCGAGCCAAAGCCGGCCACTTCCACCATCACCGCTACGCGCGGGTCGAGAGCGCTGAGCACGATGGTTTGCCATCCCCCGCCGGAGAGGCCCGTCATCCCCAGGCGTTGGGGATCGACCTGGGGGAGTTGGGCGAGATAGTCGAGCCCCCGCCGCATCGCCAGGTAAAAGAGCCCCAGTGCGTTCGCGCCCACCAGATCCAGATGAGCGCCGAAATCGTGCCCATTGTGTTTATCGTTAAGCTCGCCCATTCCGATCCACTCAGGGTCGAGGGTTACGATTCCACGTTTCGCGAAATTGATGCATGCCTTCTGTGCGTATTCCGCGGCCTTACCCCAGGCGTATTCATGCCCCTCAACATACAAGAGGGCGGGACTCTTGCCAGTGGGAGTTTCCGGTTCGTAAAGGATGGCCGTTGACCAATAACCAGGGACGATTTCGAAACGCAATTTCCGCCACTGGTAGCCTTTGCCCTTTTCCACGGAGCCAACAGTCTCAAAGCGGGGGGGAGCATCTACCCACTCCCGCGGCCAGCCGTGGAACGCGATGTCGTTGAGCATGTGCTGCCGCAGCTTCGCCGCTTCCGTTGTCCATTGCTCCGGCGTTTCGGGCGGGGGGAGTTTCGGGATTCGCTCCATCATGTAACGCTGAACTTGGTAGGCGGTGACCGGCACCGGCTGGAGTGACATCCGAAGCACGGGCGCGACAGATTGGGGTGTCGTCTGGGCCAGGCCGAGCCCGGTGCTCAGTACCATAGCGAGAATTAACGCAGCCTTAAGACGCATTCATCCCTCCCTATATCCTGAAATAGTCGATTCTCAGCTTCGCTGCGTCGTTCAGCCTTGTCATGATCTCTTCCTGGACAGACTTCTTACTACGCTACCCGCGGAAAGGCGAGCGGTTTGTTGGTGAAATGCATTGACTCCAGGCGAGTCGTTCTCATCAACCAACTGAAAGCTCTTTGTCCATGAAAATCACGGGGCGAACGTGTTTGGCAGTGGCTATCGCCGCGTGCATTGGGGAAAGGACTTCGGGAAGTCCCCGTTCGCCACAATCATTTCAATGCCTTCGTCAGAAGGAGCCGGATAGGCGGAATCAGCGACGACAATCCAAATCCGATGCCCGAAGACCGGCAAGCGGTTTTCAACCGTTTTGCACCACTCTTAAACACAGGGACCCTTTGAACTCTGCCTGATCGCGACACTCAGCGGCAAGACGGCCATCAAACACGCGATGCAAACTGCGCGTTTATGACTCGGATTCATAACCAAGTTCACCTCGAAATTCTGAGAGATCGCACTGGCGGTGTGCGGCGTGATCTGACGCCGTTGCGATCGAAATCCAACAGACATCCAAAGGTCTTATAGCCGCGCTCCTTCGACGCAGTTACTTCCAGCACTCCTCTGGCGTTGGAGAATAATACGCTCCAGCGGTGCGCGGGATCAAACCAATTTCAGCACGCCCTGTTGAATCCGAACGAGTGGTAGGTTCAGGTGCCGGCGACTACGGCCCCATCGTCAGTTCCCGACCCTGCGGCACAGCCACCGTACCAACTTCTCTGGAGCCTCATCGAGGTCGAGGAATTTTGTGCGCTGTCCACCTTACACTGGAGACGGGAAATCTCCAGAGCCCCGCAGACACCTAAGCGAATATGCACCTCGTGGCGAGGAGGAGACCCGTTGCCGGCCGGCCCCCGCGTAAACATTCCAGGCCCGCCTTCTCTGCCGCCTCCTGGCGGCTTTCCCGAAAAAATCCCCGGGCCGCCCCAGTATTGGCGCTAGCCAATCTCTTAGGCACCTTGAGGGAGGAGCGGCAAACGTAGCACCCCGCATTAACGTCCATTGCCAAGGCATACTTTACACTAGGGGCGACGTTTGCAGCCCGGCGGGCAGAGGAGTTCGGAAGAGCGGGGCGTAGCGCCGCCCCTTCCAAGGTTAGCGATTTACGGCTTCAGCCAGTGGTCCATCCAATCGAATGCTTCCTCCTGCATCTTCAGGCTGAAAATGTGCGGTTGGTCGTAGAATCGTCCTCGGAACATCGATGCGGCGCCGGCCTTGGCGTATATCGCGGTGAGTTTGTCAACGGCTTCCTTCATTCCTTCCAATGGATAAAGCTGATCCTTACTGCATTGCAGGACCATCAGGGGTTTGGGAACCATGCATCCGAGGAGATCCGGCAAATCGAGAAAGTATGTGAGGCCGGGAAGGAAATGGATATAGCTGTGTGTATCAACGTGCTTCTTGATCATGGGCCGCAGCGTTGACATCCAGCCCACCGAGATGGCGCATTTAATGCGTTCATCCAAACCTGCTAGGTAGTCCGTGCGGTCACCGCCCATCGAGATGCCGAGACAACCGATTCTTGCGGGATCGACCTCGGGGCGACTCAGGAGATAATCCACCGTCCGGATGTCGTCCCAATGCGCGATGCCCTGCCAGGTAGTCCCAGCCCAGCATAGGCTCCGGGCCAAAATCCCTTCCCCGACACTCGAGCGACCGTTCAGATAGGTGACATCATCCGGCGAGTACCTTGAGCGATCCCAACTGTACTTCTTGAGGTCATCATCGAAAATGGTTCGGCGTTCACCAAAGTAAAAGCAGTCGATGGAAACGACCACATAGCCGCGGCGGCAAAGCGCCAATGAGGTTGACCGGCCCTCATAATTCTGCTGGCGGTAGGTGGTGATGGAGGGAGGATCCCCTTCCGGAATCGGCATGACTTTCTCTTTTCCGTAAACGAACATGCCGCCGTGTGAATGGAGATCCACAATTCCCGGCCTTGGTCCTTTCCTGCCCTTGGGGATGAGTACGTAAGCTGGAACGCGAAACCAGGGAGCCGTCGAAAACAGAATCTTTTCCTGGATGTAATCGGTGTATTCCCAGCGGCCCACCACCTCCGGTGCGGGCGCGACCGCTGGCGGTTGGTAGTGAAACAGCTCTAGAACTTTTTCTCTTGCCACTTGGCGATAGGCCTCGACACTGTTATCGCTCCCCTCGAGAAACGACAGAGGGTAACGGCATTGGTCTGCCAGCGTCTTGATCTGGGGGTAAAGACTTCCGCTGTCCGCCTCACTCGGTGGCCGTTCAGCAGCAGTGGCCTGCCCCTCTCCCCCTTCTGCACGGCCAGTGGCCCCGGCGCCGAGGAGCATCCCTCCCAAACCCAGGCAGGCGAGAAACGATCGGCGGCCCTGGGTGGACGCTTCAACTGGACTATCCGAATGCTGCAGATCGAGGGGCTCCATATTTTTCTCCGGGACCAAAGTGTTTCGGACGGCCTCCGCACTGAGCAACGCGCCCCTTGCCGGGCGCTATCTTGCCTCAAGCTTCGTGCCGCCCGCACGCAGGAACTCATCCATCGCGTGAATGAACATGTTCGGGTGATCGACGAACGTCATGTGGCCACTCTTGGGCAGCACCACCAGTTTCGAGCCGGCAATCTTTTCTTGCATGGTGAGCGCCAGCGATGGGTCGCATTGGTCATGGTCTCCAACGGTGATGAGGGTAGGAACGCGGATAGCCGGCAGCCGGTCCGCATATTCCACCGACTTCAGGTTCCCGTCGATGACGAATTCGCCATCCGAACCCCTCATTTCGCGATAGACATCCCAAACCATGTAGCCCTGTCCGCTGGGGTCGCAGCTGGGATCGGGCCGATTCTGGTAAATGTAAGGGTAATAGCCTCCCCCCATGCCGCGACCATGCAATCATTTGTATAACGCCCCTTCTCGTAGTCCTTCCCGTGGCCAAAGAGTCCGGCTTCCTCCATGCGGTCTGTACGCTTGCGAAGCTCCGGGGTCATGTTTTCTTTCATGCGCATGAAGACTTCGTTCATCGCCTTGGTGTTCGGAAAGGTGAGATCGCCTTCGCCTCCATAGTGCAGGCTCGACCTTGCCCCACCTTTGGCCGACCAGTTCATCCTTGGGGTGGTCCCCATTGATTACGGCCCGGTACTTCTCCTCATGCCCTTCGGATTCCACCTCGCGATGGACACCCTGCCCTCCAGAGAGTTGC
>Ga0187888_1002372_pt1 | contig 16196 bp, 13 predicted proteins | sample June2016WEW_7_40_FD_132987 | JGI IMG/M metagenome (GOLD analysis project Ga0187888, IMG submission 132987) | Peatland microbial communities from SPRUCE experiment site at the Marcell Experimental Forest, Minnesota, USA - June2016WEW_7_40 | ecosystem: Environmental > Terrestrial > Soil > Wetlands... | reverse complement strand
TTTTCGGCGTCTCGGCCTGGTTCGTAATCATCAAAGGACGAAATTTATCGGGTAAGGATGATCCCTCTTTGTGGAAGACCCCGGTCGCGCTGAAGGATTTGTCCATTTCCAGCGCGCCCGGCCGGAAGCTTTCCTATTTCGGCTACGAATTCGAAGTGCCCTGGGACGATGTGGACGAGCAAAAGACGAGACTCGTCGGAAAGTGGCAATTGATTTCCTTTCATTCTGGAAAGTCCATCGTGTTTTACACACCCCCACCAAACGAGGTTGTGAATGGAGTCCCTGGAAAGAACGGCGTTGATAGAAGAGCGCTCGCCCGATTCTATGGCGACGAGACTATACAGTCCGACTATACCTTCATCCGAGCTGCGCTCGAGACCACCCCTGGCGATATCGGTTTACTCACGCCCCGAGGAGCGGCGGCTCGCACTATAATGCTGTTGCTGATGAAATCGATCCAGGTGGGTGCGAACGACGGGGAGTCAGGCATCTTCCTGATTCAAACGAAAGATTTCCACGGCTTCCAATACGGAAACTCAGCTAACCGCCCGCCCTCGATTGCCGCCGATCTGTTCGGAAACAAGGGCCGCACTCACTTCGTGTTTCGCGACAAAAGGTGCGCAGGCGGCATTTCACAACCAGAAATCAACCGCGTCATCCAAAGCGTGCGACCAGTCCATCAGCAGGCTTCAAGTGTGGACCATTGAATCCGCCCCAAGGCGGCAGTGGCGGCGTTGGCGCGACTCAGTAGCCATACCCGCCAAAGGTCTCAGGCCCCATCAGTCGTGGCGCGGACCGAAGGGATGAATCTCGCCTTGAAAGCCGCGGCTGAGAGCTTGGCATGTTCGGCGAGCTTCGACAGCGCCGGCTCCTCGAAGTCCTGCAGCTCGAGCCGAATCATGTAAGAGCGCGCCACCTGGTATGACTCGGTGGAGACATCCACTGTCCGCACCCGAATCCGGCCCGTGTTCGGGTCGAGCAGTTGCTCGAAACTGACCGGCGTCACGCGGCCGCCCGCAACCGCGATCAGCACACTGGAGCCGCCGCTTAGCAGGTGGCGCACCGCGCCGTAGCCCAGCGTTCGCGTGTAATCGACGTCGAATGGCAACGGCTTCGCGCAGCGCAACTCGTAGCCGATGTCCTTGGGGACCACGGTGGCATCGATGCCGAGTTGCTTGAGCGCCGCGCGCACCTGATCGCGCAAGACAATACCCAGCGGGATGTCCGCGATGTGCACGTGGCCGTAAGCGTCGGCTTGCGAGGCCGTCCCCGAAGCCAGCGCGCCAACGTCCATGCGCTCTGCGATCCCTTCGGCGATGACCGCGACGCCGTCGTCGTGGCCGCTGGCGCGACGCTTGATTATCGCGCCCACGATAGTGTCCACGACCAGCGCGAGGTCGAACCTCTTGCCTCGAAATTCCTCGGGAATCACCGCCAGCGTAGCGCCGGCTGACTTGCACATACCGAGCGCGAGGGATCCCGACTTCCGGCCCATCGAGATCGTCAGGTACCACCTGCTGGTGGTGCGGGCGTCTTCCATCAGCGATTCGATGATGCTGGCGCCGATGGCGCGAGCGGTTTCGAAGCCGAACGTCGCCGCATTCTCGGGCAGCGGCAGATCGTTGTCGATCGTTTTCGGCACGGTCACGATGCCGATCCTGCCTCTGGTGCGCTCGGCGATTCGCGCCGCACCGTACGTGGTGTCGTCCCCGCCGATACAGATCAGGTAGCGAACGCCAAGCGCTGTCAGCGCATCGACCACGCGCCCCAGGCTCGCTTCGTCGCGCGCCGGATTGGTGCGCGAGGTGCGCAGGATCGAACCGCCGGTGAAGTGGATCCTGCTGACTTCCTCGAGTTCGAGTTCGACGACGTGCCCGGTGTCGCCTTCCACCAGCCATCGATAACCGTCGCGCAGTCCCACCACGCGCAGTCCGCACTTGATAGCCTCAATGGCGGCCGAGGCGATCACGCCGTTGATTCCGGGAGCGGGACCGCCGCCGACCAGGATCGCGAGGGTCTCTCGATGCTTATCGTCGCTCTTCATCGTCGCAATGGGCGCCGTCATCGGTCATGTTTACTCTTACACGCACGCTACTTGCAAAAGCCACTAAACTAAACGCCCTGTCCGGCCGCGATAGCCGGACAGGGCGCTTGGTTCTATTGCGGCGGGATCGATCCGGCTATCAGGCCTCGCCGGTGCCGCGGAGGCTCACGTTGTGTGGGCTGGCCGTATCGCCAACCGCGCTTACCCCAAGCGTCGCACTCTCCGCTCCAACGATGCTCGGCGTGAACGTCATCGTGTAGGTGCACGATGCGCCGCCCGCCAGCGACCCACTCGGCAGTGTGGTGCACGTTCCGCCCGTCACCTTGAAGTCGCTGGTCCCGCTGACGCTTTTGCTTATCGTCAGCGTCGCGCTGCCGACGTTGGTCACGGTGACTGTCTTCGCCGCCGATGTCTTGCCTCCCTTAACCGGGCCGAGAGCGAGGCTCGCCGGAGTCACCTTGAGCGGCGTAACTCCGGTTCCGTTCAGGCTGACGGAGAGGAGCGTGTCTCCCGACACACCGATCGAAAGCGTGCCGCTTTCCGCCCCCTCGGTGCTCGGCGTAAACGTCACCGCGTAGGTGCACGACGCCGCCGACAGCGACCCACTCGGCAGTGTGGTGCACGTTCCGCCCGTCACCGAGAAATCGCTCCCGTAGGTCCCCCCGCCAAGGCTCGGGCTGGCAAGCGTGATTGATCCACCGTCGGCATGGGCCTTGTTGGTCAGCGTGACGCTCATCGTCTTGGACCCCGTCTTGGCCACTTTGCCGAAGCTTAACGTCATCGGGGACACGGATTCCGGTATCGTTCCGGTCCCGCTCAGAGCGACCGCCGGCGGACCGCCATTGGGGTCTTGCGCAACCGCGATTGAAAGCGTGCCGCTCTCCGCAGTCTCGGTCTTGGGGGTAAACGTCACCGCGTAGGTGCAGCTCGAGGACGCCGCCAGCGAGGCTTCGCACGTCCCGCCCGTCACCGCGAAGTCGCTCGGGTTGGCGCCGCCGATCCTCGTGCCGCTAAGCGTGATCGGCCCGGTGGCATCGTTGGTCAGCGTGATGCTCATCGTCTTGGACCCCGTCTGGGGGACACCGCCGAAGCTTAGCGTCTTCGCCGACAGGGATTCCGGTACCGCTCCGGTCCCGCTGAATGAAACATTGTACGGACCGAGCGTATCGTGGCTGTCGGTAACCGTCATGGTCGCTGATTCCGCACTCAACGTGGTCGGAGCAAAAGTGACAATCAGCGTGCAAGCCGTCGTGGCCGCCAGCGTGCCGGTGCAGGTGCCGCCCGCGACTCTGAAGTCATTGCTACCGCCCGCAGTGACGTCGATGCTTTCGCTCAGCGTGACCGAGATGGTCTGATAATTGTGCACCGTGATCGACTGGGTCTCCATGGAGCCGTCCTTCACGCTGCCGAATGCGTGGCTGGCGGGCGAAACCGTCATATCATTCGTGCCGGCGCCTCTAAGCGCCACGGTTTGCGTGTCCGCGCCAGCATTGTCCGCAATCGTAAGCGTTGCACTGTGAATGTCGAGCGTTTGCGGCGTGAAGCTGACCGTGATCGTGCAGGTCGCGAGCGGTGCAAGTTGGGACGCCGGGCACGTGCTGGCGGTCTTCGCAAAGTTAACCGAGTCGGTGGGGGAGGAAACGCTGGCAATGGACAGCGGCGCGTTGCCGGTGTTCCTGACCGTCAGGATCTGGGTGGCGGTGTCGCCGACGGGTTCGTTTCCGAATTCAACGTAAGACGTCACGGATACCACAGGAGTCGGCGTGATGGCGATGGACAGGGGCTCATACAGTTCTGTCAGTGGACCGCTGATGGTGGCGGTGGGGGTTTCGTTGAGCGGCCCGGTGCTGCTTCCCAGCGCCGGATGGAGGAACACGCTCGGGGTGTAACTGTTCGCAAGGCCGCCGTCATCCGCCACATAGATTCTGTTGCTGGAATCCAGCGCGATGCCTTGTGGCCGGCACAGGCCGGTGGCGTCTCCGCTGATGGTGGCAGTGGGGGACCCGCTAATGGCGCAAGGACTCGCAGAAGTGCAACTCGGGCTCAACGCCGAATAGACAAACACGCTGGCGGTGCCATCGCACCCTCGGTCACCCTGGTCGGCCACATAGATGTTGCCGCTGTAATCCAGCGCGATGCCTTGTGGGTTGCTCAGACCGGTGGTCATGGTCGTGCTGATGGCGGCGCTGGGCGTCACGTCGGGAGCAGTGAGATCGATGAGGAGGCTGGCCAGCGGCTCATAGAGCGTCACGCTGTTGCTGCCTTCATCCGCCACATAGATGTTGCCGCTGGAATCCACCGCGATGCCGTATGGGTCGGCCAGGCCGGTGCTGCTCCCGCTGATGGTGGCGATGGGAGCCACGCTAATGGCGCAAGGACTCGCAGAAGTGCAACTCGGGCTTAACACCGAATAGACAAACACGCTGTCGGCGGAGTTGTCCGCCACATAGATTTTGCCGCTGAGATCCAGCGCGATGCCTGTTGGGGCGCTCAGCCCGGTGGCGAGCCCGCTGATGGTGGCGATGGGGGCCTCGTTGAGCGTTCCGGTGCTGCTTCCCAGCGGCGGATAGACAAACACGCTGTCGGCGAAGTTGTCCGCCACATAGATGTTGCGGCTGGAATCCAGCGCGATGCCCGTTGGGGCGCTCAGGCCGGTGGCGAGCCCGCTGATGGTGGCGATGGGGGTCTCGTTGAGCGTCCCGGTGCCGCTGACTGCCAGCGGCGGATAGACAAACACGCTGCTGGGGCCATTGCCGGAAGGTCCGTCATCCGCCACATAGATGTTGCCGTAGGAATCCAGCGCGATGCCTTCTGGGGACTCCAGGCCGGTGTTGCTCCCGGCGATGATGGCGATTGGGGCGATGTCGCCGTTGGTCCCCGCGGCGTAAATGGTGATGGTGCCGACCTGGTTGGTGACGTAAATGTTCCCAATGGCGTCAAAGGCCATCCATCCTGGCGAGGCGAGGTCGGTAGGGGCGGGAGTCAGCGGAGAGACATCGCCGTTGCTGCTCCCGGCCGGATAAGCAGTCACGGCTTGGGTCATGTAGTCCGTAACGAATAGCGTCGGGGTGGGGGACGCGTAGCCTAGAGAGCTATGAGGGCCGACAATCGCAACCGCGGTCGCACAAAAGATCGCGACCACGCCGAGTCGTGTTTTTCATGCGTACTTGTTCATTTGCTCCTCCCCCGAGTGAAACAGCAGTACGACTTAAACGAGACTAATAATTCCCCGCCTCGGATAAGCAATAATTCTGCCTGTGATATTTAGCTTACTCTAAGCTAATCTAAGTATTCTAGTGTCCAATTGTGCTACGAAGCACGCAGGCGGACGATGGTGCCGGTCGATACATCGGCCGATGATTGTATGTTCAGTTGGAGCCAATGTGGCGGAGGCAGCTAGACTCGCACCAACAACAATCCGTCTGCAAACGCAAAGGGGCGGGGTCACTGGTTCCGTACTGATTGACTATTGAGCAACCTCGCCCGGCGATTGCGCCAGCGGCACCAATTGCGCGATGTCGCACTGGATCAACGCCTGGATCTTGTTGTCGATTTGATAGAACCGCGTCACCTTCACCTGCGAGACAACGGCGCGGAACCGCGCAATGAATTCTTTCTGCACGTCAAGCCGCGCCTGCTGAATGGCGATTACCTCGTCGAGCTTCTTCTTCGCATCGGCGTCGGTGAGATTATTGTACCTGGCCGCGAATTCTTTGAGCTCCTTGACGTGGCGGTCTTCGATCCTGTCCATCTTCGCTTCGTAGGCGTCGTAAACCGGCCAGAACCTGGTCGCTTCATCGGCGCTCAGATTCATGTTGGTGCCGACCGTTGCCTTGCGCTCTGCGCGGGCGGCCGCGATGTCGAGCTGCTTCTGTGAGGTCGGCGGGCTCTGCGCTGAGGCCGGACCGCTCAGGCCGAGCGTGCAGACCACCAGCGAAGCTACGGTGAAACTTGCAAGAATCGTCTTGAGGCTTATCAATGGATTCTCCTGGGGGTTTTGGCTTCAGCAAAGACCGCCGGATGGTCCTGCATTAGAAGATCATAGTCAAGCGATAAGTACCGGTTTCGCGATCACAAGCGAAAGCAGGGCGGTTGTCGGGAACGCGGCAATCCTGCGCCTTTTCATTTGCGCATCCCGTTACCCGCCGCTGGGAATGGGAGATGCGCGGACCGCTCGCTCGAACGCCCAGCTACGAATGTGATTGATCTGTTCCTTCATGGTGCGCGCCAGCGGAACCAGCTCACCGGCGGACAAGAAGAGATCCTGCTCGGTAACCTCATGGTCCTGCAGCCGCGCCCTGGTCATCGCTGATACGACCGACTGCTCGACCTCGGCGCCGGTCCAGCCCTTCATAAAGACGGCCAATCGTTCCAGGTCAAACTTGGTCGCATCCATTCCCCGGCGGCCGAGGTGAATCTTCAAGATCTCGATCCGTTCGGCAACCTGCGGCAGGTCAACGAAGAAGACCTCGTCGAAACGTCCTTTGCGAATCATCTCGGCGGGGAGAAGGTCGATTCGGTTTGCGGTGGCGGCGACAAAGAGTCCGCGCGCCTTCTCCTGCATCCAGGTCAGAAAGAAGGCGAAGATCCTGCCCTGCGCGCCGCCGGGATCCCCCGACGTAATCCCCATCTCAATCTCGTCGAACCAAACCACCGCGGGCACCATCTCTTCGAGCGTCTTGCAGGCCTGGACGAATGCTCCCTCCGGCTCCCCATGCCTGCCGGAGAAGATCTCGATCATGTCGATTCGATAGAGAGGAAGCTCGAAGTGCGAGGCGATGGCTTTGACGCAGAGGCTCTTGCCGCAGCCCGGGATGCCCATGACGAGAACGCCCTTGGGTACTATGTCAGTGCTCAGGCTCTCGCGGAGTTGAAACAGTTTACGACGCTCCAGCAGCCACTGCTTGAGCTTCTCCAGGCCGCCGACCTGCCCGATGCTCGTGCTGTCGGCAACAAACTCGATGATGCCGCCGCGGTTGACCAGGAGCCGCTTTTCCTCGAGCAGGGCTGGTAACGACTCGGCGCTGAGGCTTCGACTCGCACTCAGAGCGCGGCGCACCGCGTAGCGCGCCTCCTGGAGCGTGACTCCCTGCAGGGCGCGCGCGAGCTGGTACAGGGTTGCCTCGCTCACGTCGGTGCCGACGCCGGGCGCCGAGAGTTGCTGAGCCTCGCTCCGCAGAAACTCGACCAGTTCGATGAGATCAGGCGGCCTCAGTTCGAGATACAAAAGATCCCGCTCGATCTCCTCAGGAACGAATTGCACCGGCGAACTGATGACTACGAACTTCCGTTGATCGAGACAGCTTTCGTACAGGTCTCGAAGACGGCGCCTGACCTCCGGAGATTCGCGCAGCGGCTCGTGAAAGTCCTTGAGATGGAAGATGGCGGCGTCCTTGTGGGCTGCAATGAAGTCCAGAGCTTCGCGAGGATCGAGAGTGCCGGTCTCGGCCACTCCGTCATCGCGAAGCAATCCTTGCGTGAGGCTCCAGGTCCAAACGGGCACCGGTGTGGATGCGTGCAGCGCCCGGCCGACCTCGCGCAGCACCCTTCCGATTCGCTGCTCTTCGGAGGAGCGGATGTAGGTGAGCGGCCGTCCTGACTGGAAGATCTCGCGCAGCATCTTTGCCGCGCGGCTCTCAACAGGCTGAGGTTTTTTAGAATCTTTCATAGAAAAATCGCGAGAGTTGTGAGCCTGCGCTCCACTCCTTCGGCAACCCTCAGATGTCTCGGTTGCGGCCTCAGCCGCCCCACGGATATGTATCGAACGGGTAGGCTGCGCACCCGCTCTTTCCGGCCGTCGGATACTCCTTCCTGGTAAACGTGCGCGATCGGTTCACCAGATCGTGGAAGATCATGCATTTGTCGCGCTGCGTTGACAGACGCGGATCAGTGTCTACAGCGGCGAGCACGCCCGCTGCCGTTTGAGTGCCGGACGACGTCACCCGTACGCCGCCGTCGGCCGGTGTGTCCAAGATGATGAACTTCGGGTTGGTGGGCGCGCTGTTGTCCCATGCCGACCATTGCGGCTGCCGACCGTCGCGACCGCGCCCGGGTGCGCCGCGATAGGCGAACTCGGCCCAGTACGACATCATCTGTTTGCTGAGCGCCAGGCGGCCTGGTTCATTGTCCTGGGAGAAGATGACGTTGGCCTGGCGTCCGAGATCCCAGTGGCCGAAGACGAACGGGATCTCAAAACCATGCGCAGCCCCGAGCATGATGGATAGATCCGCGCCCATCACATGCGGCTCCTCGTGCCAATCGAAGCGGTAAACGAACACGTTGTCCTGAGTCGTCCGCATCGCTGCCGCCGGCTCGTCGGCGCCGGCCGCCTTCCAAAACCTGGACAGGTACTCGGCACTGAGGCTGTAACGCGCCTCGTCACGCAGGCGCGGCACGAGCCAGAAAATGCGTTGCACCCGTCTTGGGTCGCCGAACAGGAACAGCTTGCTCTCCTCGCGATTCGTTCCGACGATCACGGGAACCCGGTTGTATCCGTCGGCACGCGCGAAGTGTTGCAGCGGATCGTCTTGTGGCAGCACCACACCGTCGCCAAAGACTTTCGGCATTTCGATCATGGCGGTTGTGGGCGTCGGCATGTAGGCCAGGAGAATGTCGAAATTCGTCTTCCCGCGCAGGTAACGCTCGACATCTGTGGCGCTCATCGCGGCGAGTACTGTTTTGGCTGCGGCGCGGTCGGCGGCGCGCTTGTCCTTGATGAGCAACTGCACCAGCACTTCATTCGAGCTGTTGGTGCGACCCGGTTCGGCATCGTCGGTGAAGTGCTCGGCCTCGGCGATGGTACTCATATTCAGACCACCGCTTTCGGAGATCGCGCGATGAAACAACCCGTGCGCTTGCGGAGCCAACAACAGCATGTACACGTTGTTGGCGCCTGCCGATTCGCCGAAGATTGTGACGTTGCCGGGATCGCCGCCGAAAGCTCCCACGTTGTCGCGCACCCATTGGAGCGAACGGATGATATCGAGGATGGCGAAGTTGCCCGATCGGTCGAGTTCGTTCGCGCCCTCACCCCGCAGTGCGGCGTGGCGGAACCAGCCGAAGGGGCCGACGCGATAGTTGATCGTCACCACCACAACCTTGTGCGTCGCCGCCAGGTTACCGCCGTTGTACAGCGCCCCCGTACCAACCGTGTTGGCGCCGCCGTGTATCCACACCATCACCGGCCACCGCGCGTTACCCGTCGGCACGTCGGACTCGCCAACCCGTGGCGCATACACGTTCAGGTAGAGACAATCCTCGCTGCCGACAGGCTGCCCCGCGCTGGCGGTATCGAGGCCGCCGATCGGGCTCGGGAACTGCGTGCACGCCGAGCCAAAATCGAGTGCCTGGCGCGTACCGGTCCATGGTTCGGCCGGTTGCGGCGCTCGCCATCGCAGCGCCCCGAGCGGCGGCTTGGCGAACGGAATGCCGAGCCATGCGTGACTGCCGTATACGCCGACGAAGCCGACGACTGTGCCGGATGCCGTGACTCGGCGCGATGCCGGATCGAGCACGCGTTGCTCGCGCACCGGGTGGCGGCATCCGCTGGCGCCGAGCGCCGCGAGGATCAACAACGCCGACAATCGCCTCGCGATGTGTGACATTGCCTCAAATCTGGTAGTGACGACCTGCGCAGCATCTTGGCATCGAATCATTCGAGTAACTGACTGCTGGTGCGGAAGCGGTTCGCCGGTTCGGTCGCGGTCCCTATCTTATCCGACAAGTCGGCGTTCCCATGGAACCGATAGCGGCATCATTGATCTCCCGGGGGCTACTCTAACAGAGATTTGCCCATTACCAAGCACTCAACAGACACGGCGTAGACTCGCGTTGCTTCGACCTCGATTACCTTGAAACCCGCTGCGGCCTAGCCTCGCCGCGCGATAAACCGCGCCTGCGCGATCTTGCCCGCGCGCGCCAGGTCACGGAGGAAACGGAACCCGCCGAGGAACGTTTCCAGCAGGTCGGTGCGGAACCCGAGAGGCCGCAGGGCATCATACATAAGCTGCATCTCAATCATGTTGAGATATAAATCCGCATGGCTCGCGAACCGCCCGGTGTCTTCGGCGACGCTTACCTTGCAGCCGTTTGCCGAGAGCAGCTTGGCGTATCCCGCGACGTCCTCGACGTTGGCGAACGTCATCAAGCCGAGAAACATCTGGGCCTCGGAATCACTTAGTCCCGCGGGCCCTTCAACCCAGTCGGTGAACGCAATCACGCCTCCGGGACGAACAATGCGCGCCGCCTCCGCAATCAACCTTGGCTTGTCAGGGACGTAGCACCACGCATCTTCGCTCCATATGAAATCCGCGCTGGCCGACGGCAGGCCGCTTTGGCAGGCATCGGCGAGTACGAATCGGATTTTATCGTCCAGACCTTCTTCGTGGGTCAGCCGCCGCCCCTGCTCGACTATCGCTTCGGTAACATCGACGCCGACCATCGACGCGACATTGCGAAACCGCACGAGAAAGCGCATGTCCGCGCCGTTGCAGCAACACAGATCGACCCCCTTCGTCCCGGCGGCAATTCCCGCTCGATCCGCCAGATCGATCGACGCCTTCATTCCTCCCACGTGAATTTGCTGCCCAAACATAAGTCGAAAAAGGTCGGCCGGCGCACTGCTATAGACCGCGACGACATCCGCCACTTTGACACCGGTTATAGATTTCACGATTTCCTCCCGGCGCCCGGCTTGCGCGCACGGACGAAGGCGCTCATGAATTTGCCATCGGCCATCTGCGCGAATTTCTCGAGCTCCGGATTTTCCGCAAGAAATCCCTGCGCGTCAGCCGCCGTATAGATCCGCGTCGGTTCCACTTCGATCTGTTCGAATCCCGCCGCAGCGAGCTTCGATTGGTATTCCGACTCCTCGAGCGCCCCCGCGATACATCCGGCCCACAACTCGACGCGACGGCGAATCTCGCCGGGCATCTCACCGCGCACCACGATGTCAGAAACGGCGAATCGCCCACCCGGTTTCAGCACGCGAAATGCTTCGCGCAGCACGCGATCCTTGTCGGCCGAGAGATTGACGACGCAGTTCGAGATGATCACGTCCACCGAATTGTCGGGCAGCGGGATATGCTCCATCTCGCCTTTGAGGAATTCGACGTTCTGGACGCCGGCTTTGCGCTGGTTGTCGCGCGCAAGCGCGAGCATCTCGTCGGTCATGTCGAGCCCGTACGCCTTGCCGGCCGGCCCCACTCTTCGCGCGGAAAGCAGCACGTCGATCCCGCCGCCGGAGCCCAGGTCGAGCACGGTTTCGCCCGGCTTCAGCTCGGCCAGCGCGGTTGGATTCCCGCATCCCAGCGACGCTGCAAGCGCCTTGGCGGGAAGCGATGCAATCTCGCCCTCGCTGTAGCGATCAGACGGTCGGGGCGCGATTGGGTTTCCCACGGGCACCGCCGAGCCGCAGCATGAGCCGCCTTGATTGGTAACTCGCCGCGCCACTTGCGCGTACTCCTCCCTGACCTTTTCCCTTATCGATTCATTACTCATCGTGACCTCCGTGCCTGCCCGTTACCTGACGGGAGAGGCGGCTAGTGGATTGGGAACGATCCGGCGATGCGCCGAACGTCTTGGGGAGGCCGGCGCAACAGTCTTCGGTCATGAACCGGATCAACTTTGCGGCTTTCGGCCAATTGACGGCGTAGTAGATGAATCGGCCCGCGCGATGCGCCGTCAGCAGCCCGCATCGGGTCAATGCGTCGAGGTGATGAGACAGGGTCGAGCCCGGCATCTTGACCCGGCGCTTGATCTCGTCCACGCAGGTTCCTTGCGGCCCGGCGCGCACCAGCAGGCGGAAGATCTCGAGCCGGCCGGATTGTCCAAGCGCGCTCAGTTGCGACACAAACTCTTTCACTACGATGATTCTAGTATCATCGAAATAACCAAGATGCAACACGTCGAAGCTCGGACCGGGAATCATTCTGGAGCGACTACTCGCCGGCGAACGACGACCGCATTGGCTCAATTTGACTTCACGCTACGACATTTGTATAAGTCTAAAAGTATGAAGAAGTCGAATGTGATCATGGCATTGGGGGCGCTTGCCCAGGAGACGCGCCTGGACATTTTCCGGCTGCTTGTCCAGAAAGGCCCCAATGGATTACCGGCCGGAGAAATTGGCGACCGACTTGGCCAGCCTTCGCCTACTCTATCGTTTCATTTGAACCAGCTCCGCTTTGCCGGCCTTGTAACCTCGCGACGCGAGAGCCGCTCGATCATTTACAGCGCAAACTTCAAAGGGATGAACGGTCTCCTCGCTTACCTGACGGACAACTGCTGCGAGGGACGGCCGGAACTATGCAGTCCCGCCGCCGCCCGAGACCGCGGAACCGAATGCACGGCTCGGCAGACGGCCACGCCAAAGAAAAATCGGAGCGTATCGGTATGAAACGATTTCACGTTCACGTCCGGGTCGATGACCTCGATTCCTCGATGCGCTTCTATTCGACGCCGTTCGGGCGCCTGCTGCTCCGCATCCAAGGCGCAACAGTGAACCGAAGCCTCGACGGATGATCGCGTCCATGCCCAGTCGTGAGTATAGCGTCTTGTTTCTATGCACCGGCAATTCAGCGCGCAGCATCATGGCCGAGTGCGCGATCGGACGGTGGGGCAGGGGAAAGTTCAAAGGATACAGCGCCGGAAGCCATCCCAAAGGCGCCGTGCATCCGTTGACGCTCGATCTGTTGAACGAGCTGAACTATGCAACCAAAGATCTGCGCTCGAAAAGCTGGAACGAGTTCGCTGCGCCGGACAGCCCCCGCCTCGATTTCGTTTTCACGGTCTGCGACCAGGCGGCTGCCGAGCAGTGCCCAGTGTGGCCTGGTCAGCCAATCACCGCGCACTGGGGAGTCGCCGACCCCGCGGCCTTTGAAGGAAGCAATGATGCGAGCGACGCTTCTTTTTCCGTATCTACCGGGAACTTGAGAATCGAATCAAAATCTTCACGAGCCTGAGAATCGAGGCACTCGACAGTTTCGCTCACGGGCAGCGAGTCAGAGAAATCGGGAAAATCAAACTTCCCGAAGGGCGCGAATAGCAGCCGCATCTCGCACCTTCCTCCACACGGAGAAGTTCGCAATGAGCGTAACGATGACGACGGCACAGGCTCCAGTCCTGCGCCGACTCTCCTTTCTCGACAGATATCTGACGCTTTGGATTTTCCTGGCGATGGGGGCCGGCGTGGCGCTCGGTTTCCTGTGGCCCGGCGTTAAGACTGCCTTCGATCGCTTTAGCGTTGGGACGACTTCTGTTCCGATTGCGATCGGTCTCATCCTGATGATGTATCCGCCGCTGGCCAAGGTGAACTACGACGAACTCGGAGACGTTTTCCGCGACTGGAAGATCCTCGGTCTTTCACTTGTCCAGAATTGGGTAATCGGACCAATTCTGATGTTTGCGCTCGCGATCATTTTTCTGCGCGATCGCCCCGAGTATATGGTCGGACTCATCTTGATCGGTCTGGCGCGGTGCATTGCGATGGTGATCGTCTGGAACGATCTCGCCGCCGGCGACACGGATTACTGCGCCGGCCTGGTGGCATTTAATTCGATCTTCCAGGTGCTGTTCTTCTCGGTCTATGCCTTCGTGTTTGTGACCGTCCTTCCCCGATGGCTCGGCCTTGGCGGAGCCATCGTTCACATTACGATTGGCGAGATTGCGAAAAGCGTCGGCATCTATTTGGGCATACCGTTCGCTGCTGGGTTCGTTACCTGGAAGATTCTGACGGGCCTCAAAGGGAAAGCCTGGTATCGTGATCATTTCGCTGCGAAAATCAGCCCGCTCACTCTGATCTTTCTTCTCTTCACGATCGTCGTGATGTTTTCGATCAAGGGCGCCGCAATCGTCCACCTGCCGCTCGACGTAGTGCGAATTGCGATACCGCTTTTGTTCTACTTCGCGATCATGTTTGCGTTGTCATTCGTGCTAAGTCTGAAGGCGGGAGCGAACTACCCGCAGACGGCTACCCTCTCGTTCACCGCCGCATCGAACAACTTCGAGCTCGCCATCGCGGTCGCCGTTGCGACCTTCGGAATCGACAGCGGCGCGGCTTTCGCCGCTGTGATCGGGCCGCTGATCGAGGTGCCGGTGATGATCGGGCTGGTTGATGTATCCTTATGGGCGCAGCGCAGGTACTTCGCCGATTCAACAGCAGGCCTCGCGATCGTGGATTCCTGCAACGCGGCAACTGCGTCACGGCTTGACAGCTAGGCGGGAGTCTCAAAAATCGGCCAGCACGATCGACCGTCCCGCGGGGGCCCTCTTTATCCTGCTTCGCACCAGAAAACCCTTTATTTTCAATGCCGGGGGCGGGACTCGAACCCGCACGGAACTTTCGCTCCAGAGGATTTTAAGTCGTTTGACTATAGAGAAAAATCCTTTCTTTTATTGGGTTTATTTCCATAAAATGTGAAAATGTGTAAGTTTCTGTGTAAGTTTCGCTGAATGCACTGAAAACACTGCGTTTTTTCGATCACGTCTTTTTCTATAGCAGAGAATGCTCACGTAAGGTATCGAAAAACGATGCTTTGCGGGCGCGGAGCATGATCGTGGAAAGGGCCTCTTCGGCATTTCAGTGTTTGCGCTTTTACGCTCGACGGGTGGGGTCAGTCCTTGTGGTGAATGTAGCCGATGGGGCGCTTCTTCGGCGGCTCGGGTGGCGTGAGAAGTTTTTGGACGGTGTCGAAAAGGATGGCGATTTTGCGGTCGTGCTCCTGAACCTTGCGGGCGAGTTGGCGGTTGGACGCAAGTATCTGGCGGAGCTTTACGAAGGCCCGCATGATGGCGATGTTGACTTGGACCGCGCGCTTGCTGCCGAACACGCTGGACAGCATGGCAACGCCGAGTTCGGTGAATGCGTAGGGCGGCCTTCGCAATCCCATCTTGGCGGTGGGATTGGAGGTCACAATTTGTGACCTCCAATTTTCGAGTTCTTGTTTGGAGAATTGGAACAGAAAGTCGTCTGGAAAACGCTCTATATTGCGCTTGACGGCTTGCAGCAGCACCTTGGTTTGAACGCCGTAAAGCTCCGCGAGGTCATGGTCGAGCATGACTTTCTCGCCGCGGATCAGGTAGATGCGGTTGGCAATGCGTTCGAGGGGGACGACGGGTTGAGGCTTGGCCATTGACGGATTCTGCACGAGGCAGGGGGACTGTCAAGGTTTTCAGTCACAATTTGCGATCTCAAGTCTTCGTTAAAGCCTCGGCTCCTGATGTGTGCTGCGGCGGCCGGCGGAACCCTCTGCCCTGGTAAGGTGTCGAAGCGATTCGTCGGAAGTTCCCTCCGTCATCAGCTCCGGCGGAACCAGCGCCGCGTTCCGACGGCGATGAAAAACTCGCGGCTGCTGCTTGCACGGAATATTATCGACCGAAAGTTTTGAGGAATGGTTAAGCCCCTGAAGGCACGGCTCTATTGGGCCGTTTTAAGCTGTGGCCGCTTCTGCTAGTGGTGTGGCAAGCGGCGTCGGCTGTGGTGATTTCCAAACGAATGAAACCGTCTTCGGGAAAAGTGCGGATTGGCGTGATTGCGGCCTTGAGCGCGGCCGCGTTTGCGATGCTGGCGATCGGAACCCTGACCGTATTGCACGCGCAGTTGGCCACATCGGCGTGGCCGATGTTCCATTACAATCTCACGCACACCGGGCTTAGCCCTTACAGCACCAGCGCCAACCCCGGCACGGAGAAGTGGACGTTCTTAACCGGCGGTGCTGTGTACTCCTCGCCGGCGGTCGGCACCGACGGGACAATCTACGTCGGCTCCGATGACGCTTACCTCTACGCGGTAAACCCCAACGGCACGCAGAAGTGGAAGTTCTTAACCGGCAACTCTGTGCAGTGCTCGCCGGCAATCGGCAGCGACGGCACCGTTTACTTCGGCTCCTATGACCACCGCCTCTACGCGGTAAACCCCAATGGCACGCAGAAGTGGGCGTTCCTAACCGGCGGTGCTGTGCTCTGCTCGCCGGCGGTCAGTGCCGACGGCACGATCTACGTCGGCTCCAATGAAGGCTTCCTCCACGCGCTAACCGACAATGGCACGAGCGCCACGCAGAAGTGGGCGTTCGGAATCGGCGGTGAAGTCGGAGACCCGGCGGTCGGCGCCGATGGGACCATTTACCCCGGATTTCCCTTGTCCAAGTGTACTACT
>Ga0187888_1002370_pt1 | contig 16199 bp, 13 predicted proteins | sample June2016WEW_7_40_FD_132987 | JGI IMG/M metagenome (GOLD analysis project Ga0187888, IMG submission 132987) | Peatland microbial communities from SPRUCE experiment site at the Marcell Experimental Forest, Minnesota, USA - June2016WEW_7_40 | ecosystem: Environmental > Terrestrial > Soil > Wetlands... | reverse complement strand
GCAGGCGTTGTGGCCGACAGCGCCAGCGCGAGACAAGCTCATCTCGCGGATTCCTGCCGGGCGCTTCGGTACGCTCGAGGAGGTCGTTGAGGCCGGCTTCTATCTGTGTTCACCAGCGGCCGACTATATCAACGGCGAGGTCCTCACCATCGATGGCGGAGAGTGGCTGAACAAGGGCGCGTTAGTGCTGCCTGAGGCGGACGCACCGTGAGCACCGGACCGCAACGCGTTGCCCTCGTCACCGGTGCCAGTCGCAACATCGGGCGGAAGATCGCGGTAGCCCTTGCGCGCAACGCTTATGCCGTCGCTTGTTTTGGTCGCGATCGGGCCGCTCTCGACGAGACGGCAGCGCTGGTACGTGCGGCCGGATCGCAAGCGAGCGTTCATGTCGGCGACGTCGCCGCCGACGCGGCGGTCGAAGGCTTTGTACAAGCCGCCGCGGAGGCGCACGGCGGCATTGACGTGGTGGTCAACAACGCCGGCGTCATGCGCGAAGTCCGTATCGCCGACATGCCGCCGGCGGAATTCCGACGCGTCGTCGACGTCAACCTCGTTGCCTACTACGTCCTGGCGCGCGCTGCCTATCCCGAGCTACGTCGCCGCGGCGGCGTCATCGTCAACATCGGCTCGCTCTTCGGCTTCGTCGGCGTCGCCGCGGCGGCGGCCTACTGCGCCTCCAAAGCCGGCGTTGAAGGTTTGACGCGAGCGCTCGCGGTCGAATGGGCGCGAGACGGCATTCGCACGTTCTGCATTGCGCCGGGCTATGTCGAAAGCGAGATCTCACGTGCCGCCTTGGCCGATCCGGAAAAGCGCAAACGCATCGTCGCGCGCATCCCGTTGCGCCGGACCGCCACGCCTGACGAGATTGCGGAATTCGTCACGTTCCTGGCCTCGCCGAAGGCCGGTTTTTTCAATGGCGAGACGATCGTGGTCGACGGGGGTCAACGCATTCAAGTTTGAGAGAGGGCCGTGTCAGAAGCATATCAGGACTTCGGGCTCGAACTCGAGCACATCCAGTTTCGCGACCAGTTCCGACGGTTCGTGGCCGACCGCCTAGCGCCGATCGCGCGGCGGGCCGAAATCGAAAAGGCCTTTCCGCTGGAGGTCTATGATCTACTGCGACAAGCCGGCTACCTCGGCATCAACTATCCGGAGGCTGTCGGCGGCGGGGGCGGCGACTTGCTGATGGGCTGCCTCTTCTATGAGGAGCTGACGCGAGCGGCAGCTGGCGTCTCCGCCGGGGTGTTTGCCCACCAGCACTTGGCGCTCGGCCCGATTGTGAATCTGGGAACGCCGGAGCAGCAGGCCGAGTTCCAGCAGCCGGCCATCGAGGGGCGGCGCATCGGCGCGTTCTGCCTGACCGAGCCCGATGCGGGAAGCGACATTCGTGGCATCCGCACCACGGCACGCCGGGACGGCGATGATTTCGTGCTCAACGGCAGCAAGCTTTACATCACCAATGGCACGATCGCCGATTTTATGCTGATAGCCGCACGTACCGGGGCGGCACGCGCGGCAGATGCGCTTACGATCTTCATCGTTGACGCCAAGGATCCCGGAATCACGACCTCGAACCTCGCGAAGGTCGGCAATCACTCTTCGTCGACGGCATTCATCTCCATCGAAAATGTGCGCGTGCCGCAGCGCCGCGTGCTTGGCGAGATCGGTCGGGGTTTGGCGCAGCTCAAGGCCACTTTGACGGACGGACGCATTTTGGTGGCGAACCGCGGGCTCGGCTTGGCGCAGGAGGCGGTCGATCTCATCCTCGGCTACGCGCGCCAGCGCCAGGCCTTCGGCAAAACGATCGGCGAGTTCCAGGGCGTCGCCTTCAAAATCGCGGATCTCGCGGCGCATGTCGACGCGGCGCGCCTGATGATCTATCGCGCGGCACGGCTGCGCATGGCCGGACGCGACTGTGCGCGCGAAGCGTCGATGGCCAAGCTGCTGGCGAGCGAGATCGCAGTGCGAGCGACCAGCGCCGCCCTGCTGCTCCATGGTGGCGCCGGCTACATGGAGGACATGAAGATCGCGCAACTCTATCGCGACGCTCCGGAAGCTTGGATCGGCGAGGGGACGAACGAGATCCAGCTGCACGTCATCGCTCGTTCGCTGGAGTTGCTCTGATGCGGCGCACTCCCGGTCGCATCGACGAGCTGATTACCGTCGCGGCCGAGAGCCGACCCGACGCGATCCACCTCATTCTTACGGACGGTTCGTTCGCCCGCTATGCCGATACGGCCGTGCGCGCCTGGGGCCTCGCCGCTGCCCTGGCGGGCTACGGCGTAAGGCCGGGCGATCGGGTCGCCTGTTTCATGGGCAACTCGCGGGAGCTCTATGAGTTCTTCGTGGCCTGTGGTCTGCTCGGCGCCATCGGCGTGCCGCTCAACACGCTGAGCACGGCGCGCGAGATCGAGCGCATCTTCGCCGACTGTGAACCCAGCGGCCTCATCGCCGAGTCGCAGTTTCTCGACCGCATCTCTCCGGCATCGCTCGCCGGCCTCTGCTGCCGGGTCGTCGCCCAGGGCACCGCCGACGGCTGGCGACCATACGACGAGGCCATCAGTGTGACGCAAACGACGTCGATCTCGGCCGGTGGCAAGGAGGCGAGCCAACCGGCGATGATGATCTACAGCTCGGGAACCACGGGAACGCCCAAGGGGATTCTGCTCAGCCATCAAGGGCTCGTCGAGAACGCGCGCATGACATCCGGCGTGCTGGGATATCGCGACACCGACCGTTTCATCACTCTGCTGCCTTCGTTCAGCAGCTTTGGCTTCAGTTTCGATTTTGCCCAGGCGGCCCTTGTGGGGGCGGCGACGGTGATTCTGCCGCAATTCAATCCGGAACGCGCGGTCGACCTGATTGATCGCCACCGGGTGACGTGCCTTGCCGGCGTGCCGACGATGTTTGCCAAGATGTTCGATCCGTCGATCCTCGCGGGTCACGACGTTTCGAGTCTGCGCCTTATCGACGTCGGCGGCGGTCCGGTCGCGGTCCGCCTGAAGCGCGACCTGCGTTCGATCTACGGCATCGAAACGGTGGAGAGCTATGGCCTGACCGAGATTTCACCGGTTGCCAGCGTGCAAATCCCGGGCTGCGGCGATGAGGGGGCCTCCTGCGGTCCGCCGCTTCCTGGGATTGAGGTCACCGTCGCAGACGCTGCGGGACAGCCAGTGCCGGTCGATCACGCCGGCGAGCTGCGATTCCGCTGCAATACGTTGATGGTCGGCTACTGGGGACAGCCCGAGCTCACCGCCGAGACGTTGCGCGACGGGTGGCTGCATTCCGGCGACATCGGCAAGCTGGATACCGCCGGCAATATCCACATCCTCGATCGGCTCAAGGACGTGATCGTGACCAACGGGTTCAACGTCTATCCGAAGGAAGTGGAAAACGTGATCTGCGAGCTCGACGCGGTACAGACGGCGGCCGTTGTCGGCGTACCGCACGCCATCCGCGGCGAAGATATCTGCGCATTCGTGGTGCCGAAGCCGGCCGCGACGCTTACTGAGACTGACGTCGTCGGCCATTGCCAAAAATATGTCAGCAAGTTCAAGGTTCCGCGGCTCGTCGTCGTTATCAATCAGCTTCCACTCACTGCCAACGGCAAGATCCGGCGCTTCGAGCTGCGCCGGCGCGCCGCCGAGATCGCGTCGGTCGCCGAGGGAAGCCGCGGATGAACAAATATCAGCTCACGGAGACGCAACTCGCCTTCCACGATAGCGTTCGGCGTTTCGTCAATGAACGCATCGCGCCGCGCGCGGCGGAGATCGACGAGAGCGACCGGTTCCCCGGCGATCTGTTCGCCGAGATGGCGAAACTCGGCTACCTCGGCGCGCCCTATCCGCCGGAATACGGCGGCGCCGGGCTCGACGCCGTGAGCGTCTGTCTGCTGCTCGAGGAGATTTCGCGAGGGTCGGGCGCGGTGGGCAGCTCGTTCAACGCTCACATCAGCCTGTCGTCGTCGGTCATTTATCATCACGGCTCCGAAGCGCAGAAGCGGCGCTACCTCGTCCAGCTCACCTCCGGAAACAAGCTCGGCGCCTTCGGTCTGACCGAGCCGACCGGCGGCTCTGATGCCGCCGCGTGCCGCACCCGGGCAATCCGCGACGGCGACAAATACCGCATCACCGGCTCCAAGTGCTTTAACACCAACGGGCCAGTCGCCGACATTTTCGTCATCACAGCGCGCACCACGCCCGGCACCGAGGGCGGTGACGGTGTCTCCACGTTCATCGTCGAACGCGATACGCCGGGATTCACGATCGGCAAGCCCGACCGCAAGATGGGCATGCACGGCTCGCCGACGGCCACATTATATTTCGATCAGGCCGAGGTGCCGGCCGCCAATCTCATCGGCACCGAGGGCAAGGGATTCCGACAATTCGTCGAGACGCTCGATCGCGGCCGCATCAACGTGGCGGCGCTGTCGGTCGGTCTCGGTCAGGCGGCGCTGGAGGCCGCCGCCGCATACGCCCAGGAGCGCCACCAATTCGGCCGGCCTATCGCGGCATTTCAGGGCATCCAGTGGCCCATCGTGGACATGGCGACGGATATCGAGGCGGCGCGGCTGCTGACGCTCAACGCCGCGCGGATGTACGACGCCGGGCTACCGGTGAAGAAAGAAGCGGCCATGGCGAAATTCTTCGCCGCCGAAGCCTCCATCCGCGCCGCCAATTCAGCGATCGAAGTCCTCGGCGGCTACGGCTACCTGCGCGATCATCCGGTGGAACGCTATTTGCGCGACGCGAAGATGTATCAGATCGGGGAGGGGACCAGCCAAATCCAGCGCCTGGTGATCGCCCGCGAAATCCTCGGCCGCCACGACGCCGTTTGACGGGAGAATGAAGATGGCTGACGACGAGGTTCTGCTCGAGCGGCATGGTGCGGTCGCCCGCCTCGTACTCAACAGGCCCGAGAAGCGCAACCCGCTCGGCCCCGGCTTCTCGGCGGCGATGCATCGCGCGCTCGACATAGTGGAGGCTGACTCCGGCATTGCGGCCGTCGTCCTCACCGGCAACGGGTCGGTGTTCTGCGGCGGCGGTGACGTTGCGGAGATCATGAGCCCAGGGCCGACCGACCTCGAGCGCGAATTCGGTCTGATTCGCGGCTACAACCGCGTGGTTTCGCGAATCTACCATTTCGAACAACCGATCATCGCCGCGGTCAACGGTCCCGCCGTGGGCGGCGGCGCTTGTCTGGCGATGGCCTGCGACATCGCGATCGCGGCGGAAGGCGGGCGATATGATTTCGCCTTCGGGCGGATCGGTCTGGCGGGCGCCGATATGGGCGCCACCCATCTGCTGCAGCGGCTCGTCGGACCGATGCGGGCGGCGCACTTATTGTTCACCGGCGGATCAATCACGGCGGCGCAGGGGCGGGACTGGGGGGTCTTCGTCGACGTCGTCGCGGCCGCGGAACTCCTGCCTGCGGCGGATCGCATTGCCGCGTCGATCGCGGCCCAAAATCGTCCGGCGACGGCGATCACCAAGCTCGCCATGCGGCGGGGCTGCGATCTCGATTTCGACGCCGCACTCGAGTACGAGGCTTATCTGCAAAGCTTCGCGTTCCGGACTGAAGGTCACAAGACGCGCCTCACTGCGTTCCGCAACAGGGGAGCACGCAAGTGACCGCTTCGGTGCCGCCCGCGGGACCAGGGTCGTTCCCGCATTTGTTCAGCCCGTTTCGGCTCGGCACGCACAGCCTGCGCAACCGCATGGTCATGCCCGGCATTACTACCAATTTTGCCGAGGCGGACGGGCGCGTGAGCGATCGGCTGTGCGATTATCTGCAGGCCCGCGCGCGGGGCGGATTCGGTCTGATCATCGTGGAGAATATCGGCGTCCATGCCTCGGGCCGCGTGATGCCGCGCATGGTGATGGGACATGAGGACAGTTATATCCCGGGACTGGCGCGTCTGGCTGGCGCGATCAAGAGCCAAGGTGCGTGTGCGGTCGCGCAGATCAGCCACGCCGGTCGGCAGACCAAGAGCAAGATCACCGGCCTGCCGCTGGTGTTTCCCTCGCCGATACCGTGTCCGATCAATCGCGAAATGCCCGAGGTCCTTACGGTTGGCGGCATCCGGGACATGGAAGACGCCTTCGTCCGCGCCGCAGTGCGACTCAATCGGGCCGGGTTCGACGGCATCGAGATCCACGCCGCGCACGGTTATTTGATGGCCGCGTTCCTTTCGCGCTACTCGAACAAGCGGGACGACCTTTACGGTGGCAGTCTCGGTAACCGCATGCGGTTCCTGCGCAACGTCATCGACGGTATCAAGACATCTGTTTCCCGCGACTTTCTTGTCCTGGTACGGATCAGCGGCGAGGAGTTCGTGCCGGAAGGCATTGACATCGCCGAGGCCGTCGAGATCGGCCGCAGACTTGAACCGCAGGGCGTTGCCGCGCTGTCGGTCTCAGTCGGCGTCTACGAATCCTTCAACAAGCTGTCGATGGTTTCCGGTGAACCGGAGGGACAGTGGCTTTACATCGCCGAGGCGGTGCGGCGCGGCATCGGTCTGCCGGTTATAGGCGTAGGCCGGATCAAGCGCGGGGAGGTCGCCGAGGCGGCGCTCGCCCGCGGTCAGATCGACCTTGCCGCATTTGGTCGCGCGGCGGTCGCCGATCCCGATCTACCGCGCAAGCTGAGGTTTGCGTCGCGCGAGCCGATCATCTGGTGCATTGGATGCAATATATGTCTCGGCCGGACCGCACGGCCGGAAACGATCTGTCCCGTCAACCCTGCCGTGGGACGCGAGGCCGAATTCATTTTCCGGCGAACGTCGCGACCGCGCCGCATCGTCATTCTCGGCAGTAGCTACTCGGCGCTGACCGCGGCGTGGATCGCCGCTTCGTGCGGCCATTCGGTGACGCTCGAGGAGTCGGGCCAGCAACTTGGCGGAATGCAGGCCTGGCGGGGGCGGGTGCCCGGCCAGGAAGAATATCTTGAAGGTATCGCCGCGCTGGCCGCACGAGCGCGCCAGGCTGGCGTCGAGATCCACATCGGAACCACAGCGGCAAATCGAGCGGCCATTCGCTGGGCTACCCGCCGCTTCGAGCCGGCGCTACGCGACGGACGCTCGCTCGCGCACGCTGCGACTAGCTATGACGTTCTCAGCGGCCGACGCACGATCGCGAAAGGTCTGCCAATCACCGTGCACGGCGACGATCTCAGCGCCGCCGAGGCCGCCATCGTTTTGGCGCACGCCGGACACCGAGTGACTTTGTGCTCTCCGGCCGCGGGAATCGCCGCCGATGCCCATCCCGGATTTCGCGACGTTTCGCTTCGTATGCTCGCCGCAGCCGGTGCGAGGATCGAGTTCAACGTCCCGGCGGTGCCGTCGACGGCTGGTGTCGTCGTGTACGGCAGAGCGCCCGGCCTCGTCTACGAGAGCAACGCTGCCTGGGTCACCGGCGAGGAAGCCGCGGATGCCGATGCCTTGCTTGACGACGCCTACGAACCGGGTGCGATGACGCGCGGAATCTACACCGCGGTGAAGCTGGCGCTTAGTTTTGACCTTGACCACGCGCGCGATCCGATTGCGAGCGACCGCACGGCGCGATCGCCGGCTGCAGGCAACTGAAGGGAGAGGATCATGAAGGATGTCATCCGCCTTGGTGCAGGATCGGGATTCTGGGGTGATGCTCTCGATCCCGCCGTCGAGCTCATGGAAAAGGGCGAGCTCGACTATATGTCGTTCGATTTTCTGGCCGAGCTGACGATGGCGCTGCTCCAGCGTCAGAAGCTCAAGGATCCAGAAACAGGCTACGTGACCGATGTGGTCACGTACATGCAGACGCTGATGCCGCTGGCGCGCAAGCGAGGGACCAAGCTGGTCTCGAACGGCGGAGGCGCCAATCCACGTGCCGCCGGAAAGCGCATCGTCGAAGTTGCGCGCAAGTTGGGATTGACTGGACTCAAGGTCGGCGTGGTGGAGGGCGACGACCTGTTGTCGCGCCTGGACGACCTTCTCGCCCAGGGGATCTCGCTCGCCCATCTCGAGACGGGCGAGGACAAGATCGCCGCCATGCGCAATTGCATTGTCTCGGCCAACGTCTACATCGACAGTTCCGGCATCGTCGAGGCGCTCGCGCAAGGCGCGACCGTCGTCGTGACTGGCCGGGTCTCCGACAACGGCCCATATGTCGGTCCAATTATGCACGAGTTTGGCTGGCGCCACGACGAGGCGCATGCTGATCGTATTGCGGCGGCCATAACCGTCGGCCATCTGGCGGAATGTGCGGCGGCCGTAACCGGGGGCATGTCGTCGCGATGGGCGGAAATGCCGAGGATGGGGCAGCCGGGCTTTCCCATCATCGACTTCGCTCGTGACGGCAGTGCCGAGATCACCAAGCTCCCCGGCACGGGCGGTCGCGTCGACCAATGGACCGTGAAGGAGCACCTCCTCTACGAGATTGGCGACCCCAGAAACTATTTGATGCCCGATGGCGTGCCCGATTTCACCACCATTCAGCTCAGTGAGACCGGACCCGACCGCGTACGGCTAAGCGGAATCCGCGGCCGGACACCACCCGATACGCTCAAGCTCCTCATCGGCTACTCCGATGGTTGGATCGGCGAAGGCATGATGTTCTTCCCTTGGCCTGACGCGCTTGGCCGCGCCCAGAAAGCCAAGGACACGCTGCTGGAGCGTTTCGAGCGGCTCGGCCTCGAGGCCGAGGCGATCCATTTCGATCTCGTCGGGGTCAACATGCTGCATGGTCCCGCGGCGCCGATGCCTGATTACGAGCTCAACGAAGTCGGATTGCGCGTTGCGGTTAAGACGGAGACAAGGGACGAAGCCGAGAAGGTGCGGCGCGCCTGCTCCAATCTTTGGATCTTGGGGCCAGGCGGCACGTCGTTCGGCACGCCGATGAAGCCGCGACCGGTCATCTCATGCTGGCCCACATTGGTGCCGCGTAGCGTCGTCGAACAGCACGTCGAGATCCTGGAGGCCTGAATGCCGCATCTTCTCCGCGAAATCGCCTATGTCCGCTCCGGCGACAAGGGCGACATCTGCAGCTTCGGCGTCATCGCCAAGGCCCCGGAATATTACGAGATGCTGCTGCGCGCGGTGACACCCGAGCGCATCAAGCAGCTCTACGGCGACTTCGTGAAGGGTGCCGTCCACGTCTATCGGCTGGACAACATCCATTCCGTCAACGTTGTCATGGAGCAGGCAATCGGCGGGGGCGCGCCGAGTACGTTGCGGCTCGACCAGACGGCGAAGTCGCTGGGACATGCCATTCTGCGGCTGCCGATCGAGGGGATGCCGGGATCATGAGCGTCCTGCACTCCCAGGTCGACATCCGGAGCGAGGTTTTTCAGCGCAATCGCGAGGCCTACGACCGGCAGCGCGCAGAGGTCGCAAGGGCGCGCGATATCGCCATCGCCGGCGGCGGTACGCAGGCGCGCGAGCGGCACAAGTCGCGCGGGAAGCTTCTGCCGCGTGAGCGGATCGCGGCGCTGCTCGATCCCGGCACGGCGTTTCTCGAGCTTGGCCAGCTCGGTGGTCACGGTGTCTATGACGACGCGGTTCCGTCCGCTGGCATCGTGACAGGGATCGGCATTGTATCCGGACGGGCTTGTGCGATCGTTGCCAACGACGCAACCGTCAAGGGCGGCACCTATTATCCTTTGACGATCAAAAAGCATGTTCGCGCGCAACAGGTCGCTCGTGAGAACGGCCTCCCGTGCATCTACCTGGTCGATTCTGGTGGCGCCTTTCTGCCGCTGCAGGAGGAGATATTTCCCGACGAGCATCAGTTCGGCAGCATCTTCCGCAGCATCGCCGAGCTGTCGGCGATGGGGTTGCGACAAATCTCTGCGGTGATGGGATCGTGCACCGCCGGCGGAGCCTACATCCCCGCCATGTGCGACGAGACGATCATCGTGCGCGACACCGGTACGATCTTTCTCGGCGGGCCGCAGCTGGTGCGTGCTGCGACCGGCGCGGTCGTCGACGCGGAGACGCTCGGCGGTGCCGACGTGCATACCCGGCGCAGCGGCGTCGCCGACCATTACGCCACGGACGATCGGCATGCGCTTTCCCTGGTGCGTGAAATCGTAGCGCGCCCCGGTCCCGGCGCCCTGCCGCAATCGCCCTTACCGAGCGAGCCGCCGCTCTACGATCCCGCGGAAATCGCCGGCGTCATCAGCGCCAATCCCCGCGAACCGATCGTCGCCCGCGAGATCCTGGCTCGTCTCCTCGATGGCAGCCGCATCATGGAGTATCGCGAGCGCTACGGCACAACGGTCGTGTGCGGCACGGGCGCGATCGCCGGCTTTCCGGTCGGGGTGATCATCAACGACGGCGTCCTGTTTGCTGAGAGCGCGCAGAAGGCGGCCAATTTCATCGAGCTGTGCTGTCAGACGGCAACGCCGCTGGTCTTCCTGCACAACATCAGCGGCTTCATGGTGGGACCGGAATACGAGGCGGGCGGCATCGCCAAGGACGGTGCCAAGATGATCAATGCGGTATCGTGTGCGCGCGTCCCGAAATTCAGCTTGCTGGTCGGCGGCAGTTACGGCGCCGGGAATTTTGCCATGTGCGGCCGAGCCTTCGGTCCGCGCCTCATGGCCATGTGGCCCAATGCGCGAACGTCGGTCATGGGCGGCGAACAGGCGGCGACAGTGCTGGCGCTGGTGCGCGCCGAACAGTTGGCAAGGCAGGGCAGATCGTTCCCGCCCGATGAGGAAGAAGCCTTCAAACAACCGATCCTCGACGCTTACGACGAAAAAGGCCGGCCGCTTTATGCGGCGGCGCGACTGTGGGTCGACGGCGTGGTTGATCCGACCGAGACCCGAGATTGGCTCGCCTTGGGGCTGGGGCTCGCCGCCGCGGCCGTCCAGCAGGAGACGCGGTTCGGCGTCTTCCGGATGTGAACCATGCTCAGTCGTATCCTCATCGCCAACCGCGGAGAAATTGCCTGCCGCATTGCGCGGACGTGTCGCCGACTTGGCGTGCAATATGTCACTATTCATTCCGAGGCCGATGACGACTCGGCGCACGGACGAGGGGCGATCGCTAACGTCTCGATCGGTTCCGGGCCGGCTTCGGCGAGCTATCTGCTTGGCGATCGGATCATTGCCGCGGCATTGGACACCGGCTGCGAAGCGATTCACCCCGGCTATGGCTTTTTGGCAGAGAGCGCCGATTTCGCGCGAGCAGTCGTCGAATCCGGTCTGATCTTTGTCGGGCCGGACGCGGACGTCATCGCCCGCTTGGGCGACAAAGGCGCAGCCAAGCGCCTGATGGCGGCAGCCGGAGTCCCAGTGTTGCCCGGCGCCACAGAGCCGGCCGACGATCCGGCCGCCGTGCTGGCGCTGATTAGCGAGACCGGTCTTCCCGCCATTCTCAAGCCGGTTGCCGGCGGCGGCGGCAAGGGCATGCGGGTCGTCACCGACGAACGCGACGTAATTGCCGCGGCTGAAGCGACCATCCGGCTCGCGCGAGCAAATTTCGGCGACGGCCGTCTGCTTGTTGAACGCTACGTCGCTGCGCCGCGCCACGTCGAAGTCCAGGTATTCGGTGACCGTCGCGGCAACATCGTTCATCTCTTCGAGCGTGAATGCTCGCTGCAGCGGCGCCACCAGAAAGTCGTGGAAGAAGCCCCGGCTCCGCGTCTCGCGGCGCAATTGCGACAGGCGATGTTCGATGCGGCTCTGAGCGGTGCCCGCGCCATCGGTTACGTCAACGCCGGCACCTTCGAATTCATCCTCGACTCCGATTCCTCGTTCTGCTTTCTCGAGGTCAATACCCGCCTCCAGGTCGAGCATCCCGTCACCGAAGCGGTCACGGGCCTCGATCTCGTCGAATGGCAATTGCGCGTCGCGGCCGGCGAGCCGCTGCCGCTCGCGCAGGAGGAGATTGGCTGTCGCGGCCATGCGATCGAAGCCCGCGTCTATGCTGAAGATCCGCGCGCCGGATTTCAACCATGTCCCGGGCATGCGTTGGGAATCGCCTGGCCGTCCGGTCTGCGCGTCGATGCCGCCCTGATCGATGGCGGCGAGGTGTCGCCGTTCTACGATCCCATGGTGGCGAAGCTCATCGCCCACGCGAGCGACCGCAGCAGCGCCTTGCTGGCGCTGCACGACGGCATCGAGCGCACCCGCATCGCCGGGCTGACGACCAACCTCGGATTTCTGGCGCGTCTTCTGGCTCATCCCAAGGTCGCGGCCGGGCAGATGGATACACATTTCGTCGACCGCCACCTGGCCACTTTGTTGGGCGGCGATGTTGTTTCGGCTGCGACCGCTGCCGCAGCGGGCGTCGCTTGCTCGATGACGGCACGCGCCGCGAACGCCTCACCCTGGAGCGGTCGCATCGGCGCGTTCGACCGCCGTTACTTGGATCCCGAGGCGCCGCTCGGGCGCCAAACATTCGTTCATCTCGACGCCCCGATCGAGGTCCGACTGCTCGCCGTAAGGGGCGGCGTCCTGACGGTACTGGTCGGGGAGCGCGCGCACGATGTGACGGCGGAGTTCGACGGCAGATGGTGGCATGGGGTGGTCGACGGCACCGCGTGGTGCGCGCTCGCCGCGCCGAATGTGTTGGAACTTATGGTCGGCGGCGATCGCGTGGCGCTGACCCGGTCGAGTGCCGCCGCGCATGCCGCGTCCGACACGGGAGACGCTGCAGTCGCGCCGATGCCGGGCGTCATCGTGGTCGTCCCGGTTGGGGTCGGCGATCGCGTCGCCAAGGGCACGGTTGTCGCAGTCGTCGAAGCGATGAAGATGGAGAACCAAGTCCTCGCTCCTTTTGCTGGCGTAGTGCGCGAAGTGCGTTGCAGCAAGCAGGAGACCGTGATTGCCAACCAGGTTCTGGTCGTCATCGGACGGGACGAACCAGTTGAAGCTGGTTGATAAAGTCGTGTTCAACTAGAGAGGAGGAAGGACGATGAGTGAGCGATGGCCGTGCCGGTGACCCGCGACCGCGGCCAAGCCGTCATTCTTGCCGCTCGACGATGCCAACCGCCCGTAGCGCGAGCGCATCAAGGTCTCATCCAGCTTGCCCTCGATCATGGCCTGGATGAAGCCGCGCACCGATCGCGCCACCCCAGCTTCGATCGGATCGAACCAATCGTCGAAAAGATACACAGCTGTTTCGCCAACCGGCTTTGAGGAATCAGACTTCGTGATAATTCTCTTCATTGCGCGACGGAACCCTTGACGGCATCGTGGCAACCCTCAATGATAAAGGAAGAAGACGCTCGACTTCGCAATGCCAAATGAGGAATTCACAAAGTTCGTCGCGAATCCGGATAGTGCTAACGACTATCAAATGGCAGTGTTCGTTACGGGACTAAAATCCACCGATTTTATTATTGCCTCGTTTAGCGGAAATAGAACGGACCGGGAATGTTGCACCTCGCAACCCAGATTGTGATCAACGGCTTGGCGTCGTCGCTCGTCTACATATTGATGGCGCTGGGGTTCACCTTGATCTTCGGCATCATGCGCATCGTCAACTTCGCCCACGGCGAACTGTATATGGTTGCTTCGTTCCTGGTGTACTTTTTCTTTGGGTCTCTCGGCTGGAATTACTATCTGGTCGTGATCCTGGCGGCCGTGTCCGTGGGTTTGTTCGGGGCGGGACTGGAGCGCGTGCTGTTACGCCCGTTCATCGGACGCGAGCTCAACGGAATGATCATGGCCCTTGCCATATCGATGTCGCTGCAGTCGGCAGCGTTCATTCTGTTCGGTCCCGACGAGCATTCCGTGCCGCGCCCCATCTCGGGCGTGATCCAACTGGGCGCGATCGTGGTTCCGTTGGACCGCCTTGCGGTGGGGATCATCACGCTTCTCATCCTAGGTGTGTTTTATTTGTTTATGCGCTACTCCAAGCTGGGTCTGGCGATGCGGGCGGTGGTGCAGGACGAGGAGATTGCTTCGATCCATGGCGTGCGTCCGAAGGTTATCCACCCCCTGGCCTTTGGACTTGGCTCAATGCTAGCGGGATTCGCCGGCGCGCTGATGGCCCCCATATACACGATCTATCCCTACATGGGTTACCAGCCGATGCTGAAGGCGTTCATCGTGGTTATCCTGGGAGGCTTGGGGAGCATTCCAGGCGCGGTTCTCGGCGGGGTCGTTCTGGGGTTGACGGAGTCCGTCTTCGCGACGCTGATCAGCACGACCATCGCGACCATGATTTCGTTCGGTATCATCATTCTGATTTTGTTGGTTAAACCGACCGGTCTGCTAGGACGCCCAAGCCGATGAAATCCGTCGTAATTTCTGTCGCCGTCGCCGCCGTACTGGCAGGGTTGCCTTTCCTGCTGCGCAAGCCGTTCCTCACGCATGTCGGCATCATGATCGCCCTGTACATTACCCTGGCCTTGAGCATGAACCTAATGTTGCGCATCGGCCAGATATCCTTCGCGCATGGGGCATTCATGGGGCTTGGGGCATATGGCTCCGCCCTGCTCATGATGCGTCTTGGTCTTCCCTTTCCCGCGGCTTTCTTAGGAGCGGCGCTGGGCGTAACCGTGGTTGCTTGGCTGGTAGGGCTGATATTCCTCAGGATCAAGGGTGTATATTTCGTTCTATTGACATTTTCCTTCAACGCGTTCGTCGTTTTACTGTTTATAGAATGGGTAAGTATTTTTGGGGGGAGCAACGGACTGGCGAACGTTCCCCCTCCGGGCTGGTTTGGCTACCAAATCCAGAGCCGGAACGAATTCTATCTGTTGGCGTTTGGTCTGGCGATATTTGCATATTCGTCTGTACGCGCGATATATCGCAGCGAACTGGGGGCCGTGATCACGTCTCTCGACGAGAATGAGGCCTTGACGCGCTCGCTCGGGATCGACTCCCGCCAGTATCGCTTGCTGACCTTCTGCTTTAGTGCATTCCTGGCGGCACTGGCCGGAGCCCTTTACGGTCACTACCTAACATTGGTAACACCGGACGACTACGGTTTCTCGGTGTCGGTAAATTTGGTGGTGATGAATGTGATCGGCGGGGTTGCCCACCCGATCGGCGTCGTCCTGGGCGCCTTTCTCCTGGTTATCTTGCCGGAATTTCTGCGCGATGCGAAACAATACCAGGGGCTGCTGTATGGAATCCTTTTGACCGTTTTCCTCATGTTCATGCCTGAAGGATTGTACGGAGCGATGCAGCGCCTTCGGCGCAAGAAAGAAGCTTGCCTATCCGGTTAATGCACACACATGTAGGGGTGCGCGGAGATCATTCGTGTCGCGTTCCGCCAGCTGTTGCGGGTTTGGGCCTTCACAAGATGGCCCCGATCGCGGACGCCCAGCCAACACGAGTTGTATCATGGAGGACGCATGTGAATGAGCAAACCTGAAGGAAGCATTGCGGCAGGTGAGGGGCAACAAAGCTCCTCCCGTTTCCAGTTGGCCCGTGGCCAAGGCTGAATAACGCAGCTCCTTCGCTCCAGCTCCATTACAGAGCCTTCGTCGCTACTACGGGCTGCTCCGTCCCTGCGCTGCGCGTCAGTACTCTCGCCCTCGCGGTTGGAGTCGCTTGTGGTTTGTCCCTTCACGCCATCGGCGTGACGCAGCGCAGGTTCTCACGTTCCGTACGACAGCATGGTCGAGCTTCGCGCCGCCTACACGCCGGATGCCGCTCGGTCGGTATCAGGACATCCCCCGAGCTGATCCCGGAGGAAGGGTCACCCCCCGGTTTTGGCATCGCCTAATCCGCTTTCGACGCTTCTGCAGCGGTTCGCTTGCGCTCGCCTCTCTCGACCATGCCTGCCTGAGCTTCTGCCCAGACTTGACTGCAACGCTCACTACCACGGCTTTTGACCGCAGCAGCTTGCAGTGGCTTGAGATCAGCACCCGATTGCCGAACCCGAAGGGCCTCCTTGTATGAGGCAATTATTGTCAAGGCTGATCTTCAATCGTCTTGTCTCCTCGACCCGACCTGGCTTTCGCTGGCCGCCGCGCGCAGTGACGGCCAAGGGTGGCCGAAGGCCATCGCGAAGCGACTTGTCCTTGACGGTCACGAGCACGGTGGAAGGCTGACGTTGGTCAGGCGACGCGTAGTGAGAACAGACGACGACAATTCCGAGGGGAGCTCGCTATTAGGCGCGAAGATCGCGCGCATCCTTGTATTCGGTCGATCCGTGAGGATCGGAACCATGATGCAGTCATACGCATCAGCGGCGAAGCCCCGGGGCAGCGGACCCATTCTTCATCGCGGCTTGGAAGCCATGGAGGGAACATCGGGTC
>Ga0187888_1002362_pt1 | contig 16241 bp, 9 predicted proteins | sample June2016WEW_7_40_FD_132987 | JGI IMG/M metagenome (GOLD analysis project Ga0187888, IMG submission 132987) | Peatland microbial communities from SPRUCE experiment site at the Marcell Experimental Forest, Minnesota, USA - June2016WEW_7_40 | ecosystem: Environmental > Terrestrial > Soil > Wetlands... | reverse complement strand
CGCGGGGCCGCGCACTTACAATGTTATCATCACCGCCCAGCCCCATGGGTCGATTCCCACCAGCCTCTGGGGCTCGTCCTACATGGTTTTCATGGATTCACTGTAGGTTATGGTAAAATCCGTTTCATGGCGAATACCAAAGCACAGGTCGCTGTGCGCAAGAGCGGGCAAAACGATGTTCTATTGATACGGAGATCCCACTATCGCCGCTTGCTGCGCCGAATCGAGGACCTGGAGGACGCCTTGACCCTCGACCGCGCCGAAAACAATTCCACGAATCTGGTTGACTATGCTGAAGTTCGCGAGCGCCTGAAACGAGTTGGTAAGTTGTGAGCTTTCGCGTTCTAATCGACGCTCGAGCGGCAAAAAGGCTTGAGAAGTTCCCCAAGCCTATCATCCAGAAAATCGACGGTGCGATCCTCTCGTTATCTGCAAGTCCCCGCCCTTCTGGAGCGAAACTCCTCCGAGGCAAGCTCAAGGAAGGATGGAGGATTCGAGTCGCTGACTACCGCGTTCTTTACCGGATTGACGATGGTGCCGAAGAGATTCGAATCTTTGATATCGGGCACCGTCGAGAAGTCTACCGCTGAATCCGCCCACCGATGGCGCAGGCGAACCTCCGCTGCAGCAAGTTGCGGTGAGAGGGGGATTGCTATGTCGTTAGCCTGTCTGCAGAAATGGAGCGCATCTCCCAAACGTCGAGAGCCTTCAAGCGGGCACTGCCCCCTTTCGCAAGCCTGCCGATGTCGAGGCTGTCGGGCCGTGACGGGTAAACGCGGCTGGTGAGGCAAGCGCGATCATTCGCAAAGATTTCTATCACCGAAGCGTCCAGGAAAATACGCAATTTGAGTGTCTCATTCTCGGCAAGCGTAAATGACCCGCCCTGCGGTCCGCGATCCACATCCGGGCTCAGGCTGGAGTGTTCGCGTTCCACCAGGAGTTGGGCGCTCGTTCGATGGTAGGTGATGGAAGTATGCTCTTCCCCACGCGGTGAACTACGCACGGTCAAGCCCGCGACATCAGAAGTTCCCAGCTCGAACTCGGCTTGAATCTCCAGGCTGTCTCCACGAATGGAGAACTCGTTGCGCGCCGGCTGTCCACCGAAGTGGTGATGTTTGCCCCGCAAAGTTTCAAGTTCGGGAGCAGGAGTGATGCGGAGCCTCCCGTCAGCCGCGAGCGAAACAACGCGAGGCAGTGACATCACTCCGGCCCAACCGGCGGCGCGCTGTGCGGCCTCGCTGCGCCCTTCCCTGATCCAGCCCCATAAGATCCGGCGGCCCGTGCCGTCGGGCATACTCCGGGCGGCATAGTAGGAGTCCGAGAAGTCTGCTTTGCCCTGAACTTCAGGACGGAAGTAGTGATTCTCATAGGCGCCGACTGAATAAATTACTGCGCCCTGCGTAGAGACCAGCAGCGCGCGCTTATCAGACAAGGGAAAGAAATCCGGGCACTCCCACATCTCACCGGTGCTGACGGGATCTTTTCCCGGCAGGAGTTCATCCCTTCTGCCTTTGCACAGGAAGTGGAGGTAATCCCAATGGATCAAATCTCTGGAGCGATAAAGCAGGACCACGCCGCCCTGGCCTTCAATGCCCGACCCGATCGCCAGAAACCACTCGTCCTCTTCTCGCCATACGCAAGGGTCGCGGAAGCCGGTGGTCTGCATTCCTTGTGGCGGAGCGGCGATAATGGGATTTCCGGCGAGTTTTTGCCAGGTTCTCATTCCATCTTCGCTCCTCGCCAGGCACTGGACCTGCGGGAAAACACCCGTATAAAGAATCGCCGGGATGCCCCCCTCAACCACTGTGCAGCCGGACCAACAACCGTCCTTGTCAGGCCCGCCAGGGGTGGGCGCAAGCGCGATGGGAAGGTGCTTCCAGTGCACCAAATCGGCACTCGCAGCGTGCCCCCAATGCATGCTCTCCGGAAACGCCCCGCGGGGGTTGTACTGATAAAACATATGGTATTGACCCTTCCAGACGATGGGCCCGTTGGGGTCGTTCATCCAGTTTGCCGGTGGCATCAAGTGATATCGAGGCCGCTGAGGGTCCGCGGCTAATTTGCTCGGTTCGTCTCCAGACTGATCGACGCCCGTGCTCGTGCCATCCGGCAGAGCGATGCGGCCCGCCAGGACGGTGGCGGCGGAAAAGGTGAGAAAATCGCGCCGGCTTGCCATTCGCTAAATCCTTTGCCGACCTCAGTCATGCGCTGAGGTGTCTGTTAACCTAAGCCGGTTCGCTGCTCTCAGAATGACAAGCCGATTCCGCCCCGCTACACAGTTATATTCCCGCCCAGCTCCTGGCGGAACTCTGCCTTGTAAATCTCAAGGAACACTAAGAGCAGCGCGACCAGAAAAGGCCCCAGGAACAAACCCAGGAAACCAAAGACCCCAATGCCTCCAAGCACACTCAGCAGAACCCAGATGGAGTCAATCTCTGTCCCCCGCCGGATCAGCAAGGGCTTAACCAGGTAATCCACGATTGCTGCCACTGCGCCGAAAGCGACCAGCAAGAGGATTCCCCGCAACACCTGCCCCTTCAAAATGTAATAAGCCACAAGAGGAATCCAGACCAGGGATGTCCCGACCACCGGGACCAACGATAAGATGGCCAGCACCGCGCCCCAAAGCAACGGAGAGGGCAAACCAAAAAGGAGAAAAATAATCCCATCCGCAGTGCCGTGGATCGCGGCTGTGGCGAGGCTTCCTCCAAAGGTCGAAACGGCGATGGCGTGGAATTCCTCGATGATCCGTTCTCCATGCTCGGGCTGGAGAAGGCTCAACTCCCGGAGTGCACGAAGCATGTCCGGACCACGCAGAAGGAAGTAATACAGTCCAAAGAGCATCACGAGGAAGTTGATGACGGAGCGGGTGATTCTCGAAAAGATCTTGGCGCTGCGGCTGACAAGAAACTCGCTCACGATGCCTATGCCTTTCGGCGCCACCGAGCTCAGCCCAGGCTCCGGCATTCCTAGACTCCTGCTCTTGGCAAGAAACCATTGGTAAGCGGATGTCTTCTGGAGGGCGCTTAAGGATGCCGGGCCGCCGCCCGACACGTCCTCTTCCAGCGCCTTGTAGGCAACGACGGATTCCTTTGCCAGCACGAGGATGAGAAACAGCGCAGGCAGCACAATGACCACGGTAAGAAAAACGCAGGTCAGCGCGCTCGCCAGGCGGGGGTAGCGCATCCGGCGCGAGAGAAACGAAAACAGCGGGTAGAAGACCGTGGCCAGAATTGCTGCCCACACCAAGGCCGGCAAGAAAGGCTCTAAGATGCGGTAGACAAGGTACAACACGATAGCGAAGACGACGAGGACAGCAATTCGAGCGTATTGAGGGCGAGGCATGATGGTCGTCAGACGTTAGCTGTCAATTTGCGGGCTTGCTCGCAAGGCGTTGCCGGGCCAGGGTCACCGCGCCGAAGGGTCCCGCGTCGTCGCCCAGTATGCCGGGGAGAATCTTTACGCGCCGGGCATCGTGGCGGCGGAGGAAATACTGATAAGCGGTCTGCCTGATGGGCGTCACAAAATCCTTTCCCAGCCGAGCGGCGATTCCTCCTCCAATAATCACGTACTCGGGATCGAGCATATTGACGACGTTCGCTGCCAGGATGCCCAGGCAGAGCTGCGCGTGTTCCATAACCCGTACCATGACCGGGTCGTGTTCTTTCAAGGCTCTCTGAATGATGCTGCTGGTCATGCGCGTCCGGCCCCGTTCCGCCATAAGCTTCAGGACGATGCTTTTTTCTCCGCGACGGATGGCGTCCCTTACGTCGCGCTCCATCGCGGTGCGGCTGGCCAGGGCTTCAGCGCAGCCGCGGTTGCCGCAGCCACAAAGCGGCCCATTCATCTCGATGACGATATGGCCGACCTCCGCGGCAGCACCGCGCGAACCGAGAAAGAGCCGTCCTCCGTTGACGATGCCTCCTCCAATTCCCGTTCCGACGAATATTCCCACGAGCTCACGCGCTCCCTGGCCTGCGCCCAGGGCGTATTCCCCCATCACGCCAACGTTGACGTCGTTTTCGACAAACACCGGGACCTTAAGCAGAGCCCTCAGCTTGGATCCCAACGGCACCTTCTTCCATCCCAGGTTTGGAGCATGAAAGACCATACCGCTCACAGCGTCGACCGCTCCCGGTACGCCCATGCTCACCGCGCGCAAGTCAGAAACTTTCAGGGACGCGGACCGCACCGCGGCCTCAACCAGAGCAGCGATGTCCGCGACTAGCCCATCGGTTTTCTGCTTTGGGTTGGTCGGCGCTCTGTGCATCCCCAGGATTTTGTTCTCCGCGTTCACCACCAAGGCGCGCAAGCGCGTTCCCCCCATATCGATACCTACCATCGCTTCCTTCTTAGCGGGCATCTGATTGTTCCTCCTGGAAACGCTTCCAACTCCTGCTAGCAGAGTTTACCTTACTTAAAGTTCCCGCGAAATGCCAGATTTGTTTGGTAGCGTCTCAGTTTGGCATAGCGGCGGCTTTACGCCGCCTGATGGCGAGGTAAACTCGCCGCTACAGATTCAAACAAGGGCATTAGTTTGAAATCGTTGACACTGTGTGCGCGGGGCAGTAAGCTTTGGGCGCTTACCGGGCGAGAGAGCCTATAATGACGGAGGTCCAGCCATGTTAGAAACCAAGATTTCCAGGCGTGATTCATTGTTTCTGATGGGAAGCGGAGCGGCGCTTGCCGCTTCGGGGTTCAGTGCAAGTTGTGGGAAAGTTGAGGCGCCCGCGGAAAAACCTGCCCAGGCGGAAGTGGAAAGCCCTGAGGCCGTGGCCGACCGCGAGCGGCGCATGAAGTGGTGGCACGATGCCAAATTCGGCATGTTTATTCACTGGGGCCTTTACAGCACGATTGGCCACCATGAGTGGGCCATGGAGATGGAGGGCATCCCGGTGCCCCAATACGAACAGCTCGCCAAGATTTTCAAGCCGCAGCCCAACGCGGCGCGGGCCTGGGCCAAGCTGGCCAAGCAAGCCGGCCAGAAGTATATGGTGATGACCACCAAGCACCACGAAGGTTTCTGCAATTGGGACACGAAACTCACCAACTATTGCGCGCCCAAACAAGGACCGGGCCGCGACTTGGTGGCGGAATACGTAGAAGCCGCCCGCGCCGAGGGACTGCGCGTCGGCTTCTATTACTCGCTGATGGATTGGCACCATCCGGACGGCGCACGCTGCGCCACCGACGAGGCGGCGAGACAACGCTTTGTCGAATACACGCACGGCCTGATCCGCGAACTGCTGACCAATTACGGGAAGATCGACGTTCTCTGGTACGACGTCGATTGGCCTCTCACGGCCGAGCAGTGGGAGTCGAAGAAGATGAATGAGATGGTGTTCAAGCTTCAGCCGGACATCATCGTCAACAACCGGAATGGCCTGCCCGGAGACTTCTCGACACCCGAGCAGACGATTCGGGCCGAACGTGGGGGGCGCGCCTGGGAATCCTGCATGACCATGAACAATAGCTGGGGCTACACTCCGGCCGACGACGACTGGAAAAACTCGAAGACCATCGTCCGTAACCTCGTGACCTGCGCACGGGGCGGGGGCAACTACCTTCTGAACATCGGCCCCAAACCGGACGGGTCTGTGCCGGAGCAGTCAGTCAGCGTCCTAACCGAGGTTGGCCATTGGATGGACAAGAACGGGCCAACCATTTACGAAGCGGATCCGTGCAACGCGCGTGGCCACACGTTCGCCGGATACACGCGCAAGGGCAACACGCTTTACATCCACGTTCACTTCTGGCCGGCCCAAACGATCGGAACCCAGGCGCTCGAATACTACAAACCGCCTACCGTGGTGGCGATCGGCGGCATGCGCAGCAAGATCAAAGCGGCGCGGTTGTATGCCTCGGGCAAGAAAGTGGACTTCGTGCAGGATGACATCTCGGTGCGCTTCACGGGACTTCCGCACGACGCGCCCGACCATCCTGTTACCGTGATCGAAGCGGAGTGCGAGTCAGAGCCGGCCATCGACGCTTCGTATGTGCGTAAGAACCGCCCGAGGGCTGGGGTGGGCGTCGGGCAAGCGTCCTGAACGCCCGCTGTGGACCAGCGGTAAACAAGCGTTGAAAACGTGTAGGGGCAGGGCTTGCCCTACCCCGGTGGGTGCAAGGTCGATCCAACCAGGGGGACGGCAAGCCGTCCCCCTACAGATGGGTAAAGCCTAGCTGAGGTATTCCCGCAGTCTAGCAAGTTGAAAGGCCTGTATGGCGAAATCGTTTGCGAGTGGAAATATGAAATACAACTTATTTACACGTTTAATAATATGCGTCTTCTTTCTCCTTTTGCTCCTCACCGCCGCTGACACCCAATCCGGAGGTCCGCGCCCCCTGTTGGCGCAGTCCGGATCCTCGGCCCAGCAGCCCGAACTGAACCGCGCGCCGTGGTACAAGCCGCCGCAACTCTTCGTCATGACGGGCTTCATCGCCAACACTACAACGGGCGTCTGGGGCCCGGAATACATCGTGAATGGCACGTGGACTCCGGCCAAGCAGGAAGCGGCGCTGCGGGCCTGGGAAAAAACCTTGGGCGACAGCTATGACGCCGAGAAGACCATTCAGGAGTTTCAGGATGCCGGCGCGACGGGCGTGATCTTCTATGACAAGTGGCACGATGGGCGGGTGAATCATGACACGCACCTGACCGATTTCAAGACGCACCGCGACTTTCTGAAGCCCACTCTGGCCGCGCTTCGCAAGCACAACATGGCCGCCGTGGTCTATTACTCCGTGGGGCTGGACAACAACCCGGAAGCGAAGTTTCGCGACTGGACTTGCTTGGACACCCAAGGCAAACCCATGGGGCTCGCCTTTGCGACGGAGTGGAAATCGTTCCACTCACCTTACCGCCAGTACGTTATTGATCAGTTGACGGAAATTCTGAAAGAGGACGGCCCGGTGGACGGCTTCTGGCTCGACCTCTACACGCAGCCGAACCCGATCTCCCACGATCCTTTCACACTTCGCAAATTCAGTGACCGATACCACATCGCGGCCAGCCAAGCATCGCCCAAGCAGTTTTCTGAGTTCGAACTGGCCACTCTCCGGGACTTCCTGCTGGAGATTCGGCAGAAGCTCGAAGCCATTCAGCCGGGCCTCAGTTTCACGTTCAACGGTGCGGGAATGGCCGATGTGGTCGAGCCCGCCCGGGCGCGGCAGGTAGATTCGGTCGTTGACTGGTTCTCCGTCGAAGGCCACACTTGGCCCAACATCGACAGGTCTTCCCGCATCATGCATGCCGCAGACCGGCCATGGGAGGAAGGCATCTTGATCAGTTCGTCGTGGTACGTCCCTCCCAGCGACGATGCCCCTGCACCGGTGGAATCCAAATCGGAAGCCGCGGACCTGGCAGCGGCCACCTGGATTCAGGGCGGCAATGCTTACGCGGCCATCACCCCGGGCCATGCGGGTGTGTACGATCCGCACGGCGACCTTGCTCTGCTGCGAGCCATGGGGAGTTGGCTGAAAGATAATCGCCCCTGGCTTGTGGACGCGCGTCCTTACGCCGAGATTGGCATCTTGACAGGCCACCCTGCCGATGACGTTGAACACATCCCCGACATGGGCGAACTATGGAAGGCATCTCACGGCTTCCGCCGGGCGGAGGCGGACGCCGACCCTGGCCGCGACACCTCCCGTTATCTGCGCAACCTGGGGTACATTACGGAGCGGGTGGGAGGAACATTCTCCTCGCGCCGCTTCGACCTTGGCTCGTATCGAATGCTGCTCTTGCCCGAGACGGCCCTCCTGAGCGACAACGACCTGGGAGAGATTAAGGAATACGTCAGGGAAGGCGGCACGCTGCTCAGCTTCGGCCATGGCTCGCTGTTCGACCAAGAAGGGCGCCTGAAGAGCAACTTCGCCTTGGCCGATCTTTTCGGGTGCGAATACGCCGGGAATTTAGCAGGTTATAAACGGCTAGCGTTCTCGCCCGGATCGGGACTGGCGGCGACGCTCCCGCTGTACCCTGGGGCACTGGCGGTAAAGCCCACGACCGGGAAGGTCCTGGCCCAATGGGAGTACGCCCGCGATTCTCCCGCCATCCTGGAAAACACTTACGGGCGGGGGCGCGTGATTTATGTGAGCGCGGAAGAACTCGCGTTCGGCGAGGACAGCGCACTGCTGAGCGAACTCACTGCCCGCCTGATCGGCGCACCGTCTTTTGAGGTCCACGGCTCGCGCCATTACGCTCTGCTGGTGAACCGCAAGGGCGACGATCTGCTGTGCTATCTGCTCAACCGCGATACCGCGCCCGCCCCCTACACCCAGGAGCGCCTGCTCAAGCAATCTAGCCTACCGCAGCTCGAGACGCCCGAGCCCGTTCGCCTCACCGTACGCACCGGCCAACTGGGCGACTTCGGATCGGTCGAGCTGATTCCCTCCGGCCAAGTGGGGATGAGCCGGCAGAAGGGTTCAATCGAGTTGAACTTCGATGCTACACCGTCCGTAACCACGGTGCGGCTCAGCCGGCCGCGGCCGTAGCGTGGCGCGGGCGTCTCGCCCCCGCAGAGAACTCGCGAGCAGGATGCCCGTCGGCTGACTGGCGCCCGGAAACCATGAAAACCCTGTCATTCTGAGCGAAGCGAAGAATCTCGCTCTGATCTTCTCGCTCTCGCTCCATCGCGGACCAGAGCGAGATTCTTCGCTTCACTCAGAATGACGGCGCGTTTTCAAAGCAGGTATGCCGAGTAAGCTACCCCTCCAAAACAAAAACCGAGTGGACATCAACCGTGGGAAGTTCGATCTCCACCGAGCTTCCGCGCTTGTTCATTCTGAGCGCTCGCGTCGTGGGATGAATCTGTCTTGCCGCGGTGGGCTTGAAGAACGATGCGTCGATGAACAGCGTACCCCCCTTCAGCGGGTTCACATCGCCCTGCAAAAGAGGAATGGTCCTGTTGATCTGGTGCACCACGAGCATGTTCTTGCCGCGTTTTTTGTAAAACGTGGTGCCCACGCCGCGGCGGTTCGTCAGGCCGACTCGCAGCGGGGGATTCTTCAGGTTGGATTGTAGCAACTGACGATGAAACTCCAGCGGCCACTGGTAGTCGTTGTTAATCATGCCATACAGATCGAAGCTCGCATAAATAACCTTGCCTTTTCCGTGCGCTCTCTCCAGAAGAGCGGGAAATTCCGTTGTTTTCGCCGGCGGGGGCGGTTCCCAGTTCACCCAGCATTGCTCGTTCTCATCCGCATCTTTACACCATACGGTGGAAGGAAGAATGTGGGTTGCGAGAACCTTGGTTCCGGGCCGCGCCTGGACCGCCACGAAAGGCGCACGCACCACCAGGGTGGTGTCCGGCAGACTTTTCCAGATCGAGTCGCCGCTGCGGTGAAGATAGCTTCCCCACAGGTTGTTTTTGTAAGTGTCGAAAACCTTTTCGAAGTCGCATCCCACGAGGTCGGCCAGCGCGAAGTTCGCGCGGACCTGCCCGTCGGCGTCCCTGGTGCCGGTTTGGCCGGTGACGATGATCAAGCCACCCGATTCGACGTACCGTCCGAAAGCTTCTGCATCGCTCGAGGACAAACAGATGACTTCCGGCAGTACCACCGCCTGGTAATCCGCAAGACGCTCCAGGCTCCAATCCGGCAGGATGTCGGAAGGAAACTGCGAGTACGTGGCGGCCTCCATCGCGCCGCGAAGAACCCCGCGAACCTCGGAGCGGCAGTTGAAGCGTGTGTGGGCGCTGAATAAGACGGCCACACAAGGCACGGAGTCACGGTCCGTCAAGTAGGGTTGAATCTTCTCGATCGCCTTGTAGCCGGCGCCCATCTCGCGAAACCACAGCGAATCCAAAACTCCATCCTGCCGCATGGTCTCCGAGTACATGAACGCCCGGCAACCCTGGGCCGCGATCATGGCGCTCTCAACTTGGAATACGGAAGCGGGCGAGGGATCGTAGACCCAGGCGACCAGGCCGGGGCCGATCTGCGGCAGCTTGCCGGTACCCCGCGCGAACATGGCGGAATGATAGTCGCCCGCGAAGGGCTCGGCAAAGGTGTAGTCGAGCAGGTCCATCATTTCCTTGCGGAAGTCCAGGTGGCCGCCATTGACGGTGATGGCGGCTTTTGAACCGAGTCCCCGCACGGTGGCGATGGCATCCTTCACGAAGCCGAGCTGGGTGGTCTGGTAGAGGAACTCGTCCGTCTCTCGCCAGTCGCGGTCCGCGGCGGGGCCGCGCGGGATTTCGTGGCCGTAACGGGACCGGTAAAGTTCTGAACACGATGCGCAATAGCAGAGTGGCTGGCCTACGATATCGAGAAAAAAGCCGTCGGGATTGTAACCCTTTACGATTTCTGTCAACTGCTCGAGGACGTATTTGCGGTATGGTGTGTTGATACACGCCCAGTGAAATTGCCCTTGGGAGTGCGAAACCCCTCCCGGTTCGACGCGGCGGTTCTTGCCGTTTTCGTCCAGGAGCGCCCACTCTTGGTGATTGAGGACCGCCCAATCGTCAAACCCGATGCAGTAATAGGCATGAAAAGCGATGCCCTTTTGGCGCAGGCGATCGCTGAACGCCTTCACAAAATCAACTTTCAGGCCGGGATGCATGTGTCCTATCTTGGTTGGGTAGTAGGCTTCACCATGATGCCCCTTGCAGAATACCCAGACGTGATCCAGGTCGGCTTCCTCGTAGAGCCGGAACCATTGGTCAGGGTCGAAGTTCTGGTAGGTGATGGCAGGGGGATCCGGTGAATGGTGATCCACGATATAGCCGCGGAACTGATTCTCCAGGCTGGGCGGCGCGGGCGTTCGAGACGCGCCGCTCTGCGTCGCGGCATAGGCAGCGGACTCGCCCCCGGACTCGGTAAACTTCCGCAAAATGGCAGAAGACCCCCAAAGCGTTAACAACGTCGAATTGAAAACTCTACGATCCATGGCCTTTCCTCCCGCGGAAGCATGATCTCGATGAGCATACCCCCTCTGTAGCACTAGGGGCGAGTTTCTTCGCGGCGCGCGAAGAAAAGCAGATCCCTCGCTTCGCTCAGGATGACATGTCATTCTGAGCGAAGCGAAGAATCTGCATTTGGTTGCGGCTTTGCCGCGCTGTCAACAGGCTGGAGCGATTTGTCGCGTACATATTGAGTTGTCCAGCGGAGAATGCAAAAAAGTGAGCGGACCCTCCCGGCCGTGAAGCGCAAGGCCTTATCGCCGGATCAGAAAATGTAGGGCAGGACTCGCGCCGTGTCCCGGGCGTATTCCGCGTATTCAGGATACATCTCGCGGAGGAGACGCTCTTCCCCAACCATGCGGACGCCCAGCAAAGCGCTGGCCAGCAAGGCAACGAGAATGGAACTTCCTGAAGGGTGCGCCGCAATCCCCGCCCAAACGAAATACAGAATCGCTGAATAGATCGGGTGGCGAAGCCACCGGTACGGCCCGCGGGTAACAAGTCCGCCCGAGGTGGGGTTGGCCGCCGCATGAAAACTCCGCAGGCCGAAGGTCAGGCGCGCCCAGATCATCAGCAGAACCGCCAGGACTTGAATGGCAATCGTCACCGGTCCTGCGCCCAGCAGGACTTTCTGGAAAGCCAGCCAAACCAGGCACACCCCCGCTCCCAGGAATGCGATAACCGAGAGGTGCTTTAGACTCATCGACGCTCCAAGCCCCCTTTCCCGTGGCGACTACCGTGCCGAATTCTATCACGGGGTTGCAACACCGCGTTCTTTTCCTTTCGCTTGTAGACCAGCGCTTTGCGGCGGCCTCGATCTGGAAGACGTTCTTCTGTTCCCTGCCCTGGCTGGACCTGCTCCCGGACCAGGACCACACGGTGGTGACCAGCGGCCTGGGAACGTACGCCACTCTCGAGGCGCGCGTCAGCCAGAGCGATTACTGTACGGCCGTCAAGACTCCTGACGGTGTCTGCGTAATCGCCTACCTGCCCACGGCGCGAACCATCACGGTCACCATGGCGAGTATGAGGGCGCCTGCCCATGCCGCGTGGTTCGACCCTACGAACGGGGCGTATACAACGATTCCCGGAAGGCCGGTTGCCAACACTGGAACCCGGCTATTCACGCCTCCCGGCAAGAACCACGAGGCAGCCGACGACTGGGTGTTGGTGCTGGATGGGTCGGGATCGATATAGCTTTATCGAAAACTGCCGATAATACACTCGGAATGGCGTCGGTCCACAAAAGTACCCTTGTACCATAGACGCTGACGTGGCGCCGTCATAATCTGCTCACAGGTGCGTGAGTGAGCCTGAATGATTACAAAGCACGCTAGGAACCAAAAAGTCGGACCGCTCATTGAGGTACTCGTCTTCGGCCCAGGTGGACCCGGGCTCTCCTACTCTCTCAACTTCTCATGAGCGGCTGATGGCAGGCCAACAACGGTGACCGGCGGAGACAGCAGTGTTTTCATTTTCGCACGCTTCCGATCTCCACTCGCCCTGCTCTGAAGTGGGCAAGGCACAGAACCGTCTTATCCAGCGCCCGGCGCCGTACGCTGGTGGTTACCGTAGGGGCGTGCCAAACCATCACAAGCGGTTCTATGCCGAACTCGCCTGCTACCTCGCCATAACCCTTCTCAGTGGTCTCAGCGTCTTGGCTTCGCCCGCGGCCACCCCCAGCGTGGGCCTACCACCATTGACGACCGTGAGGCAAATTCTGCAACTGAGCCGCTCCGAGGCTGTTAAGAATTACCCCATCCGGCTACGCGCCGTAGTGACTTATTACTATGGCGGAGCGCCGCCAGACCTTTTCCTGCACGACTCCACGGGAGGCGTCTGGGTGGACCTTCCTGGGGGTTTGCCGGCGCTCGACCCCGGCGACGTCATAGAGATCGAGGGGGTAAGCGAGCAGCCTGACTTTGCCCCTCAGATCGGCCAGCCACGGTGGCGAGTGGTCGGGACCAGCGCTCTGCCGGCGGCGCCCCGAGTAGCCTATGGCCAGATGGCCTCGACTCACGAGGACGGGCAATGGGTGGAGGTTCAGGGGATTGTCCGGACCGCTGGCGTCGACCCAGAGTCAAAAAACCTGTTTCTCGATATCGGCATGGATGGAGGGCTGATTACGGCCCAGATCCCCAATTTCAAGCTCGAGGATTCGCAGCGCCTGATTGACTCCGAGGTTCTCATCCGTGGCAACTGTGGAGCCGTTCGGAACGCCCTGAATCAGCAGATCGGCGTGATGCTTTATGTGCCTGGCCTTGCCCAGGTCCGGGTTATCGGACCGGCTCCTCCGGAGGCTCTTTCGCTGCCAGCGCGCCCCCTTGCGGAATTGCAGCAATTCGCCCTCGATCAGCCATCCGGGCATCGCGTTCATGTGCGGGGTGTTGTAGCCTTTCACGAGCTGGACGGTGCGACGTACCTGTCCGATCCCTCGGGCGGATTCCGCATTCAAAGCAAACAGCAGACACCCCTCAAGCCCGGTGACCGCGTAGATGTGCTGGGCTTCCTCGGCGTGGTGGATCGCCATCCCGTGCTTGAAGACTCTATCTTCCAAGTGACGAGCACGGGACGCGTCCCCGATCCGGTCTCGATTTCGGCGGCGCAGGCGCTTCAGGGTCAGTTTGACTCGGAACTGGTGAAGATGCAGGGACTCCTGGGACAGATTGCTCGAACCCCGAATGAAACGGTCCTGGTTCTACGGCAGGGGACGATCATGTTTACCGCCGTTTCAAAAACCGGGGATCCGTCGGACGGATTGGAGTCCCTGCGTGAGGGCGCGCTTGTTCAGGTGACGGGCGTCTGCGTTGTCGACAGCGATTGGAGCGGAGCGCCCAGATCGTTCATGCTTCGTTTTCATGCTCCGGACGGAGTTGTCGTCCTGCGGAGGCCGCCCTGGTTGACCCGCGAACGCGCCCTCGAAGCGCTTGGAATCACGATGCTCGTTGTCCTGGCGGCCGCCGCGTGGGCGCTGATTTTGAGGCGGCGGGTGAAGCGTCAGACGAACATCATTCGGCAGCGGTACAAGCGGCAGGCTGCCCTGGAGGAGCAATACGCCGAGGCGCAGCGGCTCGCTCATGTGGGGAGCTGGGAAGAGGAGGTAGGAGGCCGGGAGACTGCCTGGTCAGAAGAGACTTTCCGGATTCTCGACTACCCAATGGGTGAAGTCTCGCCGAGCCGGGAAGCGTTCCTGGCGAGAGTTCACCCGGATGACCGAGGGTTGGTTCGCAAGACTATCGACGAAGCACTCGCAGGGAGCTTTACGGCGAAGGAGTTTCGGGTTCGACGCCCAGGTGGAGAAGAACGCATCGTGATCACTGCCGTAAGGGTGGTTATTGACACCAACGCTCGCCCCGTCCGCATCTTTGGCGCGCTCCAGGATATCACTGAGCGCAAGCGGGCAGAGCGAAGCCTCGAGGAGCGTACCGCCTACCTCAACGCTCTGGTGGAAAACAGCCCGGTCGCCATCGTCGTAGTCGATTCGGACACCCGAGTACAGGTGTGCAATCCGGCCTTCGAGAGCCTTTTTCAATACCGGCGGGAAGAAATTGCCGGAGCTCAGTTGAATGAACTGATTGCGCCTCGAGAGTTGCTCGAGGAAGCGGCAGAGATCAGCAGCAAGGTTGAGAAGGAAGGACAACACGCTCATTTCACCACCCGGCGCCGCCGCAAAGATGGGTCGCTCGTCGATGTCGAACTTTATGGAGTCCCACTGAGGGTGGCGGGGAAGCTGGTCGGCGTCTACGGTCTTTACCTGGATATCACGGACCGGAAAAAAGCGGAATCGGAGTTGCAAAAAGCCAAAGAGGCTGCTGAAGCCGCCAACCGCGCCAAGAGTGAGTTCCTGGCCAACATGAGCCATGAGATCCGTACGCCCATGAATGGAGTCCTCGGGGCAACGGAACTGGCGCTGGATACCGACTTGAACCCTGAGCAGCGCGAGTACCTGGGAATGGCTAAGACGTCGGCGGAGACCCTGTTGAGTATCCTTGACGACATTTTGGACTATTCCAAGATCGAAGCGGGCAAGCTGGATCTCGATCCCATCTCCTTCCGACTGCGTGAATGGTTGGCGCTCGCTACGAAACCATTGGCGCTGCGCGCCCAACAGAAGGATCTGGAATTCACCTGCGACGTGCACTCTGGCGTGCCGGAGCAGATCATTGCTGACCCCACCCGGCTCCGGCAAGTGGTCATCAACCTGGTCAGCAACGCCATCAAGTTTACCGATCGCGGCAAAGTGGGACTTGAAGTGGCTGTGGATGCCCGGGAAGGGGATCGACTGCAATTACATTTCGTGGTGCGCGACACGGGAATCGGAATCCCGACGGACAAACAGGAGATCATCTTCGGGGCCTTCTCGCAAGCCGACGGCTCAACCGTGCGGCGATTTGGAGGGACGGGCCTCGGGCTGACGATTTCGCTTCGCCTGGTGAAGATGATGGGAGGACAGCTCTGGGTGGATAGCCAACTCGGGCGAGGCAGCCGCTTTCACTTCACCACTCAGGCGCGCGCGTCCAGTGATGCCGTCCTTGTCGACCGCGCCGAGGGTGCTGACTTGATCTCATGCCGCTCTCTGCCCGATGGTCAACGGAAGCTTCGCATCCTGCTGGCTGAAGATAACTCTATCAACCAACTGTTGGCAGCGAGGCTGATTGAAAAGAGGGGGCACGTCGTTACGGTCGTCAACAACGGGCGGGAAGCTCTGACGGCTTTGGAGAAGGCTAGCTTCGACGCTGTCCTCATGGACGTTCAAATGCCGGAGATGGACGGATTCGATGCGACGGCAGAGATCCGCAAGAAGGAAACAGGCACCGGCGAGCACCTACCCATTATCGCCATGACCGCGCATAACATGACCGGCGACCGGGAGCGCTGCCTCGCCGCCGGCATGGACAGTTACGTTTCCAAGCCGATTCGGCCCGAAGAGTTGTTCAAGGAGATTTACGCCTACGCCCAGCCCCCGGGGCCGCAGCGTTCCTCGGCCGCCCTGATTAAAGAGACTAGTCCCGGCCTTCCCGTCGAGGTAGCCGCAGCCGAACCGAGGTAAGTCAAGCCGGAAAAACACAGAGCCCCGGTGGCAGAGTTGGACTTGCCGGGAGCGGGGATCCACCTGCGCTGTAGGGGCGGTTCGCGAACCGCCCCTATCAAAGCCCAGCAGCTTGCACGATCAGGGGACGGCAAGCCGTCCCCCTACAGCTTGTAGGGGTAGGGCTCGCCCTGCCTACTGGTGCCTATTACGTGACGTAACGCATTTTATACTTGACAAATCTGTCCCCTTCTGGTAGGCTGTAAGGTCTGTGAAAGTCTGTCTCACCTTCGGTGGGGACGGCTCGCCTG
>Ga0187888_1002349_pt1 | contig 16305 bp, 21 predicted proteins | sample June2016WEW_7_40_FD_132987 | JGI IMG/M metagenome (GOLD analysis project Ga0187888, IMG submission 132987) | Peatland microbial communities from SPRUCE experiment site at the Marcell Experimental Forest, Minnesota, USA - June2016WEW_7_40 | ecosystem: Environmental > Terrestrial > Soil > Wetlands... | reverse complement strand
TTTGAGCCTCCTCTTATGCTTTTTCGGTCTTGGGTTTAATCGCGCAAATCAACTTCTTGTTCACGAACTCCTGGATGCCCAGGCTGGAAAGTTCCTTGCCGTACCCCGACCGCTTGATTCCGCCAAATGGCAGGTCTGGAGCGCTGATAAAGGGATAATTGACAAAAACCATGCCGGTCTCGATACGGCTGGCGACTCGCTTGCCGTGCTCGATGTCGGACGTGTACACCGATCCGCCGAGGCCAAAGGGAGAGTTATTGGCGATTGCAATCGCCTCCTCTTCATCTTTTGCTGGGAAAAAGAGAGCCACCGGCCCAAAGAACTCCTGCCGGAAGGCGGGATTATCGGGCTTGACGTCGGTGAGGATCGTCGGCTGCATAAATGCGCCCTGATGGCCGATGCGATCGCCTCCCGCGAATACTCGCGCGCCACGAGCAACAGCTTCGCGAACCTGCTTGAGCAAGAGGTCCAGCGCGGCCTCGGAGGCCAGTGGAGCCAGCGTAGTGCTCTCATCCAATGGGTCGCCTGGCTTCAGTTGCGCTAACGCGTCACGAAACGCGTTGAGGAACTGCTCGGCCCGTGGCCCCACCACGATAAAGCGTTTCGCGCCGATGCAGGTTTGCCCTACATTGCCTATGCGGCCCAGGACGGCCATCTTGACGGCGAACTCAAGATCGCAATCCTCCAACACAATGAACGCATCGCTTCCACCCAACTCCATCGTCGATTTCTTCAGGTTCTTGCCGGCGCGGGATGCCAGCGATTCACCCGCCTGCTCCGATCCGGTAAGAGCCACGCCCTTGGTACGCGGATCATCCAGCAACCTCCCCACCTGATCGCTTGACACAAACAGATTGGTGTAGGCGCCGCATGGCGCTCCCGCATCCTTGAAAAGTTGCTGAAAGGCGAGAGCGCATTGGGGCACGCCTGACGAGTGCTTGACCAGTAGGACGTTGCCAGCCATCAGGTTCGGGGCGGCAAAACGTGCAAGCTGGTAGTAGGGGAAATTCCACGGTTGAACTCCGACCAACACCCCAAGCGGAGAAAATTCCAGGTGCGCGTCACCCATCGGCGTGTCAATGGGCTGCGGCGCAAGGAAGGACTCCGCGTGGTCGGCAAAGTATTTGAGAATTGCCGCGCTCATCTCCACTTCGTCGCGTCCTTCCGAGATCCTCTTGCCCATTTCAATGGCGGCGAGGCGAGCCAGACTCTCTTTCCGTTCCAACATCAGAGACGCCGCCCGGCCCACGATCTTGGCACGATCCCGGAAAGTTGCCTTGGACCAGACGTGTTGAAAGGTGCTGTCAGCTTTCGCGAGCGCGCTTTCCATCTGCGCATCGGTATGCTGGTCGAACTTTTGCAGTAATTCACCGTTCAACGGATTAATGCTTTGATATGCCATGATCTTCTCCTTATTCTTGGGATGTTCTCCTTTGCTTAAACTTGCGCTTTCATTTGCTGTCTTCGATCAGTTCTGTTTCGTCATCACCATCCGAATCCATTCCGCTCTTCCCATGTCTGCACAGCCATTCCAATCAATCGCGCGAACCTAGGCTTTAACGCAGGCTCTCGAAATATTCGGCAAGAGAAGGTGCCTTGGGAGACCAACCGAGGCGCCGCGCGTTGACTGCGCTTACCAAGCTGTTGGAGGTGATGCCGTAGCGACCCGCATCACCGTATTGCCGCGCCAAATCCTCTGCACTCAGGCTGACGGTTTTACCGCCGAGCCCAAGAGAGCGGCTGATCATCTCGGCAATTTCCTTGAAGGATGCGTTGCCGTTTTCCGCGAAGAAGAATGAACCTCCCGGAGCCTTTTCTAGAGCGAGGAGGTACAGATCCACGAGGTCATCGATGTGGACATTGGAGTAACGATTGAGGCCTTTTCCAAAATAGACGCCGGCACCCGCCTGTTTGGAAACTGCAATGAGTTTCGGGAGTTGATCGCTGTTCGGCTGTAACCCGCGCCCCTTTCCATAGATCATGGAAGGGCAGATCACGATAGACCGAACCCCCTTATCGATGGCTGCCTCGCGAACCAGGCGGTTCATTGCTACGCGGGGCCGGCGGAACGGAACTGGCTCGAAGTGAGTGTCCTCTGTGTAGACGACAGAACTCGCATACTCGCCAGCTGCAGAATCTGCAGCAATGCCTGAGCCGGTCGTGCAGATCAGTGTTTTTCCGGTGCGTTCGAGCGCCGCGATCAGCATCACAACAGATCCTGGATGATCGGCGCTGGCCGCGTGAATTACCGCATCTGTCTCAAGTGCGGTCCTCGTGATTATTTCGGGGTCATCAAGATTTCCGACGACCGATTCAATCCCACGATTCTTCAGCAGCGGGATACTTTCTGCGGACCTGACCAGCCCCAGTACCTCATGACCTGAGGCAATAAGGCGTTCTGCGACCGAGCCTCCGATGTAGCCAGTCGCTCCGGTTACGAATATCTTCATAGTTCCTCTCCTTGTGCCCGGTTTGGGACCGACAACTTTTTTTGTTTTGCCCCTTGACACAACCTTATAGATTATCGATAATCGATAAGGATTCAGAAAAAAGGAAACAAATGAAAAATTCTTCTCCCCTAATTCGTGAAAGCACCTCGGCACGACTGAGGACCCTGATCCTTCAGAGGATCATGGATGGGCAATACCCACCCGGGTTTCGGCTGAAGGAGCTGCAGCTAGCGCGGGAATTTGATACGAGCCAGGCACCTGTCCGCGAAGCTTTGCGCGAACTTGAGGCCACCGGCGTTATCGAAAGTGAACCGCATCGAGGAAGCCGCGTGCGCACTGTCTCGGCGAGAGAGTTGGGCGAAGCCTACCAGGTACGCGCTGTCCTCGAACAACTTGCAGGAGAGCTGGCCGCCGGACGGTTTGGCGGAAGGGAGACTCTCTTGCAACGACAGGCAGACAAGGTCAGGAGAGCATACGAGAAAGGAAACATGGAGGAATATGCGCGTCAGGATCTGGCGTTTCATCGCATGATTGTCGCGGCCGCGGGCAATCAAGTGCTTTTGGAAAGCTGGGACGCACTTCACTTCGACATTCGTACGCGAGTCTTCCTGGGCCACTCCACACCAAGCCTTCAATCCACGTTGGATCTTCACGACGAGATTGTGAAAGCGCTCATTCAGGGAAAGGGCAAATTGGCGGGGCGGCTCCTGCGGATGCACTCTGAAGCATTTTGCTCGGGTGCGGGCGAAGTACAACAAGGCATTCCCGATGCATAGCTCGCGGTTGGTCGGGATCCAATATTAGTCTGATCCTCAGATTCGGGATTAGTACTGGAAAAGCGGCGTGGCGTTGGGGAGGCAAACTGATCGCGCCCTGGGCAAACGAGCTATGGGCTGCGTGCGAAAACGCCAAAACTGGTCTTGATGGCCGTGGTCTTGTGATTGACGTGAAGAACTTAACCGGTATCAGCCAAGAGGGCGAGGACGTCGTGCTTGCACTGATGAATGAAGGAGCGAAATTTCGCCGCCGTGGCGTCTTTGCGAAACAGATTTTGAGGCAACTCGCCACTAGGCGTCGCAGGAACGTCAAGGAGACGACGAGATGACTTGGCCTACCAGAAATCACATCGAAGGCGAAGCAAGGTACGTAGGAAGCGAGGAGTTTCTCAAGGCCCTCACTGAGGGCCTGACTGGTCTTTATCAGCTTTCTTTCCTCCTGGCAGGTGATCACGAGAAGGCAGAGCGATGCTTGCTTGCTGGAATCGAGGACTGGGTTAATTCGAATCACATATTTAAGGAATCGGTACATTCTTGGGCAAAGAGCACCATTATCCAGAATGCAATTCGTGAACTCAAGCCGCGTCCAAGCCGTTCCGAGTTGTCTCTGCCCCGCCCTGCTCTTACCCACACTCACGACCTGTCGAGTGATGCGATCCAGCATTTCGAAAGCGACGCTGTGTTGGCCCTTGAGGATTTTGAGCGGTTCGTTTTCGTGATCTCAGTTCTGGAGCATTACTCCGTTCACGAGTGTGCTCTCCTCCTTGGCTGCTCGCAGCAGCAAGTTCGAGAAGGTCGAACGCGGGCTCTTTTAGGACTTGTGGAGTCGGGTCTCATGGTCGTTCCACGCGAACACAGTCTTGAAGATGTTCAGGAGACGAATCGATGACGCACGTTGCTCAATGCCTGCTGACGCATGGATCGCTCACGGCAGTTCGGAGTTTTCCGCATTGTTCCTGAGCGTTCACTCCCGTGCTTGCCAAGCACTCAAAGTCGTTCTCGCTCATTGACTGCATCGCAGTCGGGGTGGACCGACGCTGTCCCGAGGCTGTATGTCTCCTCTGCAATCAGCTGAGTTGGCACGCTTCGCACGATAGTCGCTTCAATCTCTGATGTCGTATCCAATCTCGTTCGACAGTCAAGCAAGTCGCAGCACTATTTCAAGTGATCCGGGTCACAGCAGATAAGTTTCACACAGAATAACGTGAACGGGTCTAGTCGCTCTTCGGAAGCCCCCAACGAGCCCAAGGTGGTGCCTTCAGCTCGGCGAACGACAAAATCATGTCGCGGAAGATAGCAAGTGCGCTGATCGCGTTTTTCCTCCTCCCGTACTTCTGGCCGCTGCTCCAGCAAAACAGTGATTCATCGTTGCCGCTGTGTTGCCGCAGGGATGGGAAACATCACTGCGCAATGATGACTCGCCTCCACACGTCGGACTGGACCAAGCAGCAGGCCGTTCGGACCTGGAACAGTGACTGTCCGTACCGCGCCGCACTGCAGGCATCGCCGAAACCGCGTGCAGCAACTCTATGCCCTCCGAAACCTCTCCATATTCGGCTGTTCTCCCATCCGGCCGGCTTTGTCCAGGCTGAGTTGAGTGCTCGAATTTCCGAAGCGCGTAGCCACTACAAACGCGGCCCTCCCAGCGTCTCCTGATCCAAACCTAAGGGCGGCCGGGTGGCGTTCCCGTCTGTCTCTTCTATTGCGCAACTCAACTCGCGACAGGAGCGTTCTTATGAGCCTACCGAGAGGACTCATCTTCATCGTGTTGGTATCCCTTTTTGCGAGGTCTGTACAGGCGCAATCGAAAGATATTCGAGGCCTCGTAACCGATCCATCTGGAGCCGTCATTGTGGGCGCGGCCGTAGAGCTCAAGAGTGGTGATCGAGTAATCGCCAGAACTACAACCGACAGTCTGGGGAACTACACACTGCACGTTGAGCACGAACAAGTGTCCGCTGGCAGGTTGGAACTTAGGGTCTGGTCCGCTGGGTTTGAGACCTTTGTTCGCGAGGTGGACTTTGCGAACGCCCAGCATCTTGCGCTGTCGATTCAACTTCAGCTTCAGCCGACCTTTGAACGACTCAACGTGGAATCCAAGAGCCAGCCCTTCCGCGACCAGCTGGACATGAATGAGGTTCGAGAAAGTCCAGCAAAAGATGTTGGGGAGGCGCTTACAGCGGTGGACGGTGTTTATCGCATTCGCCAGGCAGGCATTGCCAACGATGTTGTCGTGCGCGGCTTCCAGCAAGGCAACGTGAATGTGCTGATTGACGGAGCGCGTCTGTACGGTGCTTGCACGGGTCACATGGATCCCGCCGCCTACCATGTTGACTTCGCTGAGGTCGAGCGCGTGGATATCGACAAGGGCGCTTTTGATGTCGCGAGTGCTGGCAGCCTGGGTGCGACCGTTGATGTCGTGACCAAAAAACCGCCTCTCGGCCTGCGCGCAACCCCGAGCATGAGCTTCGGGTCTTTCGGCTACTACAATCCGAGCGCGACGGCATCTTATGGAAACGACCGCTTCCGCTTCTTGGCCGGGTATTCGTATCGGATCTCTGATCCTTATGAAGACGGCTCTGGTAAGTCTTTCCTCGATTACACGAACTTCAGCATGGCTGCTTACAACCAACACGCTTTCGACATCAACACCGGCTGGTTCGAAACGGAATTCACCCCGGGCGACAATCAGAAGCTCGCACTCGGCTATACCCGCCAGCAGAGCGGACTGGTTCTGTACCCATACGACACGATGGATGCCAACTACGACAACGCGGACCGCGCTTCACTGAGGTATGAAGCCACCAATCTCACCGACACGGTGCGGGCATTGCGCGCCCAGGCCTACTTCACACAGGTCATTCACTTCATGAGCGACGATTACCGCACAACCGCCATGATGAATACCTGGTCGATGGCCGCCGACCCGCGTTCCCGCGTTATTGGTGGGCACATCGAGGCCGATATGGGGCGGGACCTCACCCTGGGCTTCGAGGGCTACTACCGCAACTGGAACATGATGGGCTATATGAACATGAGCGGCATGATTTCCTCGAGTCCAGCTATTCCGGATGTGGATACCCATGCCTTCGGCGCGTTCGCCGATTATCACCACTCCTTTACCGATCGGCTGAAGTTGAGTGGCGGCGTCCGCTTCGATCACGATTTCATGTCGGCCGGTACACCCGGGCTGGACACGGATAACTACTTCTATTACCAGAACACCCGCAGCACTCAGGCGAGCGACAACTATGGCTCCGGCAATGCGCGTTTGTCGTTCAGTCTGCCGCACTCGGTTGAGCTTTTCGCTGGAGCAGGCACCACCGGGCGAGTCCCCGATGCGCAAGAACGCTACCTCAACTACACAATGATGTCGGGTGGAACGATGATGCTTGATGTGGGCGACCCCAACCTCCCGATCGTGCGGAACACCGAGTCGACTGCTGGCGCGGTCTTCCGCCATGGGTCCTCGTATATCAAGCCGACGCTGTTCTACTCGGAGATCGACAACTACATCCTGGTCAACAACCAGCCGCCGCTGAACATGAATGGAATGATGCCCTCGAGTACCCGCTCTTATACCAACGTGGATGCCCACATCTACGGCGGTGAGATCAGCTACGCGTTTGGCCTGCTGGCGGATTTTTCGCTGACCGGTGGGACCTCATACGCCAAGGGCACAAATGTGCCTAAACCGCAGGCTGGCGTGCTCAGCAGCAATCTGCCCGAGATGCCGCCGATGCGCACCTGGGCAGCGCTGCGCTACACGCACAAGTTCGGCTTTGCCGAAATCGGGGGAACCGGTGTGGCCCGGCAAAACCTGGTAGACACGGACCTGAATGAATCCGTCACAGCAGGCTACGGCTTGATGGACGTCAAGCTCGGCCTAAGATACTGGAAGTTGTCGGCCGGTTTTGCGGTGGACAACCTGCTTAATCATTACTACACGGAGCACTTGTCATATTTCCGTGATCCGTTCGCCTCCGGAGTGCACGTGCCCGAGCCGGGGCGTAACTTCTTCGGCCAACTGAGAATGAATTTCTAGTCTGGAGGCAGTTCTCTGACTGTGGTTCTTCTGGCCGCCCTCGGGCACGCAGGATCATAGACATGCTTACTTCCCTTCGCGACCAAAGTGATATGTCAGATTGATGCTGGCATAGGACGGAATGCGCACGCCGACCACTTCATTGACCGGGTTGGCGGGAACCAAGTTACCGATAGCGGGGTCCACTCCGACGGCTCCGGGTACGTAAATGGGCACCCCTCCGGTCGTGACGCCTGTGGGACTGGGACGGAGGGTGCTCGGATAGGTCGCGCAGGCGAAGTTCTCCGTAGTCTGACCTGTCCAGCCGGTGGCAATCATCATGTTCAGGCCCACGTTGAGACGTCCATCCACTTGCACAGAATCGTCAATGACCGCGATCAGGAACTGGTTTTCCAGGTTTTGGCTTGTCTTGCTAGTTCCCCGGACTGTCGCTGCCCGTCGTCATGTCGAAGGCATGGGTTCGATTGCCCGGAAAAAGGCAAAATCTCAAAGCTGTTCGGATTTCGGAACAAGGAACCCGCTTAATCAACAGGTGTGCCGAAAATCGTCATCGAATATGACACTAGGAGCATGATCCATGAAGATTCTGCTAGTTCTTGGCGTTTTCGTGCTTGGAGCCGCGTTGGGAGCGTTACTCACACGAATGGCTCGCAGCTCGGGCATGGACGTTCGGAAAAACTGGGGCGAACTCCCGTAACTTCCTTAGTGGGGAAAGGTTCTCAGCCGTGAAAAGTTCAGTCCCGAATTCAGCGTTGCCGTCGTATGCATTCACTCATGAGTTTCTCAATCGCCTCGGCATAATCATCGGCTATTGTGACCTCCTCAGCGAAAACGTGGAGCAAGATTCCGAACCGGCGAGGTACATTAGTCAGATCAGGGACGCGGCAAACTCAATGACAGCGAGGCTGACTAAGAAAATGAGAGCGAACTAGTGATTCGCCGCTACCACGGATTTCGGGGGAGCGTTTTCGTCTGCTCATCTGCGATCCTGCAAACGTGTCGGTCGAACTTCGACAATAGATAGCTGCGCGCCTCGTTGGGGTCTTTCATGAGTTCGTTCGGGACGAAGAACTTTAGCTCGCAGCTCGAACACCCAGCTAGCACTGGGGTCTGATTCAGGTGCCGGAGAATGATGAGTTGTCTTTCAGCCATACCGTAACGGAAGGCCAGCCTTGCCCGAAGTTGAGGCTGCCAGAGAGTTTGCGGAGAAATCGGTACAAGAGGGTAGGTGCGGAGACGCAACCGCACAGCCTTTACAACTCCAGCAATACCGCCTAACGCCTCTAGCAGTATATGGCGAATGTGGCCGGCGCAACGGATTCTGGTCGTGGCTGCGAGGTAAAAGGCAAACTCAAAGCTCCGAAACACCTTGCCCGGACTGTGCACGACTCGTACTTCGAGGCCGAAGTACGAAGGAATTCCGGCCTCGGACCATCTGGAGTCTCTCGAACGCATTCACCTCCGCATTCAAGGAGCTGGACCCCATTCCACAATTCAAGGCCACGGCCAAACTGGGCGAATTCCTGGAGGCCCGGTTCTCACAATCGTTCTAGCCTGCGCGGCGGCCTTCCCAACAAGCAATTCCGCTTTGCTTTGTACGACCCACGCGAGCGAGGCGGGCGAGCCTCGCCTCGCCCGCATGGGCTGAAGAGAGGAGTCAACCTCATGTCTGCATTGTTTTCGCTTGGGCAAATTGTGGCCACGCCCGGGGCGCTAGCAGCACTCGAGAGAGCGAAGCAGCTGCCTACCTGTTTCCTGGCCCGTCATGCAATCGGGGACTGGGGCGAACTGGATCCAAGCGATGTCGCAGAGAATAAGTACAGCCTGGCTCACGGATTTCGGTTGCTGAGCAGCTACCAAACCGATGCTGGCGAGAAGCTATGGATAATCACCGAAGCGGACCGGTCTGCAACCACGCTGCTTTTGCCAGAGGAGTACTGACAGTTGCACCAAAGATACCTTCCGCCAAGTTTGTACCCGTGCGTGAGCCAGGCCGAAACGGACCGGCTGTAACCCGGTTTCCCCGAGTGGGACGCGGAGGTTCAAATAGGTTCCTTCACTGTGGCATCGTGAAGCCGATCTTCTCTTTCGGCCTTGCGGGTTCTCTAGGCACCAAGCCGTAGGCCGCTCTCAACACTTCCACGTAATCTTGCATGTCGGAATAAGTACCATCGAGCTTCTCGATCTTGAACCACTTGATAGCGCCCTTTGGCAGCCGGTTCGCATACCGCCACATGTCATTAAGGAGGGTGCCACAGTCAACCGCAAGAGGTTCCTGGTGAGCTCCCAGCAACGTGTAAACGCCGGTTCGGAAAGGTGCCTTGTTGACGTACTCGCGGGTGAAGGGATAGGGAATTCCAAGTTTGAGAGATCCGGCGTTCACGATTCACTTCTCCTGGTTAACCACTTAGATGCGTGCTGAATCCAATCCCATGTTTACTATTTTGGTTCGCTTTGGTACATACGTGCAGCGGCCAGTTCGTGCTGGGCCAGCCCGAAAACCAGCGAAACAAAGCGCGAGACTCGCGCTTGCCGACGGCTTCCGAACTCTTCCCCGAACTCATCAACGCGAGGCTCGACAAGAAAGACAGACTCCCGCGGTGTAGCGCGTTAGAAGCGTTGGAGCGGCAGGAGCCGTTTGTGAACCAAGCGCTCGCCTACCAAGCGTTGGCAATGCTTGCGCGGCTATTCCGATACGGGCGGCTCTCGTACCACGGCGGGTTCGTGAATCTGCGAACGGGACGCACAACCTCACTCGCTGTCGACCCGGCCCTATGGCAGCGGATGAGGACGCGGTCGCCAGATTCCGAATTACCCAGACGCAAGAGAAGGAAGGTGGTTAGGCAATGAGCCAAAGCTTTCGGGCAGTGAAAGAAATATGGAATGTACACTCGTCCTGCTTCATTGAACCGGAGAAGTTGATCGTGCTGCTGCACGACCTTGCCGCCAGGGTCGGGACGGCGAGCGACGAGCACGTATATGGAGACAACCAGGTCGTCTGGCTTGAAAACGGCAGGAAGGTTCTGGACTACATGGAGGCAGACGAGCGTTTCAGTGCGGCCAGTTTCAAAGACAGTATGGAGGAACAAGGGGTGGCTGTTAACGGGAATGACCTGATCACTTTGATCGACAATATGCGGAGCTTGTCCAAACAATGGCGGAGTTCCATCGGAAAACACGGAGAATTAGTTTTCTACATCGATGCCTGCTGACCATGGCATTCCACAGTCTCATCCTATTTCTATTGGGAGTGCAGTCACCGCGGTATTGATCGACGGATCGTATCCATGGTGGTCTGCAATTCGACACGCTCTAAGCAACCCTTAGCGAACGACTTCACTCCCTAGTTCCTGGCCAGAACTGCGTTTGAACTAAGCCGCTAGCGCGGCGGACGCTGCCGCGTGCTCGAAGTAGGGGTCATTGGAGGTTCCAGACTTTCCAGACCAGCGAGGCTTGAGGAAGGATCGGTCTTGCGCTACGATGAAGTCATCCTGAGGCGACGGATTCATGTTAGATCGATGAGCATCAATAACTGCCTTTTTGACAAAAGCCGCTTCTGGCAAGGCTTTCCAAGCGAAAATCGATTGAAATCCCATAGGGAATCCCACATCCGCCGCAAACGCTAGCGGCTCCCTTCAAACGACCCTATCGAAACTGCCCGACCAGCACCTGCAGATTAATGCAAGCCGTTCTTTCGGGGCAGTTCCGATAGGGATCTAACGTTTCTCGTTACTTATTTCGTCTCAACGCTCGCTTCGATGTTGTCCAGAAGAGAACGTCGCTCCTGCTTCGACGCAGAATGTCGAGGACATCATCGTTTCCAATCATCGTCCCAGAGAGCGATGTGCATCGGGAACGCGGGCTTCTGTTCATCGTGCACCCTGCGGGCTTCTTCGCGATGCATCCCGAGAAGTACGTAAATCATCGCTGCGCGGACCAGTTTGAAAAGTCTCAACGTCTTTGCGTTGAGGTCGCCTCGGGTTATGGAATACGCCAGACGATTCGAGAAGATTTCCAGCTCGGGAGGCGTGGTGGCTGCGAAGTCTTCGTGAACCCTGAGGCAGCTGTGCTCCAAGCGATTGCGAATCACGTAGTAGTCGCGCGCTTCGGGCTCGATGACGTCACCGTATTGTTCGTCGAATAGATCTTTCGCCAGCCAGAACAGACCGCGGAAGGGCAAGTTATCCAGATTCGCGAATTGCGCGCGGAGCGGGAACGGTTTCGAGCTGCGGTGTTGGTACCAGAGGGTTTTGAAGTAAACGTCGCGGTCCTTTATCCCGAGCTGGAGGTATTCGTTTAGGAAGAAAGCCAGCTTGTCGAACAGTGAGTATGCCATCCGAAAAGCGATTTTGGTCTTTTCAACGGCAAGACCATGACAGGAGTAGTCAAGTGTGTTGTACAGGAGAACTTCGCGATCGGAGAAGTGGACTTTGTCCGTCTGGATCCCTTCATACAGGAGCCAGCGTGCCGATGCGTACTCTTGCTTCAGTTGGTTGAAAAAGCCGACTAGCGTTGGCGGCTCTTTCACCTTCGTCGTGAAGGTGGGCAACATCAATACGTCTCGATTGGCAATCGAGTGTGGGCCAAGATCGTTGAGCGGATTGAGAAATAGCCTGTTTTGTAAACACCATGCACGATAGTTTTGCTCGTCCTCTGTGTCGCCCATGGGATGATCATGAAGATCAATTTCGCTGAGATTTGGCGCCACCGACTCGATCCGGTTCTTGACCGACTCAAAATGAGCCAGGGCTTGCGGATAGATCCCATCAAACAAGACGTCTTTCCCGAGTACCGACGTGACACCTGTGTGAGCGAACTTGGCGAAGAGCAGTCGATGGCCGGGGTCGTAGAGTGCTTGAGCATAGGTTTCTAATCCACAGCCGCGGTTTCCAACAGCCATTCCAAACTTGGGCTGCAGGGCGAGCGCTTGCTCCCAATACTCGAGCGCCTCGACAAACCGGCCGACCGTATCCATACAGTTCCCAAGATTCGTGAAGACCTGGCAACGCCGGAGCTTACCCATCTTGGCGAAGCCAGGATGACTGACACACTTCCGGAGATGGATAATCTGCGTGCCGAGTGCCGGGTGTTCCCAGGCCCATGGATTGACGGTCTCATGCCGATGAAGGGCGGCCCACGTATTCGCGCGGAAATATTCCAGAAGCGCCGCGTCACTCTCCTTGAGCTTCATCGATTCCAGTTGGTCCGCCAGTTCCAAAGCCCTGCGTGCGCCATCAGGTTTCCCGAGGTCATCAGAGAGATCGACGAGCTGCGCGAGGATTTCTAGGGCTTCATCACCGCTCTTACCGGCTAACTCGACCTTTACGAGAGCATCATAGAGCGCCGCAGGATCTGAAGGATTCTCGGCCATACTCTCTATTCTAGAGAAGTCGCCCAGGGTAGCGGAATAGCCTGCACAAGCCACTTCCGCGTCTTCCGCCACTCTCCACAGCGGGCCTGTTCCTGCCCGCAACGCGCCGGCCCAAGGTTTGTGTGCGCTGATTTCTGCCTCTTGAACCAAGATAAGGAACGACAAGGTCGGGTTGTGTGAATCGATCGCGCCCGCAGCTAAGTTCTGAGCCTAAACCGCGCTGCTGTGTACACGAGAAAGCGGCGGGAAAGCGCAACGGGGCGTGAGCAGAGCAGTCGCTCTCGACCATTCCTGCTGCTACCCAGCACAATCAAGTCCGCCACCTGAAACGGTACAATTCAAGCGAATCAGGATTGAAAGAGGAGATTCCAGGTGAAGACCATTGACGCGCTGGAGAAACTCGTAAGCGGTTTTCTTCAAGACCAAACAGCGTCCCCGCCAGACATCCTTTGGCACTATACAAACGCTGCTGGATTTCTTGGGATCTTTCGGTCGGGAAGGCTCTGGGCAACAAATACTGACTACCTGAACGACGCATCGGAGGTGCGATATGCGAGGCATCTTGTCCTGCGAGGTGTCAACAGCGTCCGATCCAGTGCAGAAAACCGAGAAGAACACGAGATGCTGAATCTCCTCTGCGAGTGCATCGGCAGCAATGTCACACGACCTGTCTTCGTAACCTCCTTGTCAGCCGAGAAGAATGAGCTAAGCCAATGGCGCGCATACGGAGGTAGCTCAGGAAGCTTTGCACTCGGTTTCAACTCTGAGAGACTCGTCGCAGCGATTGCTAAGAACACAGACACGCGCTTCAAGCTGTACAAATGCATTTATGATGAGACGCACAGCGCATCCTTATGCCAGCAGTTCGTCGAGAGCCTACTTCAGGAATTCCGGGGACATCGACATGCACTTACAGCAGGCGGGTCGGGTTATCAGGAAACGCACACGCTCGTCCACGAAGCGGTAAGAATATTCGACACGCTCGCTCCCCTCATCAAACATCCTGATTTCCTCAGGGAGTCTGAATGGAGACTGGTGTCGGACCCCGTGGATCTTACTAAGAGACCTATCCGTCTGCGCGAAGGACGGACTCGGATCGTTCCCTATCTCGAACTCACCATCGCGAAAGACAAATCCGATCCGAAGTTTACAGTGCACACCCTGATCGGCCCAGCGATCAGCTACAGCCCCCGAGATACAAACCTCGCTCAAATTGCCTACTGCGACGACTTTATTCTCCAACCCTTCCCCGTCGAGCCATCCACCACTCCATACCGTCACAGCTGAAATTGGCCACATCGCAACAGACCCCAGCATCCGCTGGGGTCTATTACGGAACCAGCTTGATACCGCTAAGTCGGCTTGTCGAAAGGTTTGCTAAGCAATTGCGGCTGGATCTCAGACAGTCTCGAAGTTAGGAGCTTGGCGCATCACAGTTGACATGGAGGGCCTTCCAACAGCAGCCCGTGTGAGGTCAGGGGCTATTTCATACACACGTTTCATGAATTCCGGCGCCGAGTTGCTGTGCGCTGACCGGACAGCGGGTCGCTGGGGCTAATTACTTTCGCCCGCAGTGATGCTTGTGGAAAGTCCTTCGGGTTCAGCGTGACGATGAAGTCGGCATCTCCGTATTCAGCGCAATCACAAATGTGATTGTCGTCAGGGTCAGGAGAAAGATTGCGGGTCCGGCCGAGCTTAACGGGTTCGCCTTTGGCGCGCAGCGTGTTGACGATTTTCCCGATGAGAGGGCGCCGGACGCCAAGCCTGGCGAGCACTTCTCTGTACTCCTCCAGGATTTCATCGCAGATCAGCCAGACGAACGTCCGGTCTTCGACCCAGCGCTGCAAGAACTTCGCACTCGCAACGTTGCTCTGGTGGACCGAGTCTTTCATTCCAGCGACGCCGGCGACTAACACGGACGTGTCCACCACGCCCCTAGACTTGCGCCGCTTCTGCGACAACGGTTATCTCCGGCTTTTCCTTCTTGGAAGTTCGGTACTCCCGAATGGTACGCTGAACGTCCTGAGGGGAAACGTCGCCGATATCCTGCGAAGCTTCTTTCAAAGTGGCGAGAAACTCCGCTTTCCAGTTCGGCCGCTTTCGTCCCCGCGGCAAGTCGCGATACACGTCCACTCGCTGCAGTCTCGCCTCAAGGCTCTCGCGCAGCTGTCTGAAAGGAAGTCTCACTTCCACCGGTCGCGTCCAATATTTCGAGGATGATCGGAACACCAGCACATCCGGAACCTCATTCTTGCCTCTCCTCAGAAATTCAGAAAAAGCTTCCACAAATTCCGTCAGCTTATTCGCAGGCGTTCCCAGGGCGAGTTTGAGATGGCCGGCGACTTGCGCCTGGTAGAGACATGCCAAGTCAAAAAGGTAGAGTCCCCTTTGTCGCCGTGGCTTGACGACGCCGAACTGGACCAAATTCTGCAGTTCCTTCGTGGGCATGCCCAGTACTGCGCTGGCCTGTTTCAGTTTGAGCTCGACTGGCTCCACGCTGTTCTCCTCGATTTATCATCTAAAGTTTAGATGTCAAAGAGGTCGAAGTCAAGGTGCCTTTGTGTCACCGGCGAACCAGCAACTAATGCTTCTATACTCAATACGTTAGAAACATTCTTATGGGGCCTGGAGGGTGCCATCGGCTCATTGACGCCTCTCCTGGGGGCTTCTTCTCAAGCTCTTTAGCCGCGCTCGTCTCACTTTACGCCAAACGGCTGCGCGGGCGGCGGTGTCGGTCGTCTCAAGCATTCTGGCAATTTCCTTAAGCCCTGCGGGGCGGATTTCATGGATATCGCTTTTGGCCTGCTTTGCATCGAAGGTCTTTCAGCTCATCAAAGCAGGGAGCACATTGCCGGATGTGGGCGAGCAAGTGCGCGAGTTGACCGTCCGCGGGCCCTTTCGCGAGTTTTAGCAGGATTTCGCGCCCGGGACACGCGACCCGCTGAGGATTGGGAAAGTCTTCATGCACGACCCCGCCAAACGCGTCGAGCAGCTCTTTTTCGAAGTCCATGCTGCATGCCCCAGCTGAACATGGAGTCCAGGCCCGACTGCCATGTTGCCCCCAGCAGAATCCCACGATCCATGATCGGTGTCGATGAAAATCTTTGTGCGCATTCACTTCGCGGCGCATGCATTGAATTTCAGTCCAGAGTGAGACACATTCCTATTTCGCCGCCATGTATAGGTAGGAGGGGTTGTGGCGTCCGATTTCCACAGTCTTTGCGGGACATGGGGGAATTGAATCAACAAGCCAATCGTCGTACCTACCGCTGGCCTGGGGCGGCGCGAGAAATGGTGAGAGCGTATCTGAACACGCCGTCCGAAGCGTTCGGGCAAGGCGGGCATCGGGCCCAGGTCGGCCTGAAGGCGCTGATCACAAGAATCGTGGCAGTGTCGGGAAACCCGCGGGCAGCTTGCTGGAGGTTCGCGCGCCAGTTGGGCGTGACCTCGAAGCGAAGCTACCGGCAGTGGACAAAAGCCGAGCAACAGAGACTGCTCGACTTGATCACCTCGCATTCCCTGCAGGAAGTCACGATACTGCTCCGCCGCACGCCGGCGTCAGTGCGCACTATGCTGCACCGGCTCGGAGCCAGCGCTCGCATGGGGCAGGACTGGTTCACGAAACACACTCTGGCGGAAGCGCTGCACGTTCGCGCAGACGAG
>Ga0187888_1002345_pt1 | contig 16323 bp, 15 predicted proteins | sample June2016WEW_7_40_FD_132987 | JGI IMG/M metagenome (GOLD analysis project Ga0187888, IMG submission 132987) | Peatland microbial communities from SPRUCE experiment site at the Marcell Experimental Forest, Minnesota, USA - June2016WEW_7_40 | ecosystem: Environmental > Terrestrial > Soil > Wetlands... | reverse complement strand
GTTCTTTGCATACCAGTCGCCCATTTCCGGCTGGCATTGCGGCCCCCAGGGCGCCCAGATGCCGAACTTGGCATCCCGGAACCAGTCGGGCGCCTGGTAGCCGGCGGAGAGCGATTCCCAGGTTGGCTGAAACGGTCCGGGCGCGACGCCAAAGCCCGGCGGGGCGGCAATCGGCGCCGGCGCGGGAGGCAGGACGGCCGTCGCAACAGCGGCGGGCGCGTTGGTTTCCTGGGCGGAGGATGTGATCAGCGGCAGGCTCATGCCCGCCCCGCCAACCAGGGCGGATTTCTTAATGAACTGGCGACGGGAGAGGTGATTTTTCATGGATGTTTTTGGTTGTCATTATTTCAGGTAATTTCCGGGTCATGATTGCTGGCAACGGGGTCAGGCGCAAATGGGTTGAATCATAATTATTTTCCCGCCCCCAGGCGCGCTTCATGCGTCTCGATGACATCAACACCGTCGAGGGAAAGCGCGGCGTGGGTGTCGTCGAATTTGAGATGGGAACGTTCGGGCAGGTAAATGGGCGCGTCCTCACGCAACGGGAGAATTTTCAGCGTAAGTCCGTCCTGATATACGGCCGGGCCGTGGCGGCGCAGGCCGATTTCAAAGGGCCGGCCACTGTAGAAATCATCGTTCATCAATTTGTTGCCGAGATACGCGCGAATGACGTCTCCCGTGTAGCGCACACGCAAACGGAGGTCGCGGCTCGCGTCAACGCCGGCGGGAAGTTTCACCCGCCAAACGGCTGCCTTCGCGAAATCCTCGTCCTCCGGCTGCATCGCCATCCCCTGCCGCCGGGAGGGTGCCGACGGGGCAATCGGAATCGCGCGGGTCGGGCCGGCGGGTTGCGCTGGTTCGATGGTGGCGCGCAATAACTCTGCCGGTTCGACCCGGGGCGAAAAACGGCGAAACAGGCCGTCGTCCTTCGCAGGCACATCACCGTGCGCATCCGTCAGACTTGCCGGCGCGGGCAATATCCCGACCGAAAGATCCTCATGGCTCTCCGCGCGCAGGCGCAAGGCGGATCCGTCAAGCAGCAAAGTCGCCCGCGTCAGGAACAGACGTTCCTGGCCCTCCCAGTCGCCTTTCCAGAAACCCCGCGCCGCCGCCTCGTCGAGCAGAATGATGACGTGCCTTGTTCCGTCCTTTCCGTGCAGCCGGATGGCCGCGCCCGGACCGGGCTGGACGTTGCGCACATGAATCCGCGAGTTCTCGCTCGTGGTTTTCCCGGTCGAAGCATCCACCGTGGCGGTGGCCCCGTCAATGACGAATTCCGCGGGTATCGCGGCCGTTTGTTGGAATACGGTGTAACGCGTCGCCCCATCTTGGAGCTGGGTGATGGGCTGGGCGGAGGCGCACACCAGCTTGACTCCGCCGAGATCCAGGTTCAGCGGCCATAAAAAGCGGCTGTTGTAAGGAATGGTGACCGGCTCCGATGGCACGGTGACATCGCCCGCATTGAATTTGATCTGGAATTGGACATGTTCCCGGTCCGGTTGCGGCGACAAATACTGGTAATGGCTCACAAAAAGGTAGCCGCTGTCGCCATCGGAACGCGCGGCCCAGTTGAGCGAGCTTCGCCCATTGGGCGTTCGCGACAACATGCCGGCAAGCCCGGGTCCGAAGTCCTTGAGAAACAAACCTAGGAGGCGCAAGAAGTGGTAATGCTCGCGTTCCTGGCCGTATTGGCCGATTGGAGCCTGGAAGTCGTAATTTTTGACCGGCAGATCATTCCAGTAATTGGTCGCCTGCGTCTCGTTGAGGTTGGTCAGTTTGCCTTCGGGATTTTCGCCGCCGTGATACATGTAGAAACCCAGGAGATTTTTTCCCGAACCGAGTTTGACCAGCGCCAGAGATTCGGTATCCTCCGGGTGCATGAAAACGCGGCGGTGATAACTCTGCATCATGCCGGCGCCAAGTTCGCAGGTGCAGACGGGATACACACCCCTGGCAACCGGCCTTGCCGGGGCCGCGTTCGTCGTGGCCCCATCGCCGCCGAGCATACCCATCGCCGCCTCCTCATTGCCGCCCCCCCGCCCCCCGGAAAATCGGAGAACGCCCCCATAACCGCCTCCGCGCACCGAGCGGTCCCAGAAGCCATCCACATAGGAGCCTGAAAACGGCGCTATTTCGCCAAAAGGCGCCGCGCCGCCCGATCCCCAGCCGGTGCAGGTATAGAGTGGCACATCCATGCCTGCGTCGCGGGCCATTTGTTTCAGCGTCATCAAATGCTGAGTGGGCCCGCTGTATTCATTTTCCATTTGAATGGCGATGACCGGCCCGCCGTCCTTCCACAGAAGTCCCTTCGTCTGCTGGGCGATTTGCCCGTAGAGCTTCGTTACGTAACCGAGATAGCCGGGATTGTCCCGGCGCAATTCAAACACCTGGTCGTCGCCCATCTTTTGCAGCCAGGCGGGGAAGCCGCCGTTGCGCACTTCGCCATGACACCACGGGCCAATCCGCAGCAGCGCGCTCAGGCCCGCTTCCTGGCGAGTTTCCAGGAATTTCCGCAGGTCGCGCCGTCCGGTCCAATCCCATGCGCCCTCGACCTCCTCATGATGAATCCAAAAAATGTAGCTCGCTACGACGCTGACTCCGCCCGCCTTCATTTTGAGCAGTTCGTCACGCCATTCCGATCCCGGGCATCGCGCATAATGAAACTCACCCGAGATGAGCAGCCAGGGCCGGCCGTCACGCAGCAAACTGCGGCTGTCCAACGTCAGGGTATGCCCGCCGGGCGCGGTCGCCGTGCCCATGTGAAATCCTTCCGACCCGGCTGCCGGCGGGCGGCCCGACGCGTCGAGGGTCAGCACATCGGCAACAGGTGGCGCGGGAATCGGCGCGGCTGCGGGTGCGGCGCCGGGCATGTTGGTGTCCGCGGCCAAAGATGGCAGAAACGGCAGACTCACGGAGGCTCCGGTGAACAGCGTGGTTTTTTTGATGAATTTACGTCGGGACAAGTGGCTTTCCATAGGATGAACTTATTGAGGATTGGGATCTTATGGCGATGTTGCCGGCGCAGGGTTCAGGGCCGCGCGCCAGCGCGTCGGCGCGCCGGAGCGCAGGATAAAGGCAGGCTGCTCGTCCGCGATCTTGATGCGCCCGTCCGCCTCGAAATCAATCCGCACCAAGCCCGGTTTCTCGCGCCACGGCGACTGGTCGTCGTTGCCAAAACAAGTGCAATACCAGAAGCCATCCGGGCCTTGGAAATAATTTCCGCCACCCCCGCACGGCACGGCCTCTTCCCAGTGTTTGTAAGGGCCAAAAACATTGGTGGACATCGCTGCCACGCTGCTGTAGCGGTTCTGGTAGAAACCCGCGCCGCCAAGATAGTAAATCCCGTTGTGTTTGAAAAGCGACGCGCCCTCCTGCGCGATACTGTTGCGCGTCCAGGTTCCATCGGCAGGTTTTTCGTAGGCGATGTTGTGAGGTTCGCCCTCGAAACCGCTCAAGTCCGGCAGCATTTTCCGAATCGAACCGGCGCCGCCGCTGGTGAAATAAACCGAGCCGTCGTCGTCCTCAAACAGCGTGGCGTCTATGCCGCCTCCGATGCGGGCGCCGCTGGCCAGCGCATAAACGTAGGGACCTTCGGGTTTGCCGGTGGCGCTCTTGAGGATGCCCGTGCCGCCGCCCTCTCCGCCGGAAACGCAGTAGGCGAAATAGTAGTTGCCCCGGATGTAATGAATCTCCGGCGCCCAAACGTAGCGCGCGCCTTTTTCCCAGGTCGCGTCCTTCACGAAACTCCACACCAACCCAACATAGTCCCATTTTCTCAAATCCTTCGAGCGCCACAGTTCGATGCCGGAGGTCACATCCCAAATGTTGTCTCCGGAAGAACCGGTCATGTAATAGAAGCCGTCGCCGCCTTTGTTGATAATGGTGTCGCGCAAGTGCAATTCCCAGATGGGACGCAAGGGCGGTATGATCCCATTGCTTACGGCAGTGCCGCGGGCGCGATCACCCAATTCCAGCCAGCCCGGTTTGGCCGGAGCGGTTCCGCGATACATCGTCCCTTCACGGCCGGTGCGGTAGCCGCCATAGCCATCCCCAACGATGGGGTGGCCGGGACCGGAGATGCCGGCGAAAACTTCCGGATGCTTTGTGTGAATCGGCGTCACATGCAGCGGGCCATTTGTGTCCAAGGCTGCGGACCAGGCGGAGGAGGGCGCAACGGAGGTGGCAGTCGTTGGCGCCCCGGTATTAGTTTGGGCCGGACAAGTCGCCCCGGCAAAAAGCGCGAGCAACACCGAATAGTTAGTGAGGGTGGAACTTCTCATCGCAGGGGTGTTCAAGGAGTCAGAGAAAGATGGATTTCCTTCTGGTTGCGGGAGACAACCAGCCAAAGGGTTTGCCAGTTGCCAGCGTCCGGGAAGAGCCGAAGCAAAACAGCGACCTCCGCGGTCTTGGCGCCGTTAACCGACAGAATGACATCGTTTTTTTGCAAACCGGTTTTCACCAAAGCAGAACCGGCGGGAATTTCAAGCACAAGCGCGCCCGTGGCCCCAGCCAATCCCAAATCGCGCCCTCTGCGCCCCATCCTGTCCCTCCTGTTCATCCGGTCGAAAACCAAGAGCAATCCACCAAATCCCCGTCAGCCGCGCCGCGCCATGCTAATTCAAACCTAAGTAAATCACCCGTATTACTTCGTTTTCAACCCGTCCGCGGTTCACATGTTAGGTTGTAGGTCGCTCCTATTAAAATAGTTGCAACTAAATAGTCTTGACATCTTTTGCGGCCTCCGATGCCCCGTCTTTGCTTCTTCCAAACCTCCGATTTCTCCGATTTCTCCGATAATGTCAACGGTGACCAGGTTCCAGCCATGCGACTTGAGGTTCTGGCAGACATGGCTCTTGCTAACAGGATATGGCGCCAACATCGCCGGCCCCCATCATTGACCTCCATTGCCGCCCTTAGGAGAGGATAACACCGGTGTGCTCGTTCCAGGCCACTCGGAGTCTTTGAGCGACCAGCCGCCGCCCAAGGCCTTGTAAAGTTGAACGACCGCAAGCCGGCGGCCAGCCTCGATCTGCGACAGCGCGTTCTCCGCGGGAAAGAGCTGCTGTTGAGCCTCCAGAACTTCGTAATAGCTCGCCCGGCCTTCTTTGTAGCGGTCGGTCGCCGCCGCCACCGCCTCGCGCCCGGCGTTGACAGCCTCAGCTTGCTCAACACGCTCCTCGTCAAATTTGCGGTGGGATATGAGCGCGTCGGACACCTCCCGGAACGCGCCGAGAGCTGTGTCCTGGTATTCAAGCTTTGCTTCCTCGCAGGCGGCTTTGGCCTGACGGTAGCGCCCCGTCAAACGTCCTCCCGTGAACAATGGGCCGGCGGCGCTTGCGGCAACTGACCACATGTTTGCGTCCGATGATGTCAGATCATGCAGTTCGCTGCTCACGCCGCCGTAGAAGGCCGTCAGGCCGATGCGCGGAAAAAAGTCTCCTACGGCAACGCCGATTTCCGCATTGGCGGCGCGGACCTGCTCCTCAGTCATCCGAATGTCCGGCCGCCGCTCCAGGAGGTCGGAAGGCAGGCCTACCGGGATCTCCAAGGGCAGCCCTTGAGCCAGGAGGGTCGAAGTCCGAGGCATGGGCCCCGGATTGCGCCCCAGCAGCGTGTTAATCTCGTTTTCCTTCAGGGCGATTTGGCGCTCGAGTTCCGGGATGTTGGCTGAAACCGAGGCCAACGCCAACTTGGTGCGCGACAACTCCAGCATCGAAGCCAAGCCGGCGGCATGCTGGTCGTCAAAGAGCTTGTAAGTCCGCTCGTAGGAATCCCGCGTGCGTCTGGCGATTGCAAGCTGGTCGTCCAACTTCCTGCTTGATTACCCATTCGCCAACCGGCTCTACCCCGGCGCTCTCGACGTGTTGGAACGTTTCCGCCAGTGGGGCCGGACGGTCATCCTCACGGACGGCGATGTCGTGTTCCAGCCGCGCAAGGTCCAACGCTCCGACATTTTCGAGACTGTCCAAGGCCACGTCCTTATTTATATCCACAAAGAGGAGGCCCTGCAGAATATCCAGCAGCGGTATCCCGCCGAGCACTGGCTGCCGTTACCAGGTGGGGCTGGTAGGGGTGCTCAATGCGAAAGCGCTGGAAAGCCCCCAGATAATCGCAGTAGCCCAATTCCTCAAATAGCTGCTCCTGGATCGCCCAGAACCTGTCCCGGCATTGGGCGCCGAACTCGCGCTCGATGTGATGTTTAAGGTCGGCTTGAATGCGATCGTTCTCCAACAGGGTGTCATCAACATCCACCAGGAAGACCATGGGCGAGGATTTGCTCATGGCAGAGCCCTCACGGTTTGGTTTGCAATGGCATTCGGCAGATCAACGGCCCGGCCACACGCCAAGGTCAAGTTGCGCAAGCGCTCAAAGATCGGAGCCCTGAACATTTGCTCGGTGCAGCGCCAGCGCCAATTGCCGGCGGCGATGCCAGGCACGTTCATTCGGCCCTCCACACCCAGATTCAACAAGTCCTGCAGCGGAGCAATGGCGAGGCCTGACTTCGAGGACCACACCGACCGGATGAAATCCCAGGCGACTTCACCAGTCCCGCCGCCGGCCTTTACCGCATAACTTTTGGCGGCCTGGCGAACATTTTCCGGCAGCGATTCAAACCAGGCCCGAGTGGTGGTATTGTCGTGCGTTCCCGTGTAGGCGACGGTGTTCGGGACGTAATTGTGGGGGAGATGAGGATTCTGCGGACTGCCATCGAAGCCGAACTGGAACACTCGGATTCCGGGCAGCTCGAACTTATCGCGAAGGGCAACCACATCGGGAGTGATGATGCCGAGGTCTTCCGCAATGAAAGGCAGGTGGCCCAATTCCGCCTGGACGGCCTCGAAGAAAGCAGCGCCGGGCCCTGGGACCCAATGCCCAGGTTGAGCGGTTTCAGCCATCGCGGGAACGTGCCAGGCGGCGCAAAACGCCCGGAAGTGGTCGAGCCGAATCAGATCCACGTGGACCAGCAAAGACTTCAGGCGGTCAATGCACCAACGATAGCCCGATCGGCGAAGGGCTTCCCAGTCATACACCGGGTTGCCCCAGAGCTGTCCTTCGGCACTGAAATAATCCGGGGGCACGCCGGCCACCAATCGCGGCCGGAGATTGGCATCGAGTTGGAACCACTGGGGATTGGCCCAAACATCGCTCGAATCGAGCGACACGAAGAAAGGCAGATCCCCGATAAGGAGCACGCAGCGGTCATGGGCATACTCCTTCAATCGGTTCCCCTGGCGGGACAGCAGGAACTGCCCAAACCGGCTTTCATTGATCTGGTCGGCCAGGTCGCGGCGCGCGCGCGCCATGGCCGAAGGACTGTGCCTGCGCAAGTCGTCCGGCCAGTCGAGGACGTTCGCGCCTCCCAAGCGCGCCTTCAACGCTCGGAACAGAGCATAGTCGTCCAGCCAATGAGTCTCTTCCGAACAGAATTGCTCAAAGTCCGCCCGTAACGCGGGGCGCGCGGAGGGGTCGAAATTGCGCCAAGTCTGGTCGAGCAACCGGTGCTTGAAGGCGATTACCGCGTCAAAATCAACCGCGCTCTTAGGGAGGCGCCGGCCTAATTCACAATCGGTTGGGCTGAGCAATCCGTCTTCGATCAGAAGTTCCGGGCTGACCAACAGCGCGTTTCCGGCGAAAGAGGACAAACACGAATAAGGCGAGTTGCCACACCCGGTGGGACCCAACGGCAGGGCCTGCCACCAACCCTGGCCGGCATCGTGGAGCCGGTCCACCCACTGGAAGGCGGCCGGCCCCACATCCCCAATGCCGTAAGGCGACGGCAGCGAGGTCACATGCATCAGCACACCGGAGGTGCGACAGCCGGGCCTGAATGGCGGAAGCGCGACTTGATGTTCTAAGAAGGAACTGTTCATGACAGTGGGCACGGTTGCACCTTCCAGATTTCGGTGGCGTACTGGGCGATGGTGCGGTCGCTGGAAAACTTCCCCGAACCAGCCACGTTCAAGATCGCCTTTCCGGCCCATGTGTTGGGTTGGCCGTACAAACCCGCCAGACGCTGATCGGCTTCGAGGTGGGATTTCAAGTCGGCCAGATGCATGTAGTAGTCACCGTGCGCCAGGAGCGCATCCAGGATGGGGGAGAAAATGCCCTGCTCTCTTGGGCTGAAATGGTTCGACGAGATCAAATCCAAGGCCAGCCGTGTTTCCGGTTCGTTTTCGTAATGCCAGCGCGGATTGTACCAGCCGCGGGTATTGACCACCTGTTCGGCCGTCAATCCGAAAAGGAAAAAGTTTTCCTCGCCGGCCTCCTGGACCATTTCGATGGTGGCGCCATCCCGGGTACCGATAGTCAGGGCGCCGTTCATCATGAATTTCATGTTGCTGGTGCCGCTGGCCTCGTAACCGGCGGTTGAGATTTGATTCGAAACTTCGCTGGCCGGGAGGAGCCGCTCGGCCAAACTGACGCAGTACTCCGGCAAGAACACCACATTGAGCCGGCCTCGCACCGCCGGGTCCGCGTCAATGATCTCTGCGAGGTTGTTGATGAATTTGATGATGAGCTTGGCCAGATGATAGGCGGGCGCCGCCTTGCCGGCGAAGAAAAACGTGCGTGGCGGTTGTGCGAGCTTAGGATTCGCGCGCAGGCGGTTGTAGAGCACGACCACGCGCAGCGCGTTGAGCAATTGCCGCTTGTATGTGCTGGTGGACGACAAGTTGCGCATCCTGACCGCCGTCAAAAAGGCCTGGGGCAACCGCGTAACCACAGTGCTCCCCCGGCAAGGACAGTTTGCCCTCGATCCGATAGTCCTCGCCTCCTATCCGGCGGCGGACGTGACGGTCGAACGCATCTTTGACCTGCTCTCTTGTGATTTGCCCGACCTGATTCCTGGCCGCCCATTGGCGGCCACCTGGAAGCTAATGACCGAACCTGAGCGAACGCTCCACCCACACTAGACAAAACAAATGAATGCGACCAAACTACTGCACAACCTCGGCCAGAGTCCGAACCTAAGCGAAACTAGAAAGGAACTGAAATGAAAGCAACCAAACTACTTCACAACCTCGGCCAGAGCCTCTGGCTCGACAACATCACCCGCGACTTGCTCAACACGGGAACTCTCAAGCTCTACATTGATGAGCTCTCCATCACCGGTCTGACCTCTAACCCGACGATTTTCGACCACGCCATCAAGAACAGCACCGCTTACGATGCGGCGATTCGGGACCGGCTCGCCCAAGGGAAATCCGGTGAACCGCTGTTTTTCGAGCTGGCGCTCGAGGACATCTGTCGGGCGGCGGATCTTTTCCGGCCCATCTACGACCAGACCAACGGTATGGATGGATGGGTTTCCCTGGAGGTGTCGCCCGTCCTGGCATTCGACGCCGCCAGCACATTGAAGGCCGCCAAGGAACTCCGTACCCGTGCCGCCCGGCCCAACGTGTTCATCAAGATCCCCGGCACAAAACAGGGCTTGCCAGCCATTGAAGAAGCCATCTTCGCCGGCATACCCATTAACGTAACGCTCCTGTTTTCGCGCGAGCAATATCTCGCGGCGGCAGACGCCTTCATGCGCGGCATCGAGCGGCGTATCGCCGCGGGACTCAAGCCGGACGTCGGTTCGGTCGCATCGGTATTTGTCAGCCGTTGGGATGGCGCGGTGGCCGGCAAAGTCCCTGCGGAATTAAACAACCAGCTCGGGATCGCAATGGCCAACCGCATTTACAAAGCCTACCGGCAGCTTCTGGGCTCGCCTCGCTGGCAGAGCGCATTTAACGCGGGCGCCCGACCGCAACGACTCCTTTGGGCCAGCACTGGCGTCAAGGACCCTAAAGCTTCGGATGTGCTCTATATCAAAGCGCTGGCCGCCCCGTTCACTGTCAACACCATGCCGGAAGCCACGTTACTGGCCCTGGCCGATCACGGCGAACTCAGCTCGATCATGCCCGCCGACGGTGGCGATTGGGAGACGGTGTTGGCGCGGTTCAGCGAGGCTGGTGTCAAGTTTAGCGCCTTGGCGGCTCAGCTTCAGATCGAAGGCGCCAAGGCCTTCGTGAAGTCCTGGGAGGAATTGCTCGGCGTGATTGCCTCCAAGAGCGACGCGCTAGTGAAAGGAGAATCATGAAAGTCGGAATTGCCACCGACCACGGGGGCTTCGGTCTAAAAGAAGAGTTGGTTGCCCAACTCCACGGCGCGGGCCACGAAGTGGTTGATTTCGGGGCCTACAAACTTACACCCGACGACGATTATCCGGACTACGTGACTCCGCTCGCCAACGCCGTGGCGTCCGGCCACGTGACACGCGGCATCGCCATTTGCGGCAGTGGCGTGGGGGCTTCCGTTTGCGCCAACAAGATTCCAGGCATCTGTGCCTCCCTCATCCATGACCACTTTTCCGCCCGGCAAGGAGTTGAAGACGACCACATGAACGTCATGTGCATGGGCGGCCGGACTGTCGGCCCAGCCGTCGCGTGGGACCTGGTCCAAACGTTCCTCGCGGCGCAGTTCAGCCAGGCTCAGAGACACCTGCGGCGGCTCGGCAAGGTGGCCGCCCTGGAGAAAGCGAAATAATCAATGGCGCATCCATGACAGACGGGAACACAGTTCAACTGGCCATCATCTATGAAACGAAATACAGTTCTTGAATCCCTCGACGATCTTTCTCATGAAATGGTTGAGCCGGAGCTGGACAGGCCCGCGCCGGACTATCTGGAATTGATTCCAGCGAGACGACAAAAGCCGCGGCATGTTCCTTTGCCTATTTGGGAGTCGGAGCACTCCGACTGGGCGGCATACCTGCATTGAGGGCTAAACGAATAGCCCCGAGTAGCCGTTGGCACTCCGCGCAAACAAGTCATATATCTCCCACACGACGATGCGCCCCAATGTGACTCCTGGACAAAGTTCGCCGCTCGGCGCGACAATCACCAATGGCGGCGTTAACTTCAGCGTCTTCTCACGCAACGCCGCCGCGATAGAGTTGTTGCTCTTCGAACGGGAGGACGATCCGCGGCCGTCCCGCGTGATCCTGTTGGACCCCGCGACCAGCCGAAGCTATCACTATTGGCACGCCTTCATCCCGGAAATACAGCCGGGCCAGCTTTACGGCTACCGGGCGCGCGGCCAGTTTAATCCCGCAAGCGGCGCGCGCTTCGATGCCGGCAAGGTCCTGCTCGACCCGTATGGACGCTGCATTGTGGTCCCTCCGGGCTATTCCCGCGAAGCCGCCCGCCACCCGGGGGACAACTGCGCCATTGCCATGAAAAGCGTGGTGGTGGATCCTTCCGCCTACGATTGGGAAGGCGACTCTCCGCTAAAACGACCCTCTTCCAGGACCATCATCTACGAGATGCACGTCCGCGGCTTCACCCGGCATCCGAGCTCCGGCCTCAAGGAAAACCTGCGTGGAACGTATGCCGGCCTGATCGAGAAGATTCCCTATTTGAAACAACTCGGGGTGACGGCAGTCGAGTTGCTGCCGGTTTTCCAGTTCGATCCCCAGGACTGTCCGCCGGGAAAGGTCAACTATTGGGGCTATGCGCCGGTTTCGTTCTTCGCGCCTCATCAGGCCTACAGCTCGCGGCGGGACCGGCTCGGCACGGTGGACGAGTTTAGGGACATGGTCAAGGCGTTGCACCGTGAAGGCCTTGAAGTCATTCTCGACGTGGTTTTCAACCACACCACCGAAGGGGACCACACGGGGCCTACCCTAAGCCTGCGCGGACTGGATAATTCCATTTATTACCTCCTCGAACCCGACCAATCCCGTTACGCTAATTTCAGCGGCACGGGCAACACGCTCAACGCCAACCACCCCATCGTTCGGCGGCTCATCGTGGACAGTCTTCGGTATTGGGTGGAAACGATGCATGTGGATGGATTCCGCTTCGATCTCGCCTCCATCCTCGCCCGCGCCCCTTTAGGCCAGGTCTTGCCCAACCCTCCCGTGTTGTGGGACATCGAATCCGACCCGGTATTGGCGGGAACCAAACTGATCGCGGAGGCTTGGGATGCCGCCGGCCTTTACCAGGTCGGCAGTTTCATCGGCGACAGTTGGAAGGAATGGAACGGCCGTTTCCGCGATGATGTGCGCAGTTTCTTCCTGGGGGAAGATGACTCCGTCGAGCTGTTGGCAGACCGGTTCACCGGCAGTCCCGATATCTACGGGCACAAAGAGCGGGAAGCCGAGCAAAGCATCAACTTCGTCACCTGCCACGACGGCTTCACCCTGAACGACCTGGTGTCCTATAACCAGAAGCACAACCAGCCCAACTGCGAGGACAATCGTGATGGGGCCAATGATAACCGAAGTTGGAATTGCGGTGTGGAAGGCCCCACCGACGACCCCGCCATCGAAAAGCTGCGGGACCGTCAGATTAAGAACTTTCTGGCCGTGACCCTCCTGTCGCTGGGCGTGCCCATGCTCTTGATGGGCGACGAAGCGCAACGCAGCCAGCGGGGAAACAATAACGCCTACTGCCAGGACAATGAAACCAGTTGGTTTGACTGGAACCTGGTGCGGCAGCACGCGGGTCTCCATCGGTTCGTCGAACTCCTGGTTGCGCGCCGCGCCTTGCGCAAAATGGACACTGAGCGCCAAAGGCGGAGTTTAAACCAGCTCCTCCGAGGCGCCCGCAAGGCCTGGCATGGCGTCCAGCTTCACCAACCCGACTGGAGCCAGCAATCGCACAGCCTGGCGTTCAGTGCCGAAGTGCCGGAGGACAACCTTTCTTTCCATCTCATCTTCAACGCTTACTGGGAACCGCTCGAATTCGAGTTGCCGGCGGAATTGTGCGCCGCCGGCCATCCCTGGCGCCGATGGATTGATACCTCACTCGAATCCCCCGACGATATCCAGGATTGGCAGGCCGCTCCTGTGGTTACAGGGCGAACGTATCGCGCCGGACCTCGTTCGGTCGTAGTGCTGATCGCCGCGGCGGACACAAAGGCGGAAAAAGCTGTTCTTTCACCATTTCGCCCGTGAATCTTGACAGGCAGCAACGCCGGTCACCAGACTCTGCTCCGCAGGGGCGGGAGTTAACGGGATCAAGCCCGCGCGATCCGTGCTCGGAACCCCTTCTGGTGGTTTACCAAGGCGGTTACCACAGATTTCCAGCAGAACGCTCGTAACTGTAAGGATAACCGGCCCCAGCACCAGCCCACTCCAGCCAAAGAGGAGCAGCCCCCCAACCAGGGCGATGAAGATATCTACTGAGGGGACTCTCAGCCGGTTTTTCACCAGCACCGGATAGAGGAAATTCTCGATCGCGCGGACCATCAGACTGCCCAGGGCGGCTATGCCCAGAGCTTCCCCCCACCTGCCCTCCAGTCCGAGATACACCGCTGCCGGGAGCCGAAGCACGAAGGTATCTACCACCGGCACGAATGCGAACACCGCCGCCACCAAGGCCCAGAACCATGGCGAAGGAACCCCCAGCCACCAAAACATCAGCCCACCCAGCACACCCTGGAGCGCGGAGGGTGCGACCATGCCGTAGAGGGTCGCATGAATCGTGTCATTGACCCGGCCAAAGAGTGTGTTTGGTCTCGCTTTCGCCCAAGGGCAGGAACGAACGGATGGTCTTGAGCACGCGAAAACGATCGCAAAGAAAACAAAATAAAAAATGCAACGTCAGGCAAACCTGAACAGCCGCGATGGCTGTTTCCTTTACCAACCTGGAGAGGCTGGCCTTCAACATGGCGCGGCAGCGATCGAACATCGGAATGCAAATTCACGCCCAGGCACAAAGCCGGTTGACAAAATCAGCCGAGCCGTCGCGCAGCCAGCCGTCAAGTTGCGCCTGGTCCTTGAGCTGTTGCCCACGCAGGCGCTGCACCACCAGGTAACGCGTTCCCACCTCCGGCAACGCGGTCATGTCAACCCACAGTTTCTCAAACTGGCTGACCGGGAACACGTCCTCCTGGCCTTGGCCCCAGCGCTTTTTGACCTCCTTGATGGTCACGTAGGTCGGCATCCGCGCGGCCAGCGCGCGCACAGCGGCGGCAACCCGTTCGGCGTTGGACAGGTCAGCCCGGCTCAATCCGAAAACCGCCAGCAGTTTGTCAATGTCAATCCAGCAGGTATTGGAATTGTAGTAACGGAGATGGAATTCATCCTCTTCGCGCGGCATGGCCAGGCCCTCGACCAGTTGCACTTCTCCATTGACGCGCGCCAGACCGCCGCCCCGATCCTCCAACCGGCGCGTGATGACCTCGAACGTCAGGCAGCCGCCCTGCGCGCGATGGAGACCGAAGATCGCCGGGTCCGCGTCCGCCCCCAGGGTATCAATGTTGTGCAACATCAGATGCCGCAACTGCGGACGTTGGACCAGCAACTGCGCGAGCACTCCATTGCGCAGCAGGTTCGGCACCTCGAACCAGTGTCCGACCGGGTGCAGACACTGCCCCGGGAGATTGTCTGTGTAATCGCCGCCTTCTCCCGCGCAGCTCGCCCAGTTAAGGAGTGCGGCGCGCAAGCTGTCCCGCACTTTTTGCTGCTGCTCGTCGAGCCGCTGTTGCGGCATCTCCTCCCACAAAAAGCGCAGGTCGCGCATCATCGGGATCATGCGCAAACCGATGGAGCGGCCCGGCGACAGCAGAAGCGGTCCGGGATAATGATAATTCCGATGGCGGCCCAGGAACTCCTCGGTGGCGGCGTGGGTCAGGTAGCTGGTGGTCAAAATGTGGGGCAACGGCTGGCCCGCCAGTTGACCGATGCGGCGGCTCTTGGCCAGGTGCGTTTCCAGGAAGGTCCGGTGCAGGCCGTCGAATTTGCAGAATGGATGCAGGGCTTTGACCACGCCGGCCCCTTGCGTCCAGCGGCTGCCGGCGCCGGCCGAGAGCGTGACCACGGCCAGTTCGCCGCGCGCCATGGCGGCCAGACCAGCCTGGCGGAATTCCTCGGCCGGCGCCTGGGTGGCATGGATCACATCGCCATCCTCCGCGTCCTTGATGTCCGCGCTGGCCGGCAGGCGGTTTTGCGCGAGGCCAATGCGGCCGCTTTTTAAATCCTCGCGAATCTGTTCATGCTGCACAGGGTCGAAGCCGTTGCGTTCGAGCAATTCCGCCAGGCCTTGCTGCGAGCCGCTCTCGGATTTCAACCGCGGCACCAGGCGGTCGAAGAGCATTTGCATCATGCCGGACAATTCCGGCCGGCTGCGGCAGGCGGCGCTGAACTTGTCCAGTTCCGCCCGCTGCGGCCTGGTCAGCGCTTGTGGATCCGCCCGCAGCCAGCGCGGCACATGCAGCGCATAGTAGCCCCGCGGCAGCAATATCTCCTCCCCGCGCAGCAGGTCCGCCCAGGTGCCGCGCTCATTGATGGCGAAATCATAGACCACCGGCTCCATGGCAAAGGGTAGCGCGTATTGGAACTCCCGCTTGGTTTGCGACATGATCTCCTGCAACCGTTCCTGCGCCTGCGCCTTGCGTTTCGGCTCCACGATAAAGCCCATGCCGCCTCCGGACATGCCGCCAAGCATCCAGAAGCCCCAGAAATCCCAGCCCAATTCGGCGCGGACCGACGCGATCAGCGATTCGGTGAAGGCATTGCTGGCCCACGGAATGATGGTTTGGATCGGCTGGAGAAAATTCCGCGTGGTCAATTCGCCCACCCGGCGCACATCACCGGCCTGCAACGCCGCCACGATTTCGTCCAGCAATCCGATGGCCTGCTGGCGTCCCGCCCATTCCGGAGCGGATCGAAGCAGGTATTTTTCCGTCACCATTTCCAGGATCGGTCCCACGTTCTGCGCCAGCCCGCCGTGGACGAGCACCAGGCTTTCCCGCAAACGCTCCCGGGTCTCGGAGGTAATGTCGTGGTGATCCAGTATTCGGTGCGCCGGCATGAGTCGGCCTCGGCTGGTGCCATATTCGGGATCGCTTTCCGTCGCAGAGACCCCGCAAATGAGCTTCATGCCCGGCCACAAGCCGCCGGAATCCTGCCAGCCGCCTCCCGATCCCCCGAGCCATTCGCCGAGCAACGCGCGCGCCAGCACCAGACGCCGTTCTTCTTCCGCCAGGGCGCCGGTGAGCGACTTGGCCTGCCCGGTGGCGCGCATCAAGACGGAAATCAAGGAGGCGAGCAAGTTTGTCGAGACGGCAAGACGCGAGCCTTTGGGAATATCGTTGACGTGGCTGACCAATTCCAACCCGCGACCGGCCCCGACCACGCGCCCCAGCAGATCGGCCAGATTGAGTCCCGAACCTTCGATGCCCGGGGGCACAATCCCGGCGGCAATCACCGCCGCTTTGAGCAGCCCCAGATAGTCATGGGCGAAATCAAATACCTCCGCTAGACTGCGGATGTCCGCCGTGGCGCCGAGATCCACGCTGGTCAGGCGCAAGAGCGGCTCGTCAATCACCCTCAGC
>Ga0187888_1002344_pt1 | contig 16323 bp, 10 predicted proteins | sample June2016WEW_7_40_FD_132987 | JGI IMG/M metagenome (GOLD analysis project Ga0187888, IMG submission 132987) | Peatland microbial communities from SPRUCE experiment site at the Marcell Experimental Forest, Minnesota, USA - June2016WEW_7_40 | ecosystem: Environmental > Terrestrial > Soil > Wetlands... | reverse complement strand
CACCGCGCCTCCGTTCTTATCGACCATGTGCGGATAGCGGTCGGGGGCCAGTTTCATCCACTCGGGCATGTAGTGCTGGCTGCCGTTTTTCCAGGTTCCGAACCAGAGCAGCACCAGGCGAACGCGATGCTGCCGAGCCTCTGCCAGGAGCGTGTCGATCACCGTGTAGTCGTACTGTCCGTGCCGCGGTTCGAACTGCTCCCAGTAGACCGGAATTTCGACCGTATTGACATTCAGGTATTCCATGGCGGGCCACACTTTCGGAAGCATGGCCGGCCAGTCGCTGGAGTTGTGCACCTGCGCGCCCAACATCAAGTAAGGCGCATCGTCAACCAACAGGGCGTACCGCCCATCTTTCTTCATCAGGCGGGGAAGTGAGCGCTCCTTGACCTGGGCGTGGAGCGTAACGACGAGGCTTGTGGCCACCAAAGCGGCCAGAACAGCGGAAGTCATTTTCATCTTTTGGCACTCCTACTTTATTAGCGTCAGACCGGCGCACAGCAAGAGAGAAAGACGGGCGTTGCTTGTCACAAGAGTCCTTCGACAGCATAGTAGTCCGTATCCGAATCGGAGTCCACTCGCGCCAGTCAGCCGGGTCCGACTGGGTACCTCTCCTGTCCTGCAATGAACTGCCGGAATGCTTCCGTTGTGCGTGAGGAAGGGCTTTAAGCGGAGGCGATAATGTGATACTCATATCTCAATTCAGTTGCAGCATAGAGGCCACGCGCGCGGTGAGCCCGTGCAAGGCGCGGGGCGAGGCGGAACGGGGCATGCTCGCGCAGCGGTGGCGGTGCTCGAGCCGAGGGTCGCAAAGGCCGGAATGCGGCGACAGGTTAACCAGTCACCACCCTCTCTCTTGAGGAGCACTTTATGAAAGCAATCGTCTATTCCAACTACGGTTCACCCGATGTTCTCAAGTGTGAAGAGATTGAAAAGTCGACCGCTGGGGACAATGAAGTTTTGATAAAGGTTCGCGCAGCTTCCGTCAATCCACTTGACTGGTTCTTCATGACAGGCCCGCCCATCGTTCGCATACTGCCCGGGCTGCGCAAACCCAAGGTCACACGACTGGGCGTTGATGTAGCCGGCCAGGTTGAAGCGGTTGGCAGGAACGTAACTCAGTTCAAACCAGGCGACGAGGTGTTCGGCGCGTGCCGTGGGGCCTTTGCCGAGTATGTGTGTGCTGTTGAAGATAAATTGGCGCTGAAGCCAGCCAACATATCCTTCGAGGATGCCGCAGCCGTACCCGTGGCGGCAATCACCGCCCTTCAGGGTCTTCGTGACAAAGGACGGATCCAGCCACGCCACAAGGTTCTGGTTGATGGCGCGTCTGGTGGTGTGGGTACATTTGCGGTCCAGATTGCCAAATCGTTCGGGGCTGCTGTCACTGCCGTGTGCAGCACGAGGAATGTGGACACGGCGCGATCGATTGGCGCAGACCATGTCATTGATTACACTCGAGAAGATTTCACGCAAAGCGGGCAGTGTTACGACTTGATCATGGCTGCGAACGCATATCATTCGATTTTCGATTACAGGCGTGCGCTGAGTCGGGACGGAATTTTTGTCATGGTCGGAGGTGGTTGGATTCAAATTCTCCAAGCTATGTTACTGGGACCATTCCTATCACGGATTGGGAGCAAGAAGATGCGTTTCTTTATTGCGAAGATAAACACGAAGGATTTGGTTTTTCTGAAAGATCTTCTTGAAGCCGGAAAGGTTGTACCCGTGATAGATAGACGTTGCCCGTTAAGCGAGGTGGCTGAAGCTCTCCGTTATCTTGGAGAAAAACATGCGCAAGGGAAAGTCGTAATAACCGTTGAACATAGTAAAAGCCACTTCCCGAATCGAGTGAATTGCCATTGAGAAAGGAAACGATGGACAGCAAGACTCACCTTCGCGTCGCGGGTTTGTTCGTCACGGTCATTCTCCTTCAATTCTTGCCGGCAAACGCGGCAACACCGATCACCATCGACACCCAAAACCTTCTGGTCCCAGTCGACGCAACCGCCTGCCGCTGGTCGGCGGAAGTCAAAGGGACGCCGATGCGGCTGAACGATGTCCACTTTCTCCCCGGTGACGACCCTTCCGGTTGGACGGTGGCCTCTTCCGTCAACAACAACGACTCCAATAACCTTGGATCGTTCGCCACCGTGACGTTGCGCGGAAAGAAACCCGGACAACTCGACTTCGAGTATCAGATCTACGTCAGCAAAACCGGGAACGACATTCTTGTGAGCCTGGGCCGATCCAACCACACCGAAAAGGCGGTGGACATCGACGACATGGATTACTTTGTGTCGAGCGATGCGCGGTTAGGAGGCACCACCGACAAGTGGATCGCGCTGCGAACCCAGTCTCGCAATCGCGACTATTACGAACTTTGGGCAGTGATCAATTTGATTACCCCTAAAACTTACGCGGTGAACCATGTGGTGAGAGACAGTGAGACGGGCAACAGCCTGTTGATGGGACATGTGACGACGCTGAAGGGCGCATCCAGATTCGAAGTGGCGTCGGGCTGGCAGGGGAAGACTCCCGACCGGATGCAGGTTCGGGGATACTGCAGCTATAAGGTTACTATGCCTCCGGGAAAAAGCTTCCCCGGAGAAAAGTTGCTTATCGACTTCAATCAGGATGCGCTTCGGGCGATGGAACACCAGGCGGACTTGATTGCGATCGCGCACGACATACGTCTTAAACAGCGGCGGCCGATCAACCTGGACGACCGGGAATGGGTCGCGAACGACTACAGCCGATTCCACGGATGGATGTCCGGCGGCAACGCTGCCAATGCAAGGAAGTTTTTCCAGGATAATGGCCTGGTCGATTTCTACTGGGGGCTTGGAGGACCCGGCCGGCAGGGGAGCTTTGGAATATATGGTATGGGGGGAAGTACCCAGGGGCGCCCCTCGCGGGTCAATTATCCGGCCGAATGTTTTCTTCCGATACGCACGGTCAAGTATGGCGGGGAAAGGGTCATCGATTTTTCCAACCCTCTGACCGTCAAACTCGAGCGCGAGCGTGCCTACCAGTGGGTGAGCGGTCAGGAGAAAGACACCGGGCGGGCGGAGATGGATTTTGCGGATTGGTGGGACAAGTGGCCCGGCCAGTACGACCCCTTTATGAGCCCGCTCGAAACCTATCACGCGGCCGGTGCCGTATGGCACGAGGCGATAGACCAAAAGGCCCCGCGAATGGTCATCCGCTCCAACATGCAGCCCGTTGATTATTCCTATGGAATTGTCGACATCTGCCGGGTTTCGGAGGATGCCGATCACGGTTACGAGATGGGACCCTCGACCCTGGCGCAAACGGAGTTTACGGGGTTATTCACCGAAACGGTGTTAGGCTCGGCGAACCGGTTCTTTTACAACGGCCGCGTGTTCTGGAACGACGGCGACGGTTTCCATATCTACAAGTACAATGCATCCGATGGAAAAGACTTCAACGCCCAGCAGGCAAAGGTCGATGCGAACTTCCACGCCATAGCCGGAAGCACGCTCTTCGTATCGGAAGCCTTCAACGTACCCTATCCTGCCGACCGGATCGAGCTCTTGAAGCGGATCAGCCCGCCGACCATGGACGTTGCCTATCCCGTTGACTTATTCGTCGCCAAGCCAGCCCATGTCTGGAATATGCCTGTGGAACGCCCTTTTGGAAAGTGGTCCATTCTGGCGGTTTTCAATTTCACCGGCAGCGCCGATCGCAAGTTCACTGCGACGTTGGATGCGGCGAAGGACCTCCGCCTCAACCCGAACAAGGAGTACATCGTCTACGAGTTTTGGACCCGGCAACTCATCGGGACGTTCCAGGGGAAGTTCGTCTCGCGTCCGCTGAGTCCCTATGACTGCGACATATACAGCATCGTTGAGAAGCAGAACCGGCCGGTGCTGATTTCTACGAGCAGGCATATCCGGCAGATGGCATTTGACATCAAGGACCTCGCTTACGATGGCCAGCAGCGGGTGCTGAGAGGCATTTCTCGCGCGGTCGCGGCGGATCCGTACCAGTTGCGCATCTACGTTCCGGACGGTTTCAGCGGCAAGCGTGTGGAGTTGACCGATGGCCTTGCGGCCACAATGAAGACGGATGGGAATCTGCTTACAGTAGACTACAGGTCTTCAACCGGCAAGGATGTCGAGTGGAAGGTCTTTTTCTAATGCGCCCAATGTGCCGCGTGCATCGGGTTCGCGAGAAAACGCCTGTTTGCGACGAGTCTCAGCCGCCCCCGTTAGCCGCAGGGTGGCGCGTGAGAAACAGACTATTCGCCGACGACCTTCAACATGACTAAGCTGTGCGGCGCCACGGTCCCGCGGAAGTACCCACCCTCGGCGAGCGTGATATCCGCGTGCTTCCACAGGTCGCGAACTGTTTTCGCCGGGCCCATGTACTCCGAGACGTCCTTCGGCTTATCACTGCGATTCAGCACTGCGTAGGCCGTGCTGTGGCCGCTCAACTCCTTGCTCCAGATTTGCAGGTCGCCGTAATCACGAGACTTCACCGCCTGATGGCCGACCGGATCCTGGTTAACGGCGATCACTTCCTTGTTGGTCAGGATTTCGCGGATCTCCCCTGGCATATTGCGCAGATCGTTGCCAGCCATCAGGGGCGCCGCCAGCATGCACCACAGGCTGAAGTGCGCGCGACTCTCTTCGATAGTGAGCCCGGGATTGCCCACCTCCAGCATGTCGGGATCGTTCCAGTGGCCCGGACCCGCATACTCCCACAGATCCGCCTGCGCGTCGAGAATCTGCATCACGCCTCGCGTGTACTGGCCCGTGCAGCTCCAGCAATCCGTAATGTCGCCCGTCGTGCGCCAGAGGTTCCCGATGTCCGCGGCCCACTTCCAAGGGACCTCCTCACCCCACTCGCAGAGGCTGAAGACGATGGGGCGGCCCGAAGCCTTCAAGGCGTCGCGCATGATCGAATAGGAGGATTTCACCTCCTGCGTCCCGTGACTGCACCAGTCGTACTTGAGATAATCCACACCCCAGGCGGCGTATTGACGGGCGTCCTGAAATTCGTAGCCGCGGCCACCAGGACGGCCCTGGCACGTCGCCGTACCCGCGTCGGAGTAAATTCCAAACTTCAGGCCCTTGGAGTGGACATAGTCCGCCAGTGCCTTCATCCCGGAAGGAAAGCGCTGCGGGTCGGGAACAATGTTCCCCTCTCCATCTCGGCTGACCTGCCAGCAGTCGTCAATCACAACGTACTGATAGCCAGCATCCTTCATTTCACTCGTAACCATGGCGTCCGCCATTTCCTTGACGAGCTTCTCACTCACATCGCAGCCGAACTTATTCCAACTGTTCCAGCCCATAGGCGGAGTCCGCGCCAACCCGTTCTCCAAAGCCCGCGCCGGGGCCAGGGCCAAAAGAAAGCATGCAAAAAGCGAAAGAATGATCTTTTTCACAAAGTGCCCTCCCTTTTTTGCAGCAATGGCTTCTTCGTCTTCCCACACTTCGCAGGGCCAATAAGGCAGCCCGAATTATCAACGTGACTATATCACGTATAATCCCGGCGCCGCGCTTCCAAGGCAAGCAGTGAAGATGGGGTAGACAGGGCCCTGTCCCGAGCCCCCGGACCGAGTCAAAGAAAAAAAGTGCGCTGGAACCCCTCGAGGGGTGTATGGTGTGGCAGTTAACAAATTGACGGGAGGAAAGTCATGAACATTCGTTGTTCTTGCTGGCATGTCGGCGTTCTCATTGGGACTGTTTTGTTCTCGTGCTCCCCAACCGTGGCCGCGAAGGCCCGGGGGGCGCGCGAAGTTCGTTCGCCCGACGGGAAGATCGCCATCACCATCCACACCGACGCCCCCCTGGGCTACAGCATCACCGTGGACGGCAAGCCGGTGTTGCTGCGCTCCCGCCTTGGATTGGAACTGGCCGGCGATGTGAAGCTGGGAGAGAAACCCATCGTCGAGAGCGAGAAGCGGAAATCGGCCGACAATCATTGGGAAAACCAGTTCGGCAAGAACCGCAACGTGCGGGATCATTACCATGAATTGAGCCTGACGCTGAAAGAGGGCGATTGCACCTTTGGCGTGGTCGCCCGGGCGTACGACGACGGGGTCGCCTTCCGCATGGTTCTCCCCAAGCAGCCTGGGATGGATTCCTTTGTCGTTACGCGCGACGCCACAGAGTTCACGTTCGCCGACGACGATCAAGTCTGGGCGGGCTGGAACAACCCAGAGGGCGCCAGCCGCCCAGAGGGCGGATTCATCGGCTCGCAGGAATGGCGATACCTGCCCAACAAGCTTTCCGGACTTAACCCTAATTTCAAGTATGGACTGCCGTTTCTGATCCAGACACGCGCGGCGTATGTAGCTATCACTGAGTCCGATCTGCTCGACTGGTCCGGCATGTGGCTCGTGCCCAAGGCCGGCGCCAGGAATACGTTGGGGACGCAACTCGCTCCGCCGATACCTGCTCGGCCATGGCCGTCGCGCAGACCGTCGGCGAACAATGCGGCGGAGGCGCAATCCGCTCCGCCGATAGGTGAGGTTCAGAAAGGCCTGGTGGTGGCCAAGACCCCCCACAATTCCCCCTGGCGGACATTCATCCTCGGCCGCCGGCCCTATGATCTCCTCCAGAGCGACCTGGTGTTGAACCTCGCCACCCCGAGCAAACTCGCCGACACTTCCTGGATCAAGCCGGGTATGTCGTCCTGGGGCACCTGGTGGTCCGGCACGGGGGAAAACAACCTCCCCACGCTCCAACAGTACATTCAGCTTTCCGCGGACATGGGCTGGCCGTATCAACTGTCGGAGATCGGCGACAAATCGATTGTGCCTGAGTTGGTGGCCTATGGCAAAGAGCGGGGCGTGCGCGTGTGGTTGTGGTTCCACTTCAACGACTTCATCGACAGCGCAGTCTACAAAAGAGACTTCCCCATGTATGAGAAATGGGGCATCGCGGACTGAAGATAGACTTTATCGATCGCGACGACCAGTGGGCAGTCAACTGGTACGAAGATATCGCCAGGACGGCGGCCGAGAACCACTTGCTGATCGACTTCCACGGCGCGTTCAAGCCGACCGGCCTTGCCCGCACCTGGCCTAACCAGATCACGCGCGAGGGCATCCAGGGCAATGAATACAACAAGTGGAGCACCAAAGAATCGCCCGAACACAAGGCTACCCTTGCCTTCACGCGCGTACTGGCCGGCCCGGCGGACTACACGCCGGGCGGGTTCATCAACCGGCAGCCGGCGCAATTCCGAATTGTGCGGGTCAACACGCAGGTGCAAGGCACGCGCGCCAGCGAGTTGGCGATGTTCATCCTCATCGAGAGCCCGTTCACGGTGGCCTGCGATTCGTACAACAACTACAAAGACAAGGAGGGCAAGTATCTGCTCGGCATGGATTTCCTCAAGGGCCTGCCGACCGTCTGGGACGAGACCCGCGGCTTGGCCGGTGAAGTAGGGAAATTCGTGGTCGAGGTGCGGCGCAACGGGAAGAATTGGTATCTGGCCGCGATCTCCGACCGTAGTGCCCGCGAATTGCCGACGCCGCTGAAGTTCCTCGGCAAGGGCAAATGGAAAGTCACCCTGTGGGAGGACGCACCCGACAGCGACCAGAACGCCGAGCACCTGGTCAAGGACGAGAAAACCGTGCGCCCGTCCGACACGCTGCAACTGAGGTTGGCGCCATCAGGCGGAACCGTGGCGATCTTCTCGCCCGCTAAGTGAAACGGCGCCGGGGTAGCAATGGGCTGGCCGATTGGCGTCAGGTTACCCATACTTGGTCGATGGGCATCATGGGCTCCGGGCAAGGCGTAAAGCCAAGCAACCTGTCCGCCGCACCCGGTAAGCCACCCGCCGCTGAATGCGACGAGGACCTTCCGGATCCGCGCGGACGAAATTCCTATACCTGTAACGGAGGTGCGAGAGTGCGAAGAACTCAGTCTTGTCACAATCTTTCTTCGGCTATTTTCATTTCGTCAGATTCGCTGAGACATGAGGTTCCAACTGGCCTTCTGGGCCGAGCTATTCAGATAATTTTGCTGATGGTAGTCTGTGCCGGCGTTACCCATGCCCAGATCTCACCGGTCGTTTTGGATCGCGACGGTAGTACGATTGTGCTTGAGCCCTATGCGCCAAACATCGTTCGCGTATCGCTAAGCCTGAAGAAGGATCGCGCCCTAGGCAAGCCCGGCTATGGTTTTGTGGCGACTCCCACGGCAGAGACTTGGACACACCAGCAATCTGAACAAGGCGATATCTACCAGTCCTCTCGCCTGATCGTCAGCGTGGCGGTAAATCGTCCCGGCAAGCCGATGGCGACCCAAATCGATATTGCGAAATTCTTCCACGGCTCCACTCCCGGGGCCAACATCTCCATCCGAACACCGGAAGGTAAGACGCTGCTGCGCATGACGGGATGGTCCATGTCTGTACCCAACCACAAAGACGGCAACGCCGGGGTGTTGAACGACAAGAGCCCTGCCGATCCACCGTTCTACGAGGTCGGCGCCAGCTTCGTTTCTCCCGATGACGAGCACTACTATGGCCTCGGCCAGAATCAGGAAGGTTTCCTCGATTATCGCGGACACCGCGTCGAGTGCTGGCACAACTACACCGCCACCGGAGGGCCCAGTGTCTGCGTCCCCTTCCTGGTGACAAATTACGGTTATGGAATGATCTGGGACAATCCCTCCAAAACCGTCATCGAGCCGGGATTCAACGAGCAGACGCGCTGGACATCCGAGGTCGGCGACCGCGTGTCCTTCTTTGTGATTGCCGGCAACACGTTCGACGAAATCTACACGGGATACCGCCTGCTGACCGGCGCCACGCCCATGCTGCCGAAAGCGGCTTATGGCTACATTCAGTGCAAGCAGCGCTATGCCTCACAGGAAGAGCTGCTGAGCGTGGCCAAGGGATATCGCGAGCGGCATCTTCCCGCCGACATCCTGGTGGTGGACTGGTTCTACTTCACAAAAATGGGACAGATGGATTTTGTTCCCGACAAGTGGCCGGACCCCGCCGCCATGAATCTCGATCTTCACCGCATGGGCTTCCAGACGATGATCAGCGTGTGGCCGCGATTCACCAAGGGTTCACGCTACTATGATTTCCTGCTGAAGAAAGGCTGGTTTGAGCACCTCGCCAACGGTACACCTACCGATGGCCTGCCCTATGACGGGGCCGGGTCTGACATCGACACGACCAATCCCCAAGCGGCGCGCTGGTTCTGGGACACGATTCGCGACAACATCATCAGCAGAGGTTTTGATGCGATCTGGGCCGATGAAACGGAGCCCGATCTGCCACCCAATGGCAGTTACTTCTTTGCCGGGCCGGGTACGCAGTATTTCAATATCTACCCTTTAGTTCACACCGCCGCTATTTATGACGGCTTCCGCCGTGATGTGAATCATCGCGCCCTGATTCTTTCCCGCGACGCTTATCTGGGCGCACAGCGCAACGGAACCATGTTCTGGTCGTCCGACATTTATCCTACGTGGGATACGCTCAAGCGCCAAATCCCCACCGGGCTCGACTTCACCGCTTCGGGCATTGCCTATTGGACACAGGATATCGGCGGCTGGCAGTATTTGCCGAAGGAGCATCATCCGGCGCATCCGCCGCTGCTCGATCCTTCCGACGCGCGCGATAACGTGGGCGGATACGACGATTATCCGGAGCTCTACACGCGCTGGTTCGAATATGGCGCTTTTCTCCCGATTTTTCGGGCCCACGGCAGCCGCCTCTATAACGAAGTCTGGTCCTACGGAAAACAGGCGGAGCCAATCCTGGAGAAATACCTGAAGCTGCGCTACCAACTCTTGCCGTACCTCTATTCGCTGGCCCACAATACTTACCAGACAGGCGCGCCCTACATGCGAGCGCTGTTCATGGATTTTCCCAAGGACCCGAAAGTCTGGGGCTTAGGCGATGAATACATGTTTGGGCCGGCATTTCTGGTTGCTCCAGTAACCGAACAGGGCGCGACCACCCGCACGGTTTACCTTCCCGCCGGCGCCGACTGGTACAACTATTGGACCAACCAACGCGTCCGCGGCGGACAGGCGATCCAAGTCAATGCTCCCATTGACACGCTGCCGCTCTTTGTTCGCGCCGGGTCGATCCTGCCTCTGGGTGAAGCCATCGAGAGCACCAGCCAGGTTCAGCGGATTGCCAAGGTGCGCGTTTATCCCGGAGCTGACGCTGACTTCAGGCTCTATCAGGATGACGGCAAGACTTATGCCTACGAGAAAGGGGAGAGCCTCATCACCGTCCTGCACTGGAATGATGCCACCGAGAAGTTGAGCCACGAGGGGCCCGCGGCTTGGACGGAGCCGGACTCCGAAATCCTTGAGGTGATTGGGCGGTAGACAGAATGCTAGCAAGAAGACTTTGGTGGCGCCCTCCCCCTCTGCGTCAACGCCGCGCCGGGAACACACCGCTGTGCCGTGTTGGGCGACTCCGTCAAGCAAGGCGCGCCGGGCACCTACCAAAGCGGTGGGCCTTCTGGCAACGTCATTCCCATCTGGAAAGTCGCCGCACCCGCGCTCGACATCGTCTCACCCGACAACTACGCTCCAGAAGCCGCGGGCTTGGCAACGCGGCCCCCTTGGAGTTACTGTAATTGGCAACGCGTTGCAAAAAGGTCGAATTTGAGACAGATTTGAGAGAAACAGCTCTAATTAGTGCAATTGATTGTAAAGTCTGCTCCCGCCAGGATGGTCAAGACGGAAGTTCTGGTTTGGGCGTTCGTAGACAGGAGGTATCGGCATGAGAGAAGTCGCACTACGGTTGGGCGCTTGGTGCCTCGTGATGGGTCTCGCCACCGCCCAAACGCCCGCCCAAACCCAATATCAGTATCCATTTCAGAATCCCAACCTCTCGATTGAGGAAAGGGTCACTAACATCATCTCCTTGTTGACCCCAGAGGAGAAGATCGACGTCCTGGGTGCCAATTACTACCTGGGCAGGAACCCCCCTCCCTCTTTGGCGCGTCTGGGGATCCACGGGTACAACCAGACCGAGGGCTTGCATGGGTTGGCGCGAGGCAGAGCCGGTAGCCCCAATGCCTTTCCGACTACGACTTTCATTCAGTCCATCGGGCTCGGGGAGACCTGGGACCCGGAGATTCTCCAGAAGGCCGCCGCCGTCGAGGCCTACGAAGCGCGCTGGCTCAACCAGACCCAGAGATACAGCCGCGGCGGTTCCGTGTCGCTGATTATCCGCGCGCCGAACGCCGACCTCTGCCGGGACATCCGCTGGGGCAGAACGGAAGAGTGCTACGGCGAGGACGCTTTCCTGAACGGCACGCTGACCGCCGCGTTCGTTCGGGGGCTCCAGGGCAACGATCCCAAGTACTGGCAGACCGCCTCCCTGTTGAAGCACTTCCTGGCCAATAGCAACGAGAACGACCGGATGAGAACTTCCTCCGACTTTGACGAGCGGCTCTTGCGTGAGTATTACTCCGTGCCCTTTCGCATGGGGGTCGAGGCAGGGGCCCGCTCTTACATGGCCGCCTACAACGCCATGAACGGCATCCCCATGACCGCCCAGCCGATCTTGAAGGAGATCACCGTCAAGGAGTGGGGGGTGAACGGCATCATTGTCACGGACGCGGGCGCTCTCGAGGGCATGGTGAGGGGTCACAAGTACTATCTGGACCTGCCCACGGCCGCGGCGGGTGCGGTCAAGGTCGGTATCAACCAGTTCCTCGACGGCGTCTACAGGGACGCCATCACACAGGCCCTCCAGAAGAACCTGCTCACCATGGCCGACCTCGAGGAGGTCATGAGAGGCAGCTTCCGGGTGATGATCAAGCTCGGACTGCTCGATCCTCCCGAGATGGTCCCCTACACCAAGATCAAAGACGGTCCGGAGCCCTGGACGAGGGACGAGAACAAGCTGCTGGTCCGCCAAGTGACGCAAGAGGCGGTTGTGCTCCTGAAAAACCAAAACAATCTGCTGCCTCTGGAAAAGTCCAAGCTGAAGTCCATCGCGGTTGTCGGCCAGCGGTCCAACGACGTCGCCTGGGATTGGTACAGCGGCAAGTTCCCCTATGCGATTACTCCGCTCGATGGAATCAAGAGTAAGGTCGGCCCCGGCGTCAAGGTGAACTTCGCCCTCAACAACGACAACAACGCGGCGGTCGAAGCGGCCAAGGCCTCCGATGTCGCCATCGTCGTCATCGGCAACCACCCGACCTGCGATGCCGGCTGGGGCAAGTGCGAAGCCCTCAGCGACGGCAAGGAAGGCATCGACCGCAGGTCCATCGACCTGCAGCCCGAGCAAGACCAGTTGATCAAGGATGTCTACAAGGCCAATCCGCGGACCATTGTGGTGATCAAGGCCAGCTTCCCGTTCACCATCAACTGGGCGCAGGAAAACGTGCCCGCCATCGTTCACATGGCCCACAACAGCCAGGAGGAGGGCAACGCTCTGGCCGACGTTCTGTTCGGCGACTACAACCCCGCCGGGCGTCTGGTCCAGACCTGGGTGAAGTCGATCGACGATTTGCCGCCCATGATGGACTACAACATCCGCCACGGCCGCACGTACATGTACTTCAAGGGTGAGCCGCTGTACCCGTTCGGCTACGGATTGAGTTACACGACGTTCGCTTACTCGAAGCTCCGCGCCAATACTGCGCGTCTGGCCAAGGACGGCCAGGTCACCGTCAGCGTGAAGGTCCGCAATACGGGCAAGCGGGACGGGCAGGAGGTTGTCCAGTTGTACGTAAAGCATATGGGCTCCAGGGTCGATCGGCCGGTCAAGGAGCTCAAAGGCTTCCAGCGCGTCGCCCTGAAAGCGGGCGAGACGAAGACCGTCCAACTCACGCTTAAGGCAAAGGACCTTGCCTACTGGGATGCGGCGAAGAAACAGTGGGTGGTGGAGGACGAGAAAGTCAACCTGATGGTGGGCGCCTCCTCGGCCGACGTCAAGCTGCAAAAGACGATCAGCGTAGGATTGTAGCTGCCTGAGTCAAGAGGTTATCTATTTAGACTAGACTAGGGGATTGTCACTTTGATTTACTCCACTCTCACGTGTAGATGCGGCAGACAGTCCCCAGCCGCTCTCCTTCAATGCTTCCTTAAAGGTCGATTACACGGCAGCGAGCGGGGCTTGTCAAACGGGCAAGAACGAGCCGTCGGAACTCCGCTGATCTCGCTGGGACCTGGTCTGGTGGCCGGATTCGTTGTTTTCAGGGAAGGAAAAGCGTACGATGCACATGCCAGAGGTCTAGATCGGAAATCCCGGTTAAGAATAGTCTTCTTGACTGGCACTTCTGGCGCATGAAATGAGACTCTCGTTGAGAACTCCTGCGAGCCGAACTATGAAAACCGAATCGAGGAAAAATGCTGAAGCGATCTGTGCGAGCCGCAGCCGGAATCGCGGCGTTGGCTGTTGGTTTTCTCTCATTTGTACCGAGTCTTCTATTCACAGTAGTGGCCCCATCGTCGTTCGAGGCCGCACAGGGTATGCAGTCCTCCCCGTCGTCAAACCAGCAGACTGAATCGAAAGCGAACCAGATTCCCATAACGCCGCCGCCCATGGGTTGGTCCTCATGGAACAGTTTTTCCAATACCGTGGATTCGAACGTAATCATGCAACAAACGAAAGCCCTCGTGTCCTCGGGAATGAAGAAAGCGGGCTATCAATACGTCAATATCGATGAGGGTTGGTGGCTCGGGGAACGAGATCAAAGTGGCAATATCCTGGTCGATGCCAAACAGTGGCCGGCTTTGCAACCCGGTGAACAGCCAGGTGACATGTCCAACATTGTGAGGTTCATCCACGGCCTTGGACTAAAAGCAGGTATCTATACGGACGCTGGAGAAGCGGGGTGCAGCTTCTATGGACCCGACCTTGGTCCGCCAATACTGCATACGGGCAGCGAGGGACATTACGATCAGGATTTCTTAAAGTTCGCGCAATGGGGTTTCGATTACGTCAAGGTAGATTGGTGCGGCGGGAATAAGGAGAACCTGGACCCCGCGGCGCAATACGCGGAGATCGCACACGCCATCCACAGGGCGGAGAAGATCACGGGACATCGGCTCTACTTTTCCATTTGCGATTGGGGTAACAATAGCCCATGGACGTGGGCGCCGGGAGTCGGTGGCATCGCGGCTGATATATGGCGCACGAGTGGAGACATCGTCGCCCCTATCGTCGCCAATACTCCCAACAGCTCTCGCAGCGCAAGCTTCGCGGGAGTCCTCTCCAACTTCGATCAGGGCATACACCCCCAGGCGCAACACACCGGCTTTTACAATGACCCGGACATGATGGTGGTGGGAATGCAGGGGTTGTCGGACGCACAAAATCGCGTTCACATGAGCCTCTGGGCCATCTCCGGGGCTCCGCTGATTGTGGGAGCGGATCTGTCGAAGCTAAGCAAAGCGACCATTGAGATTTTGACAAACCCGGACGTCATAGCCGTAGATCAGAACCTCCTTGGCATTCAGGCGATCAAGGTGGATGAACCTCTGCCGGGCCTTCAAGTGTGGAGCAAGCCTTTGGCGACTCCTGGTGGACATGCCGTGTTGCTGCTCAACAGGACTTCTGCTCCCGCCAAAATTGAGGTGAGTTGGAACGAGATCGGCTTGGATTCATCCGCGTCGGCGACAGTGCGGAATCTGTGGGCCGGCAAGGAGTTGGGATCGTACTCTTCGACCTACACGGCGACGATTCCCGCCAGTGATGCTGCGCTATTGGTTATCCACGGTACTGACGCAAAAGCAACCCGATACGAAGCCGCGTCCTCCGCCAATGAGTTGAGTGGAGGAGCGACGCCGGAACCCTGCGAAACCTGCCCCAGCGGTCGGAGCATCACCATCGGCGGCGAGAGGTCGCTCACTTTCAAAATTGCGCCGCTAAAGAGATCCACCTTCGTTCAAATCCACTACATCAATCGCAGTACGAGTCCCCACACCACGCAGTTGAGCGTGGACGGGCAGATGCCGACGGATATTTTGTTTCCTCCCACGGGAGGTGGAGACGAAGTTGGTTCTATCACTATCGAAGTGGAATCCAAACAAGCGGGCTCGGAAAGCACTCTTGCGTTTTCCTCTCCGGGTGTTACGGGCCCAGCTTTCGAATCCATCTCTCTATTAGCCGGGGCACACTAACGGCGTATCGCTTTCTTGTGATCGGCTCCAAGGGGCGTGCGCACCAGTCTCCACTTTGTAGTACGTTCTGCGGATCACTCCCGCCGCCTTGGTTGCTGAGCTGCGAGTTGCCTTCCGCCTCAGACAACTGTCTTTCCAGCCCGAGCGGCAAGAGCGCCGGTTCCACGCACCCTTGTGAAACTTTGACTTTTACGATGACCGTGCCATCTACCGCGATGTCCGGAGGAAACTCGATGTCACACTCGACCAATCAACCATGCCGATCAGATGGGACGCGACCTGGAACCGGTGGAGACACCTATTGGGGACCAAGATCGAGTTGCAGGGAACGCTCGTCCAGACGGGCAAGTACCGTCACCGGAATGATCAGTGGGAACTAGTCAAGTGGGAGACCGCTTTGCCGAGCCGCATCCACGTGAAGGTTCCGGCCAACATCGCTGAGCAAATTGAGGCAGCCCGCAGGAGCTACCATCGGTTTGGCGAGTTTTCCGACGCCCTTGGCCAAATTCGTTCCCGCATAGAACGTGAGCCTTTGGAAAGGGAGCAGCTGCGCAGCCTCTGTTGGGACCTCGGTATCCCTGGGGACTTTGATATCGCCCAAATCACCTGGAAGCCGGATTACGACCAGTCATACTACCGCCAGCTCTGCCGGCGGGCGCGACGCCTGTTCCTATACCGTGATGAGTACATCTTCGATACCTCGGGAGGGATCGCCGTCGAGACACCGCAACTGGGTCACGCGACATACCTGTTTTCCAAGCCCCAGAGTCTCGAAACCTTCCTTGCTGTTTACACCGCCACCACGAAGGAGGCCATCCGGCAGAATCGAGCCAACGTGTCGGAAAGGCTGGGATTCCTGGGGCGCGTCGTTCACGGATCCAACCCACGCATCTGGCTTCGTACCCTAACCGCCCGCCTGGGCGAGGCAGCCGATCACGCTGAGGCAGCATCCGAGGGAGGGTGAATATGCAAAACGAAACGACCAAGAAGTCTGAAGTCATTGCCCTTCTCGAAGGCCGTACGCAGGCGAGCCTAGAGAACATTCGTCAGTTCATCCTGGACCTGGACGAACGGGATTACATGGATTTCCTGTATCCTTCCGACCCTGATTTCGCCCAAGAACTTGAGGGGCGCGCTGCTGAAGCCAAGGGAATGCTTGAGACCCAGATGGACATCGAGGTAACTCTTCGCGGGCTGGCCCTCGGCAAGATCAAGGTCCAATGAT
>Ga0187888_1002341_pt1 | contig 16332 bp, 23 predicted proteins | sample June2016WEW_7_40_FD_132987 | JGI IMG/M metagenome (GOLD analysis project Ga0187888, IMG submission 132987) | Peatland microbial communities from SPRUCE experiment site at the Marcell Experimental Forest, Minnesota, USA - June2016WEW_7_40 | ecosystem: Environmental > Terrestrial > Soil > Wetlands... | reverse complement strand
CATCGCGCTCGTGATGCCTCGAATTCTCTCAGAAGCCGACAAGGACCCTGCCCCGCCGAGGCCCCTGCCGGACCGTGTGCGGGATGCCTGCAGGGCCGCGACCGACGCGATGGTCACGCATTACAATCCCGCGAAGACCCTGGAGACGATGGACGTGACCGACGCGGCGGCGTCGCTGGTCGAGCGCCACGCCCGGGAGATCGTCAGGACGCCCGGGCTCGCGGCGGAGCTGCGCACCATCATCGGCGAGTGCCAGGCCCCGGCCTGGATCGTGGACAAGGCCCGGTACGCGGAGGTGATGCGCAAGCGGAGCAGCCGCGCCGGTGACTTCCACGCGAAGATCTGCGGCTCCCTCGATCGTGCGGAAGCCGCCGAGAGGAAGCGCGGGCTCGCCGCGAGGAAGGCAATCCCGTGAAAATCCCAGCAGGATGGCAAGAGCACGCCGACTTCCGCTCGAAAACCGTCTACGAACGGGCCAAGCTGCTCGCCGCCTCGGGCAAGCGGACCCGGCTCGACATGTCGCCAGCCCACGTGCTGGAGCTGATCGAACGCTACCCGTCGCTGTATCGCGAGGCAAGGACTACCCCCACGAGCAAGGCGTGTCGCTTCGCCGTTGATGGATTCTGCATTGGTGATGGGTGGCACGCTCTTGTCGATCGCCTCTCTGCGAAGCTGTCAGCAGATCCGAACCTCTGTGTCTGGCAAATCAAAGAGAAGTTCGGCTCCCTGAGAGTGTATTTCTGCGATCGGGACACGCCGTCAGATCCACGCCTCGGCAAGGTGACGGACGCCGCGCTCGACAAGGCGATCCGCGAGTCCGTGCGGACATGCGAGATCTGCGGCAAGCCCGGCACTCTCACCAGGCGGCGGAACTGGGTGTCCGTCCGCTGCAAGGCTTGCCTCAAGGTGGATGATGCGGAGAAGAAAATGAAGAGCGAAATCTGGCCCTGGGGTGGTGCTCTGCGCTTCCCCCGCAAACCAGCGACCACGTGGTTCAATGACATCATCGTGGCCTGCCTGAATCTCCCGCAATGCGCGGAGGACACGGACTTCGCCGCCTTCAAGGCGAGTCGGCAACGCCAGGCGGCGGCCCTGCGGCACATACGTCAGATTGGGGATGCAGCGTCCCGCCAGCCAGCCGACGTCAAGAGGCAGTATCGCGCCGTCGATTGGAAGGCCCTCATCCGACTGAAGGAGAGGACGGCGAGGATGACCCCGAGGGAGATCTGGGAGTTCGCCCGCAAGGTCGCCCCCACCCTGTTGGAGAAACTGGCGGACGACGAGGGCTTGCTGGTGGCCCAGAAGCGTTTTCGCGACCGTGACAGGCTGCTCTCGATGGCGGACATCAACCGCCTCCTGCGGGAAGGCCGACGCCGGAGCAAGCGCAAGGCCGCCCGCGAGGCGGCGGAAGCACGGGAGGACGCCTCAGATCTGCGTGTCGTCGAGAGGCATCTCGCCGACCTCCGCGCCGGGCGCGTCCGCACGATCTCACACGAGCAGGTGATGCTCGGGCTCGGGATGGACCCGTTCAAGGGCCGCATGAAGAGGCCCAGGCCCCGCCCAGCATACGACATTGGGTTCTGGGAGGTGCGGACTCCCCCCGGCGGATGGCAATGCCACGCGCTGGCGCTCCCTGGAATCTTGGGCATCGGCGGCACGGCCGCCGGGGCCAAGGACAGCCTGTTCCGGAAGCTGGCCCTGCTGGAGAAATCCACGAAGGCGCCGGGCGAGCGCTTGCTGTGCAGGCGATTGCTGGGGACGTGGAAGGCCACGGCCGCGGTGCGGATGCAGGATTTCGTGCTCTGGCAAGAAGAAGGGATCTGGTCTGCCGTGGCCCCGCCCGTCCAGGGCGTCTATGGGACAGGCCCGACGGTCGCGGCGGCCAGAGACGACTTGATCGAAGCGCTCAGGACCATGGCCAGCTACCTGAAGAGCGTGGGCGAGGGCGAGGGCAAGAAGGCGGCCGAGTGCGATCGGCTGGTGCGAGCATGGAAAAACAAGAAGACCAAGAAGGCATAGCCGACAACAAGACCGCGTGGTTCGCGGTCAAGGTCACCCTGGCGGGCCTGGCGCCCCATCTCGCCGGGTACGCGGCGGGCTGCGCGGCGGCTGGCGATGCCGCTGCGATCGTGTTCCTTGCCTGCTGTTTGTGGGGGACGCGCAACATCGAAGAGGAGGGCAAGCCATGAGCAAGCCGCGCACGCCATCGTTCGGCCGCGAGCAACGCTCGCGCCTCGCCAAGCGGGCCGCGACCGCGAGGTGGGCGCGGCTTGGCCGTGGCGTCCTCACGCTGGCACAGATCCGGGCCGCGGTCGTGGAGGCACTGGCCGAGCGGGAAGCTAAGATCGCCACGGGCGAGGGAATTCCTCCCGGATTGCCTCTATTGCCGCCAGCCCCGGGCGAACGCGTGGTGAAGAACCCGCGCATGAAGTCGGCGTGGCTCATCGGCTCCTACGCCCGTGGCGATGCCCACGCGAGATCGAACCTGAACATCGTGGTGGTCGTGGAGGAGATGCCTCGCGACTTGCTCGGCGAGATCGCCGACCTGTCCAGCGGGATGCACGATGCCCTGGGCGACGTCCAGAAGGACATCGACCTCCTCCTGGTCGACGAGAAGACATTCAATGAGCACAAGGCGGAGAGCTGGGGCGGCTCCCCCTGCCACGAGGCCCACAGGGAGGGGATACGGCTTGCCTAGTCTCGTCGGGGTCATCACGGACGTCCACGGGGATCTGCAGGCCCTGGACGCGGCCCTGCCCCGCCTCCGCGATATGGGTTGCGATGTGATTCTATGTGCCGGCGACCTGATCGACATGGAGCCGCTCGGCGAGGAGGTCGTGCAGCGGATCAAGTCTGAGAAGAACCTGATTTGCATCTTGGGAAATCACGAGAGATGGGCGTGCGAACGCCGCCACCGGCAGAAGGACATGCGCAGCTTCTTCGAGCCGTGCCACATCTCCGAATACATTGGAGGCGGCAGCGAGCTGTCGCGCGATTCGCTGGCCTGGCTGGCGACCCTGCCCACGCATTGGGAGGCAACGATAGCGGGCGTCCGCCTGGCCATGTGGCACGCCCGGCCGGGGTCAGACATGGAGGGCCTGACGAAGGAGACCACCGGGCCGGGACTGCGGCGGCACCTGTTGGAGCAGGCCCATGCCCAGATCTTGATTGTCGGCCACAGCCATGTGGAGTTCGAGCTTGCGGTGGACGATCCGCCGGGGAAAATCCTCAATCCCGGCAGTTGCTGCGGGAAATCTTACATCTACAAGCAGGCCGGCCCGCTCATCGTGCCCGACGAGTTCAGGGCGGCCACGTTCGGCGTCCTGGAGCTGCCCTCGCAACGGTTCGAGGTGTTCACGGCGCTCGACGGCGAGCGCGTGGTCGGCATCTCGCCGGACGTGCCCCGTCCCCGGCGTCCCAAGAAGGCCGGCTAGTTCAGTCCCAGAGCCCGCTTGAGGCGCAGGGCGCTGGCCCTGGGCCGGCGGCAGATCTTGCATCTCCCGTCCTTCGTGAGCTGTGCCTTGTCCTCCACCGCGAACTTCCCCTCGAACTCGTCGAGCCATTCCCTCGCGGCCCTCGGCCGCGACAGCCGTGGGACCGGGCCATGCTCGGCCAGCCACACGAACCTGTCGAGCGCGCACCCGCTGCAATACGTGCCCTCGGCCTTGGCACGGAGCAGTTGCTCGCGGACGCCGGACAGATCCACGGCGAGCGTCACGACGCCTGCCAGCGATTGCGGGCAGGCCCGGCCCATCTCTTCGAGGTGAGCGCCTCCCGCAGCTCGTTTCCTTCCAGCTCGCCGGCGTCGGCCAGGCGCCGCGCGAACCGGGCGATCAGGTCCCAATTCTCCTCGACGGCCCGACGGGCGAGGAACCCGCACCACTCGATGTAGGCCGCCACGCCCATCGGATCGTCGCCGGCGACGAGCTTCGCGTAGACCCTGGCCGCCTTGAGGTCGTCCCTCGCCCCGAGATGGTTGGCCCGGCCCGCGAATCTCAGCTCGGCCGCGGACCCCGCCATGACGACGGTTATCTCGTCCTCAATCCTCACCCTCGTGAGCGGGGTCATCCTTTTCTCGGGCCGGAACGACCGTGGCCAGGGGCAGTTGCGGATCCTGCCCATGCTCCCGGCCTCGGGGATGACCGACATCTTCAGGGGCACGTTGCCGGACAGCTTGAGGCCCACGATTGCGTGCGCGGCCTCGTGATGGGCGGTGGCGACGGTCGCCTGGGAAATCAGGCAGCCCGGCCCGACGAACGCGAAGCGGGGCACCCTGCCCTTCAATCCGCCCCGCAAGACGACGTCGGGGCAGATGTCGAGCCCACCAGGCCAGGACGGATCGCCGCCGGCGACGAACACCTTCGCGAACTTCTTCGGGTCCGCCCAGGTCCGAAGAAAGACGCCGCCCTCGATGAGGGAGAAGTCGCGATCGATGTCGCGGCCGTCGGATAGGCGGAACCTCACCACGTAATCGTGGAGGACCCGGGCTCGGGCGAGCGCGGTCACGGCTGGGCCTTGAACTGCTCGCGCATCACGATCAGGGCCTGCTCCTGGGGGTACGCCTTGAGCGCCTCCTCGCACATGGCCAGGGCCTCGTCGCGCCGGTTGAGCTTGTCCAGCGCCGCGGTGACCAAGATCTTGGACATCGCCTCGAACCCGGTACCGTTGTCCACGATCTGGAGGACGGCCTTGTTCGCGATCCCCACCTGGTAGGCGTCCACCACCTCCTGCCACTTCTTCTCGCAGAAGCGCGAGCGGCACAGGCGGAAGGCAGCCTTGGAGCCCGGGTGCTCTGCCAGCGCCCGCTCGTACCATTCTGAGGCGCGGGGAAATTCCCGTCGCAGCTCGTGCATCTCCCCACGCATGCAGCAGGCCATTGCCCTCTCCTCGTGGCAGGCCCCGTCCCGTTGATGATTGATCTCGGCGGCCAAATACAGATCCGAGACGGCGATCGCGAAATTCGGCATGGTATGCCATGCCTCCTTTGCCAGGACATAAAGTTCTCTGGGCGACACCTTCCAGCCCTTCGCCCTGGCCTCACGGTACAGGAGCTTGAGGCAGCGGCCAGGCAGCCGGATCCCATCCCCGGTGCTGTCCCTCATGTCCCGGACCACGAGGTTCCCCTCGATCGTGACAGGCTTTCTTTGGCCCCGCAGCCCCTCGTGGGCGACGTCGTGCCAGGAGATGTACGCCACGTTCCTGCAGAGGCGCTCGCGTAACGAGTCGGCCCGCGACTGCTCGTCCTTGCCCGCGCTGTAGATGTAGCGGGCCGTCGCCAGATCCGCGCCGACGGCATCCAGGGCCAGGCAGAGCCCGGGGATGGACTCAGGATCTTGGACCACGTCGTCCGCGTCCAGGAACAGGATCCACGGCTTCGTGCATCTGGCCCAGCCCAGGTTCCTGATAGCCGACCAGTCGGCCAGCAGGGGCTTGCCGGTGAACGGCCCCTCGAACGTCTCGCCCACCAGGGGCTTGCCGAGGGCATACGTCTCGGGGGCGTCCAATATGTACAGCTCGGGGTGGTTCGCGGAAGTCACCTCGATGATATCGAGATTGAAACCGGAACCCCTGAACTCGGCATATTCCCGCAGGATGGCGACGGTGCGATCGGAGCAGTCGTTGGCCACCGCCACGATCTCGTCGACGTAGGGACCCACGTTCTCCAGCAGGCGCCTGATGCAGCTCTCGCCGTTCTTCACCAGCAGGTGCAGGGAGACTTCCGGCCGCTCGCCGGGCGCGAAGTCCTCGGGCCGCCGGAGCGTAACCTCACGGAAGACGGGATTGTAGTCGAGCGCGTGTTTGGCTTGATCCATCATCCGGTCTCCCCGCCGGCGGGCACTGGCTCCGCCTCTGCCGGCTCCGGCTCTTCCGGAGCGGCGTGGAAGTTCTTGCGCCGGCCGTGCGTGCCGTCGGGGTAAAAAGGATACAGGGCGTAGGACTGCATGCCGCCCTTCCGTGCGTTGGCGTCGCGCTGGGCGCTCTCCACGAACCCAAAGACGTGGCTTTCCGCCACTAGCTGAGCTGCATTGTCGAGGATAACTACCTCGTGGTCGACCGGGTCGTGGAGGCGGCAGGTGTATAGCGTCTCTGCCGGGCGCCAATCCAGATCCAGGCGCCGGAGCACGATTTCCCGGTAGAAGCTGTTCGAGTGCTTGCGCACCCAACGAGAGATCTGATGTTCGATTAGCTGCCTGCACTCGTCGTGGTCCATGGCTAGTCGTCCTCCTCGTCGTCCTCCTCGATCTCACCGAAGCCGTCGTTCGCGAATTCTTCTTCCTCGGCGTCCTCGTCGTCGTCCTCAAGATCTTCGTCCTCTGGCGATTGCATGGCGGCCTCCTCGGCTATGGCTTCCCCTGCCCCGCCCGGGCTGCCCTGGCCAGGCTCCTGCGTGCCTTGGCCACCAGCCAGAGCTGCCTGCGCATCTCGTTCTCCGCCTTGGCGATCTCCTCCAGGGCGCCGGGCACCGCCATCCTGGCAGCGGCCTGCTCAGCCTCGGTCGGGCGCTGGCCCTCGGCGGCGGGATAGTCCAGGCCGAAGGAATCCTCGACGATGCAGACCAGCTCGCCGGCGTTCTCGCCCACCTCCAGCAGGCCGTCGAGGGCCTTGCGCAGCTCTCGGGCGAGCTGGGGGCCGTCCAGCGGCGGGCCGTGGGCCGGCTGAGCGGCACGCGGCCCGGCGGCAGTGTCAGGCCGCATGTCGCCCCTTCTCCCGCACGGCCAGGCCCTCCATGAGCAGCTCGACCAGCATCTCATAGAAGTAGCCACGGTGTTTGCCGCTTACCGGATCGGTGGCCGGCTTCGCGGCGTGGAAGAGCCGCAGCTTCTGCTCCACCTCGGGCTCCAGGTAGATTGTGACCTTTACGCCCTGGGGCTTTTTCTCCTTGGGCGAGGGCTTTGTGGCCCCCTGCCCCGCCGCAAACTTCGCCACCACGGCGGCCGAGGGCTTTGGCGCGGCCTTCAGGCTGTCTTTTCCGATTCTCTTGGTCATCGTCGCTTTCCTTTCGTGATGATCTTGGTCAACTCGCGAGTTAGCTCCTTCGCCTCTCGTGCGGCTTCCGAGCCGGGCATGTAATCCACGACGTCCATCCCAGCCCCCATGGCCTCGTCGAAGGCTACGCGGTCGCCGAGGCTGGCTTCGAGCACGGGGACATCCAGCTCGGCCAGGCGCTCGCGCGTCAGCTCGGCCAGGTGGGTGTGTCCCATGCGGTTGGCGACCACGTAGGCGAGCAGGTCCGGGCGCAGGCCCCTGGCCTCGGCCAGCGTGCCCAGCGTCTCCTCCAGCGCCCAGAGGCCGGCGGGACCGCGTGAGGCCGGGAGGAGCACCAGGTCGGCCACCGCCATGGCGGTGCGGGCCTCGGCCGCCAGGCGGGCAGGGGTGTCCACCACGGCCAGCTCGTAGGCGGCGCCCACCCTGGCCAGATCTCTCGCCAGGTTCCTGCCGTCCATCGCGACCACGGGCGGGATGTCGTTCCCTTCGCCCTTGCCCGCCCATGTGCGGAGAGTTCCCTGGCTGTCGGCATCAACCAGCAGCGTCTTCCGGCCGGCCCGGTGGAACCCGCAGCCCACGGTGACGGCCAATATCGACTTGCCCACGCCGCCCTTGAGCGCGGAAATCGAGATGGTGAATGGTCCCTTGCTCATGGATAGAGGATACCACCGAAGGCAAGTTTTGCGGCAAGAGGTTCAGCGGCAACAGCCTGCGCGGCTTCACTCCAGGCCGCTGCAAGGCCCAGCCGCACGACGTTACGCGGCAGGCGCGGGTGCGGCAAACTAGCGTCACCGTCGAGCGGCTAGCGGTTCAGCGGCAAGCGGCGCGCAGCGCGGCGGCGTGCCGCTTGCGGTCAAACGGCGCGCGGCTTGACGGCTGGCTATTTGGTGTACACAATTGAGGCATGGGCGCGAAACAGATGATCCGACAGCTCGGGACGCGGGAAGCCCGCAAGCATCTGGCCGAGGTCCTGGCCAGGGCCGCCTCGGGCACGGTCACGGTGATCATGTCGAGGGGCAGGCCGGTCGCGGCCGTCATCTCAGGCCAGTGCGCGGGCAAGGACATCGACGCCGCGAGGGCCGCCACCGCCGGGAAGGTGCCATTCGAGGAGGCGATGGAGGAGGTCGGCAAGGAAGACGCCAAGGCACTGCGGGAGCTGGCGAGGCGATGATCTCGAAAGCCATCAAGGACGTGAGCGATCTGGCCGGCCTGGCCGCGCAGGCTCGGGCAGGCCAGATCACGTTGTTGCTCGACGGGGCTGGCGAGCCCGCCGCATTCTTGGCCTCGGGCCGCTGCAGCAGCGCGGAGCTGACCTCGGCGCTGCTGGCCACCCGCCCGGAGTGCTCGGGCGAGTTCTGCATCGAGCGCAAGAAGCTGGGTCACCAGTGGCCGGCCATGATTCAGAAGGTGAGGGACCGGAACGTGGTCGTCGTCACGGAGGGTAGGGTGCTGGCCGGAATCGTCAGGGACGACGGGCCGGCGGTGATGGACACGATCACGCTCGGCAGCGACACACGAGGCAAACGCGACGCCGCGATCGTGGCGGGCCGAGAGATCCAATTGCGACGATGGCACCAGGTGGTCGCCCGGATCGTCCCCCCTTCGCGCATCGCCGGATTCCTGCCCGGTTGGACGGTGCCCGAGCCCGAGCCGCTCTCACACCGGCGGCCTGTCGTCGGGGCAAAGGGCGATGAGAAGCGTCGCCAGGTTGTGCTTAGGGCCGAGCTGCGAGAGAGCCGGAAATCGGCGAGGCGGGCGGATGCCGACGCGAGCGAGATGGCCCCAGAAGCGATCGACGATGTCTTGTGGTGAAGGAGAAGCACATGGACGCCAAGAAGAGAGCAGGGAAATCGGCGAGGGAGGCTCCCACGCCGGCCAGCATCGAGGCCGCCGAGCGTCGCCGCCTGATCGCTGAGGCCGCCCAGCGCCGGCGTGCCGAGCGCCTCGCCGAGGAGGCAGAGGCCGACAGGCGCAGGGCTTCGGGTGAAGGACAGAGGGCACCGAGGCGGTACGACGAGGACGACGAACTGCCTACCTCGGCCGGCTCCTCGATCGACGACGATTTCTTGGACGGGTAACGAAACAACCAACAGGAGGACAACATGGCCACCGCGAAGAAGAAGAAAACAGGCAAGCGTTCCGCCGCTCCCGCGCAGGCTCCCGCGCCGACGAGGACGCCGTCATTTTGGACCGAGCTGCGCGAGAGGGGCCTCGATGTGGCCACGGGGATCGCGATGGGCGCGAAGCTCGCCTCCGGCGGCACCATGCACGACGTGTTCGAGATCGGGAAAGAGCGCCTCCGGATCCGCCACTGATCGAACCCTCGAAACCCACCACGAGGAAAAATCCCATGACGACCATCAACGTGAACGAGAACGCGAGGGCCACAGTCCTCCAGTGCGTCGGCTGCGGCAAGCTCCTGGCGACCGGCGCACACGTGCCCCGCCACGACATTGCATGGTGCGGGTACTGCGGGGACTACGGCAACCTGTACCCCTGGTTCGAGTGTCCGACAAGCGGCCTGGCCGGGTTCCGGCTCTACCGCCGGATCGACGGCAAGCCCGGCAAGCCCGGCCTCCTGAGAAGATTGGGGCTACCCCTCGGCAAGGTCGCCCTCGGCCTGGCCGGCGGAGCCCTCATCGCGCTCGCCTTCACGGGCGCCTTCGCCGTCGGGGCCACGATCTCGCCCAGGCCGGCCTCGCACACGGCCGCCGCGAGCCCTATCGTTTGCCGCTGAGGGCGGCGATGCTGTCCTCCGCCGACGTCCAGCGCCGCCTGCTCGCCGCCCTGGCCGAGCCCGCGGAGGGCTCCGAGGGTCGCAAGCGTGTCCTCCTCGACTGCCTCCGCATCCTCGGCCGGGAGGGCGTGAGGCACGCCATCGCCGGCGATCTGGCGCTCTGGCTGCGGGCCATGCGGCCGGCCTCGATGCGCCTGGAGCTGGCGGTGGGCAGCCTGTCGGCCGTGCCCTGGGGCGCCCTGCAGGCGGAGGGGTTCGCGGTGGGGAGGACGAGCTGCTCGCGCCAGGGGGCGAGCATCCGGTTCCGCGCGGTCAGGCCGGCCGCCCTGGCCAGGGCCGAGACGTTCGGCAAGCTGGCCGTGCTCGGGGCCAGCGACCTGCTCGCCGGCAAGCTGGCCGACGCCAACGCGCACTGGATGCCGCCGCAGGCGCGGAGGCGGGCGGTGGACGAGGCGGCCAGGCTGGTGAGGGAAAACACGGAGGCGGCGGACGACGTGGCGGGAGCAATCGAGACACTGAGAGAGGCACGTGAGAAAATGACGAAGTGGAAGGGGATCCCAATGGAAAAGAAGACCACGAGATTGCAGAGCTTGGTTGGCGTGGCGAAGGAGCTGTTCGCATTGTTCGGCGTGCTCGCCTTGCTCGCCGGATGCGACGGCGCGGCCGGGGGCGAGGGCACCGACGGCGGCGGGCTGGGAGAGGCAGGGGGACAGGTGACCCCCGTGACAGGGGCGGCGTGCCAGGGCGGGACTCTCTGCCCCATTGGCTTGTGCGCCGTCGGGCCAAGCTACACCTCCACGTGTTGCAACGGTTGCTCGGGGACTTCAGGCTGCCAGGCTTTTGGGACGTTTAGAAACGTCACCTCGACGGATCTCACGATCTGCACGATCGGATCTGGAGGCCCGAGTTTCGCGTCGGTCATGGCCGATCCGCACTGCACGGGATGCTACGAGATCACCAAATGCGGTGGTACGGGTATGCCCTACGTCGACTCTTGTGGCATCTGTCACCCCGTCGGCGCCAAACTCTCCTATCTCACGAGCCCCTATGCAGGCAGTGCCGTCACCCGCACGCTCACATGCGTGTCGTCGTCGTCCGGGCCGACCTGGCGCTAGACGACGAAGACGTTCGCTGCGCCTTGGATCGGCTGCGTGCCCGTCGAGACGTTCACATTCACCGGCGTAAGAGCGACCGCCGAGACGACTTCGGATGCCTGTCGCTGCGTATCGAGCGTGAACGTGTCTCCCACCTGCGGGTCTACCAATGCCGGGACCGACAGATCCGCCGGATCGTTCTTGTCGATCACGATCCAGTTCCAGCCGTAGCCCGTGATGTTCCGCGCGGCGCCTTCGTCGTCCGCCGTGATCGTATCGTCGTCGAAGATGATCTGACGGCCGAGCATCGAGATTCCAAACGACGTCAGGTTCGGCGGCGTGACGACGAGCTTGTAACGGGTCGCCGGCGGCGCCGAGGGAGCCTGGTAGGACCAGCTCCCTGTGCCAGTCGCCGAGAATGTCCCGACGACATCAAAGGTATAGGCGGCCCAGTTGCCGGTCGCTGTCGCCGAGAAGGCCACGACCATGTCGAACGTGTTGGCCGCCCAGGTCCCGCTGGCCGTGCCCAGGGCCGCTGTGACGGTGAAGTTCCACACGGCCCAGTTGCCGGCCTTGGTGGCAGAGAAAGCCTTCACGATGTCGAAGGTATTGGCCGTGACGTTGAGGACTTCCCATGTCCCATCGTAGTCCGTCGTCCCCGCGATCGTGATCTGCTGGCCATTCTGCAACGCCGCCGGCAGGACACCGACCGATGTGAATGTCGTCTGGATCCCTGGACTGTAGGCGGAGTCGGCCGCCGAGGCGAAAGAGCCGGAGATGTTGACGATGTTGTTCGCCGTCTTCCAACCATACGAGCCCGACAGGAAGACAAGCTGCCCGTCGACGAGCCCGGCCGGCAAGGCCGTGGGCGACACGATTATGATCTGCGCCCCGGGTGGATCGGTGCTCGCGACCGACGAAAAGGTCCCGGCCAGGGATACAACGTTGCTAGCAGCGCGAGTGCCGTTGTACCCGCCGACCGAGGAACCCGAGATGGTGACCTGCTGGCTGGCCAGCAGGGTAGGCGGCAGGGTCGTGGGTGAGCCGAAGGTGGTCACGCCACCCCCGGCGTCGATGGCGATATCGAAGGTCCCACTCAGGGAGATGGGATTGTAGACCGTGTTCACCCCGTTGTAGGCGGGGACGGTCGAGCCTGCGATCGTGACCTTCGAGCCTGCCAGCAGCGTGACGGGGGCGGAAGCGACGAGGGTGATCTTGCCGCTGCCCGCGTCCACAACTGAAGTGAAATTGCCCGTGGTCACCGGGGGAGGATTCACCGGGGGCTGGCCCGTGTCGGCGTCGAGCACGGCGGTGATCGTGTAGTCCTCGACGGTTGCGGGGGTCTGGTTGGTCTGGATCGAGATGTCCGCTCCGACGGTGAACTCCGCTATCGTCCCGGCCGTCACGCTCTGGTTCTGGACGTTCGGATCTGTCGGCCTTGGCGGGAACGGGAGGTACAGGGGCGGCACGCCCGGGACCTGGCCGAAGTCTTGGGAGGGCGAGCCCGGAACCTGCTCGCCGACGATCACCTCGGCCGGCGTGGGGAAGGTGACGGCCAGGGGGTTGCCGGTGACCGGATCGATCTCCTGATCGGCGACTGGGACGAGGACGTCATCGTCCAGTGGGACGGCGAGCGAGTCCACCCTCAGATCGGGCTTGAATGCCTGGTCGGCGACGTTCACGAGGCCGGGGTTGGTGTTGGTTGTGGTCATCTGTGTTCCCCGCGCGGGAATTCCCGCGCGTCCTCCATGCGTTTTGAGTTTCGATTCGGAAGGTTAAGGTCACCCGAAGAGCGCGGAGAGCGGATCGTCCGAGGATTTTCGCGGCGCGAGACCCATCAGCTCGCTTTCGAGCGCCTCGCGCTTGCGCAGGGCGATCTGGGCTCTGGCGTCGCCCGCCTTCGCCCTCCTGGCCAGGTTGGCTTCTTCCCCGCTGGTGTCGCTGGAGTCGTCCTGCTGTGGTGCCGGCACAGACGAGATGTCCTGGTAGGGAGGAGGCGCGGCCTGGTCCGCCTGCTCGTCCGCGGGAGCGTCAGCCCTCTGCCCCGCGGTGTTGTTTATGGTGGTGCGCGAGAGGTTGAGGAAGGCTCCGAATGGCCACCACCACGAACCCATTATCTCGCCGCCCATGATCGCCCGCCGGAGAGTGTCGGCCCTCACGGCGGCCTCGCCGGCCGAGACCGTCGGGGCGTCCTGGATCAGGCCGGTGGGGAGCTTGTTCTGCTTGAGCTGGGAGATCGCCCATACCTTGGATGCCTGCTCGTAGGCAGCGCGGGACTGTAGGGGCCGGCCGGCGTTCTTATCCTGGACGGAGAGCCAGTTGGCGTGCTCGAACCATAATTTCTTGTACGTGTTTCGGACCAGGGCCGCCTTGCGGGCGTCGCGGCCCGGGACGAAGTGGGCCAGGAGCCCAAAGGGCGCCTTGGCCACGCTCTCGACTGCATGCAATCCCTTGCTCAGGCCCCTGCGCAGGCCGCGGGTGAGCGAATGGAATCCCCAGCCTGCCTCGTCGGAAGACGGGCTAGCCTGCGACGGATCGGCCTCGACCTCCTTGGTCTTCATGGCCTGCTCGCGGGCCAGGGCCTCGGCGTCCGCAGCGTCTGCCTCGGCATCGGCCGCGTCGGCGATGGCGGCCTGCGCCCGTTGCTCGGCCTCGCTCTGGGCATCGGCGGCGGCGGCCCGTGCTTCCGCGGCCTGGCGCCTCTTGGCTGCGGCCCTCATCATGGCAAGGCGCTGCTGCTCGGGGTTCGAGCCTCCCTTGCTGGTGATGCCGAGCTGCTTGCCGGTCCATTGTGCCCCCTTGTAGACGCCATAGGCGGGTGCCCACACAGGGGAAGTGCCCCACTTCAGGGCGGTGCTGAGCCAGCCCATGTCGGAGCCGGAGATCTGGCCGGTCTCCTTGAGCTGGGCGAGGGCCTTCTGTGCCCTTGGCTGGCCGGCCTTGGCCTTCAACGCGATCAGCGTGTATTGCGCCTTTGGATCGCCCTGCCAGGCGCGGGTCTGTAACCGGGCGATTGCGATCCGCTGTTGCGGGGTGGGGCCGGCGTCGCCGTAGGTCGCGTCGTGCTTCTCGGCGTCCATCGCCTTCTTGCCGAGTTTCTGCAGGCGAAATATGTAGTCGGCCGCCGCAGCGTCGTCGATGAAGCGGGGCCTGCGCTCGAAGGGTGGATCGTTGGTCATTGCGGTGTCGATCATCCTGCCGAGCATTTCTTGTCTTGCGGATGCCATGGTGGTTCTCCTAGCGGATAGTTACGTTGACTGTCGCTCCTGTGAAAATCTGCGGCTCTACCAGCCCGGGCGGCGGGCCGGCCGCGGCGGTGCCGCCTCCTGCCTGGTCAGGAAAAACGTCCCTCGGCAGGCCGGGAAGCTGCTGCTGCTGCTGCGAACTGTCGCCAGACATCGTGGTCGCGGAGCTGGTGGCGCCCCCGGCGTCGCCCGACACGTCGATCGCGCGGCCGAACGTCTGCGATCTCGGGATCTCGCCGGCATGGTAATTGGCCACCGCAGCGCTGGCGCCTCCCGTGAACTCCGGATGCGCCTCCACGGGCCGGCCGCCAGTCTGTTGGACGGACGGGCTGGCCACCGCCGCGCTCGCGCGGCCGGAGCGCTCGGGAAAAGAATCGCCCGCGACCGGCTGGGCGGGGGTCCCACGATCGAAGGTGGAGTGGATGGGACTTATTGGAGGCAACCAGGGCAGTTGCATTTTTCAGGGCTCCTCGTTGGGGGTCTCGTTGTCTTCGTGAGGAAAGAAAGCGCCGTGAGAAGCAATGATCTATGGCAGCGGAGGCAGCCAGGGCGCCGCGAATGGGGCAGATGCCTCTGGCTCAATCGTCGCATCGGCGCCACCAGCAAGATTGCTGATGGCGCCACCCACCACGGGCTGCGACGAAAAGGCACCATCAAAAATTGTCGCGGCCAAGCCGGCCCCGCGAGGAACTGTCACCACAGGAACGGCGCCACGCCCGGCCGGGCGCGAAGAAGGCATCGTCCCCCGCCGGGGAAAAGGACGATCGGGTGTGCGCCGCAACAGCTTCACGACGGCACCTCATCGAGGGCCACGGCCGCGCCGCCCCGCCGGGCGGCGCTGAGCACGCAATGCCCAACGCGACCACGGCCATGGCGAGGGCCGCCGGATGGAGGCTGTCGCCGGGGCCGAGTGCCCGCGTGGCATTTGCGTGCGCCGTGGATGGAGATCACCAGGTCACATCCTGTGGAGTTTTGGCTCGATCGCCGTAGGGCGCCTGGCCGATGACCGTGTTCTCCGTGACGTCCTCGACATTCGGCGAAAGCGGCGAAGACTCACCGGCGTCAATCGTTGGCGCCGCGCTCGCGGCCGGCGAGGTGACCTGCGCGGAATTAAGCGCAGGCGGCTGGGCTTCGTCCGGAACCTCGACAGACGGAGCCGAAGTAGCGGCGGGCGAAGAGATCTGGATCCGGCTGTCGATGCGTGGAGCAGGAAACGCCTGGTTCGCTGGATATGCGTCGATGGTGAGCATGGCTAGATTCCGATCTCGTAGACGAGAGCGAAGAAAGTGACCGTATCGCCAGCAGTGGCGGACTCGACGCTGACCACGTTGACGGTACCTTGGATCTGGATCGTCGGAGATGGTCCAGAAGGGATCGCGAACGACTCCAGGGATGCTCCCTGCAGGCTGTCCCAGGTCGTGAGCACCATCGCCGCAGTTTGTGGAATGCGCAGGATCTTCGCGGACTTCGCGAACGGAGGCACGCAATACCCAGCGCCCTGGATTTGCTGGGCGCCGTTGACGCTCGCGCCTCCAGGAAAATCGCAATAGCAATACTGCGTCTTGTACGAGGCGGCCCAGTGGCGGTTGAAGTACGCGGCCATCGCCTGCACGAGGACCGGGTTCGTAGGCTTCAGCAAGCCAGGGTTCGCGCCCGGATTCGGGCCGATGGGCACGAGGTTGTGTTGTTGGGCGTATCCCACGGCATTCGGAAAACCGACCATTGGGGTGATGAAATTGCTATCGTATCGGGCGTAGGCTCGGATCACGCCCGTCGGCACCGATACGATCACGCCTCCGTCTTGGGGCTCGTTTGCGACGGAAGGGGCGACGAAGTTCCCGACGTAAGGGCCGATGGGGATGTCCACCTCGGCCTTTGTCGAACGGCCGCCGTTGCCGAATTCTATGATCCCCGTGATGGGGCCAGCCGAACCCGGCACTGCAATCGTCCTGCGCGCAGTGAGAACGATCGAAGTGGTCTGGCCGGACCTGGAATCGCCCGACAGTTGCAACAGGCGCTGCGGATTCTGCTCCGCAATGGAAGTGACGGGGCCGTTCGGGCCGAGCAACTCGAAACTCTTGCCGATGTTCTGCTCGGCATTGTGCAATAGGGGAGCCTCCATTTTCTGGAGGTGTGAGAGGTTTGGCTGCATGGCGATCTCCTAGGCGGTTTGGGCTTGGGCTTGGGCTTGGGCTCGGCGGCGCGGCTTGGGGCGATCTTTCAGGGTTGGGACCAACAAATGCGGGACTGTCCGTCTCGCTCCCCTGGT
>Ga0187888_1002338_pt1 | contig 16348 bp, 7 predicted proteins | sample June2016WEW_7_40_FD_132987 | JGI IMG/M metagenome (GOLD analysis project Ga0187888, IMG submission 132987) | Peatland microbial communities from SPRUCE experiment site at the Marcell Experimental Forest, Minnesota, USA - June2016WEW_7_40 | ecosystem: Environmental > Terrestrial > Soil > Wetlands... | reverse complement strand
TTGAAGTTCCGCATTCCGCCGCGTTCGGAGCGGCAGATCGACGCCGCGCAGTTCCTGGTGCTCGAGACGGTTTACCAGGCGCTGGTGGATGCCGGATACCTCGAGGCGGGCAAGCCTCCAGCCGATTCCACGCTGCCGCGCGCCGAGACGGCGGTGTTCGTGGGCCATAGCTCCGCGACGGAACTCTCCGGCCAATATGGGATGCGGACGCACTGGGCACGGTTCGCCGATGTGCTCCGCCATACGCCGGACTTCGCCCGGCTCGACGAAGAGACGCAATCGCAGATTCTCGAATCCGGTGAACGGGTTTTCAAGGACGGGCTGCCGGAGTTCAGCGAAGACACCTGCGCCGGCGTGTTCGGCAGTCTGGTGGCGGGCCGGGTGGCCAACTGTTTCGATCTGAAAGGACCGGCTGTGGTGATGGATGCCGCGTGCGCGTCCGCGCTAGCCGCGGTGGATTCGGCGGTGAACGCACTGCGGCGAGGCCAATGCGACGTCGCCCTGGCGGGCGCCGCCGACACCCGGGTGGATCCGCTCACCTACATGTTCTTTTGCAGCCTGGGCGGCTTATCGGCGAAAGGAATCTTCCCGTTCGATGAGCGCGCCGACGGCTTCGTGCTCGGCGAGGGCGCGGGGATGTTGGTGCTGAAGCGTCTGGAGGACGCGCTTCAGGACGGGGATCGTGTGTACGCGGTAATCCGCGCCATGGGGACCTCGAGCGACGGCCGCGTGAAGGGCATCACGGCGCCCGATGTCGACGGGCAGATGCGCGCTTTTGCGCGGGCGTACGAACAGGTACCGTTCTCGCCCTCCACGGTTTCTTTGATCGAGGCGCATGGCACGGGCACCTGGGCGGGCGACAAAGCCGAGATTGCCTCCATTGGCAGTTTCTTCGGCGAGCGCGGCGCTGCGCCGCGAAGCATCGGATTGGGGTCGGTGAAGTCGATGATCGGCCACCTGAAAACGGCGGCGGGAATCGCCTCGTTAATCAAGACCGCGATGGCGCTGCACACCAGAATTCTGCCGCCGGCCATTCACTGTGAACAGCCGCGGAAGGATCTGGACTGGAATTCGTCGCCCTGTTACCTGCTCGACGAAAGGCGCCTGTGGCGGGCCGGGCCGTCGCCGCGCCGCGCGGGCGTGAACGCGTTCGGCTTTGGCGGCATCAATTATCATGCGGTGCTGGAAGAGGCGCCGGTGACCGCTGGCGGTGAAATGCCGGGTTCCATCGCAGGCAACCGCGCAGCACGCGAATTGCCCGTAGCGGAACTGTTCATCCTCCGTGCCGTCTCCCGCCAGGAGCTTGCCGTGCGCGCCGGCGCGTTGCGCGAGATGTTGGCGGCGGGGAAAGGCGGCGATCTCCGCAAACTGGCGCTTGCCGAATTCGCGCGGAACGCGAAGGACGGCCCCTCGCTCGCCCTGGTGGCGCGGGATGCGGCGCAACTCGCCGCGCACCTGGATGCCGCGGCGGAGATACTTGCCGATCCGGAGCGGAACGAGGTCGCGGCCGCGCAGGGCATTTACTTCCGGCAGGACCCGCTCGCGCCGGATGACAAGATCGCATTCGTCTATCCGGGGCAGGGCACGCAATACCCCGGCATGCTCGATGGGATTCCAGACGCCTTTCCGTTTGTCGAGCCCATTGTCCAGCAGGTCGAGGACATCGCGCAACGCCACATCCGGACCTCGATTCTGGGGCTGTTGCGCAATGGCCGCGATTCCAGCGGGACGGAGCGCGATGCCGCTTTGCTGCTGCGGCCGGATTTCAATCACCCTGCGATGCTGGCTGTGAGCATGGCCTTGGCGGCTGTGCTCAATCGGGCGGGGATTCAGCCGCACATGGTGGCGGGCCACTCGCTCGGCGAGTACGCGGCGCTCACGACGGCCGGCGTTTTCGACGCCGATGCGGCCATCCGGATCGCCACCCAGCGCGGGGCCGGCATCGCTGACGCCTGTCTGGTGAGCGGCGGCATGGTAAGCGTGGGCCTATCCGAGCGGGAGGTTCGTCCCTATCTGGAGGGCATTGCCGGATTCGTCGCGGTGGCGAATAAGAACTGCCCATCGCAGACTGTGATTGCGGGCGACAAGCACGCGGTGGAAGAGGCGGCCGTGCGGATCGAGCGCGCCGGCGTTCGTTGCGTGCGCCTGTCGCTGGCCAGCGCGTTTCATACCGCGGTACTCGATCCGTGCGTCGAGCCGTTCCGTCGACTGCTGAGTGCGTTTCCGGTGAACCCTCCGCGCCTGCCGGTGCAATCCAATCTGACCGGGCGCGCCTACGAAAACGGCGAGGGCTTCGCCGCCAGGCTGCGCGAGTCCCTGGTGCGCCACATGGTGGAGCCGGTGGATTTCATGGGCAACATCGAATCGATGTACGAAGCTGGCGCGCGACTGTTCGTCGAGATTGGGCCGGGAGCGACACTGTCTTCCTTCGTCGACGATACGCTGGCGGGCAGGCCGCACTGGACGGTGGCGACCAACACGGCGCGGCGGCCACCGGCTGTGCAGTTGCTGCATGCGATCGCTTTCTGCGCGGCGCTGGGAGTCCCGGTCGATCTCGAACGGGTGCTGCCGCCGCGGCGTCCGCGCAGGCAGCTCGAAGCCTCCCGGGCGCCGGCGCCGGCAGCGCCATTGCGGCTTGCCGGCGCGGCCGCATCGCCGCAGCCAGCCGCAACCGGGATACTGGAAGCGTCGCTGGCGCACGAAGACCCAGTCGCGGTGGCGGAATACCTGGCCGGGCGGAGCGAGTTCCTGCGTAAAATGGCGGCACTCGATTTCGCCTGCTACCGCAAACCGGCGCCGGAGCAGAGCGCTGCGGCGCCAGAGCTGACGACCGCGGTCGCCGCGGATGCGAATAGCATTCTGGCGCGCCGCGTGGTCGAGTTCGTATCGCGCAAGACCGGGTACCCGACCAACCTGATCGGCCTGGACCTGGACGTGGAGGCGGAACTCGGGCTCGATTCGATCAAGCAGGTCGAGATCGTGCGCGAAATCGCGCAGGAACTGGGCCTGGACTTCGGCTCCGACGCGCGGTCGGGCGGCTATCAGATCACAACTCTGCGCGAGTTGATCCGGCGCATTGCGGCAGCCTCTCCGGCCGGCTCGCCCGCCGCTGTGGAACCAGCCGCAGCCGCGCCCGCGCCGGAGCTGGCGTTTCGCACGGATTGCTGCCGCCACGTCTCGATCATGGTGGAAACGCCGCTGCCCGAGACCGCCGGTACGGGCAGCTTGCACGGCAAGCGCGTGGCGCTGGTATCGGGAGACGCCGCTCTTGCCGCTGCCCTCGCGCGGAGCCTGGCCGCCGCCGGCGCCATCGTTACCGGTCCGCCCGGCGACGCCGATTACGCGATCAGTTTGAGCGGCTGCGGCAGCGGCCGATTGCCGGCGTTGCCCGAATGCGCCGGCTGGTGGGCGGGACTGGCCGCCGAGGCGGCCACGCTGCTCGATGCCGCGCAGGAATGCGCGAAGGCGGAGCCGGCGCGGGTCCGCTGGGTCTCCGTCTCGACCCTGGGCGGCGAGTTCGCGGCCAGAGGCGCGCGCGGGTTCGCGCCCCTGGGCGGGTTGGGACTTGCGATCGGCCGGAGCCTGGCGGCGGAGACTGGCGGAAGCGTGCGCGGGTTGCATCTCGATTTCGATCCCGCGATGGATGCCGGGCAAATCGCCGCGGCGGTGTGCGCGGAACTGGCGCGCGAGTGGGACCATGGCGAGATCGGTTACCGGAACGGCAAGCGATACGCGATTCGCTGGAGGCCGGAGGCGGCGCCGGGAGCGGTGCGGCTCAGTCTGAACGAGAGCAGCGTGGTGCTGGCGACCGGCGGGGCGCGCGGGATTACCGCGGCGGTGTGCCAGGAACTGGCCCGGCGCAGCGGGGCGCGGTTCGTCCTGGCCGGCCAGGCGCCGCCGCCGGCGCGGATCTCCGGCCCGCCCGCGCCGCTCGACTTCAACCAGGCGCGGCAGCAGGCGCTCGCAACGGCGCTCGCCGGGAACCGGCAACCGTCTCCGGCCGACGTGGATCGCGAGGCGTGGCGAGCAGTGTGGGACGCGGAGCGGGCGGCAAACGTCGCCGCGCTGCGCCAGGCGGCCGCGGAGGTCGAGTACCGGCAATGCGACCTGCTCGATGCGGATTCGGTGCGCGATCTGATCGCATTTCTCCGCCAGCGCTACGACAGGATCGACCTGGTGCTGCACGGCGCCGGCGCGCTCTCGCAGAAGGCCCTGCGGCAATTCGCGGCGCGTGAGTTCGTCGAGGACATGGCGCCGAAGGCGCTGGGGACGGCGCATCTGCTTTCCGCGCTCGATGGCCTCGAGGTGGGCGCCTTCGTCAATTTCTCGAGTATCGCGGGGCGCTGGGGAAACGCCGGCCAATCGGCTTACGCGGCCGGGCATGAAGTGGCCGCGAACCTGACCGCGTCCGCCGCGGCGGCACGCGGCGGACGCTGGTTCAGCATTTATTATGGGCCGTGGCTGGCCACGGGCATGACGGACCGCGGCGCCATCATGGAGCGGCTGCGCGTTCGCGGCGCCTCTTTCATCGGCCGCGAGGACGGCGCGACGTTTACCGCCGACGAGGTGGAGCGCGGAAGCGGCGAATCGGTGGCGTATTGCGGCGGCGATTTCGAAACGGTGGGAGATCCCGCGCCAACACCTGCCCCCGCGACGATCTTCGATCGCGTCGAGATTCTGGCGCCCGGCGTGGCGCACGGCGTACGGGAATTCGACCCGGCGCGTGACCGCTCCATCGCGGGCCATCAGGTAGCCGAGGGCGTGCCCGTGGTGCCCGGTTTTCTCATGATGGAAATGATGGCGCAAGCCGGCGCCGCGCTGGTGGACCCGCAGTGGCAGTTGACCGAGGTCGCCGAGGCGCGGTTCGTGCGCGCGGGCCGCTTTCCCCAAGGCAGGCCGCGCACGTTCCATGCGCGTACACGGCTGTTGCGCAGCGACGCGGAAGGCGCGGCCCTGTCCGGCGAAGTCTACAGCCTGTTCACGGCACCCGGCGCGTCCCAGGAACGGGAACTGCTGCACGCGCGGTGCCGTCTGCAATTCGGCAAGCGCCAGCCGGCGCCGCTGCCGGCGCTGGTGGTCCCGCGCACCGGGCTAGGCCACGCGGCGGTGGATGCCTCCCCGCTGTTTAGCACCAAGTCTTTCACGCGCCGCCAGGGAGTGTGGGCCAACATCGGCTGGATCCACTCGGTAACACACGATGGCGCGGTGGGACAATGCCCCGATTCCGCCGTGCCAGAGGTTGGGCGGACGCCTTGTTTGAGCCACATAGTCGCCCTCGATGGCGGTCTGTTGATGGGCGCTCTTGGCGTGAAGCTGTACGACCGGACCGGCGCGCTCTATTTCGGCGGTGTCCGCTCGATCCGGTTCTTCGCCGCCAGCGGCGCCGGCCCTCTGTGCCGCTTCCGAACCTGGTTCCACGATCGGGCGGACGAGAGTTCGCTGGAAGTGATCGGCGAGGACGGCCGGGTGGCGGTGCGGGTCGAGGGTTATACGCGGCTGCCGGTGGACCCGGCGGCGCCGCGGGCGGTTCTCGCAGAGCCGGTCTGGAATCTGCTGCGGGAGCACCCGCGGCAGGCGAAAATCCGCGAACTGCTCGGCATTGCCCACCCGTTCGCGCTGGCACAGGTGGATATCGGGCCGCTGGCAGCCGCACTCGACGAGAACGCGGAAGCCCTAGTCCACGATTACCTCAGCGGCCCCGAGCTGGCGCACTTCGAAACTCTGGCGCTTCCCAAACGGCGGCGGGAGTGGCTGGCGGGACGAATCGCCGCCAAGACCGCGATTCGCATGTTGCTGGTGCCTGGTGGTCCGGACGCCGCCCGGATTCGCATTCTGGCTGGCCAAGACGGCGCGCCCAGCGCTGCTTTCGAAGAGGCATGCACGGCAATGGCGGCGCCGCCGTTCGTGAGCATCGCGCACAGCGGCGGTCTGGCAGCCGCGCTGGCCACGCCGCGGCCGGGCTTCGGCATCGACGTGGAAGCGATCAGCCGCGGGGCGGCGGAAGTGGAGAGCGAATTTGCCGGCCCGGAAGAGACCGCGCTGGTGCTGGCCACGGTGGCGGATCGAACGTCGGCACTGACTTGCTTGTGGGCAGCCAAGGAGGCGTGCCGGAAAGCCGCCGGCGCGGCCGGCGCCGCGCCGCGGGATGTCGTACTCCGCGAGATGGAACGCCGCGGCGAATACCTGGTAGCGAGATTCGAACACCCGCGCGCCGCAACGATCCGTTGCGTGACTTTCCACGACGCGGCGTACGCATACGCCGTTGCCGCGCCCGCGAGGAATTCATGAACCAGCCCAGCCTTGCCGATGTGGCCGAAATCGTCGGTTCGTACGTGGATCTGTCGGCGGTCGCGCTGCGCCCGGAAAGCGTGCTGGGTGCGGAAGTCCCGATCGACTCGCAAGACATGCTGCGCGTGCTGTCGCGTCTGCAGGCGAAGTACCGCATCGCCTTCGCGGCGCGGGACGTTCTGCGGTTGAAGACGATGGGCGATCTGCTGGGCCTGGTTCGCCGCCTGGTCGAGGATGGACGGGAAGCGTGAGGGATGCACGGGCGATGCAAAGCCGCCTGGTCCGCGTCATCAATCGGGCCGGGGTGTGGATGGGGCCTCGCATCAGTCTGGATCCGCGGCGCCTGATGGAGCAGGCCCGTCTGGCGACGGGCCTTGAGGACTTCGGCAGATCCGGCTTCGAGGCGGGGCTCGGCGTGTTGGTGGACTCTTGGGAGAGCGAAGCGCGGTTTCACCTGGTCGGCCGCCTGCTGGCGCGGCGCGAGTTGCTGCGGTGCCTGGCCAATCGTCTGCAGGTCGAGGAATACTTTCGGCGCAACCCGGAGACGGCAAGCGTCCCCGTCCCGGATCCGGTAATTGTCACGGGGCCACCGCGCTCCGGCACCACGCTACTGCATCGCCTGCTGGCGGCCGACCCAGCCAATCGCACACTGCGTGCCTGGGAGCTATTCGCGCCTGCGCCCAGGGACTTCGCGCCTGCCCGCGGGGACGACCCGCGGCTGGCGGCGCTGGCGCGGGGAATGGCTTTGCGGCGGAAGCTGCTGCTGTCCGCGGCGGGGCGAAAGGCCGCCAAAGCCGCGCACCACTTCGAGGCCGGCGAACCCGAGGAATGCTCTCCATTGTTGCAAGACTCTTTCTGCACGGAGATCTTCGCCCTGCATGGGCGGGCCGACCGCTACGTGGGGTGGCTACGCGAGCAGGACTGGACGCCCGCCTTCGGCTACCACCGCAAGCAGATTCAGATTCTGACGGCCGCCCAGCCGGCGAGCCGGCTCGTCCTCAAGCATCCCCCGTATCTGGGGCACCTCGACGATCTCTTCCGGGTGTATCCCAACGCGCGAGTGCTGTGGCTTCACCGCGATCCCCTCGAGGTGGTCGCCTCCGGCTGCAGCCTGTGCGCGACCGCGCGGGCGATCCGGACGGATGCGCTCGACCCGGGGCACATCGGGGCTTCGATCGTGAACGGGACGCTGTGGCGGTTCGGCCGCGGCATGCGATCGAGGGCGCTGGCTCCGGATCGATTTCTGGACGTGTGGTATCGCGACCTCACGCGGAACCCGCTCGCGGCGGTGGCGCGCATTTACAAGTGGCTCGGCTTCCCACTGACGGCGGAAGCGGAGCGGGCATTCATGGACTATCTGCAGCGCAACCGGAAAGAACGCAGCGGACTGCGGCACGAGTACGCGCTCGAGGAGTTCGGGCTGGATGCCGCGACCTTGCGGCCGATGTTCCGCGACTACTGCGAGCGGTTCCAGCTTGGCTCGGCGCGCGCCGCGGTAGCGCCCGATGCCGCCAGCGCCGGTCCTGATGGTTCCCCACGCAACGCGAACGACGACGCCTGAAAACTGCGTGAACAGATGTTTCCCGCTCGGACTGCGGGAGAGGACTCGCCAACGGTTTCGCTGCCCAGTCGTAATGGCTAACTCGATCTCAGTATTTGCTTGATGTCTCACCGCCCTGAGGCAGGGTCCAAATGACTGTCGATAGTTCTTCGATTCAATTCCTCGGCAAATCCGGGCGGTTCCACCAGCCGCCGCCTAGAGCTTGAAACAGCGCGGCAGTGTCGGCATAGCGATTCGACTGAGCCTGCACCAGGTTGATCAGGGCTTGCTGATAGGCTTGTTCCGCGCTCAAGAGCGCGAGGTAGTTGGCGTAACCGCCGTCAAGCTGTTTTTTTGTCAGATCGAGCGTGACGGCGGCCGCGTCCTTGGCGGCGGATGCGGCTTTTAAACCGTCGGCATCTTGCCGGATCGCATGCAATGTGTCAGCCACATTCTGAAAGGCAGTCAGCACAGTACTGCGATATTGCTCATCGGCCTGAGTGTAAGCTGCTATCGCAGCCCGCTCCCGGTGAAGCAGCGTGCCGCCTTCAAACACCGGCTGTGTAAGGCCCCCGCCCACGTCCCAGAAGCCTCCCCTCGTGAAAAGGTGGCTGAAGATAACCGCCATGCTTCCGGCATCCGCAGTCAAGGCGAAGCTGGGCAGCCGGTTGGCGTGCGCAACCCCAATCAAGGCGCTCGCCGAATGCAGATTCTCTTCGGCTTGGCGCACATCCGGGCGCTGTTCCACGACTTGTGAAGGAAGCGTCAGGGGCAGCTCGCGAGGCAGTTGGAGGCTCGAAAGCTCAAACTTTTCCGGCGGATCCTGATTGGGGAACCCACCAGACAGCACAGCCAGCAGGTCGCGCTGCTGAGCCAGTTGCTTCAGCAACGGAGGCAACGTGGCCGCGACCTGTGCGAGCTGCGCTTCCTGTGCCGCTACGTCGAGCTGGCTCGCATATCCTCTGGCATATTGGCTGCGCAGAATCTCCAGCGTCTTTGTGGCGATGGCGATAAGTTCATTGGTGGCGTCAATCTGTCCTCGCAATGACGCCTCTTGAATGGCGGCGGCGGCAATGTTGGAACTCAACGTGATATGCGTTGCGGCGAGGGCAAATCTGGCCTGCTGTTCCTGCGCCTTCAGGGACTCCACTGTTCTGCGGTTCAATCCGAAGACGTCCGGCACGAAGGAAACGCTGACCTGCGGAGTAAACAAGCTGTAGGACAGCGCACCGGAGTACGTAACCGGCGAAACCTCAGAGGATGTCCTCCCGCGGCTGGCCGAAAAGCCGGCTGACACACTTGGATAGTAATAACCACGCTGCGCCAGCGTGTTCTCTCTGGCAACTAAGAGCGCCGCTTGTGCCGACTTCAAGTCGGGATTGGCTTTGAGCGACCGCTCAATTAAATCGTCGAGCGATTTGGAGTGAAACAAGGTCCACCAGTCTCCCGGAATATCACGTCCAAGGACGAAGCTTTGCGTCTCTCCGCCCGAGACATTGGGAGTGCCGCTTGTTGCCGCCGGCGGCGTGGGAGTATAACTTGGGACCTGCGGAGCTGCAGGCTTCTTGAAGTTTGGCCCCACCACGCAGCCCACGCTGAGCAGCAAGGCCGCTGTGACCGCGATGAGACCAAAACCGCGCGATTGGCGACTGAGACTCATAGAAATCCGTTTCGTTACGGCCTCCGATGCGCTTGTTTCCCATCAATTGCGCCGCTATTCCTCTTACCCAGATCCGTGGAACCCCCAATGACTGCTGGATTGGGACTGCGATGACGCACACTGCTTAGCGGCGGCGCGGCAGCCCGGACGGGACCCGGCGACCGAACGTGCGGGTACCTTCCGGCTGTTGGGTTCTGCACAATTACGCCTGCTGCAAGGGGAGAAGATCCGTTTGGATGCCGGCGAGGATTCATCGCACCCGCAGATGCAGCGTGCGTCTGACGCCTCGGCAGCGGTTTGGGGAGATTTGATCCTGCCGGAACTCCACGGCGGGACCGCTGAGCGTTCGGACGAGCGAGGCCGCCGCTCCGATCTTGTTGCTGATCGAGAGCCGTTAAACCCGCATGACCTGTCGCGCAGAGCAAACCCACGCAAGCAAGCATCACGAACATGAACTCCGTCTTCACCTCGCCTCCTCTCCCGTGGAATTGCTCTCGCGGCCCAGGAAAATCAGTCGCAGCGCAGGCACGGCGAGGAGCAGCATGACCGGGCCGACCAGCATGCCACCCACGATCACCGTGGCGAGCGGACGCTGCACCTGGCTGCCAATACCAGTTGAAATAGCCGCGGGCAACAGGCCGATGCAGGCAGAAAGCGCCGTCATCAGAAGGGGGCGCATGCGCGTGGTTGCGGCGCGATACATCGCGTCCACAGGCGCCAGACCGTGAGACCTTTCCTGGTTGTAAAACGTGATCATCAGGATGCCGTCCATAACGGATACGCCAAACAGCGAGACGAAGCCGATCGCGGCCGAGATGCTGAAATTGAGACCGGAGACGTACAGCGCGAGGATGCCTCCGACAACGGCGTCGGGAATGCCCGCCAGCGCCAGCATGGAATCGCGGAAATTGTTGAACAGGCTATAGAGGGCGCCGGCGATCAGGATGAAGCTGATCGGCACGATGATCTCCAGACGTTTCTTGGCTTACTGAAGATCTCCGAATTCGCCCGCCCAGATGAGATGGTATCCGGGCGGAAGTTTCACGTTTCGGGCGATGCGTTGTTGCGCCTCCTCGACCGTTCCGCCGAGATCCCGTCCCCGGACGCTGAATTTCACCGGGATAAAGCGCTGCACGCTTTCGTGATAAATCCAGGCCGCGCCCGTGTCCAACGAAATCGTCGCGAGTTCGCTGAACGGGATGTAGGCATTCGCGCCGCTGTCGGTTGTATATCCCACTTTGATGTTGCGGATTTCTCCGATGTTGTTGCGGTATTCCGGCGTGTAGCGGACGACCAGATCGAACTGCCGGTCGCCCTCCAGAACTTCGGTTGATACAGCCCCACCCATGGCGGCTTGAACGACCGAATTCACGTCCCCCGAGTTGAGGCCGTAGCGCGCGGCCTTCTCCCGATCCACTTTGATGTTCAGGTTTGGCTGGCCGAGGACTGGGAAAATGCCGAGATCGGCGACACCGCGAACCTGGCTCATCTGGTCGCGGACCTGATCGGCCAGTTCCGTCAACTCTTCCAGGTTGGGACCGACGATCTTAACCGAGTTGACGCCTTTGACGCCCGAGATTCCTTCTTCGATGTTGTCCTCAATGTATTGGGAGAAATTGAAGATGACTCCCGGCAACTCGTTCTGAAACTCCCGTTGAATTTGCTCGGTCAGCTTGTCCTTGGTCAGGCCCCTGGGCCATTCGTCAAAAGATTTCAGCGGGGCAAATAACTCGACGTTCGAAAATGGCGAGGCGTCGCTGCCGTCGTCCGGCCGACCATGCTGGGAAACCACGGTAAGAACCTCGGGGTGCCGCAGGAGAATCTCGCGCATCTTTCGAGCGGCTGCCTCGCCATCTTGGAGCGAGAGCGTGATGGGCATGGAGGCGCGAATCCAAAAGTTTCCTTCTTCAAGGTGCGGAAGAAACTCACTACCCAGCCGCGGCGCGATAAAGAAGAAAGTTCCAAGGGACAAGGCCAGTTCCATGCCGACGACGAGGAAGCGGTTTCTCAGCGTAAAACGTAACGCCGGGTTGTACAGACGGTGCAGCACGCGGACGACAATTGTTTCCGTCTCCTTTATGCGCTTGGGGATCAACATCGAGGCGATGACGGGTGTGACCGTGAATGTTGCAATCAACGCTCCGGCCAGCGCATACCCGTAGGTGCGCGCCATGGGGCCGAAGATCTGTCCCTCGACTCCCTGCATGGTAAACAGAGGCACGAAGCCGGCCACCGTGATCAGCGCCGAGAACAGGACCGCTTTGTCCACCTGGAGCGCGCTGATGAGAATCAGCCGCAAGCGATCCGTCCAGCGGAAGGCCGGCCCTGCTTCCAGGTCCGCGATTTTGGTGGGGTCGGGTCCCCAGGAACCTTGCGCCAGTCGCTGCAACAGACTCTGTCTTTCTTCGGGATTCCGCTGAAAATTCCGAAAGATATTCTCGACCAGGATCACCGCCGAATCGACAATGATTCCGAAATCGACTGCGCCGACGGAAAGCAGGTTCGCGCTTTCCCCCATAATCACCAAGAGGATGGTGGCGAAGAACAGCGCGAAGGGAATGTTCAGCCCCACGATGACCGCGCTGCGCAGGTTGCCCAGGAAGATCCATTGAATCAGGAAAACCAGCACGCATCCGAAGATCAGGTTGTGCAGAACGGTATGCGTGGTGAGGGCGATCAGGGACGACCGGTCGTAGAATGGAACAACCCTGACTCCTCGCGGCAGACTCCCGTCGTGATTCAGCGCGTCGATAGCCTCCTTGACCTTGGGAATCATGTCGGCTGTTTTTTCCGTTCGTCTTTGCACCACGATGGCGCCAACGACATCGTCTTGCCGGTCGCGGCCCAAGATGCCGAGCCTCGGCCGGTAGCCCACCGAAACCGTTCCGACATCCTTAATCAGAATCGGAACACCGTTCTCCTGGCTCAGAACCACATTCTCGATATCGTTAACCCTGTAGCCTTCGGTCAAATCGTCGTTGCCGCCATCGTCAATCAGGCCGACTCCGCGAATATTGATGGACTGCTGGCCTATGCGAATTTCGCGGCCGCCCACGTTGATGTTGGCGTTGCCGAGCGCGGTGAGGATTTGCGGTACGGTAACGCTGTAAGCCTCCAGCTTGTGGGGGTCAACCTCGACCTCAAACTCCTTGGTGGGTCCTCCCCAACTGTTGATGGCGGCGATGCCCGGAATGGTCAGTAGCCTGCGCGCGACGATCCAATCCTGAACGGTGCGGAGGTTGGTGACGCCAAAATGCGGCGGGCCCACAACCTGATAGCGGTAGATCTCGCCAGTCGAACTATTCGCTTGTATAGTGGGCACCAAATTGCCCGGCAGGTTCACATTCTGCGTCATCGCCACCGACGCCTGACTATAGGCGAAGAAATAATCCACGCCGTACTTGAAGCTGACTCGGACGAACGACAGGCCGTAGAAGGAAGTCGAGCGGATGACCTCAATGCCGGGAGTGGAGTAGAGGCCGATCTCGATGGGCCGTGTGTAATAGCGTTCCATCTCCTCCGCGGACAGGCCCGGCGCCTGCGCGGTGATTTCCAGGATCACAGGCGTCGGGTTCGGGTAAGCCTCAATGTTGAGCAGTTTGAAAGCGATGAGCCCAGCGACGGCAAACAGCAACAACCCCGCCACGACGATTGCGCGGCGGCTTAAGCAAAATGCAACAAGAGACTTGAACATGACGAAGTGTCACTCGATTGGCGGAGCCGACAGCATGCTGCTTAGAAATACCGCGCCGTCTGTCACGACCAACTCTCCCTGCAGCAAACCGCCGAGGATCTGAACCCGATCGTCTCTTCGCAGGCCGGTTTTGATGATTCTCTGTTCAAAATGGCGGCGGTCGGTTGTCACCCAAGCGGTCATGGCGCCATCGGGTTCGCGTACGACGCCGTTGGCCGGTACCGCGATCCCGGCCATTGGACCGTCGACGCGGATTACGAAGTTTGCGAGCATCCCAGGACGCAACTCATCTCTGGGGTCCTCGATCTCCGAGCGGACCGTCGCTCGATGGGTATTCGGATCGACCATCGGGTAGATCTTCGACACTTTGGCCCTGAACACGCGGTTGGGATAAGCCATAACCTTGACTTGAACCGGCTCTCCCAAGTGAAGCAGCGCCATGTCGCTCTCGATGACGTTTGCCAGCATCCATTTGACCGAGACATTCGAAACCGTGTAGGGAGCCGGCGGGTTTCCAGGCTGTACCAACAGCCCCGGCGGGGCGGCGTACGATGTGATCTGCCCGGAAATGGGACTATGTACAACAAGCGCGGGGTCGATCTTGCGGGAAGCGATCATTTGGTCGATTTCCGCGTCGGTCTTGCCAAAGACTAGCACGGCGTCTCGCGCCGCTTTCAGAGCTCCGTCGGCAGTCTGTTGATCGGAGGTCGCCTGTTCCAATTCGCGCTGCGCAATTCCGGGAAGGCCCTTGACGCGATCCAGTTCCTTGTTGGTCAATTCGAACGTCGCCGCCGCGCCGATGAGCGTTGATTCCGCCTGGATTAGGTCGGGGCTTTTGATCGTGTAGAGTGGCTGGTCCTTCTCAACTTGAGCGCCCAGTTCTACAAAAGCCTTGATGATGGTCCCTTGATATGCTGGAAAGACTTGAACCGATAGCTCGTCTGCAAAGCTGATGTTGCCAACTGTCTCCCGCTCAACCGGGAACTCATAGGTCCCCACCGGCTCGATCTTGATCGCGTTCAGTTGGCTCGGCGACAAATCCACGGCCGAGTTAGCTGCTTTGATGGTTCCAGCGGATGCGTTGGATGTGTGGTCCGACTGTTGCGGCGTACTTCCCTCTGCGGCTTGCCCGCGGCTGTGGCAGGAATCCAGGAGGGCCGCGGCGACAACAAGCGTTATGGTGGTCCCGCACGCGGCAACAGCTCGTTTGCTGATGTAAATCGAATGATGCTTCTTCATTTCGGTTCATTGGCGCGTAGGCGCTCTCTAACACACACTGTGCGGCCGCATACCACGCGGACAAGTTATTGCCCGCGCTTTGCCGTGTTCCTACACTGTAGCGTGGAGGAAGTTGGACAGCCACGAATCTTACGGCGCGGGCTGGAGAGTCTTTTGATTAATCGCCTAAAGCGATTGATTAGCAACGATTACTCTTCGGGCTGGATTCGCTAATCTTATAGCCAGGACTCTTTTCGCAGCAGGCCATTCACCGTAAGATGAGTCAATGCGGTTTTGCAGTAGCCTGCGCGCCCAATCCCAACAGTACGAAGCAGGGATATGAGTGATCAAACCCAAGAGCCTCGAACTCGACTGGTCTTGCTCGATGACCATGGCCTATTCCGGAAGAGCCTCGGCCGCTTGTTGGCATCAGAACCCGATCTTGAAGTAGCCGGCGAGTGTGGGAGTTCAGCCGAAGCTCTGGACGTTCTAAAGCGTTCAGTGGTGGACGTGGTTTTGTTGGAGTTTCACGTCGGCATGGAACCTGCGGGTGACTTCATATCCGCCGCCCGGCAAGCCGGTTACCAGGGCCGGTTCTTAATTGTGGCCGGATCGGCTGATGTACGGAATTCAGTTTTCGCACTAAAGCTTGGCGCATCAGGGGTTTTCCTGAAGTCTGGAACTCCGGACCGCCTTGTACATGCTATAAGGCTGGTGGGAGGCGGCGGGATCTGGATCGATCAGAAAATCATTCAGCTACTAGCTGATCAGTTAACCAATCCGCACGCTAGCCTTGAGGATCATGAGGCTACCGGTCCGCTGGAGAACCGCGAGCGAAATGTTCTTTTGGGCATTCTGGGAGGCCTCACCAATCGAAAGATCGGTGAGAACATTGGCCTTTCGGAGAGTTCCGTTAAGAATATAGTGCAGCGGTTGTTCCGTAAGGCTGGCGTGAAGACGCGCAGCCAACTGGTGCGAGTAGCTCTCGAAGGCGCGCTGGGTGTTGCGCGAGAGTTCATTAAACGGCAGCCGAACGAGATGCCGAAGGAGGCCCCTCAGTAGTTTCACGACGTAGGCATGGAACATGCGAATGACTTTGTATTCGCCGCCCGGCAAGCCGGCTGCCAGGGCCGCTTCTTGATTGCGGCCGGGTCGACTGATGTGCGGAACTCGTTGTCGCACTGAAGGCTGTGCATAGCGCGCAAGATCGCGTTTGGCACATAGAGCGATGGTCGAAGCAGCCAAACTGGCGCCACGGTGGAATCCGCAACTTGCGGCGGTACCGGCGCGGAAGTATGTGACCTGCCATCGATAATCTCTACCAGCGATAATTGAGGATCTCGCTGTCTGACAAGCTATATTGTACAGGTAGTCGAATCGGGCGCGGGCGGCCGGTTGCACGCGGAAGCAGCTTGGGGGGAGAATCGAAGCCGAAGATGACTTCACCTCAAGCCGGTCCATTCATTCTCAATCTGGATAGCCCACAGGCGGCACTCGAGCGGGTAGGCGGCAAGGGCGCATCGCTTGCGCGCATGGTGGCGGCTGGCCTGCCCGTTCCGCGCGGCTTTCACATCACCACCGATGCCTATCGCCGCTTTGTGGATGAGAACGATCTCGGCGGCAGGATTCTGTCCGCCTCGGCAGAGGCGCGGGCCGACGACCCCGCCACGCTCGACCGCGCGTCAGCCCAGATTCAATCGCTCTTCGCGCAAGGCACGGTACCCGGCGGCATCGCGGGTGCGATACGACAGTGGTACGGCGAACTTGGCGCCGATATGCCGGTGGCGGTGCGTTCGTCGGCGACGGCGGAAGATTTGCCGGGCATGTCGTTCGCGGGCCAACTGGAATCGTACCTCAACGTGCGCGGCGGCGATGAAGTGGTCGATGCGGTCAGACGGTGCTGGGCATCGCTGTGGACGGGGCGCGCGATCGGCTACCGCCAGCGGCA
>Ga0187888_1002329_pt1 | contig 16400 bp, 11 predicted proteins | sample June2016WEW_7_40_FD_132987 | JGI IMG/M metagenome (GOLD analysis project Ga0187888, IMG submission 132987) | Peatland microbial communities from SPRUCE experiment site at the Marcell Experimental Forest, Minnesota, USA - June2016WEW_7_40 | ecosystem: Environmental > Terrestrial > Soil > Wetlands... | reverse complement strand
GATCGGTGTGTGGGTTTGCTCGACGAGCGATCCCAAGGCGGGGGATTTCACAGTTCCCGCGGTCTGGACGTCGGGCCCACTGGTGCTGACGGTATCGACTTCGGGAGCCAGTCCGGCACTGGCCGCGGCGCTGCGCGACCGGGCAGCCCAGGCGCTGGGGCCGGCCGCTGCCGGACTGGCCTCGCTCCTGGCCGAGCTGCGCCCCCTGGTCCTCGATCGCTTGACCGATCCGCTTACCCGGCGACGGATCTTGCAAGACTGGGCCGATCCGCGCTGGCTGTCGCTCTGGACCGAGCAAGGCCCCGACGCCGTGCGCCAGGCGCTCTTGCGACGCATCGACGACGAGCAGTCGTGATCGCCTGACCAGTGCGGGCTGGTTCGCGACCTTGCCGGATCGATCGGTTTGATCGATAATGCGGACGAGCCAGAATCGCCCGGATCAGGATATTCTATACTGTCGGAAAGCCGTAGCGCGATGTCCAGAGCCTCGCCGGTCGGGGAAACCGGAGCCTGGCTCAGGCAATCTTCTTGCAGAGAGAGTTCTGGAACCGAGGAAAGAGCCGCGTCGTGAAAATCGCAGTCATTGGAACGGGATATGTGGGTCTGGTTCAGGGCACCTGCCTGGCCGAGAGTGGCAATGACGTTGTCTGCATCGATAAAGTGGCCGCCAAGATCGAGGGTTTAAAGCACGGCCGGATTCCCATCTACGAGCCAGGCCTGAGCGAGTTGGTCCACCGCAACCAACGGGATGGGCGGCTCGTGTTCACGACCGACCTGGCGACGGGCATGGAGGAGGCCGAGATCGTTTTCATCGCCGTTGGAACGCCCCAGGGAGATAATGGCGGCGCCGATCTCAGCGGCGTCTGGGGGGTCGGCCGCCAGGTGGCCGAGATCCTGCGCTCGCCCAAGATCATCGTCATCAAGAGCACCGTTCCTGTCGGGACCAACGCCGAGCTGGCCCGCGGGATGGCCGATGTGACCAAGGTTGCCTTTGATGTGGCGAGCAATCCGGAGTTCCTCAAGGAGGGCGCGGCCATCGAAGACTTCAACAAGCCTGATCGGATCGTGGTCGGCGCGAGGAAGCCCGAGGTCGCCCAGCGGTTGCACGCCCTCTATGCCCCGTTCTTGAGAACCGACCGGCCGTTCCTGGTCATGTCTCCGGAGAGCGCCGAGATGACCAAGTATGTGGCCAATTGCCTTCTGGCCACCAAGATCAGCTTCATCAACGAGATGGCCAACTTGTGCGAGGTCTACGGTGCCGACATCAACGACGTTCGCCGGGGCATCGGCCACGATCAGCGGATCGGCTTCCACTTTCTGCACCCAGGTGTCGGTTACGGCGGCAGTTGCTTCCCCAAGGACGTCCGGGCGGTCATTCACATGGCCCGGTCGCGGGGCTTGCCGGCGCGAATGATGGAGGCTGTTGACGAGGTCAACGAGGCGCAGAAAAACGTGCTCTTTCAAAAAATCGAAACGCACTTCAGCGGGTCTTTGCGCGACCGAACGATCGCGATCTGGGGCCTGGCCTTCAAGCCCCGCACCGACGATATCCGCGAGGCGCCGGCCATGGTCTTGATCAACTCGCTACTGGAGGCCGGCGCAGATCTGCGGGTTCATGACCCCGAGGCGCTGGCCAACGTCCGCGCGATTTACGGCGAAAGATTGACGTATTGCGATCGTCCCTACGGAGCGCTCGAGCAGGCCGATGCGCTGGTGATCGCCACCGAGTGGAACGAGTTCCGCAATCCCGATTTCGAGGTCATGATCCGGCTGCTGCGCCAGCCTGTCATCTTCGATGGCCGCAACGTTTTCGATCTGGCGCGGATGACCGCGCTGGGGTTTACCTATCATGGCATGGGCCGGGCCGCGGTCGATTTCGGCTCGGCAGCAAAGCGGCAATGACGCCGGCTCACGGCGTGGTGTCCGAATTACGGGCGGCGGGAGCCGGGCTGTTCTGGGTTTGCTCCCAGAACCAGGTGGCATTGCGGCCGGCTTCCTTTGCTCGATAGAGAGCTTCGTCGGCCCGCCTGAGCAATTCGGCGGGACCGGTGCGGGTCAGGTCCGCGAAGGCCGCCACGCCAACACTGGTAGTCACCGGGATGGTATCTCCGTGCTCGTCGTTCCGGAGCTGTGCAATCGCCGTGCGAAAACGCTCGGCAAGCCTCACCGCCGCGGAGAGTCCGCAATCCGGGGCAACCACCACGAACTCCTCGCCTCCGTAACGGGCGACGAAGTCGCTCGTGCGGATCACCCTGGCCAGGGTGGCGGCAGACTGGCGCAGCACGGTGTCACCGGCCGCATGCCCGTAGCGATCGTTGACCGCCTTGAAATGATCAAGATCCGCGATCATCACCGCCAGCGCAGTCCGGCGGCGGCGGCAGGCCTCCCACTCCCGGGGAAGGCGATCGTCGAGGACACCTCGGTTGGCCAGACCGGTCAGACTGTCAAGGTGAGCGCGCTGCTCCAGGATCGTCAAGAGGTGCCGGATGCGCAGGGCCGCGCGAAGACGCGCCAGCACCTCGGCCCCCACGAACGGCCTGGAGATGAGATCGCTTGCTCCCAGCTCCAAGGCCTGGATCCGCTCCTCGGCAGTGGCCAAATCGGTATAAAGCAAGACCGGAATCGACTGCGTGGTGCTGTCCCGCTTCAGCCGGCGGACCAGCTCCAGCCCGCTGTAAGTGGGCAGCCGCAGTTGAGCCAGGATCAGGTTCGGCTGGAACATCGCGACCGCGCGCTGAGCCGTGATCAGGTCAGTCGCCTCGAAGACCTCCATCCGACCGGCCAGCAATTCGTTCCGCAGCCACCATCGGTCGCCTACAGCCGGTTCGACCAGAAGCACCCGACCGGGGATCTCGGTCAGTGCAGGCCGGTCCGGGTCGATTTCCTGGATCTCCCGTGACTCTGCGATCCCCGGGTCGTCGATGGAGGCGGAGTGGTCAATTCCCAGACTGGATCGGTCGAGTGACTCATCGAGATTGAGGTAGGACATCGTCATCACCTCCTGAACGCCGAGATCGGTCTCTCCCGCGGGGGCGAGTCGTTCTCACGCAACGCGCTGGCAGAGCCGAACGATCAAAGGCGTCCTCAAACTTGTCTCGACGTGGGACGGAATGGAGATGCAAGCCGTGCCACGTCCTGTTGCTTCGCTGTAAACGCGATGTGACTTCCATACCTTATACCAGATCAGGAAGTTCCCCGAGACATGTTGTCGAAGAAAGACGCGCACTTGTTTCTTTCCCGCCCGCTTTGTTGCTCCGGAGCAACCTTGGGCGATCAGGGGAAGAGTGGTCTAGCAGGCTGTTTTCCCTGAAGTCCGCAAAGCAGCAGTGCCCGAGCGAGTAATCCAGGGCCACGGAGGGTGCCTGTCGTTGGTGGCGTTCCGGCTGCGCGCCAGACACCCGCGAGCCGGGTCAATCCCGCCCGGGCGCAAAGATTGGCCAGCGTCTGAAAGGCGGCTGGTTCGTCGAGATGTGAGAACGCCGCATCGAGCTTCGGCCCGAGCGTCAATGGGTCAAGCAACTCGCGGATACGGCCTACCGTCTCGGCCTCGCGACGTGCCTCCTCAGGGCGGTTGACGATCTGCAGCGCCCTGGCCAGGCGGTAATGAATGCGCCAGTCCTGGGGAAAATCGACAAGCGCCGCTTGCAGCGCGGTGACCGCCTGATCGGGACGGTGATCGTGCTCGAGGTCCCAACGGCCCCGCAATCGCCAGAAACGACCGTCACGTTGTTCGAGAGGCCAGCTTTCCAGAAGCTTCCTGCCGGCTTCCGGTTCCCCCGCGTCGGCCAGGGCAGTCACGAGCGCCTCGCGGGCGTCGACATGCTCGGGATGGCTTGCGAGCAAGTCCCTGAGCTGGACGAGCCGTGACTCGCGTTCCGGATCATCGGCTCGAGGCTCGGCGCCGATCCTTCGCAAGAGGGCTACCGGGGTATCGACGTCGCCAGGATCGGCATCGATCCATCGCCTCAGAGTACTCCGTGCCAGCTCGTCAGGCAGATCGGTCAGGGCCGCCAACGTCAGCTTGCGGAGAAGCTGCGGTCGCGATTTGGGCAAGGCGTGGTCGAGCGCTTTCCAGCCCAGAGTGAACGGGTCGACCGGCCGGTCTTCCACCCGCAAGGCCTCGAGGAGCAGCAGCCATGCTTCCGACTCGGAAGGCGCCGCGGCGGCAGCCTTGCGGAGAGCGCGTTCAGCCTGGGCGGCCCGGCCGAGCGCCAGGCAGGCTCGGCCCTCCCTGAGATAGGTTGTGCTAGTGGCCCCCACGGTGGTATTGATCCTGCGCCAGAGCTCAAGCGACGTGGCCCAATCACTGGCCTGGGCTGCGGCCTCCGCCCGGCCCTGCAGCCGAGCCACATCCTCGCCACCGAGCAACTTCAACAGGAGCAGCACACCAACAACCCCGGCCAGCACCAGAACCCAGGCCCGCAAGGAGAGCCTGCGCCAATGGCCAGATCCTGTTTCTTTGGGCCCCGAACGTCGACTCGGGGAGCCACTCCGGGACGGTGATCGCGGCGAAGAGCGGCGCGGCATGCAGCGTCCAGCTTCTCAAGGAAACAAGCCATCGGGTTGTCGAGTCGCAGGGGACCTTAAGCTTTATACTGCCCGACAACAAGTTCGCAGGAAACCCGAATTGCCTCGGACTTGCCGGATCGACCCTTCTCTTCATGGCGCACATCGGGCGGGACTGGCCCCTGTGAACCTACCGGCTCAAGAGTCCGAGTCTGCCAGCCATTGCTCGCGATCACGCGGAGAGTCACGCCTGGCTCATGATTGCATGCCAAGAGAGTCGTCAGGCAGAAGGGGCGGTCAAGCAGCACTCCGCTCCTCACAGCCGCAAGTCCGGGTCTGGGATTTCGTGACCCAGAACCCTACAATAGGTCTTGTTTACGAGCCCAGGCGTTCTGCGTGAGTGTGATAGAATCTCAGGCCGGCCCGTTGCCGGGTACGGCTGGCTCGGCGCGACACCGCACAGCCTGGGACAACACAGTGGCGCCGGGAGCGTCGCCGACATGGATCGGTTGAAAGTTCTCTGTTTCGCGGGTACTTACGGCCTGGCGCTGGTGTGCGAGCTGGCGCGGCTGGTGGTTCGCAGTCCGTTCCGCTGGTACCTGACGGTCGGCCTGACGTCCTTGGGATGGCTCATTCAGACGGTCTTCCTGGCCAACCTCGCCCTCAAGGACCAGATTATCTTACCGGTGACCTCCGCGTTCGAGTCCGTCATGGTGCTGGCATGGATCGTGGCCTTTATCGGCCTCTATTTCATGCTCCACTGGCCCCGGCAGGTCGCGGTCGGGATCTTCGTCCTGCCGCTGGTTCTTGGTCTGGTCGTCGTGGCTGGCTGGTTCGCACCCAGGGAGTCCGACTGGCTGGAAAAGGGGATGATGGCATTCTGGGGGACGGTTCATGGCATCTTCCTGCTGGGAGGCGCCGTCTGCACCTGCGTCGCCTTCGCGGCCGGGCTCATGTACCTGGCCCAGATGCGGCGGCTCAAGTCCAAGCGTCCGGCACGATTCGGACTTGCCCTGCCGAGTCTCGAGCAATCCGAGCGGGTCAACCGCGGGGCCATCACCATCGCCTTTCCCCTGCTCACCTTCGGGCTCCTGATCGGCATGATCCTGAGCGTGAAGGCCCGTAGTCTCGGGCCCCAAACGGGGTTCACCCTGAGCTGGACTGACCCCAAGGTCGTCAGCGCCCTGGGCATGTGGCTGGTCTTTGCCGCGCTTCTGCACGCGCGGTTCCGGCCGGCCTTGCGCGGCCGGAGCGTGATGGTGCTGACGATCGTGGCCTTTGCCTTCCTGGTCTTCACGTGGGTCGGAATCGAGGCGCTCAGGTTACCCACGGCCCATGGCGCTGCCCGGACGGCGGGAGGGCACCCTTGAGACTGCTGGCCGTGGGGGTCGATCATCGCTCCGCGCCGGCCAGCGTGCGCGAGGCCTTGGCGTTTGACGAACCAAAATACACCCGGGGGCTGGAAGCGCTCACCCAGACCTTTCCCGGCAACGAGCTCGTGATCCTCTCCACTTGCAACCGGGTCGAGATCTACCTGGCCGGCAGCCCCGAGGCCGTTCCCGAGGCCGACGTACTGGGCGAATTCCTGGGCGAATTCCATGGGGTTCGGTCCGAGCTCTTCGCGGGGCACCTCGTCAGCTATCACGACGAGGGGGCTGTCGGACATCTGTTTCGGGTTGCGGCCAGCCTGGAAAGCCTGGTGCTGGGCGAGGGCCAGATCCTCGGTCAGGTCCGCGCAGCCTACCGCGCCGCGGTCGAGCGGAAGACGGTCGGGCCGGTCTTTCATACCGTCTTTCAGACCGCGCTGAAGGTCGGCAAGACGGTGCGCGAGCGGACGGGCATGAACCAGGGCAAGCTCTCGGTCGCCAGCGTGGCAGTCGACCTCGCCAGGGAGGTGTTCGACACGTTCGCCGACAAGACCGTGCTGGTGATCGGCGCCGGCAAGATGGGCGACCTGACACTCCAGCACCTCAAGGCCTTGAACCCCGGCCGGATCCTGATTACCAACCGCAACCCCGAGCGAGCCGAGGCCGCCTCCACTCGCTGGAACGCGCAGGCCGTCCCGTTCGACCGCCTGGGCCAGGCGCTGATCGAGGCCGACCTGGTGGTCAGCACCACCGCAGCCGCCGAGCCGGTCGTCAGCTTTGATCAATACGTCCGCGTTCAGCGTGCCCGCCGCAACCGGCTGTCGCTCATCCTCGACATCGCCATCCCCCGCGATTTCGACCCCAGGATCGGCGACCTTGACCAGGTCACCCTCTACCATGTCGACGACTTGCGTGCCCAGGCCGATCAGAACCGTTTGCGGCGGCAGAAGGGCGTCGATCCGGCCCTTCTGATCGTCGAGCGCGAGACCGCCGCTTGCTGCGCCCTGGTGCGCCATCAGCAGGCCGCCGGCGCCCTGCTGCAGCAGCTCGGCGACCACGCCGATGAGATCCGCCAGCGCGAGCTGACCGCCCTCTTCGCCACCCACCCCAACCTGAGGGAAGCTGACCGCGAGGCCATTGCCCACATGGCGATGCGGCTCCAGAATCAGTTCCTCCACCACCCCCGCGCCGCCGTCCGCTCGGCCGTCACCGAATCTCATGACGATCATCCCCACCCCATCCTCTCCGCCGTTCGCCACCTCTTCGACCTGGGCGACCACCCCCCGCCCAGCTCCTTGAAGAAGACCACGTGAGTGGGCTTGTAGCGCACCGGCGGCAACAGAGCCTCCTTGCTCCACGCCAGCTTCGAGGCACTCGGAAAAAACCATGAAGATTGGAGCCGGCCAGACCGTACCGGCCCACGCTGCGGCACGGTCGCCAACGACCTCGAATGCGGGAAAGGACGTTTCAATCGTTCGACGTTAGAATGCATGATGGATACGGCACAAACCGTGGGAGAATTTTCATGGAGTCTCGCTTCCGCAACCTGGAAATTATCGACGACCAGGTGGCCGAGATTTTGCGCACCAAGACCGTGGCCGAGCGGTTCGCCATGATCGATCAATTCTGGCGTCTCGCCAGTCAGTTGATCCGGGCGAGGATTACTCACGAGCATCCGGAGTGGTCGGCAGACAGAATTCGGCGCGAGCTCGCCCGGAGGATGTCTCATGGAGCCGTCTGAACTTCTCCGGCGATTCGTCGAAGTTCTCGACAGATTGGGGATCCGTTACCTTGTGGCAGGTTCGATGGCGACCACGATCTACGGGGAGCCCAGATTTACGAACGATATCGATGTCGTGGTCGACCTCCGCTCGGAGCAAGTGGACGCCTTCTGTCTCTCCTTCCCATCGACTGACTTCTATTGTTATCGCGAGGCGGTCGTGGACGCGATTCGTCAGAGGTCTCAGTTCAACATCATCCATTTCGAATCGGGCATCAAGATCGACGTTTTCATCCCTGATGAGAGCGAGTTCAGTCGCACCCAGCTTGGCAGGGGCGTACAGGCTCGCCTCGGTTCTGGCTTCGAGGTCAGATTCGCGGCGCCGGAAGACGTGATCCTGAAGAAGCTCGAATACTTCAAGGAAGGCGGCTCGGAGAAGCACATCCGGGATATCGCGGGGGTCTTGAAGGTGCAGGCGGAGCGAATCGATCGGGAATACATAACAGACTGGGCCACTCGGTTGGGACTTGGCGACACCTGGCGGGATGTTCTCCGACGGGTGGAGGATCCTTGATCGGCGCCGCTTTCCTACGCTTGTGCCTTCCTATCCAAGCGGAAGCACAAGCCACGAAGCGGAAGCAACCGGGGGCAGCTAACACCTGAGCTCGAGTTTCAGAATGTGGATGGCCCTTTCTCCATACGAGTTTCGGAATGTGGATGGCCCCTTCTCCGCTATTGCGGAGGGCACCTGCTGCCTCACGAGATCGCACGCGAGTCTCAGTTGCTCGAGGTCGAGAACCTCAAGCTGGAGAGTGGCGTTCAGGATCAACTGGCCAGCGCCTACGGCGGCGTGAACTTCATGGAAGTGGAGTATCCCAACGCCCGGATCTTCCCGATTCACCTCGACCCCTCGGTCATCTGCGAGCTCGAGGACAGGTTGGTTCTGGATTCAAGGCGAATGGTGCCGGCGGCGGCGGCACGGTAACCATCCTGGCCGATCGGAACCGCGCCCACCTGGTCGGCCGGGTGGCCCAGGAGCTCGGCATGACCGTCCTGCCGGCGCTCATCGATACCACCGGCCTTCAGGTCTGGAAAGCGGAGTAGCTTGAAAGTGCAGGGGAGATGATCTCCGGGCGCACGGGCTTGATAAAACCACCGGCCCGGCGAATGTCTCCAGGAGAAACGAGACGACGGCTGTCCGTCGTTCGATAGGACCCCCAACTCAGTCGACAATGATCGGCAACGGCCCGCGAAGGACCGACGGAGAACGATGATGAACTGTCTGCGCGAAGCCAGGCTCGTAACCGTGGCGATGATGATCGGCGTTGCGCTGGCTGGCGCCGGCCGAGCGGACGATGCGAAAACGAAGGCCACGGCAAAGCCCGACACCAATGCTGCCGCTCCCGAGCAGGTCTGGGAAGGAAAACTGAGCGTCGGGGCGGGACTGAGCCTGCGCATCGTCGTGCACGTCGGCAAGACGTCCGAGGGCAAGCTGACGGCCAAGATGGACAGCCCCGACCAGGGCACGAAGGGACTGAAGGTCGATACGATCACCCTCGACAAGACGACCCTGTCCTTCGAGATGAAGGCGCTGCTGGGCAGGTACGAGGGCAAGCTGAACGCCGACGGGACCGAGGCTTCCGGCACGTGGACCCAGGGGGGCAACAGCCTTCCGCTGACCTTGAAGAAGACCGATAAGGCCACCGAGCTGCGCCGGCCGCAGACGCCCAAGAGTCCTTTTCCGTACAAGGTGGTCGAGGTCAGCTATCCGAACAAGACCGGGGGAGTGACCCTGGCCGGGACATTGACCGAGCCCGAGGGACCTGGGCCGTTTCCGGCTCTGATCCTGATCAGCGGCTCGGGCGCCCAGGACCGCGACGAGACGATCTTCGAACACAAGCCGTTCCTGGTCCTGGCCGACGCGCTGACCCGCCGTGGAGTGGCCGTGCTGCGTCTCGATGACCGGGGTGTCGGCGGCTCGACCGGGAGCACGTCGGCCTCGACCAGCGATGATTTCGCCGGTGACGTTCTCGCCGGAATCGCGTTCCTCAAAGCGCGGAGCGAGATCGACCGCACGCGTCTTGGCCTGATGGGCCACAGCGAAGGGGGAATCATCGCTCCCATGGTCGCCGCGCGGTCGCCGGACGTCGCTTTCATTGTGCTCATGGCCGGCACCGGACTGCCCGGCGAGGAGATCCTCTACTTGCAGGGTCAAGCGGTCATGAAAGCAATGGGTGCCGACGAGAAGGCTTTGAAGAATCAGCTTGAGGTGCAGAAGCGGCTCTTTGAGATCGTCAAGACCGAGAAGGACGAGAAGGCTGCCGCGGCAAAGCTGCGTGATGTGACCAAGACGTGGATCGATTCGCTTTCCAAGGACCAGCGCAAGGCGCTTGGCAACGTCGATGCGTTCCTTGCGGGGCAACTCAAGATGGCCAGCTCCCCTTGGTTCCGCTACTTCCTCACCTACGACCCGCGACCCACCCTGGCAAAGATCCACTGCCCGGTTCTGGCGCTCATCGGCGAGAAAGACCGTCAAGTCCCGGCCAGGGAGAACCTGTCCCAGATCGAGTCGACGCTCAAGACCGCGGGTAACAACCGGGTCACGGTGAAAGAGCTTCCAGGACTCAACCACCTGTTCCAGAAGTGCAAGACCGGCGCCCCGTCCGAATACGCCGAGATCGAACAGACCCTTGACCCCAGCGCGCTGGCCGTGATCGCCGACTGGATCAGCGAGCAGGTGGGATCGGTGGTGAAGTAGCGGCTCGCGTCGCTGGGCGGAGCCTGCTACTCGACTTGAAACCCGGCGATGGACCTGGCATACTTCGAGTATGACAACCGTCGTAGCCACTCCATCCCCAAGTCATCTCGCCATGCCTTCGTCGCGCCGACGTGGTTTCACGCTGATCGAGCTCTTGGTGGTGATCGCGATCATCGCGGTCTTGCTCGCCCTCCTGTTACCGGCCGTGCAGGCGGCCTGGGAGGCAGCCCGGCGTATTCAGTGCATCAACAACCTCAAGCAGCTTGGCCTGGCGATGCACAGCTACGTTTCGGCCGTGGGGGCGTTGCCAATGTCGATGTCGCTCTCCGGCACCGGCAACACCACCCTTTACAACACCGGCTGGAGTGCCCAGGCCCGCGTCCTGCCTTACCTGGAAGGGAGCCCCCTCTATAGCGCGGCGAACCTGTCGGTCTTCAAGGAAGACCCTGTGAACTCGACCGTCGTCTCGCTTTCCGTCAGCACCTATCTGTGCCCGAGCGAGATCCAGCCGCAGCCGTTCCTGCATGATTACGGCTACGCCGGCGAGATCAACTACGGCGTCAGCCAGGGCGACTGGCTCGTCTGGGGCGGGTTCAACGGCCCGCAGAATCGTTCCGCCTTCGGGGCCAACCGCAGCCGCAGTCTTGCGGAATTCCAGGACGGACTGAGCCAGACCCTGCTGGCCGCCGAGGTCAAGGCGCGCCAGCCGGCCTCGAATTGCCGGTACACCATCCTTCCCTCGGTGAACAATCCTTACCAAATCCCGGACCCCAATGCCGATCCGTACGCGGTCGCACCCGAGTACGACAACGGGACATGCGTCACCCAGAACCAGTTCGAGTTCCACACTGAATGGTCCGATGGCAACGCCCACGCGGCGGGGTTCACCACGGCTTGGCCTCCGAACAAGGTGATTTTGGGCCGGACCGCCTATAAAGGCCTGGACCTCGATCTCAACGGTCGCAACGAAGAAAACGGCGGGCCGACCTTCGCGGCCATCAACTCGCGGAGCTATCACCCCGGGGGTGTCAACGCCTTGCTCTGCGACGGATCGGCGAGGTTCATCAAGAGCACAATCAACGGTCAACTCTGGCGAGGCCTCGGCACGGTTGCCGGGAACGATCTGGTCAGCGGCGACGGTTACTGAGCCGCTTTCCTAAGTGGCCAGTGGCCAGTGATCAGTGGCCAGTGAGTGTGAAGGCAGGGAGATAACGCCCTCCGCGACTCGCCGCTGAGGATCTCGCGAACTGTTGAGTCCGTGGGAAGACGAGCGAGATCCCAGTCTCTCCACCTCAGAGCGGTTTCGTTCAAGGCCGACTTCTCACCGTTACTAAACGGGCGTTTGGTGGGTAAAAGTAGGCTCTTCGCGGTTTCGCACCACGACGCCTTGCGATCGGCGAGGCCCTCCAGAGCGTCACTGCGCCGACCGAGGATTGGGTTTGTTCTCACGTTTGTTCTGGTGCTTTTCGATCACCCCGATCTCCCCCCTCTTTGGATTCACTGCCGGCTAACCACGGGAAGCGGAACGAGGCCACACACGTTCTGGCGCCCAGGAAACGTGGTTGGACCCAACGTCCTCCCGCCTGCGGTCGCAACGGACGGCGGGACAGGAGACCACTGCCCGAACCAGCTTGTTCAAGGCCAATTCCTCATTGATACTGAACGGACGTCCGGTAGAGATTAGTAGAGGTTTTGAAGTTTCGCACCACAGTTCTGCGGTCGGCACTGAACGGACGTCCGGTAGAGATTAGTAGAGGTTTTGAAGTTTCGCACCACAGTTCTGCGGTCGGCGAGGCCCTCCAGAGCGTCACAGCGCCGGCCGAGGATTGGGTTTGTTCTCCTGCTTGATTTCGCCTTTTGTCGCGTTAAGTAGTTATCTGCCAACAACTAACGCCCGAGCGAATTGGCTTTGTTCGGCGCTTTTCTGTCACTGCGAGCTTCTTGACTTCGGCTTCACTGACCGCACGCCACCATTCCCACGCCACCCGCCACCTACAACTCGCCACCCACGCCGCCGTCCGCCGGGGCCAGCGGGTTTAGGCCGGGCACAGACCTTCCCCCGCTGGCTACTGCCATCCACCGACAGCCGAATTGACAAAAAGCGAACGGGGCCCGATCTCGACGAGCGTCCCCTCTTTGTCAGTATGTCACCGAACCGGGCGATCGCTTCGGGCGAATCCAACTTTTCCTCCCACTCGCCGCCGACCGACCGTTGACCATTCGTTCGTGGCCGGAGGCATTCAACACCAGGGGCTCCAGTCGTTCCTTCCGGATGCCCAGCAGTCACAATGCTTATCCTCATCTTGTCCCTCGCAACCAGGAAACGCCGCGAAAACCGCTCCGTGATTGCGAACACTCACCAGCTCGACTAAGCTAAAGCGTGTGTTGATGGTCGATGACTGAACCATCGGTTGCTCACCTGGCGGACGACGTCCGATCGGCGGGAGCATGACCACGCTCGAGCAAATCACGCCCGACAGCTCGATCGCCGGGATCGTCCCGGACGGCCTCGTGACCGTGGTCGCCGTCAAGTGGATTGGGACCGTCGCTCTTGAGGTCACCTATCGGGACGCCGCGGGCCGTCTCGGAAGTGAGCTGCTTTACCGGGACCGCGAGCCAACGCTCACCGTGGCAACACACGGTAAGCCCTGGAGCTTCGACGGGGACGGGGCACTGTTTCGGCTCGTCTCAGAGGCACACAGGATCAGCCTCGCCCACCTGTTTGATCCACTCCTCGCGGTGCATACCTCGCTCGTCGAGCCGTTGCCTCACCAGATCACGGCCGTTTATGAGGAAATGCTGGCGCGGCAACCCCTGCGCTTCCTCCTCGCCGATGACCCGGGCGCCGGCAAGACGATCATGACCGGGCTCTTCATCAAAGAGTTGATGGCACGAGGGGACCTGAGTCGCTGCCTCATCGTCAGTCCCGGGAGTCTCGTCGAGCAGTGGCAGGACGAGATGGACAGCCGGTTTCATATCCCCTTTGAGATCATGACGAACGACAAGCTCGAAGCGGCACGGACCGGCAACTGGTTCCAGGAAAACCCGCTCGTGATCTGTCGGCTGGACAAGCTGAGCAGGAATGCTGACGTTCAGGCCAAGCTGGAGCAGACCAACTGGGACCTCATCGTCTGCGACGAGGCGCACAAGATGAGTGCGACTTACTTCGGAAGCGAGGTCAAATACACGAAGCGCTACCGGCTCGGGCAGCTCCTGGCCGGCTTGACCCGGCATTTCCTGCTCCTGACTGCCACACCGCACAACGGCAAGGAGGCGGACTTCCAGCTCTTCATGGCCCTGCTCGACGGCGACCGGTTCGAAGGCAAGTTCCGAGACGGGGCCCATCTGGCTGATCCCTCGGATCTCATGCGTCGCCTGGTCAAGGAAAATCTCCTCAAGTTCGACGGCACGCCGCTCTTCCCGGAGCGGATTGCCTACAGCGTCACGTACTCGTTCTCCAACCCGGAGGCCGGCCTCTACCGGCGCGTCACCGAGTACGTCCGCGAGGAGTTCAACCGGGCCGATGACCTGGAGAACGAAGGAAGGCGGGGAACCGTCGGGTTCGCTCTCACGATTCTCCAGCGCCGGCTGGCATCGTCACCTGAGGCCATCCTGCAATCGCTCAGACGGCGTCGCGAGCGGCTGGAGAAGCGACTCCGCGAGGAGCAACTCCTGAAACGTGGTGCGGAGGCCCGGCTCGCCGCCGACACCGGCCTGCCCTCGCTGACCCCGGACGACATCGAGGAGATCGAGGAGGCCCCCGACGCCGAGGTCGAGGAGACCGAGGAGCGAATCCTCGACCAGGCGACCGCCGCCCGGACGATCGCCGAGCTGCGAGCCGAGATCGCGACACTGGCTGATCTGGAAAAGCCTGCGCTGAAGGTTCGTCAATCTGGCACCGATCGAAAGTGGGACGAGCTCTCCAAGCTGCTCCAGAACAATGCCGAGATGTTCGACGCCCACGGTCATCGCCGCAAGCTCGTCATCTTCACCGAGCATCGTGACACCTTGAACTACCTGGCGGAATGTATCCGCGCCCTCATCGGCCGGCCGGAGGCCCTGGTGACGATTCACGGAGGGATCGGGCGCGAGGACCGGCGTAAGGCACAGGCATCGTTCACTCAGGACAAGGACGTGGGGATCCTGGTCGCCACCGACGCGGCCGGAGAGGGCATCAACCTTCAGCGCGCCCACCTGATGGTCAACTACGACCTTCCCTGGAACCCCAACCGGCTGGAACAGCGGTTCGGCCGGATCCACCGCATCGGCCAGACCGAGGTTTGCCATCTGTGGAACCTGGTGGCCAAGGACTCCCGCGAAGGCGAAGTCTACCATCGCTTACTCGAAAAGTTGAACGAGGAGCGTGAGGCACTCAAGGGCCAGGTGTTCGACGTCCTGGGCGAGCTCACCTTCGAGGACCGTCCTCTCCGCGAGCTCCTGCTCGAGGCCGTTCGCTATGGCGATCGCCCCGAAGTCAGAAACCGCCTATTCCAGGTGGTCGACAAAGCTCTCGATCGCGAGCAACTTCAGAAGCTGATCGAGGGCCGTGCCCTGACCAACGACACGATGGACGTCTCTCGTGTGCGGGCGATTCGTGAGGACATGGAGCGAGCCGAGGCGCGACGCCCTCCAGCCCCACTTCATCGCCAGCTTCTTCCTTGAGGCGTTCAAGGGCCTCGGCGGCACCGTCCAGGAGCGTGAGACGAAGCGGTACGAGATCAAGCACGTGCCGTCATTGATCCGGAATCGCGACCGGCAGATCGGCCGCGGCCAGCCGGTTCTCCTGCGCTACGAGCGCATCACCTTCGAGAAGCCGCTCATCAACCCTGCTGGCAAGCCTCTCGCCGATTTCGTCTGCCCGGGTCATCCCCTGCTCGACGCGACCCTGGACCTGGTGCTCGAACGTCATCGCGACTTGCTGAAGCGCGGCACCGTGCTTGTGGACGAGAGCGACCAGGGCGAGGAAGTGCGGCCCTTGCTCTACCTCGAGCACACGATCCAGGACGCTCGCACGGACCGGGCGGGTAACCGGCGGACCGTCTCGAAGCGGCTTCAGTTCGTCGAGATCACGGGCCAAGGCCAAGCAAGAAGCGGGGGCTACGCCCCGTTCCTTGACTACCGGCCTCTCACCGAGCAGGAAAGAGACGCCTTCGCGACGTTCGCTCTTCCCGACTGGATTCGCAGGAACCTCGAGAGCCAGGCGCTGGAGTATGCCGCCATTCACCTTGTTCCTGAGCACCTTCGAGAGGTCCGCCGCCGCAAGGAGGAGCTGATCACCAAGACGCTAGCAGCCGTGAAACAGCGGTTGACCACCGAAATCAACTACTGGGACCATCGGGCCTCCAGGCTCAATGAGCGGGAGCTCGCGGGCCGTACAAACGCCAAGCTCAATTCCGGCCTGGCTCGCCAGCGTGCCGACGAGCTCGCCGCCCGGCTCCAGAAACGGACGGCCGAGCTGGAGCAAGAGCGCAGGCTCTCAGCCCTGCCTCCTGTTCTGCTCGGCGGAGCGCTGATCGCGCCGGTTGGACTCCTGCGCAGACTCCGGGGACAGCAATTCGATATTCCTCCGACCTTCGCCCAGGAGACCGAGCGGAGCGAGATGCTGGCGATGGCAGCGGTCATGAGGGCCGAGCGCGAGCTTGGTTTCGAGCCTCGCGACGTGAGCGAGGAAAACCGGGGCTACGACGTCGAGTCTTCCATCCCGGGCACCGGGAAACTGCGGTTCATTGAGGTGAAGGGGCGTGTGGTGGGAGCCAGGACAGTCACCGTCACCAAGAACGAGATCCTCACAGCGCTCAACAAGCCGGAGGATTTCTTCCTGGCGATCGTGACGATAGACTCAAATGGTCCGACAGTACCTCAGTACCTTCGCTGCCCTTTTCAGCGCGAGCCCGACTTCGGGGTGACCAGCGTGAACTATGTATTGGCGGATCTACTCGCCCGCGCGGAAGAGCCGAGATGAAGAAGACCAGACCGACGACCAAATGGTTCACCCGAATAAACCTCAACAACTGGCGAAACTTCACTCATGTCGACGTAGCGCTCCAGG
>Ga0187888_1002322_pt1 | contig 16463 bp, 15 predicted proteins | sample June2016WEW_7_40_FD_132987 | JGI IMG/M metagenome (GOLD analysis project Ga0187888, IMG submission 132987) | Peatland microbial communities from SPRUCE experiment site at the Marcell Experimental Forest, Minnesota, USA - June2016WEW_7_40 | ecosystem: Environmental > Terrestrial > Soil > Wetlands... | reverse complement strand
ACTTCCGAAAGTTCGTTCGTGAACATAATTACTTTTATCAAATGGATTGTGTAAATTTTTCTGTGTCTGTGGAAATGCATTCAAACGTAACCCTTGGAATGTTGATTCAATCACATATGAAAATCTATCAGTTACACCCTTTTCTCCCCTTGCGGCATAAGTAGCCATTTTTGGATTACGATGAACAATATTAAACAAAGTATTGTTAGAGGCAATTAATTCCTTGGCGCCTGGACCATTTCGATGTGACAATGCTGCATTTGCTCGTTCAAAACTTTCATAAAATCCCATTTGTCTCTTATTAATACCACCAACTTTTGCAATACGTTCCAACATTGCTTGTGCCACTGTCTGAATACCAGAAATACGCCATGGCATCTGATTTCGATCCTTGAAAAATAATTCCGATCGCATAATCTGGGTTGCCACATGTTGCAAAATGGCTGCATTAATATCACTATTCACTTGTTTAATCTTCAATGCCAATTCTTTCAATCCTGCGGCTCCTGCCTTATTAAGAAAATACCAATCCATTGTAATATCTTTACCTGCATTTCTCACTTCTGTCGTGCTTACTTCTTGCCACATACCATGAACACGTGATATGGTTTTCCTTACACCTGGATTTGCTGCATATTCGTCTAAATGGATTCTAACAAAGATTGTATGTTTTTCTCTTGCATTTTCAACTAATTCCCAATTGAATAATCGACTCAATGGTTGATCTAATTGAACAAGAAATTGATCTATAACTTCACCTAAAAATGACGGGTTTTGTATCATCAACTGGGTTAAATCAGTCCAAAAAATGTTCATTCCATTTCCAACAATATCAAGAGGTGTTATTATTTCTTTATTACCTTTTATTTCTTGATATTTTTGATGAAATATATTACCAAGTATATTTGCATAATTATCAATATCTGTAAGTTCTGGCGTTGTTGTTCTTAATAATGCTCCTGCTCCTGCCATCTTTTTTTTCAAATTCCTTTTTTTTAAATATATTATATATCATTCTTTTTTTTACATAATTAACAAAGATATATCATTTATTATTTAATTTTTTTTTATATTTTATCTTTTGTTTAATCAATATTTATAAAGTGGACATTTTGGAGCACATATACCATTCATAATATTTCTAATATCAGAACCTTCATCTCCATCCATATGACTAGATACAGTATAAATAAATCTACCTTTTCCAGCAGATTTTTTCACTTTTGTAAGTTGTGTGGTTTTATTACATAATCGAGCTGCATTTGAATTCCAAAAATTAATTGTGTCTCTGTATTGACCACCCATATCGTATTTAAGAATTTTTGCAAATGTTAGATAAGCATTCCACATAAATGAACCTGGAATTAGTAATTTTGGACTTTTGTTCGAATCAATGTCTATATATTGTGCATACTCTTCTTTTGGATAAAATCCACAAATACTCTCAAGTTCGTTTTCTGGTAAAAATGAATTAGCATATCCAGATACAAAACTCATAATACTATATTCTTTCAATACAAATCCACCTCCTCTTCCAATTAATTCTTTCATCACTTTAAGTTGTTTTACAAAATCTTTCGCTTCCCCTGTCCATCCAATTTTGGGATGTCGAATAATATGCTGACGTCCCTTTCCAAATGCATCACTCAATCCCATAAGATCGGGCATATCGCATATTGCTGTAGGATCAGTAATGGCTGCTCCCAATTTTTGACGTAATTCTATTGTTCCTTGTTTATATGCTGGATCAGTCATGTTGTTTTCAGTAAGTTTTGGTCCATTCACTGTAAGATTCACTCCTCCTTCTGTTTCAAGTAACTTTACAAATTGTTCGTCACTTCCCATAAATCCATTACCAGTCATTCTTGCCTCAAATGGTCTCTTTAGACTCACATGCAAAGGAACATCACAATTATTAATCAATGCATTCGAAAATGTTCTTTGACTATACTTTTGGAATAAAAACAAACGCTCTGCTATTGTTCTTATTGGCATTGATCTGTCTTCTGCATCATTCCATCTTTTCGCAAAATGTGTAATTGTACTATTTTCAATAAACCCAAAGAATGGATATAGTCTATTATAATAATCAATTCTAAATGATTCACTCAAGTTACAATTCATCATAGTATCCACCAATCGTTCGTGTAATTCATCATATTTTTCTGTTTTTCTGACTCTTCCAACAATAACATCGATTACAAAATTATGCACTTGTTCATCTATACCTTCACTGAATTTTACTTCGATTTGTTGTTGTGATAATGGTGGTGGAGCAGATGGAATATATATGTTGCGTTGGGACTGTCCTCCTTGTCCTTGTCCTTGTCCTTGTTGTGTTGTTGATCGTGTAAGATTGAATATTTTTTGTGCATCGATATTTTTTCCGTCATTGTCTAATATATATTGGTCAAGTATATTTTGTTTTTCTTCATCAAACATTCCCAACTGATGATTTATATTTTTGAAATTTTCAACGATGTTTTGGTCTTCTCTTATAAATTGCGTTTCTTCTGCGATACTTTTAGCAAGCACTTTAATATTTTCATCCTCCGAAATCACATTTTTTTTGGGGGTAATTTTTGGTGTCATTTTTGGTGGTTGCAATGATGTTGTTATTGGAAATGTTCCCGTTGTCTCTGTTGATTTTCCAAATAATCTAAGAACTTCAATTAATGTATCGACGAAATTCTCTTTTCTTTTTTGGATTCCTTTCAATTGTTCAACCACAAAATGATTGTCACCAAATGTTCTAAATAGATTAGATGAAAATTTTCGAAGTAAAACAAATTTGGTGTCAGCGGTCAAATCATGAAGTGGATTAGCATATTTTGTGTCTATCAAATTGTTGAGTTGGACAATTTCAACCACATTCATTCCTTTAGTTAAACTTGCTTCGACATCATGACAAAGATATTTGAGATATTTTGGTGGGAGAAGGTCTGGTGACGTTTCGCCATAATAAAGCACAGGAGATAATTTATTTTTATTAAAATCAACTCTTCTCACTGCAAATGCCAATCCACTAACAACATTATCTTGACTATATTCGGTTTGCATATCTTCTGTGAGCACATTTTTACCTAAATCGGTTTCTAAACAGGGCATCAACATGTGTAAATTGAGTTCTCCCCATGCCTTGTTTTTGGGCCAATGAATAGGGTCCTTTTCAAACTCATCGGGTAAATCAGTTGGGACTTGAACAAATTCAATAGCACATTTCAAAGACCCCATTAATGTGTGTTGACTAGGACCATCATTCAATTCATCTCTAAATTCAATTGTTCGATCAGATGCTCTCCATTCACCTTTATCAAGAAATGGTCTTGCATCGCTTGTGTGGGACGCATGACTTCCTGTAACAAAGATTCTCTTGTAATTTGGTGTAATTCGATCATAATATCCCATAACACTGGTTGTAATTGGATGATCATGCATTGATTCAGGAACAGCAAGAAAACGGATACCTGTAATTAAATCATAAACATCATCTCGGATACGTTCTCTATTTCTTTCAGCACGCTCTCCTGAGATATTAACAACGAAATTAGTCTTATGCATCATCAAATGTTTTTTCACCTGTTCTAATGTAATGATAACACGACCCTTCTTTTTCTTCGCAAGCATTCGTTGGTTTGTGTCTGCTACAACGCTCACCCATTCTTGATCGCCTTTGTTTGCAGGAAGATATCTTTCACGCCAATTGGCAAACATTTCACGCATGCTTCTTGGTGGATAAACATTTGTGCTATTATCACTTGGCAATGGATAACCGAGACGACAATTCAACAGGGCCTTAGAAACGAGCATAAGCATCAAACGAACAAATGCATAGGAAATATGACGAAGCCGCATGTTAAGTTCCATAAATGATTGTGGGTCTCCTGTTTCCAATGTAATAATATCAAATGTGGCGGCTAATTTATAAAGTTTAATTGTAAATGCTTCAGCCTCAGAATAGAATCCAGAAATAGGTCCAAGTGCTTTATCAACAGTTGGTGGTGCAGTTCCAGAATCAAATGTCATTTTTGATAAGATAACATAACCATCTGTTTCTTTTACTTTAACTCTTTCAACGATTTGTAACATTTCTTCTGATCTATCCAAAATAAATTCATACATTTGTTGTGCGATTTCTCCTGAAAAATCCTTCACATTATTATTAGTATAATCACTAAAACTTCCCCAAAATTTTTTGGCTGCTTCTGTTTGAAGTTCCCTCACATTTTTAATTATTGCTCTTGTTTCGGTATTTGTTTTAGTAGGATCAAAATAATTTCTAATAAATGTTGCTGTAAAATCTTTTTCAAATTCAGTAGTTGAACCTCCAAATGTTGTAGGATCTGATGAAATTTGAGTCCCCTTCTCTCCTCCTCCTTTCTCCAATTCCATCTTTATTTTTATTTTATTTTTTTATTTTGATTTGGTTAGATATATATATAAATGTATCCTTTGTTTTTTATTTTGATTTTTTTTTATAATAAACAAACAAACCAAAAAAATGATGATGATGATAATAATTATAGTGATAGTGATAATAATAATAAATTGTAAATTAAATAATGCATGTGAAAATATATATCCAAGACATTTAGATATTGGAATGTATATTTCAAATGTTGATGAAAATTTAAATGTTACTTGGAAAAAATTTTGTATAGATAATTCTTCACTTCCTTTATTTAAACAAAATGTCATGATTATTATACATGGATTACAAGATGGTGCAGTTGAAGAAAAATATAGGTTTTTGCAAAATGATACGGCTACAGATAATTTAGTTCTTATTGCCAAAAAAAGTAATTTCACTGTCATTGTCTTTGAATGGACACAAATAGCAGATAGAAGTCTATTACGTTTTGAACTTGCCATGAGTTCCTTATATACGGCAGATTATTATATTGAAATGGAATATATGCATGAATCTATTGACGGTTCTATTCGGTATTCTCGCGTCCATAAACCAAGTTTGGAATATATAGAGGATGATCCAGTTTTTTATAATTACAGACAAGGTGATACAGTAACTGATATGTGTCATAGGAATTATGCGGCTCTTTCTCCCTTATTTTCAAATGTAAACGAGGTTAGATTTGTTGGTCATTCTCTCGGCGCTCAATTGGCTGTTCTTTGTGCTTACGAAATTGCAAAAGACCCTAATATTTTAAATAAGCCTCGTCGTGTTTCTCTTTTGGATATGGTATATTCACATGGAAATAAGGGTTTTTTGGAATTAGACCCATACGGAACACTTCTTGTTGATGCATTGTCGGGGCGTATTAAAGAATTGGTATTTTCATGGAATATTTCAGTTGATGGTTACAAGTCTTCGGGAATTAATGAATGTCTTTTATCTAAAAGTGAAGAAGGTTTTGTTTATAAGGATGCAGTTTTAGTCATTGTAAAATTTCCAGAATGGGGTAATGTTACTTTTGGTGAATGTTATTCTGCAACTTTATTCAAAAATACTAGAGGTAAGTTTTCTGGATTATCAGATAATGTATTTGAACGTATTCATGATTTTCAAATACAATTATATAATCAACATATACAAATTGTTCCTTATTATTTTTTCACTTTATTATTTCCTCCACATATTTGTTTAAAAAATTCAAATAATCATAATATATGTAATCCAACAAATTTATTATCTGTCTCTGCTTCTTTTCCAACTTTGGAATTATTAAATATTATAAAATCAACTCCATATAAATATAGAGTTTATCATATGTTTTCTAATGATAATACTTTAACTCCTCAAGATGATTTTTATTTTATTTATTAATTGATTCATTCATTAAAAAAATTTTCTTTTTCTTTTTCTTTTTCTTTTTCTTTTTCTTTTTTTTTTGGATTTATTGTGCATTCTTGTTATTCAAGGCATCATTTGATTGTAATCTGAATTTTTCAAAAACATTTGTTTGATAAGAGACATTTTTAATATTATCATTATCATCATCATCTTCATCTTCATATGTTTCTTCTACTCCCATTTTTTGTCTTTTGTGTGCACTATTTAAAATTGTTTGTTGAGAAATGGCGCCAGCAACTTGAGCATTTGTTGGTGCACTTTGATTTTGTGGGGCTCCTCCTTCTTCTTCATTTACTTGAGTTTGTTGTGCTACTTTTTGTTCACCTTGTTTTTTTGTATCAGGATTTTCACGTTTATTTGTTGTTGTTGTTGTTGCTGCTACTTTTGTGCTAAAAAATTTTGGTGCAATTACAACTCTTTTAGGCTTTTCTTTTTCATCTTTACTATTTAAAATTGTAGTGCTAGAATTAGTTGGTTGAGCAGGTTTATTATTTGTAGTAGTAGTAGCAGCGGCAGTTGTGGTAGTGGTAGTAGTAGTATTAGGTGCTGGAGTTGTAGAAGAAGAAGGTGCAGCAGAAGTTGTTTGTTGATTAGATGGAACATGTTTTGATAATTCATTTTGTAAAGCATTATTTTGTTTAAGTAATTGATTCATTTTTTTACTATAACATTGAACAATTTCTCTACTATTAGATGCATTATTTTCTAATGTTTTCAATACTTCGCTAGAATCTATTTTACCTTCAGGAGAACTTAATATCTTATTATAATCACTGACACAACTTTCGATGATAGCTTCAAAAGTTTGAAGTTGTTTTTGAATATTTTCGGGTAATTCTTCAAGTTTTTTATCTCCCATTAATGTTTTTGCAACTCCATTTAATGTAATTTCAAGATCCTTGGTAAAATTTTGCATACTTTGCTCTCTTTGTTCGGCTTGTAAAGCAGTATATTTTTCGTGAGATTGTTTGTATACTTCATTTTCTTCTTTAAGTTTTTTCCAAACGTCTTGACCTACAGTAATCACTCCAGTATCATTACCTTGTGAAGATTCATTATTTCCTGTTTGTTGTTTTTCATTATTTACCCCTGCCATTTTAATTTCAATATGATTTTTTGTTTTATTTTTGAATGAATAAGTATACAATAGATTTTTTGATCCAATCCTTATTTTGTTATTTTCACTATTATTATATTTTTTAACTGAATTATTAGTTAAAATAGATTTGTTTGAATTAGTTGCGATATTTGAATTATTGTTTGAATTAATATCTGGAAACAAATAATTAATTAAATCAGAACTATTTGATCCTAATTTAACTGTTGTAGTTGTGCTTGCTGTTTTAAAATCTTTATAGTTTTCTTTTTCTAAATTTTGAATTGTTGTATCATCTAAATCATTTTCTCCAAAATTGATTTTTGACAAATAACTTCCCTGTCTTGCTCCTTCTTCCGTCAAAGATACTTCAAATAAATCTTTTGTAATTTTAAGTGTATTTTTTTCAGGATTATATTCGTAAGATGCAAGATGACCAGAAGAGAAATCTAAATATTTTCCATCATTTAACTTTTCAAATACTTCTTTTTTTTGTTCGTCTCTTAGATAATTTTTTCCTGTCAACGGATATATTCTACCAGTGATGTCTAATTGCGGGAAATTTGAATCTTGTTTAATCACTTTTCCGATATAATAATTTGGATCGTTTAATCGTTTAAAATCTGATGGAAAATGATTATTTTTTATTGCAATTCCAACTAGATTCATTCTCAACAATTCCTTTCTTGAAAATTCTCCAACTATTTTTTGAAATTCTGGTATTGTATTGATTTCTCTCATATGTCCTAATCCTATATTCATATCATCATTATGTGTATATTCTTTTGGTATTACTGTTCCTGTTACTGTACATGTTCTCTTATCCAAAATTACTTTTCTTTTTATTTCTGGTCTACTCATCTTTTCTTTTCTTTTTCTTTTTCTTTTCCTCTCCTTATGTATATATTTTATTTTTTTCTTTTTATTTAATAAAGTCAGGGGGGGGTGGAATGAATAAATCAACAGTTAGTAATAATAATAATAATCAAAGTGTTTTAAATAGTAATCAAAAATTATTACAAAAGGATAGAATTCCAACAATATCTTTTAAATCAACTAATCAAGAAAAAAGAACATTTTTAAAGGTTTTAGCATGTAAATTTTTATTAAATCAATATAGACAACGTAATAAAATGAAATAGTCTCTCCCCTCCACATTATTATTCATTTAAATATTCTGAAAATATAGAATTTGATGATGATGAGGAAGAAGAAGAAGATATTCCAAATTGTGATGATGGTGTTGTATTTTGAAAATCATTAAAATATTTTTTAAAATAATTCGTATTTCTTAATGGAGCATCATCAATTTCTTTATCTTCTTCATATTCTTCTTCAATATCATTTAAAATTTGTTTTTGTGATGTTTTTAATTCTTCTAATTCTTTTTGTGTTCTTTTCATTACTGTCTTGTTAGCTAAATTTTCAGTAAACGCTTCATGATTTTTAATTGCTGTATTTTGTTGCATTTCGTATATTTTTGTCAAAGTGGTGCTTATTACAGTATCATCATGTCCTGCATCTAATTCATTAACACTCATTTCTAAATCTCCTATATTATGGTCAATGATTTGTATTCTTGCATCTAAATTGTTTAAATCTTTTTGATATTTGTCTTTCTTTTTTTCTGCTGCCGTTATTTCATTTAGTAAAAACGCAATTCTTTGGTTTTTTAATATAAATTGCCATAATTCTTCATTGGTCTCTATACTTAGATTTTTATTTTTTTTGCTCTTATTCGTCTTTTCATATTCACTAATTAATTCTGTCTTTTTTCTATTTAACATGATTATATTACTATCTAGACTTTGTATTGCATCATTTAAATTTCTTTCCAAGTTTGGTTTTTTCAATTCATATGTCAATCTCTTTCTATTATTGGTTTTAATCAAAATTTGTATTTTTGTATGAATAGCACCTCTTTTCACTTTATCAAAACATATTCCATTTGCTATTAAATCATTAAAATGAAAAATAAACCATTCTGACCATTCCATTATACATACACCTCCTTTTTTATTGATTTAAATTATTAAAAAACAAATCAAAAAACTTAAAATGCAAATTTTCTATTTAATTTTTCAAATTTTTATATATATTAAATTTTTGAATTATATTAATAAGGATTAGAATTTTTTTTAAAAAAAAATTTAATAAATGACAAAAACAGTGATATTAATCTTAATAGTTTTATTCATCTTCGACTGTAAAGGACAAACTGTTGTTGAAATATGTAATAATGATTTAACTCCAAGTAATGCCGCCTTTTATACAACAACAGCAATAGAAGATTGGCAAGCAATTTCAAGTTATTATGTTCAATTAAATAATATTTTAACTACAATTACATCTATTTTATCATCTTTATTTACAACATCCGCGGATCAATCTTCATTCACTTCTCTTGTTCAAAATCAAACTTCAATATTAAATTGCACTGTCCCTCCCTTTTATATCTTACAAACAAATCAATCAAGTTTTCAACAACTCGCCTGCTGTCACATTGCTCAACAACGACTTACAATCCTTTCCCGTTTACTTAATTTTGCCAATTCACGCTATCTTCCCATTCCACCTTCTCCCTTATCAACTGGTCTTTTAATAGAAAACCTGTCTTTACTCCAACAACGTGCTTATTATTGTTCCCGCTTCATAGTTTGTGCTCAAGAACAAAGCATCATGATTCCTGGTTGTCAGGTTTATTTAGGGCTCGGTGACGTCATGATTTATTCGGCCACAAATTCCAATTACGAAATTATGCTAGATCAGGCAAATACCGTTGTTGCATGTGTTCAAGCACCGACCATAAATACTGGATGTTTAACAAATTCCACTTTTTCCTTGGCATATTTCCTGGAATTTTCCTCCCCTGAACTTACGTATGATGCATCCTATGCGGGAGTGTGTGGGTTCCAAAATTTGGCATATTTTTCAAATCAATTATCTACTGCATTTTGTGGTTGAAAAAATGGGGAATGGTTGTTTAAAAAAAATTCATATATATACATATACAAATTAGATTTTTTTTTTGAAAAGTTGAATTTTGGGGATGGGATGGAAAAAGAAAAAATAAAAGAAGAATTATCAAAGATATTTTTAGAATTTTGTTTAAAAAAAGGATATACCACTTGTTTCATCCATGTATCTAAATATAATTTTGAGAGAAAAGAATTTGATACTATTATTGATAGTAGTGCAGGAATACCATATGTGAAAGATATTGGAGAAGAATTTTTAAGACGTGGAAATGAAAGATCAAATATATTTTCATGCACTAAAAGTGTTGTTGGATTTTATATATTATTGGAATATTTAACCAACGGATTACCAATAGATAAACCATTGTATGAACCCATATTTAAAGAATTAGGTTGTTTGTTACCAAAAGATGTTGAAAAATTAAGCCATAAAAGCATTGTGAATTATTTGAATCATACGAGTGGGATAGTCACGGGAACAATGAAGATGAACTCTGACGGATTTGGAGAAGCATGGAATGTATATTTAATGGGTAAATTTGTTGATTCATATGAGGCCCTTAAACGGGGAGTATGGTTTAATCAGGTAGAATGGAAAGATGATACACCATGTGGGTTTGCTTATAATAATTATGGGAGTCAAATAGGAGCATTGTTGACAGAGGTTTATATTCGAACTGTTCAAGGGATGAAATTTCAACATAGACCATTTATGTTAAAAGATGCATGTTTGGATGTCTTTTTCAGAAATACAAATGTTAGGTCTGAACATTGGCCCGCAAAAGATGAAGGAGAACCAATTGGACATTCTTCTGGATTTTCTGGTCTTCAATTGACTGGATATAATATGGTAGAATTTTCACATCTTTTGTTTACAAGATTTTATGCACCTTTATTGTTTCTCACTGATGCAAATAATAAATATGTAACGCATAGAGGGATAATTTTAGAAAATAAATTCGTTGTTGAAGATGCAAATGATAGAAATGTTGATCCAGGATATGCAACAAATCATAGATATAAATATTGTCTTGGTTGGTGGATTCCTAAAATAGGTATTGGAGTTAGTTCAAATAATAATAATAATAATAATAATAATAATAATAATGAAAAAGGGATGATAGATGAGATTAGTTTTTTTCATTTTAAAGGAAAACGCGCCAAAATTGAAAAAAATTATATATCTGCACAAGGATGGTTTGGACAAAGAATATGTTTTAATTTAGCGAATGGTATGATAGCAATAAGAAAAACTTATGAAAATGTAGCAACAATTATACAGGCATCTGCACAAGAAACATTTGAACAATTACCAAATAATAAACATCCATCATTTATTTGGCATTTTTCCGCTTATGAAGATGCATTATATCATTTAGATTCTTTAAATAATGATAATGATAAATTGGAATTGATAAAAGAATTTAAAAATTTTTTAAAAGATAAGTAATAAATATAAATTTTATATTTTGTATTTGTGTGTATGTGGGGATTATGAATAATAATAATAAAAAAGAAAGAGAAAAAGATGAAGAAAATTCAAATATAGAAAGATTACAAAGTATGTTTGATAAAGAAGTTAATCAATATCAAATAAATTTTAATCTTGAATTATGGTATTTACCTTATAGATTAAAATTAGTTGATTGGATTTTTGATAAAGTTGATAAACCACCATTTAATATATCTACTCTTTCTGCTCATATTGCTGTATTTTATTTGGATAGAATTTTATCATCTTATCAAGTTTTTCCAAAACAATTACAATTAATAGCATCTTCTTGTATATTAATTGCTGCAAAAATGGAAGAAAAAGACGATGAAGATTTTCCAACTTTTCAGACTCTTGTTGAAACTTGTAATGGTATTTATTCAGTGAGACAATTCAATCAAATGGAAATAGAAATTTTGTATTTTTTTAATTGGAAGATGAATGTGGTCACTGTTCTTCATTTTCTTGGTTATTTTTCACCTTTTATTTTTGATATCGAAACTGATCTATTGGATAACAATAAAGTTATTTCATTAGAATCATTTAAAATTATAGAAAGGCGTCTTATTGGATTTTCTCAATTTTTTGGTGATTTCTGTTTACAACATTATGAATTTACAAAATTTAAACATTCCGCTATTGCTGCAACTTGTATTTTTCTTTCTAGAAAAGAACTTAACATTTCGCCAATATGGTCTGATATTTTATCTCATTATACTACTTATACACAACCAGAAATTCAAGAAATAATTGATCTTTTATTACATTTTTATTCAAAAGTTCAAAAAACTAATAAAAAAACAATAGTTAAATAGAAAATTTGCATTTTAACAAAGTTTATTTAAAAAAAGAAAAAATCATATATGTAATTTATAAAATAAACAAGTCCATTAAAAAACATTATTATCAACCAAGAAAATATAATCATTAAATAACCAATTAAAAACGCAAAACAAACATACATATTAATCATTTCCATCAAAATTCCATTTTTACTTTCAACATTATTTAATATATTTAAAGGAAATTCTAAACAAACAATTCCAGAAAAAAATAATATAAAAAATATCATATCTTCAACCAATTTCATTTTCTTCTTTTTTCTTTCTCACTTTCTTTCTCACTTTCTCACTTTCTCACTTTTTTTGTTTTATTTTTTTATTTAGATGAGGGGATTTAATCATGTGGTGGAAATTCTTCAGTCTTGTTTATTTCAAATTTCATATATCCCACCTCTTTCCTTGCCATTTCCAACTCTTTCATCTCTTTATCATTCAAATTAATATGTCCAACAAGTAAATATTTAAGAGCATTTAAAGTTGTAGGATCATTAGTAAGACCTTCAACTTCAACTTGATTAGATTTAACACCAAATTGACTTAATATTTTTGCCAATGAATATGCTAATCCTTTTTGTGGATGAACCATATCTTCAGGGTCTATTTTCATATTTATTTTTAACTGTAAATTTATCGGAAATCTTCAAGTTTTTAAACAAATCTTCAGTTCTGTTCAATCCAAACCTCGAGAAAAAAACCAACATACTGTTATTCATATTAAATTTTTCAATATTTCCATCTTTTTTATCTGTAATTGAAAGAGTAATTCCAGTTAAAATATTTTGTGTCAACATCATCATCATTTGTTGTTCTGTAATTTCTATAGGTGTAATTTTTCCTTTATCATCTTTTTTATGGATTGTAATCTTTATTGGTCCTTGAAAAGTATCATCTTCCTTTGTCAATTTTATAATAATATTTTCTGTTTTATCTTTTAAAAGTATTCCTAATTCTCTAAACACCATTCTTTTTTATATTTATTTATTTATTATTTTGTATATGTAAATATGGTTGATTGTCTCTTTTTTCTTTTTTTAGCAATTAATTTTTTTCTTATACATCTAATTGCATGTTTCTTTTTTAATGCTAATATATCTATTTCAAGATTTGATTTGGTATGTCTATTTAGTAATTCATTTAATATTTCTGTGGTTTGTATGTGACTAATATGATCTGATATATTTAATACAAGTGGTCTTTCTAAATTTGAGAATATTGTCCATACTTCTGTTCTATCTAAAAGATTATCAAAATGTGTTTGTGCCAAATAATGCTCCACTGTTGCCTGAACTATATGGCGCATTTGTAATGAATCATCTATTCCTTGAATTATGGGGCTTCTTTGTATAATACTTAGCATTTTCCCTGTGGTTTTGGTATAATTTGTGTCAAGTCCTGTTGTTTTGATTTGGATATTTATAATTTTTCCTTTCTCGTCCACACATAACATATCCAGATTAGTTGCCAATTTTAATTCCAAATCTCCAACTGGAACTTGTGCCCAAAATGGACGTATATTTCTCATTTTCATCTCTTTTAGTATTTTGATTGTGTATTCATTGTATTGCCATAATCGATCCTTGATTATTTTGTTGTTTATTAATTGTTTAAGTTCATAATCAACTTCGTTTCCCCTTCTTACGCCTCCTGTTGCTGCGCCGCCTGTTGGAAGAACATCGTTTATTTGGAAAAAAATGTTTTTTAATTCGTTTGTTAGTCCGTCAAGTTGTGTTTCGTTATTTGCATAGAATCCTCTTTCGTATTTCAATGGGAATGATTTTCCGACACTTTCATTATTATCATTACCACAACAACATTCAAGTATGTTTTTGGCTTTTTTATATTTGACACTTATTCTATTTATGGATGTATTTTGTATGTGATGTTTAGTATTTGCAAACCAATTTAAATCTATATCCGTCATTTTTACAATCAAATAAATCAAAAAAAAATTTATATATATATGTAATGAAATCAAATTTTTTTTTATTTTTAGGGGGAAATGGCAGTAAAGGAAGATAATACGGTTATAACTATAACAAGGGAAGAATTAAGAGGATTGATAGAGGAAACAATTAATGAAATGAAAGAAAAAGAAGATGAAATAAATGATTTTTTAGATGAATTTACTGAATTAGATGATGATGAAACAGAAGATAATAATAAGGAAAATTTAGATGATGATGAAAAAGAAAATAAACCAATATCAAGAACAACAGCGACTTATTATCAATATCAAGTATTATATTTAAACATAATTGGATTATTAGTAATTTCAGTAATATTATTAATTAGTGGACCTTTTGTTCAACCATTATATTTTGTTTATGTGGATATATACATGTTTTTAACTGCTATTTTCATGTTACCTATTCCTGCTTTAAGATGGAATTTTCTTTTATATTATTGTATTGTGGCTTGTGCATTTTTTTTCGTTAAAAATATGGCGATTTTGGTTTTGGATTTTGGAAATTTCATAAATTGTAAAAGTTCTCAATGTTCGACAATTGCAAAATTCACTTTTTATATGATATATTATATCTTTTCTATAATAACAGTTTTTCTTATGTTATATTTCGTCAAATTGATGTATTATATTTTATACACTAAAAAATTTGAAGATAATATAAACAATTCATATGATGATGGTTCTAAAAAAATTGAAATACCTCAAGAACTTAAAAAGAAAGAATAAAAAAAGGGTGGATGTTTAAACGTTTAATGCACCATTATTATTAAAATTTCCAAACATGAATAATTTTGTAAATGGGAAAAAATTATTAATTATTGATAATACAGTTCCAACACTTGCAATAGTTCCAGCACAAGAAATAAAATATGTTAATGGAGTTTGTAATATACTTAATAATTTTGCACATGGACCATAAAACATTGAAAATATAAAAGTTTTCCAAAAGATATATGTATAACCTTCATCTAAAAGGATTTTTGCATTGTCGCATTTTTGTTTGTTTTCTGGAGATGTAATTACTTGTTTTCCATATTTTTTTTTAAGTGTTTCTATTTGTTCTTCATTAAAATTTGGTAAATTTTCTTCTAATTTATCATGTAAAATATCACAACTAAATTCATTCCATGTTAAATTTGCCTGAAGTAATTTAGATTCAGTTTCACTTTGTGATGTAATGTAAAGATGATATCCATCAAACATCCAATATGCCACTAAAATAAAACATGTTGCAATACATAATAAAACTGGAACAGTATATATAATAATTGTTGTTGTTTTTGGTTTAAATTTTTGTTGTTGTTGTTGTTGTCTTTTTGGATCAATTAACATTAAATCATTATTATTATAATTATAATTATATTTATTAATTGGAAAATCTTCAAAATCTTCAGAATTATAATAAGTTTTACGTCGTTGCATTTTGTTTTGGGTTTTTAAAAAAAAAGAAAAAAAAGAAAGAAAGAGTATAAATTAATTATTTTAAATTTTTAATATTTTTATTTTTGATATAATGTGAATTTAAAATAAAAGTGAATTGTGTTGAATTAAATGAAAATAACATATTTAAAATAAATAATAAAGTGAAAAATAATTGTATTTCTAATTCTAAATTATAATTTGAAAATATTTTTAAAATTATTTCATGAACTTTTTGTGTATATAATCTACAATTATCCAATACTTTTATAAATACAAATATATTAGTCCAAAAAATAAAATTATCATTTTCTTCTTCCTCTTTTTCTTCGTCATCTTCGTCATCTTTTCTTTTTTCATTTAAATGCAAAAATACTAAATAACTTTTAAAATTTAAAGCCATTTTTGACATTATTGATTCACCAAATTCATTATAATTTTCTTTTTTATTAAAAACAAATATATCATCAAGATTATCATATAAATCTGCTTTTATTCTATTCACATAATTTATTTTGTTGTTATTATTATGATTATTTAATTTCAGTTTTCCCTTTTTTATTATGAATTTTTTAATTAATTTATTAACAATCCAATTTTCTTTCTTTTCTTCATCTTCTTCTTCTTCTTTTTCTTCATTATAAAATACTTCTTTTAATAAATATGATTTGATTTTTGTAAATTCTTTTTTATTACTTTTTAATAATGTTTCTAAAATTATATCAAAATCATATTGTTTTTCTTTATTTTCTATATTATTTTTACCATTCATCTTTTTTTTTTAAAAAAACTATACTATTCTCTAAATTTTTTATGATTTTTTTTTTAAAAAAAAAATCTTCCTTTTTTCTTTATTTT